>Ga0265797_10000787_pt1 | contig 57642 bp, 45 predicted proteins | sample P2T30metagenome_FD_192433 | JGI IMG/M metagenome (GOLD analysis project Ga0265797, IMG submission 192433) | Plant litter microbial communities from East Loma Ridge, Irvine, California - P2 T30 | ecosystem: Environmental > Terrestrial > Plant litter > Unclassified | place: USA: California...
GACGCGGTGGTGGCGTTCGCCGGCTCGATCTCGGCCGAACATGGCATCGGCGCCATGAAACGCGCCGAACTGGCGCGCACCAAGTCGCCAGTCGAACTTGACATGATGCGTGCCATCAAAGCCGCGCTCGACCCGCTCGGCATCATGAATCCCGGGAAAATACTATGACCGGGAGTCTGTCATGCGCTGGGTATCTTGCATCGCGTCGTGCGCCATCGTCTGCGCCGTGTGTCAGCCGGCCTTGGCCGGCGCGCTCTACAAGTGCCTTGAAGGCGGCCGCATGATCTACGCCGACCGTCCATGCAACGGCGCCGGCGCGCCGCTCGCGCTGGCGCCCGCGCCTGCCCCCGATCCGTTGCAGGCGGCGCGCCTGGCCGACGCCCGTGCCACTTTGCAAGCGCTCGACAAGCGCCGCAGCGAACAGGCGCAGCGCGAAGACCAGGCCTTCGAGCGCGCCGGCCGCGCGGCGCTGGCCCTGCGCACCCGTTGCGCCAAGCTGCGCCTGCAGCGGCGCTGGGCCGACGAAGACCTGGCCCGCAGCAGCGATGATGCAACAGCGCTGTCTCGTGTCAAGGCGCGCCGCCTGGCCGAAGGATTGGCGGTCGAATGCCCGGATTGAACCGGCTCACGCGCTGGCTGCTGCTCGGCGAGTGGCGCGCGCATCCCATCCGCGCGCTGGTGGCCATTGCCGCCATTGCCGTCGGCGTGTCGATGGGGTTCGCCATCCATCTGATCAATGCGGCCGCCTTCAATGAATTCTCGGCCGCCGTCAAGAGCCTGTCGGGCCAGGCCGATATCCAGGTCCAGGGGCGCGAACTGCTGTTCGACGAAGCGGTGTATCCGCGCCTGGCCAGTCACCCAGAGGTCGCGGTGGCCGCGCCCGTCCTCGAAGTACAGGCCGGCGTGCCGGGCCAGGACAGTCCGCTTCGCATCATCGGCATCGACGCCTTCCGCGCCGGCTTTATCGCGCCGGACCTGACCGGCGTGCCGGCCCAGAACCGCATGACCGACGTGCTGGCCGACGACGCGCTGTTTCTCTCGCCCGCCGCCGAGGCGTGGCTGGGCAAGCGCCGCGGCGACACCCTGAACCTGCGCGCGGGCACGGGCATCCTCGGCCTGCGCGTGGCCGGCCCCGTGCAGCGTGCGCGCAGCGGGCAACGCCTGGCGGTGATGGACATCGGCGCGCTGCAATGGCGCTTCGATCGCGTCGGCAAGCTGTCCCGCGTGGATCTCAAGTTGCGCAGCGGCGTCGATCGCGCCGCGTTTCAGCGATCGCTGGCGGCCGATCTCGAACGCACCTGGCCGGGGCGCTTCGCGGTCGGGCAACCGAACGACGCCGACCAGGAAAGCCGCACGGCGAACATGAGCCGCGCCTACCGCGTCAATCTGACGGTATTGGCGCTGGTAGCCCTGTTCACCGGCGCCTTCCTCGTGTTCTCGACCCAGGCGCTGTCGGTGATGCGCCGGCGCAGCCAGTTCGCATTGCTGCGTGTGCTGGGTTTCGAGCGCGGCCAATTGCTGCGCCAGGTGCTGCTCGAAGGCGCCAGCCTGGGCGTGGCCGGCAGCCTGTTGGGGATCGGCGCCGGCTACGCGCTGGCCGCCACCGCCCTGCATTATTTCGGCGGCGACCTGGGCGCCGGCTATTTCCCCGGCATCCGTCCGCAGGTGGCGTTCACGCCCGGCGCCGCGCTCGTGTTCTTCGCGCTGGGCCTGGGGGTGGCCTTGCTCGGCTGCCTGGCGCCGGCGTGGGAAGCGGCGCGCGCGCGGCCGGCGGTGGCCATCAAATCGGGCGCCGACGAAGCGCCGCTGTCGCGCCTGGCGCGCGTCTGGCCATCGCTCGCGTGCCTCGTGCTGGCCGCGCTGTTCGCCTTCGCCCCGCCCGTCTTCGAGCTGCCGCTGTTTGGCTACCTGGCGATCGCGCTGCTGCTGGTCGGCGGCATCGGCCTGATGCCGCGCTTTGCCGCCGTCACCTTCCGCGCGCTCGAATCTCTGCTGGCAAAAAAGCGCCATCCCATGCCTGTGCTTGCGCTGTCGCTCGGTCGCCTGGCCAATGCGCCGGGCCAGGCGTCCATTGCACTGGGCGGCATCCTGGCCAGTTTCAGCCTGATGGTGGCAATGGGGATCATGGTCTCGAGCTTCCGGGTGTCGGTCGACGACTGGATGGGCCACATCCTGCCGGCCGACCTGTACGTGCGCACGCTGGACGCCGGCGGCACCGGCTATCTGAGTCCGCAGCAGCAGGCTGCATTGACCGCGTTGCCGGGCGTGGGGCAGATCCAGTTCCTGCGCACGCGGCGCGTGTCGCTTGCGCCCGAGCGTCCGCCCGTGGTCGTCATTGCGCGCGACATCGACGTGCGCGATCCGGCGCGCCTCTTGTACCTGGTGGGCGCCAGCGCGCCGGTGCCAGACGGTGCGCGCCCGGCCTGGGTCTCCGAAGCGCTGCTCGACCTGTACGGCGCGCGCGTCGGCCAGACCTTGCGCCTGCCGCTGGGTGGCGCCGAGACCCCGTTCTTCGTCGCCGGCGCCTGGCGCGATTACGCCAACCAGGGCGGCTCGGTGGTGATCCAGCTGGCCGATTACCGCCGCCTCACGGGCGAAGGTTCCGTCACCGACGCCGCGCTGTGGACGGCGGACGGCGTCGATGCTGCTACGCTGGAGACGCGCCTGCGCGCGCTGCCGTTTGGCGCCGCGCTCACGTTCATGCGCCCGGGCGATATCCGCGCCGCGAGCCTGAAGATTTTCGATCGCAGTTTTGCGGTCACGTACCTGCTCGAAGCGATTGCCATCGCCATCGGCCTATCCGGCATCGCAGCCAGTTTTTCGGCCCAGACTTTGGCACGGGCGCGAGAATTCGGTATGCTGCGCCACGTCGGCGTCACGCGGCGCCAGGTCTTGCAGCTGCTCGCCTTCGAAGGCGGCCTGCTCACCGGCCTGGGCGTCATCGCCGGTTTCGTGCTCGGGCTGGTGATCAGCCTGATCCTGGTCTTCGTGATCAACCCGCAGTCGTTTCACTGGACCATGGGCCTGCACCTGCCCTGGCCATTGCTGGGCAGCGTGGCCGCGGTGCTGGTCGCCGCGTCCGTCGCCACCGCGCTCGTGTCGGGCCGCCAGGCGTTGTCGGGCGGCCCGGTGCGCGCTGTCAGAGAGGATTGGTAATGCGTTTTATCTTGTGTCTGCTGGTGTGCTTGTCGTTGTCACTGTCCGCGGCGCTCCCCGCGTGGGCCCAGCCGCCCGTGTTCGCCCCGGTCACGCCCGGCGCCGCGCTGTCGTTCCCGCGCGACTACGGCGCCCATCCCGAATTTCGCACCGAGTGGTGGTATGTCACCGGCTGGGTCGAGACGCCCGACAAGCGCCCGCTCGGCTTCCAGGTCACGTTCTTTCGTAGCCGCACCGGCGTCGATAACGCCAACCCGAGCCACTTCGCCCCGCGCCAGCTGGTGATCGGCCATGCAGCGCTGTCCGATCCATCGGTGGGCCGCCTCGTGCACGACCAGCGCAGCGCGCGCGAAGGCTTCAGCCTGGCCTGGGCCCGCCCCGGCAACACCGATCTGAAACTCGACGACTGGCGCATGGTGCGCGACAAGGACGGAAACTACCGCGTCACGATCCGCTCGAACCAGCTCACGCTGGAATTGCGCATGCGCCCGACCCAGCCCGTGCTGGTGCAGGGCCAGGGCGGCTATTCGCGCAAGGGCCCCAGTTCGCAGCACGCCAGCTACTACTACAGCGAGCCGCAACTGGCCGTCACGGGCAGCGTGGGCCGCGCCGGCATGGCCGCCACTGCCGTCACCGGCAGCGCCTGGCTCGATCACGAATGGTCGAGCGAAGCGCTGCAGCCCGACGCCGTGGGCTGGAACTGGGTCGGCGCCAATCTGGACGACGGCGGCGCGCTGATGGCTTTCCAGGTCCGCGACAGCCAAGGTGGTAAACTATGGGCGCACGCTACGCGGCGCGACAAAGCGGGCCAGGTGACGCACTACGCGCCGGAGCAGATCACGTTCACGCCAAAAACATTGTGGACATCGCCGCGCACGCAGGCGACCTACCCGATTGCCACCACGATCACCACGGGCGACCAGGTCTGGCAGATCGTCCCGCTGCAGAACGACCAGGAACTCGATTCGCGCCGCTCGACTGGCGCCGTGTACTGGGAAGGCGCGGTAACGATCCAGCAAAATGGCCGCCGCGTCGGCCGCGGCTACCTGGAAATGACCGGCTATGTGCAGCCGATGAAATTATAAGAATCCCACGACCACACGATGACCACCAGTTCCACCAGCGCCACCAGCACCGGCACCTCCACCAGCGCCACCGCTTCGGCCGACGCCGACATCTCCCGCAAGAGCAGCCTGTCGACCCTCAAGGGGTTGACGCCCTTCATGGCGCCGTATCGTCGCCAGTTCATCCTGGCCGGCATCGCGCTGCTGTTTGCGGCCGGCGCCACGCTGGCCATTCCGGCCGCCTTCAAGCAGATGATCGACCTGGGCTTCGGCGCCTCGGCCACCGCACGCGGCATCGAGAACGTGAATACCACTTTCCTGGCCCTGTTCGGCGTGGCCGCCGTGCTGGCGCTGGCCACCGCCGCGCGCTTCTACATGGTGTCGTGGCTGGGCGAACGCGTCACCGCCGATATCCGCAGCGCCGTGTACCGCCACGTGGTGCGCCAGAGTCCCGAGTTTTTCGAGACCACGCGCACCGGTGAAGTGTTGTCGCGCCTGACCACCGACACCACGCTGATCCAGGCGATCGTCGGCACCAGCATCTCGCTGGCACTGCGCAACACGCTGCTGTTCATCGGCGGCCTGGTCATGCTGTTCATCACCAGCCCGCGGCTGACGTCCATCATCCTGGGCCTCCTGGTGCTGGTCGTGCTGCCGATCGTGCTGTTCGGACGTCGCGTGCGCAAGCTCTCGCGCGACTCGCAAGACCGCATCGCCGATGCATCGGCCGTCGCCGGCGAAATCCTCAACGCGATGCCCACCGTCCAGGCATTTACCCGCGAAGGCTATGAGGCCGGCCGCTTCGGCCTGGAGGTGGAAAGCGCTTTCACCACCGCCATGCGCCGCATCCGCGCGCGCGCCACGCTCACGCTGCTGGCCATCGTATTGATCTTCGGGGCGATCGTGTTCGTGCTGTGGCTCGGCGCGCATGCCGTCATCGCCGGCACCATGACCGGCGGCGAACTGGGTCAGTTCATCCTGTACGCCGGCATCGTGGCCGGCTCGGTCGGCGCCTTGTCGGAAGTGATGGGCGACGCCCAGCGCGCCGCCGGGGCTACCGAGCGCTTGCTCGAACTGCTGGGGGCGCGCTCGGAAATCCAGGACCCGCTGCATCCGGCCGTCCTGCCAGCGCGCACGGCCAACGGCGCGCGCGTGACGCTCGATGACGTGACCTTCGCCTATCCGTCGCGCCTGCACGAAGCGGCGCTGTCGCACCTTGCGCTCGACATCCAGCCCGGCGAGACGGTCGCCGTGGTCGGCCCGTCCGGCGCCGGCAAGACCACGCTGTTCCAGATGCTGCTGCGTTTCTACGATCCGCAGTCGGGCAGTATTCGCCTCGACGGCGTCGACGTGCGCGACCTGTCGCTGCAGACGCTGCGGGGCGCGGTCGGCATCGTGCCGCAGGATACCGTCGTGTTCTCGCTCGACGCGATGGAAAACATCCGCTACGGCCGCCCCGACGCCACCGATGAGGAAGTCATCGCGGCGGCGCGCATGGCAGCGGCGCATGAGTTCATCGAGCGCCTGCCGGAAGGCTACCGCTCGTTCCTGGGCGAGCGAGGCGTACGCCTGTCGGGCGGCCAGCGCCAGCGCATCGCCATTGCGCGCGCGCTGCTCAAGAACCCGCCGCTGCTGCTGCTCGACGAAGCCACCAGTGCGCTGGACGCCGAGTCGGAACGTCTGGTGCAGCGCGCACTTGAGGCGGCGATGGTGGGCCGCACCACGATCATCATCGCCCACCGCCTGGCCACCGTGCAGCGGGCCGACCGCATCGTCGTGCTCGACGGCGGCAAGATCGTCGAGATGGGCACGCACCACGAACTGGTCGCCCTGCGCGGGGTGTACGCGAATCTGGCTGCGCTGCAGTTCCAGACGCACGCGCCGGTGGCGGCGTGAGACGTGCGTGGCCAGTCGTGCCGGTATTAAGAGGGAATACGTGAATTCCAGACACATTCCGTTGTAGTGTTGCATCGCAACACCCGGACGACTGCTAAAATTCACTAAATATTGCCTATGGAAAAGTTTGCGGGGTATGATCGCGAGTTATATCTCCCGTCATTACTCAATATCCATGAGCAACCAAAAATTCACTTTATCCAGCTTGAATGTCGGCACCCGTATCAGTGCCGTCACGTTCGCGCTGGCAGCCATCATCCTCGCCGTCCTGATCGGCACGATCACCCTGTTGACGTCGAGCATGCTCGAACGGCGCGCCACCCAGAGCGTGTCCAGTGAGCTGCAGGGCGTGGCCAACACCGTCGAGCTGTTCAACAAGACGGTCTCGAGCCAGGCCGTAAGCTTTGGCCGGATCTTCAGTTCTGGCTTGCCGGGCGAATATGCACTCGACGAGACGACCACCGTTGACGTTGCCGGCCGCCAGGTGCCGACGCTGAGCGTGGCAGGCAAGGCGCTGAACCTCGACTTCGGTGTGCCGGACAGCTTTACCGAGCGTACCGGCGCCAACGCGACCGTGTTCGCCGCCGCAGGCGACGACTTCGTGCGCGTGACCACGTCGGTCAAAAAGGAAAACGGCGAACGCGCCGTCGGCACCGCGCTGGACAAAGCCTCGCCCGCCTACGCTGCGCTGCGCGCCGGTCGTACCTACGTCGGCCTGGCTGCGCTTTTCGGTAAGCAGTTCATCACCCAATACGAGCCGGTGCGCGACGCCGCAGGCAAGGTCGTCGGGGCGCTGTACGTGGGCGTGGACATCAGCAAGGACATCGCGTTCCTGAAGGAGCGCATCAGCGCGATCAAGGTGGGCGACACCGGTTACTTTTACGTGTTGTCGGCAGCGCCTGGCAAGACCTACGGCGACCTGCTGGTGCACCCGCACAGCGAAGGCAAGAATATCCTCGAGAGCAAGTCGGCCGACGGCACGCCCTTCATCAAGGAGATGCTGGAAAAGAAGGAAGGCACGGTGCATTACGACTGGCAGAACCCGGGCGAAAACGGCTCGCGCGAGAAATTTGCGGCCTACACCTACATGAAGGACTGGAACTGGGTCATCGCCGGCGGCACCTATATCGATGAGATCACTGCCGCCGCCACCGAGCTGCGCAACCGCTTCATCCTGTTCGGCATCGCAGCGCTGGCCGTGCTGGCCACCCTGCTGTACCTGCTGGTGCGCTCGAGCGTGACGCGGCCACTGGCCGCAGTCGAAGCCGTGGCCCGCCGCATCGCCGGCGGCGACCTGACCGCCAGGAGCGCGCCACGCAACAACGATGAAATCGGTCGCCTGACCGTTGCCATCAACGAGATCGGCGAGAGCCTGTCGGGCGTGGTCGGCAAGGTGCGCGACGGCGCCGAGCACATCGCCGCCGCCTCGCAGCAAATCTCGACCGGCAACCTGGACCTGTGCAGCCGCACCGAAGAACAGGCCGCCAGCCTGGCCACGACCGCGTCGTCGATGGACGAACTGACCACGACCGTGCGCCAGAACGCGGACAACGCGCGCCAGGCCAATGAATTCGCACGCAGTGCATCAAGCGTGGCGCAGAAAGGCGGCGACACGGTCTCGCAGGTGGTCTCGCGCATGGATTCGATCACGAACGCCTCCCGCAAGATTTCGGAAATCACGAGCGTGATCGACGGCATCGCCTTCCAGACCAATATCCTGGCCCTGAACGCGGCCGTGGAAGCAGCGCGCGCCGGTGAACAGGGTCGCGGCTTTGCGGTCGTGGCATCCGAGGTGCGCAACCTGGCGCAGCGCAGCGCGGCGGCGGCCAAGGAAATCAAAGGCCTGATCGACGCATCGAACCAGGAAGTCGATGCCGGCAGCGCACTGGTGGCGCAAGCCGGCACCACGATGCAGGAAGTGCTCACGAGCGTGCAGCGCGTCACCGACATCATGGCCGAGATCAGCAACGCCAGCCAGGAACAAACCCAGGGCATCGAGGAAGTCAACCGCGCCGTGGTCGAGATGGACACGACCACCCAGCAGAACGCCGCGCTGGTCGAAGAAGCCAGCGCCGCGGCGCAGGCGATGCACGAGCAGGCCGACGCGCTGGCCCGTTCGGTGCGCAGCTTCCGCCTGTCCGAAGACGATCCTGCCGTCGGTTACGATGCGCCCGCATCGACCCCGCGTCGTCCAGCGCTGACCCACGGCTGACCTACGGCTGATCCTGGCGCCCGGCCATACGGCCGGGCGCTTTGTTCATGCGCCCGCAGCGGTGTACAGTAGCGTTCCCGTCCCTCGGAGAGCGCCTTGTCAGAACCCGCCCTGCAACGTCATTGCCACACCATCTTTCCCGGCCATCGCCAGCGCCGTCCTGCCGAACATTTTGCAGCGATGGCCGCCTGGTGCGAACAGCGCGACATCGATCACGACGTCTATGGCAACGGCGAGCTGATCCAATCGTTCGAAGCCAAGGTGGCCGCGACGCTCGGCTTCGAGGCCGCCGTGTTCTGCGTGAGCGGCACGATGGCGCAGGTGACGGCGCTGCGCCTGGCCTGCGCCGACCGGGCCAGCCGCCTCGTCGCCCTGCACCCGACCTCGCACATCTTCGTGCACGAACGCGCCAACTACCAACTGCTTGACCACTTCCAGGCGCTGCCCGTTGGCGACCGGCAGCGGCCCTGGACGGCTGCCGATCTGCTCGACGTGCCCGACCGCCTGGGCGCCGTGGGCCTGGAAATCCCGATGCGCGAGATCGGCGGCCAGCTCTCGACCTGGGACGAACTCGACGCGATCAAGCGCGGCTGCCGCGAGCGCGGCATCCATTTGCACATGGACGGCGCGCGCCTGTGGGAAGCGGCGGCCGGCTATGGCCGCAGCCCGGCGCAGATCGCCGCCGGGTTCGACTCGGTATATGTCTCGCTGTACAAGGGCATCGGCGGTCTGGGCGGCGCCATGCTGGCCGGCAGCCGCGAGTTTGTGGCGCGCTGCGCCGAGTGGTTCCGGCGCCAGGGCGGCAACGTCATTCACCGCTCGCCATATGTGGTGGCCGCCGCCATGGAATTTGACGCACGCCTGGCAGCCATGCCCGACTACTTCAGGCGCACACAGTTTCTCTATGCGGCGCTGCGCGCGCATCCGGCGATCCGCGTGAATCCGGCCGCGCCCCAGGCCAACATGCTGCACCTGCATTTGCCGGTGGACCGCGACAGCGCGCTGGCGATCCGCGACACGCTCGCGCGCGAGGACGGCATCTGGCTGTTCAACCGGGCCAGCCATGGCGCCCTGCCCGCGACGAGTGTCGTTGAAATCTACGTGGGCGACCACCTGCTGGCGATACCCGACGACACGCTGCGCCTGGCGCTGCAGCGTTTTGCCGACCACCTGGCCGAGCCGAGCGGCGCTGGCAGCCCCCGCCACGCCGAATGATAGAATGACGGGTTGTCATACCGTACTTACCACAGACCCGCAATGCGCCAATATCTCGAATTCATGCGCCATGTTCAACAGCATGGCGCCATCAAGACCGACCGCACCGGCACCGGCACCCGCTCGGTGTTCGGCTACCAGATGCGTTTCAATCTGCAGGACGGCTTCCCGCTCCTGACCACGAAAAAAGTGCACCTGAAGTCGATCATCCATGAACTGATCTGGTTCCTGCAGGGCTCGACCAACATCGCCTATCTGAAAGAGAACGGCGTGTCGATCTGGGACGAATGGGCCGACGCCGACGGCAACCTGGGGCCGGTGTACGGCTACCAGTGGCGCAACTGGCCGACCCCGGCGGGCGAACATATCGACCAGATCGCCCAGGTGCTTGAGCAGATCCGGACCACGCCAGATTCGCGCCGCATGATTGTCTCGGCCTGGAACGTGGCCGACGTGCCGTCGATGAAGCTGCCGCCCTGCCACGCGCTGTTCCAGTTCTATGTGGCCGATGGCAAGCTGTCGTGCCAGCTGTATCAGCGCAGCGCCGACATTTTCCTGGGCGTGCCATTCAATATCGCCTCGTACGCGATCCTGACCCATATGATGGCGCAGCAGGCGGGCCTGGAAGTCGGTGACTTCATCTGGACCGGCGGCGACTGCCATCTGTACGCCAATCACATGGAGCAGGTCGACCTGCAACTGTCGCGCGAGATGCGCGCCTTGCCGCAGCTGGTCATCCAGCGCAAGCCCGATTCGCTGTTCGACTACCGTTTCGAGGACTTCGAGATCACTGGGTACGATCCGCATCCGGGCATCAAGGCGCCGGTGGCCGTTTGATCTACACGGGTGCCGGGCAGCGCGCCTGGGGCGGCAATCCTTGACCCAACACTGAAGGGATCGACATGACATCCGCATCAAGCACGCTGACCTTGCGCATCCTGCTCGCCCTCGTCGGCACGGGGCTGGCCGCGGCCGGCATCTGCGCCGACCGGCCGGCCAGGCCGTCGCAGACGGCGGCCGCCGGCACGCACACCGTCGGCCATTTTTTGCGGCCCTACGCGGCCAGTTCATTGTGGAATGCGCGGCCGGTCAAACCGGTGTTCGGCACGTTCGAGGTGCCAAAGTCCAGCTACTTCCCCACCGTTGCCTCGGGCGGTTACTCCACCGGCGTGTTTCTGGCCGCCGCCACGGACCCACCCGTGACCGTCATCGGTTCCCGCTCCACCGACACCAAAACCGTGGGCGTGGCCGATCCCGACAACGGTGCGAGCCGCATGATCACGATCCCCCGCTGGCCTGCCGGCGTGCTGCCTGCCGTGGGAACGGACGGCCATGCCGATATCATCGATCCGATCACGAACACGATCCATTCATTCTGGTATCTCAGAAACGTCGATGGTCAGTGGAAGGCGGCGATGTATTCGTGGAGCAGATTGAACGGCACAGGCTGGGGCGACCCGGCGCACCACTACCAGGGTGCGCGCGCGGTCGGCATCCCGCCGACGGCTGGCCTGATACGCAAGCACGAAATCAAGGACGGCCAGGCAACCTATCCCCATGCGCTGGCCATGTCGCTGACCTTCAACGCGCTGGCCAACGGCAAGAGCGGCCCCGCCTACGTGTTCCCGGCAACCGCGGCCGATAATGACGCATCGGCCAATACCGGCGCCATCCCGCAGGGCGCGTTGATGATGCTGCCCCCTGGCTTCGACGGCAGCGCGATCGTCAATCCCGACCTGAAGAAGATCGTCGAGACGCTCAAGGTATACGGCGCCTACGTCGTCGACCGCAACACCGGCACGCCGTTCGTCATCTATGTCGAAAACGATGCCGGATTCAAGCTGATGCCAAAGGGCTGGGACAACACGATCGCCGGCCAACTGGACCAGATCCGTGCCGGCCTGCGCCAGGTGGTGTCGGCGCAGGACTGGATCGGCGCTGATGGCAAATCCGTCTCGGCTGCGATAAAGGCGCAGAAGAAGGCCAACATCCTGTCGATGCGCGGCCCCTGGCAACGTCAATCCGGCACGGCCACGGCGAACTACGATCAGGCCACGCAGAGCCTGGTGTTCGATGCGACCCCGACCAGGACCGTGCAGGTCAATGACACGAATACGGGACTCACCAGGGTACATTGGGCGGTGCCGGCGCCAGGGACCGACATGACGTTCAAGGTGGCCGCCACCGGCGGCGCGACACTGCGCGTGCAGGTACTGTCGAACAAGCGACTGGTGCAGGAAAGCAAGGATCTAGCGAACGGACAATCGCTGCGATTCAACTGGCCGGCTGACGCCAGGCTGACCTTGGTCGCGACCAGCGGCACGGGTGGCCCATCCTCGGTGAGGGCCGAGCTCGCACCATCGCCTTGATGGCAGAGTAGCCCATGTTACAAGCCGCGTCAGTAGCGCGGCTTTTTTATGGGAGGTTGGTGGATCCAGCCCAGGTTCCATCCGCTCTGGCTCAGCAGTTGTTTTTTTGCCAAAAAAGCTTTCGAGAAAATTAATTAGTGGTCAAGAAATCGACTACTATATTTACACACGTCGAAAACTGCGTGGGCAACCCTTCCTGAGTTGAATCCCAGGAAGCCCGGATGACAAAACTGGTATCAATATGCTGCTGAGCCCATGCGTGGAAAGTGACCTTTTCAATGGAGCGCCGATAGCCGATCGTGTGCCAGGGCTTTCCCGGGATTGGGATTTTGTTCCTGGTAACGTGCCGTGGTGGCGTACATGCGAAGTCATCAAGCGCCTGATGTTCGACAGCCAGTTACAGCCCACCCATGAAGCCATCACGCCGGTGACAGCCAGGCCGGACTGGGTAATCTACTTCATCTTCGCGCCAGTGGGGATGCTCACCAAGGCCCATGTGTTCACCCTGTCACGGCTGCGGGATTCCGGCGTTGCCCTGTGCGTGATCATTGCCACACACGATCGATCCAATGTACCGGATGGGCTCAGCGCTTACGCGGACGCGCTTTACTGGAAGGCGCTGAATGGATTTGATTTTTCTGCGTACAGACTGGGGCTGCGTGAGATCAGCCAAAAATCCGAGCATGCCAATGTCCTGGTGATGAACGATTCCGTACTCGGACCGTTTGCCGGGACCAGATCGATGATCGAGAAAGCGAAATGGGATTTGACGGGCTTCACCGCGTCGTCCGAGCTGGAAAACCATATTCAGTCTTACGCATTTGTACTGAAAGACGTCACCAGGGCGAAGATGCAGGCGCTGAACCCGGTGCTGTTTCCATTACTAAGCCTGAACAATATGCGGCATGTCGTTCGAACCCAGGAAACGCGTTTCGCAAGGATTGCAGCACGCCATATGACCGTTGGCGCGCACTGGTATGGCGAAGTACAGACATCGGGCAATCCCTCGCTATACAAGCCCACCGAACTGATTGCCGCAGGATTTCCGTTCCTGAAACGTTCGCTGTTCGGCGTGAATTCGCATCTGCATTCACGTGATGAACTGCATGCGATTCTTGCAAACCAGGGACATCCTGACTGATGTCACCGGCTCGAATGTGGTGCCGCCGGGATTACAACCACAGTCCGGGCGCCACTTTTCGTGCAATCATCCGCAGCTTTTCCTTCGCCTTGTAGCTGGTGCTGCGGTAATTGGCATTCGAATAACCGGAATAGCCATCGATAATCGGTTGCACGCGAAAGCGCGGGATGATTTGCGTATGCGGTTTGTTCAATTCTTTTTTCATTGTCTCGAAGAACGTCTTTTCCAATACGAACGACTTGGAAAATTCGCCCCTGAAGTAGCGGTCATAGGCGTCACGACGAAACGCAAAGGTACGCAATTCCATCCAGAGATTGCCGCCTAACGACTCCCCGATCAGCGGCACATCTCTGAGGTCGCAATACACCTCGTAATCGGCTGGCGCTGACAGAATCAATTGTTCGATATTCAGTATCTTCAGCCTGCCCGTCACCTTCCAGACATGGTCATCCATCCCGATGATCTCGCTGGCCAACAGGCCTTCATCGAACATCCTGAATTCACCATATCCCTTGCCTTTCGATGGCGGATAGTCCGAACTCACGCTGATGAATTCGACATTCTTGTATGACTTGCGCTGCAAGGCATTCTTTAGCGGCGCAAGATCGGTATCGGAGTTTTCAAGGAACACAATGCGATCCACCACGTCCGGCGCCACCGACTCGTAGTACTTCAGTGCTTCGATATAGTCGTTCATCCGGATTGCTGGATCCATCCGCGTCGAACCTGGCATGTCCTTCGATGGCGTGATCGTGGCGGACATGAGGATCACATTGGGCTTTTTTAGATTCGACATAGTATTCCGTCTTGTTTAACTGGATGGCATCCGACCGAGTTCGCTGGCTATGCAGGCCAGGGTACTTGCGCAGCCGTATCCATGCCGGACGACGCCCGTTCGCGGTGTTGCCTCATGTGTAAGGATAAATCATCTCGTCAGGTGTTGGGGCTTTTCTATTGCATTTTTTGAACGATTGCACGTCGTGCATGGAGGTGCAATTCATCCGCAGGCAACAATAACGCAATATTTCTCTAAAATAATATTCGGTACCATTTCATGCATGAAGTTTTTATGGTGAAACTTCCACCTCCTCACCCGGCGTAAGTACATTCGCTTGCGACCGTATTAAGCCTTCGACAACCTTGCCTGATTCCCATTCGATTTGTCGAAATGAAAAGGCAATCGTCGGAGGCCAAGCCATGCAGATTGAACAAGTCATTTCTATCGAATAACTAATAGGAATATTGGTTTATCAACGGCAATAGAAATGGTGTCAATTTTCTGTCGCATATTTCCCAAAGTTTCCCTAAAAAATCTTTTTTTCCGTGTGGAATCTATTGCCTTACCGTAAGATTACGTTATTCCACAGGCCTATATTGAAGAGCCTGAAGCGCCATCCACGAATACCGAACCTTACGACCCCAATATGACACTCCTGCTAAATACCACGACCCGATGGGTCCTTTCGACCCTTGTGTTGACGACACTTGCCGCATGCGGCGGCGGCGGAGGCAACGTCTCGGATACCGATTCCGCAACTGCGGCGCGCTCCGTGTCTGCATTCAATCCGGCCGCCACGCCTGCCACTGAGACGACCAAGCCTGCGGCCGCTACGCCGAGCACGCCAGCCGTCGCAACGCCGCAAGTGACTGCCCCTGCAGTCAGCCCAACGCCAACGACCACACCGCCTGTGACCGCAGTCGTCACGCCGACGGTCACCCCCAATCCCGTCGTCGCACCCACGCCGGCTACGCCAGCCACGTCGGCTCCGGCGCCAACCAACGCTGCCACTGCAGGCGCCAATGCCTTTGGCACCTTCCTGCGTCCATATGCGGCTGATTCGTTGTGGAATTCGCGGCCCGTCAATCCGGTGTTCGGCACGTACGTCATTCCGACGTCCAGCTATTTCCCGACCGTCGCATCAGGCGGTTATTCAACCGGCGTGTTCCTCGCTTCCGCCACTGACGGGCCGGTCACCGTCATCGGCTCCGGCTCTACCGACACCAACATCGTCGGCGTGGCCGACCCGGACAACGGCGGCAGCCGTATCATCACCATCCCCCGCTGGCCTGCAGGCGTCCTGCCGGCCCTGGGTACGGATGGCCATGCCGATATCGTCGACCCGGTCACGAACACGATCCATTCGTTCTGGTATCTCAGGAACGTCAATGGTCAATGGAAAGCGGCCATGTACTCGTGGGCCAAGTTGACCGGCACCGGCTGGGGCGATCCTGCACACTATTACCAGGGTGCGCGCGCGGTCGGCATCCCGCCGACCGCTGGGCTGATCCGCAAGCACGAAGTCAAGGATGGTCAGGCTACCTACCCGCACGCGCTTGCCATGTCGCTGGCCCACAACGGCCTGGCCAACGGCGTCAGCAGCCCCGCTTACGTGTTTCCGGCGACATCGGCCGACAATTCGGCAGCCGCCAATACCGGTGCCATTCCGCAAGGCGCATTGCTCATGCTGCCGCAAAGCTTCGACAGCAGCGCGATCGTCAATCCCGATCTGAAGAAGATCGTCGAGACGCTCAAGACGTACGGCGCCTATGTCGTCGATCGCAACACCGGTACGCCATTCGTGATTTATGTCGAAAACGATTCCGGGTTCAGCCTGATGCCGAAGGGCTGGGACAACACGATCGCCGGTCAGCTCGACCAGATCCGTGCCGGCCTGCGCCAGGTGGTATCGGCTCAGACCTGGGTCGATGGCAACGGTAACTCCGCAGCAGCCGCTATTCAGGCGCAAAAGAACATGAACATCTTGTCGGTGCGCGGCGGTTGGTATCGGCAGTCCGGGACGGCCACCGCGAAGTTCAATTCTGACCTGCAGAGCCTGGTGTTTGAAGGCGCAACCAACAAGACGATCTACTCGAATGCCAATAACACGGGCCTGACGCGCGTGAAGTGGGCCATTCCTGCCGCCGGCACCTATGTCAAATACACCGTCACCGCCACTGGCGGCGCGACGCTGCGGCTGCACGTATCGGCAACGGGCACGCAGACGTTCAACACCGGGGATTTGGGGAACGGGCAATCGGTGCGCTTCCTGTGGCCAGCCAACGCCATGGTCACGCTGATCGCTACCAGCGGCGCCAGCGGCACGTCATCGATCAAAGCCGAGCTAGTTCCGTCGACTTGATCAAGTTGCAGTCGTCGTCAAGAAAAGCCGCGCCGTCAGCGCGGCTTTTTTTCGTGGCAATGTGTTGCGGGAATTTCGTGGACGCAAAAATTCGTTACACTACGCGTTTGCGAAATCTTACCTCGAGGACATAATGCAGGATAGGCACGATTGGGATTGCGATCTGGCACGGTATGGCTTGCGGCGCCCGTTCCTCAGCGAGCAGTCTATCTGGGCTGTCTGGCTGTATCGGCGGGGGCGGCGTCTGGACTTGCGCGCCGACGGCCTTGGCAAAAAGTGCCTTATGAAACTGTACTGGCTGGCTTTCCGCCTGATCGAGACATTCACTGGTGTCAGCCTCCCCAAGGCCGCCACCATCGGTCCCGGCTTGCGCATTTGGCACTTCGGAAATATTTTTATTCACCCCGACGCGATCATCGGGGCGAACTGCACCCTGCGCCAGGGCGTGACGATCGGAAACCGCTACGTCGACGGTCCCGTGCCTGTGCTGGGTGACAACGTCGAACTCGGCGCGTACGCACAGATACTGGGCGGCATCAAGATCGGCAACAATTGCCGCATCGGCGCCATGTCGGTCGTCTTGCACGATATGCCGGACGGGAGTACGGCGGTGGGGTCGCCGGCGCGTGTGATCAACATTCCCCAGGCGCCGCCCAAGCCTGTCGACTAGCGTCCTCATAGGCGGCAAGACGCGACGGCGGCCCCGTGGGCCCCGTGGCATGCCCTGCACACAAATAACTATAAGAAAAGTTCTCGGATAACTTATCCCTAAGCAGAATTGCGTTTATTATATTGATCGAGGTCACGAGAACATCGACGTGCTGACCAGTAACGTTGGTTGGCGTGACCATTTCCCAAGGGTCAGGCAGGCAGTTCTGCACCCAACGCTTCGCGCATTCGCGTTGCTCGACTCCAGGAAGGATCAACTTGATATCTGCCCTTTCGACCGCTTTGCTAGTGGTACTTTGCATCGTGTCCGTACCAGTGCTGGTGTTGCTGGCACAGGTTCTCCTGGCGCTGTTCCCTGTGCGCGCCGCCGCTGCGCTGCCCGGTCCGCGCCCACGCACTGCCATACTGATACCGGCCCACAATGAAGAAGCTGGCCTGCTGGCAACGCTGGCCAGCCTGCAGCCCCAGCTCGCTGTGGGCGACCGCATTCTGGTGGTTGCCGACAACTGCCGAGACCGTACTGCCGACGTGGCCCGGATGGCCGGGGCCGATGTCGTCGAACGCCACCATGACCAATTGCGCGGCAAGGGGTACGCGCTGGACTTCGGCGTGCAGGCGCTCGCGGCCACACCACCCGACGTGGTAGTGATCGTCGACGCCGACTGCATCGTTGCCGACGGCGCCATTGCGCGCCTGGCAGGCCTGGCCGCGCAACATCATCGTCCCGTGCAGGCGCTGTACCTGATGCACTCGCCGGCCGGGGCCAGCGCACTGAAGAAGATTGCCGAATTTGCCTGGATCGTGAAGAACAAGGTCCGGCCACTCGGTTGGTTCCGCCTCCACTGGCCATGCCAGCTGATGGGCACCGGCATGGCGTTTCCGTGGCAGACGATCAGTGCTGCGCGGCTGGCCACTGGCCATATCGTCGAGGACATGAAGCTCGGCACAGACCTGGCGCTGGCTGGTAGCGCGCCCATGTTTTGCCCTCACGCGCTGGTCCACAGTTTTTTCCCGACCAGTAACGAGGGCGTGCAGAGCCAGCGTACGCGCTGGGAGCATGGTCATCTGAGTATGATCACTACCCTGGCGCCCGGCACCTTGTTCGCTGGAATTCGCCGCGCCAGCGCCAGCCTGTTCGCCTTCGGTCTCGATCTGTGCGTACCGCCACTCGCCTTGCTGGTTCTCCTCGTGTGTTCGCTGGCTGGCATGAGCTTGTTGCTTGCCCTGTTCGGCGGCCCAATTGCGCCGCTCGTCATCGCCTTGCTGGCCGGGGCAATGCTCGCTGTGGCCATCTTGCTGGCATGGTCGCGCCACGGGCGCGCGGTGCTGAGCGGCAAGGAACTTGGACTGGCCGTCGTCTATGTCTTGGCGAAAATACCGCTGTATTTCCGCTTTCTGTTCCAGCGTCAAGTTGCCTGGGTGAGGTCCAAACGTGATAGCGAATAATCTTCAATCTGCGCCGTCCGCCAGTGATCCTGTCGCGACCGACTTCACGCGCCGCGTGTATTGCGTGCTCGGCTTGCCGTTCGACGCGATCGACACCGAACAAACCGTGCAGCTATTGCTGGCGCGCGCCCGTGACGCCGAGCGCTGCTTCTTCTCGACGCCCAACCTGAATTTCTTGATCGCCAGCGGGCAGGACCCGGCGTTTCGCGATTCCGTGATGCGCTCCTCACTGTCGTTGGCGGACGGAATGCCCGTGATCTGGCTGGCCCGGCTGCTCGGCTTGCCGTTCACCGAACGCGTTGCCGGCTCGACTGTTTTCGAACAATTGCGCGCGCAACGCACTACCCCACTCAGGGTGTATTTCTTCGGTGGACCGGACGGCGTGGCGCAACAGGCGGCCGACGCCCTGAACGCCGACCAGGGGAGCATGCGCTGCGTGGGCGCGTACTCGCCTGGCTTCGGCACGCTGGCGGAGATGAGCACGCCCGCCGTGATCGAGCAGATCAATGCGAGCGATGCCGACATGCTGGTGGTGGCGCTGGGCGCCAAGCGCGGCCAGGCCTGGATCGAACACAATCTGGACGCGCTGCACACACCGCTGATCAGCCATCTCGGCGCGGTCGTCAATTTCGTCGCCGGTACCGTCAGCCGCGCGCCCGCCGGCGTGGGCCGCTTTGGCCTGGAATGGTTATGGCGCATCAAGGAAGAGCCGGCCCTGTGGCGGCGCTACTGGAGCGACGGCGTGGCGCTGCTGCGCCTGCTTACCACCCGGGCCCTGCCCGGGGCGCTGGCTGCCCGCCGGGCCAGGGCCGCGACGGCGCCGCCGGTGCTGCACGAACGGGACGATGGCCGGCACTACGCCCTGACACTGGGCGGGGCCTGGCACGATGCGGGACTCGCCTCCCTGCGCGCGGCACTGGCGCGCGCCACTGGACAGCGGCGCCACATCCGCCTCGAGTTGCTGGCCGATTGCAGCCTCGATAGTGCAGCGCTGGGCCTGCTGTTGCTGCTGTATGGCCACCAGAGCAAGGTCGGCGCCCCCCTGAGTGTGCAGGCGCAGGGCGCCGAGGCGCGGCGCGCCATGCGCTTGCAGAATGTTGAATTTTTGCTCGAGGGACTCGATGGCGTAGCTCCGCCATCATCCGCCCCAGGGCTCATGACACCAAGATAAGAACAGCATGGATTGGATTGTATTGTCGCCGTTCGTCAAGACCACGGAACCCGGCTGGTTGATGCCTTTCATCGACGCCAGGCATCACCGCACCCACCAGGTCCCCGCCCTCTATGAGCATGACCGTTCACGCGCTGTATCGTCGGGACGCCAGTGGCTCGATTACCTGCGCCACGGCTGGCAAGGCTTCGTGCGGACCTTCGGCAAGCGCCCGACCGGCATCGTCACGACGTTCCCGCAACTGGCGGTGATCGTCGCACTCTTCAAGCGCCTCAGCGGGCGCAAAAACCTGCCACTCATCGCCTGGTGCTTCAATCTGGCCCAGCCCTATGGCGGCATCAAGGGAAAGTTGGCTCGCTTCTGCCTGCCAGCGGTGGATGTCTTCGTGGTGCACTCGCGCGCCGAGATCGACATCTATAGTAACTGGTTGAACTTGCCGCGCGAACGCTTCGTGTTCGTCCCGCTGAGCGCCGAGTTGCCGGCCGGCGATACCTGGGCCGAGCATTCGGATGAGCCCTACATCGTTGCGCTCGGCACGGCCAACCGCGACTACGCGCTGCTGGCCGACGCTGCCGGGCAACTGGGCTACAAGACCATCATCGTAGCCGGCCCGCACGCCACCGCCCATATCGATCCGCCGCCCTGCGTAAGCTTCCGCTCGGGCCTGTCGCTGGCGCAATGTCACCAGTTGGCACTGGGTTCGCGGATCAACGTGATTCCGATCGCCGACATCGACGCGCCATCGGGCCAGGTGACAGTGATCGAATCGATGATGCGCGGCGTGCCGCTCGTGGCCACCGCCTGCGCCGGCACCAACGACTATATCGCCGATGGGGTCGACGGCGTACTCGTTGCACCCGGAGACGTGCCGGCCATGGTCAGTGCACTGCGCGCGGTCTGGGACGACGCCGCACTGCGCCAGACACTATCGCAACATGCGCGCCAGGCATCGCTCGACAAGTTCAGCTTTCCAGCCGCCGCCGCCAGCCTGACGGACCTGATGAATCAGCTGTCCGGCAAGCAATCTGGCGCAAATCGCCACCGATCCTAGATTCGCAATGCAAGAACGTTGCTTTGAACGCCCCTGGGTGCGTTCAGGCTGTCGCGTCAAGGATAATCGAAACAAACCAGGTATGTAATTGATGGTTTTTACCGAAGGTATGTTATAGAGTAATTGTAAATACGGTGCGCACATAAAACAATCCGGATCGAATCTTGTCCAGTTCCAAAAGGAGATCCCGATTGAATCATATTCGCGCCAAGACGCACATCTTCGGTACGCTCGACGGTATTCGCGGCATTGCGGCGCTGCTCGTGCTGGTGCGGCATGTACCGTTCTTCGGTGGCTGGGAATTTCAACAAAGCTACCTGGCCGTCGATCTCTTTTTCATCCTGAGCGGCGTTGTCATTTCAAACGCATACCAAGAACGTTTGAAGCGCGATCTCTCCCCGGTCCAGTTCATTTGGATGCGTATCGTACGGATCTATCCCCTGTATCTGCTCGGCTGCGCAATCACTGGCGTCTATTACATCGCGATGGATAGTTCGCCGGTTGGACATGCCGTCGTGATCACGATATCCGCACTATTCCTGGTACCAAATGTCTCCGGGCAGAATAGTCCGTTTCCGCTCAATGGGCCAGCCTGGTCGCTCTTTTCGGAAATGCTGGCAAATATCGTGTACGGCTATTCCTTGCGCTGGCTGAACCGCAGTGTCTTGCTGGCGATAGCGGGCGTGTCCGCGCTGTGGATCACACTCGTTTTGTACTGGAAGGGCAGCCTCAATTTCGGCTATAACGCCAGAGATATCGTGCCGGGACTGTGCAGGGTCGCTTATTCTTTTTGCGCCGGTATCCTGGTCTGGAAAATATTCTGCACGCGCGGATTGCAGCGCCACAGCAAGCTGATCGGTGCGCAATTCGTGCCATGGATAATCCTCGGGATCGTTGCCCTGCTCTTGAGCGCCTCACCTCGCGGGATGATGCAGGCATTATTCGACTTCGTCTGCGTGACAGCGCTCTTCCCCGCCCTGATTCTCGTTGCGATGATCTTCAACCCCGGACATGCGAGCGCGCCGATTTTCAAGTTTCTCGGCCTGGTGTCGTATCCGGTCTACGTCCTTCACGTTCCCCTGGCGAAGTGGATTCCGATCGTCCTGCGCGACAGCGGCGTGAATCTGAACAGGCAGCCCCTGTGGGTGGGCATCGGCTTTATCGCCTTCCTGCTACCCCTTTCCTGGGTGCTGGATCGATACTTCGACATGCCGATCCGGCGCCGGGCGTTGGCGCTCGGCCTGCATGGTCTGGATAAGCTTGGTCAGGCCAGGCTGATCACGGTTCGCAAGTGATTTTGAGAAGGCGGGCGAGCTTTGCCGCCTCGGTGTCGACCGCGTGCCGCGCCAGGACGCGCTGGTAGCCAGCCTCCCCCATCGTCTCCAGTTGCTCGGGCGACGCGGCCAGGCAGTCTTCCAGCACCTTGGCCAACTCGGCGACATCGCCGGCCGGGAACAGCCAGCCCGTTTCACCGGGCCGCACCAGTTCCGGAATGCCGGCGATATAGGTGGTCAGCACGGGCCTGCGCAACGCCATCGCTTCCATCACCACCACCGGCAAGCCCTCGGCAAAGCTTGGGAGCACCATGGCGCGCGCCGACAACATTTCCTCGCGCACCTGGTCGCCGTTGATCCAGCCGGTAATGCTGATGTGGTCTTGCAGCGCGCACTCCTTGATCAGCGCCTCGATTTCGCCGCGCATCTCGCCGTCGCCGGCCAGCACGAGGTGGATCGGGATGCCCTTTGCCACCACTGCCTGCACGGCCCGCACGAGCAGCATCTGGCCCTTCTGCTCGCACAACCGCCCAACGCAGACCAGCCGCGGCGCAGCCGGACTCGGCCGCTTTGGCACTGCATGAAAGCCCGGATCGATGCCGCAATGAACGACCTGGACTTTCGGCCAGTCGGCGTAGGCGGCCCAGCGGAACAACTGGCTGCGGCCGAACGAGCTGACCGCGACCACAAAGGCCGAGCGCCGGATCTTTTCGGCAAGCCAGAGGCGTTCCGGCTTATCGAATTCTTCCGGGCCATGCACGGTGAAGCTGTACGCCGGGCCGCCCAGCATCCCGGCAAGCATCGCCACTTCGGCGGAATTGGTGCCGAAGTGGGCGTGCAGGTGTCGCGCACCGTGTTCGGCCATCCACGGCACGATCCGGCATGCTTCGGCCAGGTAGATCAGGTGCAGCGGCAATGGCCGGTCGGAACGCAGCCCGATCTTGCAGGCCAGCCCGAGCGCTTTCATGAAACGGGCCGGCCGCTTGATCGCCATGCGCAGCACGTCCATGCCCATCGCCACGGCGCCGTCCTGCAGTACATAGCGGGTGATGGAACGCTCGCGCACATCTTCTTCATCGCGCAGCTCATCGCTCCAGCCGCGCACCGCCAGACGTTGCACCTGATAACCCTGGCGCTCCAGGGCCAGGATCTCGCGCCGGATGAAACTGTGACTGATTTTGGGATACTGGTTAACGAGATACGCAATTTTCATAGTTTGCCTTGATGGCCCGGCGGGACGCTGACGCTATCTGGCCGGGCGGCCGTTACCGGCCTGGATTGGGACTGCAGGTTCGCCAATGAGCATGCACCGCCCACGATGAACCAGAAGTACCAGTTGAACGCCAGGTAGCGGAACAGATTGTCGGAGTACGAGACAATCAGGTACTGCACCACGACCGCCAGCAGCAGGTAGCCGGACAAGCGATCTATGCGCGCGAACGCCTTGAGCGTCCACAGGAGGCGGGCATACAGCCACAGGTAGCACAGCAGACCGACCGCGCCGATCTCGAACAAGAACTGCACATATACATTGTGCGCATCCCATCGCACGGTGCGGTCGACGGGAAAGAAGGTCGCCACGAAGTGGCCGAAGCCGTCCAGGCCATAGCCGAAGACCATCCGCGCCGGCTCCATCCACTCGAGCGCCGATTTCCATAACAACTGACGCCAGGCGAACGAATTCATGGGGGCGTAGCGCACGAACTGGTTGGCCTGGCCCAGGTCAAGCAGGCGCTCGTGCACCGACGGGATCAGCAAGGCGGCCAGCGGAAGCAGCAACAGGTACAGCAAGTACTTGCGCTCGAACCGCAACGCGTACAGCACGAAGATCAGGAAACAGGCGATCCAGGCGCTGCGGGTCTGCGTCAGCAACAGCTGGACCAGCAGTATCGGCATGTAGCAGCCGATGACCAGGCGACCGAGCGGCTTGATCGTAAACAGCGGGCTTTTGAGCATGTAGAGGCACAGCACCAGCAACAAGGTCAGGTAGAAGGCCAGGACGTTGGCATGGGAGAACGTCGACTGCAGGCGAAAGCCTGCACCGCGCATGTGCAGCACGATGCTCACCAGCGAGTACAGCGTCGGGATCAGCGACGACCACAGCACGAGCCGGATGGCCTTGTTGAAGTCTTCGTTGGAGCGCACCATATACACGGCAATGATGAACATCGCGAAATACGACAGCATGCCCAGATAGATCTTGATGGCGGCGCCCATTTCGTACGAAAACACCACACCGACGCCCATCACCAGCAGTATCGGCAGCCAGTAGCGCGCCAACCGGCTCGGGAACAAGCGCGGGCGCTCCAGCACCATCAGGCAGGCGATCACGATCACCACCAGATTGATGAGGCCGCCAATACCCATGCGAAAACTTCCGATGCCGAACGAGGTCGATTCCAAGGCCATGTCACCGACAGAGCGCAGCAAGATAATCAGGATCACCAATTTCTTGTAGTCATAGATCAGCAGCACCCCAAGCAGCAGCAACGCCGGCAAGGCCGCCAGACGTCCGGGCCGATAGCCCATGACGTCGGAGAAGCCAGGGATGCCAGCGCCGATCAGCAGGCATACCATGGCCAGCGCCAGCATGGCCCATCCCTGGGTACCAAGAGAGTTCCGCAACCAGGCGCGCATTAGTGATGACCCATTGAAAAGTGAGCGAATGCCATCAAGCCAGTTCCGTCGCTACACTGATACGACGCTTGCCTGGCAAGCGCCGCGACAGCCAGTAGCGCACGGCGCTGCGCTCGTCGTTTTCTGGCACGTGCGCGCTGCGGAAACGCCCGTACCGCCAGAGCAGTGCCGCCTCGTTGCGGGTCGAAATCATCTTGCGGAAGCGCAGTTCGCGTTCCAGGTCCGGCGACGCGCCGAAGCCGCGCCTCAGCGCCCCGGCCATCGTCTCGAATTCGGCGTCGAAGTTCATCTGGCCATCGACATCGAGCAGCAGGCCGCCGTGATTGCAAAACGGTGCCGGGTCGAACCATGGCAGGCTGTGCAGCGCGCAAAACGACCGTGTCAGGAAACGCGAAATAACGAGCGATAGTGCAAGCTGATCCGCATACTTGGTTGCACTGACGTTGTTTCCGTGCAGGCGGTAGCGTATCAAGCGCTGCGGCACGTTGGCACAGCGGCCAAGTACGGCCAGTTGCCCGAACAGGAAGTAATCCTCGGCCAGATTGCTGACCTCGATGCTCTGATGCGCGGGCAACACCTTCAGGAAGTCGGCGCCGTAGCGCACACCAAGGCGGTTCAAGGCATCGAACCGCAGCATTGCGGTCGGGTGCGCCACCGGATTGCGAAACAGACTGGCCGCGCTGACACGTGCCACGCCTACCGGCATGTCCATATTGCCAAGATGCTGGCCGGTCGTGTCGACGAGCTCGGCCTGGCCACCGATGGCCACGCAGTCGGGCATCGCCTCGAACGCGGCCAGGGTCACCGCCATCCGGTCCGGCACGCACACATCGTCGGCATCGTGCCGCATCACATAGTCGCAATCGGCGATCTCGAGACCGCAGTTCAACAAGCCTGACAAGCCCTGCGCCTGCGGGAAGCTGTGCACTTCGATGCGCGCATCGCGCGCATGATAAGCCTCAGCCAACTCACGGCTGCCATCGGTCGAGCCATGGTCGAGCACGAGCAGGCGCCAGTCGGTCACCGTCTGCGCACGTACACTGTCGATCGCCTCGGCCAAAAAAATCTTGCCGTTTTTCACCGGCAGCAAAATATCAATTCTGGCCATTGCTAACCTTATGTTGCATCACATTTCGCCCAGCGTCTGCCCGCTGCTGGCGCCGAGCGGCCATACCATCGATCGCGTCGAGCACAGGCGCTGACGCACTGGAAAACTTACGCGCAAACAGCACCTCGCGTTTCTCGCCGGGCGCATTGTTGCTTTCGGAGTCGCGGATGACCGGGCCCTCGAACTGCGGCAAGTAACTGGCATCGAGCATCTCCGGACCGGTTTTGCCCGCCGCCCAGTGCGTGAAAGTGAGACTGTGGCTGATGTTCGAGCGGAAGCGTGAATTCCACAAAATGAACTGGAAGTAAAATTCGTCGGGGCAATCGACGAACTTGCAGAAGCGGTACAGAGCCGGCTGCTGCGTTGTGACGTCCAGCAGATGACGCACCGCCTCGCCGGTCAGGCACCACCACTGCGACCCGGTAACCGGCTCGCCACCCGCAAGCACCTTTTCATAGTTGCGCTCGGGCAGGATCTTGTTGAGCAAGCGCTGCAGCGGCCAGCGAAGCCGCGCGAGGGGTTTGCCTTTGCGGATCCAGACGCGCGTGATTCTCTCCAGGCGCTTTTCGTACCGGACGTTTGGCAGCGCAAACACTTCGATGAACTCGGTGGCGCGATGGCGAGCAAGGAACGCTTCGATATAGTCCGGCGTTTGCACCGGGTAGCAGGCGCCGCTCAACAGGACGAAGCGGTCGAAACCGCCTGGCACTGCTGCTGCGCAACGCATCAGTTCCAGCGTTGCATCGACGAGCGAGATGTCGCCCCATCCGCAGTTGACACGGCGCTCGCAAAACGTCACGACCGACCCAAGTGAAGCGAACGCGTTGATATCCGACTTGGCGTCGAGGTGCACAAAAAATGCCGCTCCGGGCGCCCCCAAGCGCTGTACCAGCCGCTGCAGGTGCGCAGGATCGTTATGCGCCAGGATCAGATAGGCAATGCGCACGGTCAGACCTTCACCAGTTGCACCAGATCGCTCTCGCCGGTCCATTCATCGATGTACGTGGAATTCTTGCCGTAGCTGTTGTCGATCACGGTGTTCTTCTTGTCCATCAGGCATGACAGGATATGCCCGTGCAGGCGGTCTGTCACAATATGGTCGTGGCGCGAAAACAAGGCCACCGCCCGGGACGAGAAACGCTGGGCGACCGGCACCCAGTACCACGGGCCTACGCGCTTGCGGAAAGGTTGCCAGCCATATTTGATGAAGCCGCCCTGCATGCGCCAGCCAAAGGCGATCAGGCGCTTTTCTTCGCCCACCACTTCGACCCAGTCAGTGCGGGTGTCGAAGCGTAGATCCTTGAGCGACTCCGGCACCGCTGGCTTCTCGACGTCCACGCGCTCGATGCGCAGCACGCCCTTCCCGCTGCTGACGCTGGCGATGGGATACAACTGGTGCGCCATGTCCGGCACCAGATAGACGTGATCCGAGAACAGCCCCGCAAGTTGCTGCGAAACCCGGTCGCGAATAAAAATGTGCACGTCGGGGTGGCGACGGAACACCGCTGCCGACCGGTCGCGTTTTTCTTCACTCGTGAAGAAGATGGTTTGCGGCAGCATCACGATGCGATTGTTCGGGAAGCGCGTGATGATCTCTTCGCGCAAGTCGTTGATGTTTGAATACAGGTCGCCGAAATTGCCGCCGCCGTGGAACACCAGGATATCGCCCGGCTTGACCCACGCCGGATCGAAGCCCCACGATGTCGACGTCGTTTTAGGCGACAGGTTCTTTTTCTTGAAGAACGCGAGCGTGCCCTGCATGATCAACAGATCGCCAATGTTGTCGTGCATCGGAATGTCGATGTAATGAAAGTCTTTGCCAACTAACAAATCATGAATAATGTCGTGTTTTTTTTGCAATTCTGACATCATCAAGCGGTGGTTTTTCAAGGTAGCTCCGAAAAATGCAATTTATTTGGAACGCGTCAGCAGACGGCGGATAAGGTCGATGTCTTGTCGCGTTGGGATGAAACCGGGCATCGGCTCCTTCAGCCGGGTGACGCCGAGGTAAAGTGTCGTGATCAGGCGCAGGCACGCACCGCACAGCATCAACAGCGCCAGGTAGACGTAGGTGTTTTCGCTCGGCAGGAACGGGATCGCAATCAGCACCGGGACAATTGAAATCAGCTGGCGTGCCAACACCAGGCCCGGCTGGCCGGCGGCGTTGAAGCGCTGCGCCAGGGTCCAGCTGGCGCCGCCAATCACGCACTCGAACAGCAGGATCGCAAATGGCAGGGTCATCGCGGCGAAGGATTTGCCATAGACCAGGCTCAGCGCCCACGGCGACACCGCCGCAATCACCGTCGCAATCGCCAACAACGGCAAGAAGCTCACCCGAAACGCGTTGCGTACGGCCTGGCCCAGCTGTTGTTCGTCGCGACCGGCAAAGCGCGAGAATAGCGCCACTGAAATGGCATCCTGCACCGCGCCGATCATGCGCGACGTGGAGAACGCCAGCATGTAGTAGCCGTACTCCGCGATCGTTCCGCGGTTGAGCAGGAAAATCTTGTCGAAGTTCAGCAGGAACAGGCTCAGCATGCCAATGCCATGCTGGTGAAAACCATAGCGCATGACAAACCACGGCCGCACCGGTTCCTTGACCTCTACCTTCAACTGCCAGATCCGGTGCTTGCGCGCCCACCACAGACCCATGACCGTGACGCTGATCAGCATCAGCACCTGGGTGAACAGAATCTGCTCGAAGGACACCGTGTCGAACCACAGCACCAGCGGCAGCATCAGCACCAGGTTTCCGAACACCTGCGTGAAGCGCATGATGTTAAAGAAATGGAGATCGGAATGCAGTTGTGTGAGTGAAAAGATATAGCTCTGGCTCGCCATGAACGCGGTGAAGACCAGGATCAGCCACGTGAAGCGGTGCAGTTGCACCTCGTCGCTCAATTGCAAGCCCGCGACCGCCAGCGAGGTGGCAAGGATACAGATGCTCAGCAGCGCGCCCAGGAAAAAGCGCAGGTAAGGAAAACGCCTGGCCGCGCCAAAGTGGTAGACGTAGCTGCTGCCCATGCCAAATTGCGCCACGCCAGCCGAAATCGAGCCGATCAGGATGGCCGCCGACAGCAGGCCGCGTCCCTCCGGGCCCAGTATCCGCGCGGTGATCACGGACGAGATGAAGCCCACCACGGTCATGCCCATGGTGGTCATCAGGGTCTTGCCGAACGCGCGCGAAATGCCCGGCATCGGTGAGGCAGCCGTGCTCATGCGCCCGCCCCGGGCGCCGTGACGTACAGGGTTTTCAAGCAGGGTCGGCTGAAACGGCTGATGGTCATCGTCATCGATCAGTACTCGTTGAGTACGGTTCCCACCAGATGCACGCGGGCATCAGTCAACAACCCGACCAGCTCGCGCATCTTTTTCACCTGGCTGGCATCCTGGTGCGCCACGATCACGGCGGCGCCGGCGCGGCTGGCAACCAGTTGCGCATCAGAATAGGCATCGCCCGCCGGGGTATCGATCAGGATCACGTCGTAATCGGCAGCCAGTTCGCGCAGCAAACGGCCGAATGCTGGCAGGCCCAGCAGTTCCGACGGATTCGGCGCTGCTGCGCCGGCTGTCAGTACCGACAGGCCGGACAGCGCAGGTACGCGCTGGATCGCTTCCGTACTGCTGCGTCCGGCCAGGATGGCCGCCAGGCCAGTGCGGTTGTCCAGTGCAAACAGCGCATGCTGGCGCGGCGCACGCAGATCGGCATCGATCAGCAAGGTGCGCTGATGCTGCTGCGAAAACACCACGGCCAGGTTGGCTGCGAGGAAGCTGCGGCCATCGCCGGCCTCGGCGCCCGTGATTGCCAGCGCGCGGCGCTCGGGGCCCGTGTCGAACCAGCGCCACATCAGCTGGTGACGCAGCGCGCGCAGCGCTTCGACCCGCGCCGTGAACGGCTCGTAGGCCGCGATCACTTCATCGCTTATGGCGCTCTGGCCGGGCAGCAAATACGCATATTCGTACTGGCGCGACAACGCCAGGTCGATGTCGGCCGGGGTCAACACACCCAGCTCGATGGCCGCATCGCCAAAGCGCAGCTTGCGCTCGAGCGAGTAACGCATCACCTTGTCTGCGTCGACAGTCGACAGGCGGCCGCTGTTTACCAGGATGGCACCAATGGAGTCGTCTTGCTGGCGGCTCGCGCCGCGCTCGTTGCGATCCGGGTCGGCTGCGAGCGCGACGGATGAAATAGTGGAATTCATGGTTGACCCTCCAATCTAAACGGTAGGCTGATGCGCCGGATTGCCCGCGCGACCGCCACCAGGCGATCCAGTGAGCACTTTTTTCTTCTTGACGGCGACGTGCGGCTTGCCGATCACACCCAACAGCGGCAGGTCGAACGCGTCGGCCAGGTGGGATGCCGAACGGATGCGCGCATCCAGCAATTCCAGGACCAGCACGGCGCCCAGGCCAAGGATGGTGCCGGCAACGATGGCCAGTGCGATATTGATCAGCATGCGTGGACCGGACGCGTACAGCGGCGGCGTGGCGGCGGTCAGCACGGCGATATCGGCCTGCTTCGACTCGCCTTCCAGACTGATCAGGTTCAGGCGCTGGCTGGCCGCTTCGTAGGCGCGGCGGGCGTTTTCCGTTTCATTGGTCAGGACGTCGAAGCTGTTGCGCGCGCCATTCAGGGCCTGCACCTTGGCTTTTTGCGCCGCCACTGCTGCGCGCAGCTCGCTTTCGCGGCGCTGCGTGATGTCGGCGGTGGCGACCACGCTGTTCGACGAACTACGGATCTGCGCCTGCAGGTTCGAACGCAGCTTGTCGACTTCCGATTTGGCGGCGATGTACTGTGGATGGTTCGGCGAGAGACGCTGCGAGGTGTCGGCCAGCTTGGCTTCGGCCAGCGACAGGCTGCTTTGCAGGGTCTGGATCAGCGGATTGTTCATCACGTCCGGCGAGTTGGCGGCATTGCCCTCCACCTGGCGGCGGCGCGACGCCGCGTCCATGCTCTGGCTCTGCACCATCACGAGCTGGTTCGACAGTTCGTTCAGACGCGTGGTCTCGACGTCCACGCGGTTGTCCGCGCTGTAGATGTCGTTCTCTTTCTGGTAGGCCGACAGACGCTTTTGCGCCTGTTCGTAGCGGTCACGCAGCGTCTTGATCTGGCTCGTGATGTAGCCGCTGGCGCGCTGCACCGGGTCGGTCTTGAGCTGCACGCTCACGTCCAGGTAGGCGTTGGCGAACGCGTTGGCCACCGTCGAGACATATTGCGGGTCGCTGCCGCGGAAATTGATGGCCAGGACGCTGCTCTCGCGCGCCGGCACCACGTCCAGTTTGGTCAAGAGGCTATCGGCGACCCAGTCGCGCACCGTGCCGCGCCCGCCGGTGGCTTCCTTGAATGCCGCCTGCGTTTCGGGTTTGTTTGCCAGGCCGAGGTCGTCGACCACTTTCAGCGCGACGCTCTTGCTGCGGATGATATCGACCTGGGTGGCGATGTAGCCGGGCATCAGCTGGGCCGGCGCGCTCAGGCCGGTCACCGGATCGACGCCCTTGTAGTTCACGACCATCGACACGCCGGCCGTGTAGGTCTTCGACTGCATCATGCTGATCGCCACGGCGCCCAGAATGGTCATGCCCAGCGCGAGCAGGACGATCTTGTAGCGGGCGCGCAAGGCGAGTAACAACTGGCTTGGATTCATGATTGGCTTTCGATGACGTGCAATGACGCGCGCGCGGCGCGCTCAGCGACCGGGCAAGGCTGGCGGCTCAAAACAGGCTTTCCTTGACGTACACCACATCGTCAGGTTGCAGCAGATCGTCACCCTTCACGGCAACGATCTGCAGCTTGCCCTGTTCGTCGCGACGCTTGACACGCAGGCCGCGCTCGGTCCCGCGCGGGGTCAGGCCGCCGCCGGCCGACAGCGCCTGCAACACGGTCATCTGACGCTCGAGGCGCAGCATGCCCGGCTTCTGGACTTCGCCATAGATGTAGAAGCGCGGCGCGCGCTCGACAAAGATGATGTCGCCACCCTGCACGTCGAAGTTGCTTGTCATGTCGGCGTTCTTCATCAGTACGGCAGTATCGACCTGCTCCTTGCGCACCTTGCCGTCACGCTTGCGGATCACAGTGACGACGTCGCCGCCATCGGGGCCGATGCCCCCGGCCAGCGCCAGCAAGTCGAGCACGCTGCGGCGGCCATCGATCGGATAGCGGCCGGCACGCGTGACCTGGCCCAGCACCGACACTTGCTGGCTGGTCAGCGCCGTGATCAACAGGTTGACCTGGGGCTTCTTGACGAAGCCGCCACGCTCGAGCATGGCGGCGATGTTCGCTTCCGCTGCAGCAGCCGACAGGCCGGCGACGGGAACCTGGCCAACCAGCGGCATGGTGATGAAGCCTGCTTCGCTGACGCGTGTTTCCACGGCCAGGTCGGGATTGCCGAACACCGAAATCTTGACGACGTCGCCGCCGCCCAGCACCATCTCATCGGCGTACGCAATGCTACTCCCCCACGCCAGTAGTGCGGCGAAGATCCCAAGCAAGATTCGTTTCATATTCTGCGGATTCCTTTTACCAAGTGTCGATACTGCTATACGGATGTTGTTCTGTGAAATAAGTTGCCGTCGCGATTCATTGAAATTTTACCAAGAAAAATTGCATTCCGTGACACTTCAGTTAGCAAAATTTTACTTAGTGCAATTCATTTCAGTTAAATTCCAGGATCGCGTTGAGAGCGGCGCCGTTGGCTTTGAAGCTCCGGGTGCCGGCGATCACGCTACCGGCGCGCTCGTCCCGGAACGCAGTCGCCTTGAGCGTGATACTGCGCAGCGGCTTGTAGATCAGCCCCACGGAGTGCGTCTTGCTGCTGTCGCTGGTCGACGTCCACGCCATCGGCGCACCGGACCCGCCATAGGGCGAGAATGTCCGGTCTTCGTGCTTCACGTCCACGATGCCCTGGATTTTTTCGGAAAAATCCCAGGTCATGGCTGCGCTTGCGCCGTCATTCAGGGCGCTGTCGATCAGCGCGCCGTCGATGGCGGAAAACTCACGCCAGGCCTGCCCTGACAACTTGATGCGCCCGGTCGGCGCCCAGTTGACGATCAGGCGCGCATTCGTGCCGCTCTTGGAGCGCTCGTCGATCTCCGACTTCTGCTTGCGCTGGACCCAGCCGCCGAGAAACAGAACCTGCGTGCGCCCCGATGCCAACCACAACACATTGAGTTTCGCCTCATCCTGGATATAGCCGTTGGCGAACAGATCGGTGCCGCCGAACGACGACCGGAACGGGTAATCTCCCTCCAGCCGGCGCAACTGCACGCCGATCGTGCTGCCGCTACGGGCCAGATAATCGACACCCGTCAATTTGGCGTCTTCCGTCCGCGCGCTCGCTCGCTGGGATGGCAGATCATACGAGTAGTCCTCCTTCGCATAGCCGGCATGCCAGCGCCAGCTCGAATGGAAACGCCAACTGCCGTCCGCATACTGCCGCTTGCTCGTGCGCAGATTGCGCTGGTCGGAATTAAAATCGGCGAACGACGGCAGCTCTTGCAGGTAGCGGCCGCCAATGTGACCCTCGAAGTTTCTAGCGACGAACCAATGCCAGTCACCGCGCAGATTCTTGCGTGTATGGTCCAGCTGGCGATTGTGATCGAATTTGACGGACACCGCTTCCGCGATACCGCTGAATACCTGGCGACTGACGGGGAGTTCGAAACGGGTGCCGCCGCCTACCGTGCGGGCAGTATCGGAACCGCCGTTGCTGCCCCGCGTCTGCCCCTCGGGCGTGCGAAACAGATTGTCGTCATGATCGATACCAGCCCGAACAAACGGCTGGAATGTGTCTGACAATGCGGGCATGCTGATTGCTGAGCACATCAATGTCACCAATCCCGCCCTGAATAACGTCACGAAAGAAGCATCGCCCGGCGACTTGCGTAGCGAGACATTTGAAACTGACCATCCATCATTTTTGCCGCTTTGCGTTAAAACCAAGACTCATCCAATCCGAGAATATATTCACTCGCCAGCACGCTGATCGCGCTGATCGCGCCTGGCAAGCACTCAATATGCAGTCTTGTGAAACCACACTGCAAACGCCGTCATGACAAGGATCTTCAAATCCAGCATCAGGGACCAGTGCTCGATGTAATGGAGATCATGCTCGACACGACGCTGCATTTTATCAAGCGTGTCAGTTTCTCCGCGGAATCCATTCACCTGTGCCCAACCGGTGATGCCTGGCTTGACGTTATGGCGTGCGTAATACTCAGAAATGATGGCGCCGAATTCCAGGTTGTGCTTGATGGCGTGGGGGCGCGGGCCGACGATCGACATATGGCCGAACAGCACATTGAACAGCTGCGGCAACTCGTCCAGACTGCTGCGGCGCAGGAAGCTGCCGACGCGGGTGATCCGGCTGTCATTCCTGGTGGCCTGCTTCACGTCCGTGCTGGCGCAGTCGCCAACCTTCATCGAGCGGAATTTCCAGACTTCGAATTCCTGGTTATTGAAGCCATGGCGCCGCTGCTTGAAAATCACGGGGCCGGGACTATCGAGCTTGACGGCTAGCGCGCAGATCGCCAATACCGGGCTGACCAGGAGAAGCAGGATGCTCGAGATCACAAGGTCTTCGATCCGCTTCAGGCGCCCCATTTGCTCGCCGATGCGGCTATTGGCAATCGTCAGGACCGGCACCCCCGCAAGGCGCTCCATATTTATCGATGGGAATTGCCATACCACGTTGTTCGGCACCAGATCGATCCGGACCGGCACGGTGCGCAGTTTCTTCAGCAGCGCCTCGACGCGTTCCGTCGCCAGCCAAGGTAGCGCTACCACGACACGGTCGACAGGATTGGAGCGGATATAGTTGAGCATCGTGCAGGTCGAGCCCAGCATATGGGGAAGCAGCGACGCAGGAACGCCCCGCTCGATCCGGTCGTCGAAGATGCCCAGCACCTTGATATTCGAGTGGCCGTTACGCTTGAGCGCATTGACGATCAATTCGGCGCGTTCGTTGGCGCCGACAATGATGATCGACTCGTCGAGCATATTCGCCAGGCGTGCGCGGTAGATGACCCGCGTGAGCACCAGCCGGTTGGCCAGGAGCAGGACAAACCAGGCGCAGGCACTGGTCGCCACCCACACGCGCGAATACTCCGACAAGGTACCGGACAGGTAGCCCACCATCAGGATCAGCGACAGGCCGCCCATGAAGCCGAGTCCGAGCGTGCTCAAGAGCGAGTTCAGCGACAGGACTTCGCGCTCGCGGTAGGCCTGCGCGCAATGCAGCGACACGATAATGACGAGCGTACTCAGGTAAATGAAGAGGTGACCGGGCGGGGTCAGCTTGGCATCCAACCCGAAGCGCACGAAAAAGCCACCGAAGCCTGCGAACAGCAAGACCACGATATCGGACAGCTTGAGCAGGTTGATGAAGAACGGCAACCAGTATCTGGCCGACGATTGCGCTCTGGGCTTCTTCAGCAACGAGCCGATGTCGCCGACCGCATCGCGTGAAAGATGTTCGCCGTGTTTGCCCACGACGGCAGCGGGATCAAAGTTGTTCATCGTGACAGCTCCAATCACTAATAACTGAATTAATTGCACTGCTGTTTTAAGGCAGGCACCGTATTGCGCGCCTGCCTGGCGAGCCTGCGGAAATAATCGATCGAAGCATGACGCGCAATCGCTCGATTGTTTCTGTAGCCCGCTCTATTAGCGCCGCAAGATTTTATTTGGTTGACTCCGGATCGCTGTGATGACGACAAACGGTGAAACACCTGCTGTCGTCACTATCTATGGTGCAGCGCCGCGTAGCGGATTCTGCCCGGAAACACGAAAACTGAAACAATTCCATGCTGCAAAACAGAAAATAAAGCTTGGATTTTCTGATTTAGGTCAACACCTTAATTAAACTATATGCTAATTTTTTCGAGATGTCAGCCGATTTGACGCGTTGCAGCAAAATGTTACAATTATTTCAATCAACCAAATTTCATTGAAGCAATTTATGTTTTACCGAAGCTTTATTGCCAGCGCGTTTACATCGTTTTAAATCGCCGATATCAATCGGTCGCCCCCCCCTTTTAGACCAGTGCAACCACTGAAGCTGATACGGTGCGAGGGAGTGTTGTCAAGACAGCGTCAACCTGACTGTTTCTGCCCGTGCCCATCGATAAACCTGCTGGATGTTGGTATCATGCAAGGTCTTCATTACCGCACGACGACAGGACATCCATGGACGACTTCCACACAACCACCTTCTCGCGCACGCCGTCATGACTGCGCAGCTCACTCTGGTGGTGGCCGTTGACCTGGACAACGGCATTGGTGTCGACAACCGCATGCCCTGGCACCTGCCGCAAGACATGGCGCACTTCAAGCGCGTCACGCTCGGCAAACCGGTGATCATGGGTCGCAAGACGTTCGATTCGATCGGTCGCGCCCTGCCCGGCCGGCGCAATATCGTCATCACCCGCAATGCCGACTGGTCGCACGAAGGCGTCGAGCGCGTCGCCTCGCTTGACGCGGCCATTGCGCAGCTGGCCGGCGCGCCAGCGAGCATCATCGGCGGCGCGCAGATCTTCAACGCGTCGATGGACCTGGCTGACGCCATGATCGTCACGCACATCGGACACCGCTTCACCTGCGATACGTTCTTCCCCCCGATCGACCCCGCCGTGTGGCACGAAACCGCGCGCGAAACCCACCACGCCAGCGAGCAGGGTTTCGATTACGCCTACGTCACCTATGAACGCAACAAGGACACCCCATGAGCGACGTGCTTCGACCACCTGGTTCGCGCGGCGGCGACGGCTTCGCCGGTCGCATCGCGGTATTGATCGCGGTGCTGGCCACGGTGGGCACGCTGTTCGCGTTCCTGGGCACCTCGTCGCACAACGACGCCAGCCTGTTCAAGACGACGGCCGCGATGGAAAAGACCAGCGCCGCCAACGCCTGGGCCCATTACCAGGCCAAGTCGAGCCGCCAGAACCTGGCCGAACTGGCCGCCACGCTGCCTGGTGTCGACACTGGCCGCTACAGCCAGGATGCGGAGCGCTACCGGCTCGAGAAGGAAGTCATCCGCAAGGAGGCCGAGCGCTGGGAAGCGTCGTCGAGCGACTGGAACAAGCGCTCCGAAGAAGCACTGCACCGCCAGCGTCAGTGGGCCGCGGCCTCGGTGGCGCAGCAGATCGCAATTTCGCTGGCGGCCATCACGCTGCTGGCGCGCCGCACCTGGCTGCTGACGCTCACCGGCGCCGTGGCCACCTTCGGCATCACGCTCGGGCTGTTCGCCTTCTTGCACGGCAGCACCACTGCGCTCTCGCCCGTGCCCCTGGGCGCCGCGCTGGCCGCCGCGCTGCTGACTGAAGGGATCCGGCGCGCCGGGCGGCGCTTCGGGAGCTAGGGTGCGCCATCGATCAGCGTGAGTGGCTAATCTAGCAAAAAACCTGCACCGGAACCCGCAATTTCTGCGAAAATCCGCTTCTCATTTTCTACGGTGCCGTGCGCGGCGGCCCTGCTCCACTTCGGAATGATCCGTTGTGGCGCGGCCGCTCCGTACGGCGCTTCGCTTTGGAGCTGTCCATGAAATTTCGTTTCCCCATCGTCATCATCGACGAGGACTTCCGCTCGGAGAACACCTCCGGCCTTGGCATTCGCGCTCTCGCGGCGGCGATGGAACAAGAAGGCATGGAGGTCGTTGGCGTGACCAGCTATGGCGACTTGTCGCAGTTCGCCCAGCAGCAGTCGCGCGCATCCGCGTTCGTGCTGTCGATCGATGACGAGGAATTCGGCAGCGGCTCGCTGGAGGACACCGATTCGGCGCTGGTCGGCCTGCGCGCCTTCGTGAAGGAAATCCGCCACAAGAACGCGGACATCCCGATCTATATCTATGGCGAGACGCGCACCAGCCGCCACATCCCGAACGACGTGCTCAAAGAGCTGCACGGCTTCATCCACATGTTCGAAGACACGCCCGAATTCGTGGCGCGCCACATCATCCGCGAAGCCAAGGCGTATCTGGACAGCCTGGCGCCGCCGTTCTTCCGCGCGCTGGTGAACTACGCCTACGACGGTTCGTACTCGTGGCACTGCCCCGGCCACTCGGGCGGCGTGGCGTTCCTGAAGTCGCCGATCGGCCAGATGTTCCACCAGTTCTTCGGCGAGAACATGCTGCGCGCCGACGTCTGCAACGCGGTCGAAGAACTCGGCCAGCTGCTCGACCATACCGGCCCGATCGCCAAGTCCGAACGCAACGCCGCGCGCATCTACGGCGCCGACCATTGCTACTTCGTGACCAACGGCACCTCGACCTCGAACAAGATGGTCTGGCATTCCACCGTCGCCCCGGGCGACATCGTCGTCGTCGACCGCAACTGCCACAAGTCGATCCTGCACTCGATCATCATGTGCGGCGCGATTCCCGTGTTCCTGATGCCGACCCGGAACAACCTGGGCATCATTGGCCCGATTCCGCTGTCCGAGTTCACCCCCGAATCGATCGCCCGCAAGATCGAAGCCAATCCGTTCGCGCGCGACGCCGTCAACAAGAAGCCGCGCATCCTCACCATTACCCAGTCGACCTACGACGGCGTGGTCTACAACGTCGAAACGCTGCGCGAAATGCTGGACGGTAAAATCGACACGCTGCACTTCGACGAAGCGTGGCTGCCGCATGCGACCTTCCACGACTTCTACAAGAACATGCACGCGATCGGCCAGAACCGCCCGCGCGCGAAAGAGTCGATGATCTTCTCCACCCAGTCCACGCACAAGCTGCTTGCAGGTCTGTCGCAGGCGTCGCAAGTGCTGGTGCGCGAATCCCAGTCGGTCAAGCTCGACCAGGATGCCTTCAACGAGGCTTACCTGATGCACACGTCGACTTCGCCGCAGTACTCGATCATCGCCTCGTGCGACGTCGCCGCCGCGATGATGGAAGCACCGGGCGGCACCGCCCTGGTCGAAGAGTCGATCCTGGAAGCGCTGGACTTCCGCCGCGCGATGAAGAAGGTCGACCAGGACTTCGGCGACGACTGGTGGTTCCAGGTCTGGGGTCCGGACAAATTCTCGGAAGAAGGCATCGGCACCCAGGACGACTGGATGATCCGCGCCGAAGAATCGTGGCACGGTTTCGGCGACCTGGCCCCGGGCTTCAATATGCTCGACCCGATCAAGGCCACCATCGTCACGCCAGGCCTGGATTTGTCCGGCCAGTTTGGCGAGACCGGCATCCCGGCCTCGATCGTCACCAAGTACCTGGCCGAACACGGCGTGATCATCGAGAAGTGCGGGCTGTACTCGTTCTTCATCATGTTTACCATCGGGATCACCAAGGGCCGCTGGAACACCCTGGTGACGGCGCTGCAGCAGTTCAAGGACGACTACGACCGCAATGCGCAGATGTGGCGTGCGATGCCGCAGTTTGCGTCCGCCAATCCGCGCTACGAAATGCACGGTCTGCGCGACCTGTGCACCGAGATCCACACGTTCTACAAAGCGCGCGATGTGGCGCGCCTGACGACCGAGATGTACCTGTCGGACATGATCCCGGCGATGAAGCCATCGGACGCCTTCGCGAACATGGCGCACCGCAAGATCGAGCGCGTCGCGATCGACGAACTCGAAGGCCGCATCACGGCGATCCTGCTCACGCCTTATCCGCCGGGCATTCCGCTGCTGATCCCGGGCGAACGCTTCAACCGCACCATCGTCGATTATCTGCGCTTCGCGCGTGACTTCAACGAGCGCTTCCCGGGCTTCGAGACCGACGTGCACGGTCTGGTCAAGCGCGAGGTCGATGGCAAGCGCGGCTACTTCGTCGATTGCGTGCGGCAGGACGACGCGTAAGGAAAAAGCGCTCGTCACTCGAGAGCGCAACACAAAAAGGCCCGGAGCGATCCGGGCCTTTTTTATTTCAGTGCGAACATCAGGTCTTCGGCAGCGTCACGCCGCTCTGGCCCTGGTACTTGCCGCCGCGGTCCTTGTACGAGGTTTCGCACACTTCGTCGCTCTCGAAGAACAGCACCTGCGCGCAGCCCTCCCCGGCATAGATCTTCGCCGGCAGCGGGGTCGTGTTCGAGAATTCGAGCGTCACGTAGCCTTCCCATTCCGGTTCGAACGGCGTCACGTTGACGATGATGCCGCAGCGCGCATAGGTCGATTTGCCCAGGCAGATCGTCAGCACGTTGCGCGGGATGCGGAAGTACTCGATGGTGCGCGCCAGCGCGAACGAATTCGGCGGGATGATGCAGACATCGCTCTTGATGTCGACGAACGAATTGGAGTCGAAATTCTTCGGATCGACGATCGTGCTGTTGATGTTGGTGAAGACCTTGAATTCATCGGCGCAGCGGATGTCATAGCCGTACGACGAGGTGCCGAACGAGATGATCCGGCGGCCATCCTGCTCGCGCACCTGCTGCGGCTCGAATGGCTCGATCATGCCAGTGCTTTGCGCCATGCGGCGGATCCAGTTGTCGCTCTTGATAGTCATTTGTGGTTTCCAGCAGGGAGAAAATCACGCGATTTTACGCGAAAAGGGGCCGCTCGTGAGCCTGTGGGAATGAATGATTGTGAGCTTCACAATGTATCGCTACTATAAGTCACCAACCAACCCGGGAGATACACATGCACGATTCGTTGAAAGCCACGCTGGCTGCCTGTCTGGCGGCGCTTGCCGGTTGCACGACACCGCCGCCGGCGCAGCCGGTGACAACACCCGCCGCAACGGCGCCCGCCATCGCGGCAGTCGTAGCCGAAGACCAGTTGATGACCGGCTCGCGCATCCCGCAGCGCAAGAGCACCGACCGCATGCTCAAGACCGTCGGCGCCCGGGATGCACGCGATGCGATGGACAGCGCGCTGCAACCATTGAACGCGAACCCTTAACTGAGCCGTTAGCGCGGGGCCGGCGCCCCGGACTGGCGCAGCAGGCTCTGGATCATCGCATGCGTGAGCCGCGCCGTTTCGGCCGGCTTCTCCAGCGGGTACAAATGCCCGCCCTCGATCATGACCAGGTGCTCGCCTACCAGCTTGCGCGTGGGCGCCAGCCCGGCGCGGCGCATCTCTTCGGACTCGGTGCCGGCGATGAAGCCGACCGGCACCGGGAACGGCGCGCGAATCACGGCGCCCATGTGGTGCGGCAGCGTTTGATAAATGGCCGACTCGACGTCGCGCTTGAAGCGCAGCGTGACGCCCTCGGGATGCGGCGCCAGGCCGTGCTCCATATAATCGTCGAGCGCGCCCGGCGCCCAAGCCTGGAAGATCGACTTGGCGTTGAAGTGGCGGTAGGCGGCGTCGCGGTCCGGCCAGCGTTCGCGCCGCTTGTATGAAAAGCGCGCGGGCGAGAGCCGGCCGCCCCACCCTGCCAGCTTGGCCAGCCGCCAGGCCAGCGCGCGCCAGCCGGCCACCACGGGCGAGTCGAGCATCACCACGCAACGCGCCAGGTCGGGCCGGCGCCGCGCCGCCATCGTGCACAGCGCACCACCCAGCGAGTGGCCTACCAGGATCGCCGGCTGGCCATACCCTTCCAGGTGCGCGATCAGTTCATCGACCAGAGTGTCCCAGCCGTCGCCGACCGGATAGCGCGGATCGTGACCGTGCATGTCGAGCGTGCGCACGTCGTAATGCTCGGCGAGCAGCGCCAGCAGGCGGTTATAGGTGCCGGCCGGGTAACTGTTCCCGTGGGCGAAGTGCAGCAGCGGTTTGGACATGGATGGGAGCGGTGGCCGGTTTCAGCGGCCTATTGTAATGGCGTGCACCGCCCCGGCGCCGATCTTTAGTACGAATTTTACATACTGACACCTACTGTCAGGGTGGCCGAATAGCCCTGGCTCGCCGTACCGGTGACGCTTGCCATCTGCAGCGCCGTGCCGTCCGAAAACACGTTGTCGGTCGCGAAGCTGATGCGCGCCAGGTTGCTCACGCTGCTCGCATAACCGCTGCTGGTGTAGGCCTCGTTGGTGATCGCCAGCGGGAACGCGAACTGCGACGTCTTGATGCGGTTGGCAGCGCTCGTCGATTTGGCCAGCGTGGGATACACCTCGAAGTGCACGTGCGGCATGCGCCCGTCGTAGCAGCCGGGGAAGATGGTTGTGAACGTGACATAGCCTTCGCTGTCGGCTTCCTGCACGCCGCGCAGATAGTTTTCCCCCACGATGCCTGTGCTGTACATCGAATAGCCGCCTTCGCGCGTGCAGTGCCACAGGTAGACGGTGGCGCCCGCGGCGGCCGCGCAGCCTTGGGCCACGTTCTCGATCTTCAGGCGGATGGTGAGCGGCACGCCCGCTGCCACGCCGCTGGCCCCGGCCACGCTGGCCCGGATATCGCTGCGCACGATGCCGGACAAGACCAGCGCATTGGCCACGCCGCTGGTGTTGCGGTTGGTGCCGTCGGCCGGGTACGGGCCGCCCGTTTCCTCGGGAATCACCGAACAGACCGCGCTGCCGGTGGTGCTGCCGGAGCCGGTCGTGGTGGTGGAACTGGACAGGCCGAAGCCGTCGTCGGTCGTGCTGCCGCCGCCGCAACCTGACAGCGGCAAGACCGCGCTGCCAGCGCCGGCAAACAGCCAGCGCAACGACTGGCGCCGCGTCGCCGGCTGGGCCAGCATTCTTGCCAGGTCGGCGCCCAGGCCCTGGTGGTGATCGTGACCCTGGTCCGCGTCGTGCACGGAGCCGCCATTGCGTGCGACGTTCATTTGCTGGCACCTTCCTGCTGTGCTTTCCCGTCCGGGTCCGGATTATCCGGTGGCGGCATGGCCCGGGCCAGCGCGGCGGGCGCGCCCAGGAGGCAGACCGGGAACGCGGTCGCGGCGCGCAGGCCGCTCAATGTTGAATGTAATGTCATCGTGAACCTCGCGTAGTTGGAGTCGCCATTGTGTGGCGGCGTCGTGTAAAGCGCGCCCAAGGCAGGTAAATCCGGGTAAAGCGGTGCAGACTGCGCCGTGCTGCTGCGCTATCCTGTCGACATGAATCACGTACTACTCATCGACGACGACGTCGAACTGGTCGGCATGTTCGCCGAATACCTCGAACAGGAAGGTTTTCCCGTCACCTGCGTGCACAATGGCGAGGACGGCGCAAGCGCGGCGCTGGCCGGCCAGTACGCCATCGCCATCCTCGACGTCATGATGCCGGGCGCGGGCGGCATCGAGGCGCTGCGCCAGATTCGCGCCGGCAGCCGCATGCCGGTGTTGATGCTGACCGCCCGCGGCGACGACGCCGACCGCATCCTCGGCCTCGAACTGGGCGCCGACGATTACGTGGCCAAGCCGTGCACGCCGCGCGAGCTGACGGCGCGCGTGCGCGCCATCCTGCGCCGCACCCAGGCCGCGCCCGACAGTGGCCCGGGCGTCGTACTCAGCGTCGGCAAGCTGACCATGCTGCCCGAGCAGCGCCGCGCCACCTGGGACGGCCAGCCGCTCGACCTGACCAGCACCGAATTCAACCTGCTCGAAGTATTGGCCCGCAATGCCGGGCGCCCGGTGAGCAAGAACGAATTGTCCGAACAGGGCCTGGGCCGGCCGCTGGCCCGCTTCGATCGCAATATCGATGTCCACCTGAGCAGCCTGCGGCACAAGCTGGGGCCCTTGTCCGATGGCCGCTCGTGCTTGCAGACGATCTACCGCCAGGGCTACCAGTTGATCAGGGAGTAGCATGGGCCGGCTGTTCTGGAAATTCTTCCTCTGTATCCTGCTGGCGCAGGTGGCGGCGACGATCGGCGTGGGCGGCGCGTTCTGGCTGCGCGACCAGGCGCGCCAGCGCACGACGCCGGCGCTCGACAGCGGCCCGCCGGCGGCCATCGCCCTGGACGCCGCAGCCGCCACGCTGCGCCACGGTGGCTTGCCGGCGCTGCGCGGCCTGCTGCACGATATGCGGCGCCCGCAGCTGTTCGTGCTCGACGGGTCGCGCCGCGAACTGCTCGGCCGCGCGGTGCCGGCCGAATTAATGATTGAAGTCGAACGCGAATTGCGCGATGGCGCGCAAGCCGGCGAAGGCGCGGTGTGGCGCGGTGCGCGGCGCCTGGTCGCGCCAGGCGGCGAGAGTTATATCGCGTTCGTGTCGCGCGATTTCCGGCGCCAGATCGGGCGCCCGCCTGGCCGCAACGATGGCGCGCGCGATGTCGGCGGCCCCGATCCGCTGGCCCCTGCCCTCGACCCTGGCGCGCGGCGCCGCATCGGCCAGACCGTGGTGATCGGCGCCGCCGTGCTGGCCAGCCTGCTGTTCGCGGCCCTGCTGGCCTGGTATTTTTCGCGGCCCATCCGCGCCCTGCGCAGCGCCTTCGAAGCCGCCGCCGCTGGCGACCTCGCGCCCCGCTTCGGACCGGGCTCGAAAAGCGGCGACGAGTTGATCGACCTGGGCCGCGACTTCGACCGCATGAGCGCACGCCTGCGCGCGTTGATGGATGGCCAGCGCCGCCTGCTGCACGACGTCTCGCACGAACTGCGCTCGCCACTGGCGCGGATGCAGGCCGCCCTCGGCCTGGCACACCAGCAGCCGGACAAGATCGGCATCACGCTCGAACGCATTGAGCGCGAAAGCAACCGCATGGACAAACTGGTCGGCGAACTACTGACGCTCTCGCGCCTGGAAGCGTCGCCCGACGTGCTGCGGAGCGAGCCGGTCGACCTGGTCGACCTGGTCGACGGCATCGTGGCCGACGCGCGCTTCGAAGCCGGGCAGGCCGACGGCGGCGCTGCGCTGCAGGTGGCATTCGACGCTGACGACAATGTCGGCGTGAGCGGCGACCCCGACCTGCTCTGGAGCGCGCTCGAGAACGTGGTGCGCAATGCGGCCAGGCATGGCGCGCCGGGCGGCATCGTGTCGGTGTCCGTGCGCGCCGTGGACGGCGTGGCCCGGGTCGAGGTGCTTGACCGGGGTCCGGGCATCGCGCCAGACGATCTGCCGGCGATTTTCCAGCCGTTCTTCCGCTCGGGCGCCTCGCGCACGGGGGTCGATGGGCATGGCCTGGGGCTGGCCATCGCGCAGCGCGTGGTGCAGGCGCATGGCGGCGAGATCGCGGCGCACAATCGTGAGGGTGGCGGTTTGCAGGTGACGATCACCCTGCCGCGCAATTAAGCGTCGCTTAGCGGCCGTGCCAATAGCGTGCGTGCGTGGCGCGGTAGGTCGCCACGGCCACGCCCGGGCCGAACGCCAGCGTGACGGCGCCCCGTTCATCGGTGCGCAGACGCTCGATGCCCATCGTGCCATAACGCGCGTAGACCGCTTTCTGCGGGTGGCGATAACGATTGCGATGGCCCACCTGAAAAATGCCCCATTGCGGCTCCACAGCGTTCAGGAACGCCGCGCTCGACGAGGTGCCGCTGCCGTGGTGCGGGGCGAGCAGGACGTCGGCGCGCAGCCGTTCTGCATGGGTGCGCAGTAACGCCGCTTCCTGCGCCGCTTCGATGTCGCCAGCCAGCAGGATCGCCTTGCCGCCCGCGCTGATCCGCAGCACGCAGCTGCGCGCGTTGGATTTCAGGCGCGGGTTGGCGTAGCTGGCGACATCGGGCGAGAGCATCTCGAAGCGCACACCATCCCAACTCCAGGCCTGACCTGCACTGCAGCGGCCCGGCCGCTTGGTCTTGCGCAGCAGAGCGTGGCCATGCGGCAGCGACGAGATCACCTGCCCTACCCGCAGCGTCTCGAGCACGGCGGCGGCGCCGCCGACGTGATCGAGGTCGCTGTGCGAAATCACCAGCGCATCGAGCCGGCCGATGCCGCGCCCGCGCAGGTATGGCAGGATCACGCGCGTGGCGCCGCTCGCGCCGGGCGCGTACAGCGGCCCGGTGTCGTACAGCAGGCGATGGTGCTGCGTTTCGACCAGCAAGGCCATGCCCTGGCCGACGTCGAACGCCGTGACGTCGAATCGGCCCGCCACCGGCGCGCCTGGCAACTGGGTCAGCAGCGGCGTCCACGCGGCCAGGCCCACCCAGCGCTGCGGCCAGCCGCGCGGCGCCAGCATCCACGCGGTGCCGGCCAGCGCCAGCGCAAGGATCCACGGCGTCGGCGCCGGCGCGGTCCACACCGCGAACGCGGGCGCGGCCAGATGCTGCAAGGGCCACACCAGCCAGACGATCGCCAGGTGCGCGATGCCAAGCACGACATCGGCCAGCGGCGACGGCAGCACGCTGCCCACCAGCGCCAGCGGCGTGACGAACAGGCTGATGACAGGAATGGCCACCGCGTTGGCGATCGGGCTGACCAGCGAGACCTGGCCGAACAGCAGGAGCGTGAGCGGCGCGAGGCCGAGCGTGACGGCCCACTGGGTGCGCGCGGCCACCGCCAGGGCCGCGCGCCAGCCGCGCGTGAGCACGCCCAGTCGCCCGCTGCACGCATACAGGATGGCGGCGACCGCCCCGAACGACAGCCAGAAACCGGGCCACAGCATCGCCCACGGGTCGCGCAGCACGACGACGCCCAGCGCGAGGCACAGCACGTGCGACATCGACGCGATGCGCCCGCACCACAGCGCCACAGCGACGACCGAGAGCATGTACAAGGTGCGCTGGGCCGGCACGCCAAACCCCGCCAGCAGCACGTACAGCAGTGCCACCGTGGCGCCGGCCAGGGCCGCCGCTTTCTGGGCGGGCAGGCGTAGCGGCAGGTTGGCGCCGGTCCAGAACGAGCGGCGCCACAGCCACGACATCGCCCACGCGGCCAGGCCTGCGAGCATCGTGATATGCAAGCCGGAGATCGAGACGAGGTGACTGATGCCCGTGCGGTTGAAGATATCCCAGTCGTCCTGGTCGATGCCGCGCTGATCGCCGATCACCAGGGCGACGATCACGCCGGCGTAGGGCTTGCCGTCCAGGACCGCCAGGATGCGCGCGCGCAGCCAGCCACGCACCCGCTCGACGGCGTAGCCCGCACCCGGGGCCCATGCATCCAGGCGTTCATTGCGCTGGCCGGCCGGGCGCACGTAGCCGGTGGCGCGGATGCCTTGCTCGAGCAGCCACGCTTCATAGTCGAAGCCGTGCGGGTTGGCGTTGCCGTGGGGGCGCTGCAAGCGTACGACGAGGCGCCAGCGTTCACCGGGGTGGACAAAGGACGGGTCGGCGGCGGTGGCGCCGTACCACGACAGGATGATTTTCCGCGGCACGGTCGCGCCGGGCGTGTCGACCTGCGCCACGTCGAACTGGAAACGCACGCCGCCGTCGAAGCGGTGCGGCAGGCTGGCGATGGCGCCGATGACCGCGATGTCGCGGCCTTCGTCGGTGTGGGGCAACGACTGATTCAGGGCGACGTGGGCAAGCAGCGCGGCCCAGCAAGCGCCGAACAGCAGGCCGGCGACCAGCGCGCGGGCGAGGCCCCGCAGCAGCAGGCACATGATGACGGCCGTGACCGCGCCGGCGGTGAGGACGGACGGCGCGGGCAATGTGGGCTGGACCTGGATCCAGGCCGCACCTGCGGTAAAGGCGAGAATGGCGCTGCGCATGCGCAGGGGAACGGCCGTCGGTCAGGCGGTGGGGCGCAGCTGTATGCTGTCGGCGATCCGGTCCCGGAGATCGATCAGTGCCTCTTCGGACAGCGTCGAGAACGCCAGCGTCAGCGATGGCACCAGCACACTGGTGAACCGGAGCGACTGGCTGCTATGCTGCCGATTCATCTGATCTCCTTCACAGTTTGACGCCGAATTGCCGCGGTTTGACCGGTACCAGCATGTCATTGAGAAGACAGCAGTTGCGCTGGCGCCGCGGTGTCTGCCTCGAATGGCCGATCAACGATCCGTACCAATGTCCACCGGCTGCGCCGATGAACGACTTTCGGCGACGCTGTGGCCCGGCCAGAAGCACTGCTCTGGAAGGTTGCTGCAGGCAGTAAGCTGCCAGCCGCAAACCATCGCGTCCCGTCAAGCGCCGGAATATCCACGCAGCGCCACCAACCGCTGGCAGGGCAGGTATCCCCCGTCCCGGCGACACTGCCGAGCGGCATCTCAACGTGCCCGCTTGCAGCGGAGCCGGATGCATTGGCGTCCGGCTCGGAGACGGTGATGGCATGAGCAAAACCGCTCGCCGGCGTCGGGCGCTGGCGATTGCGTTTGTCCGACAATGTCCACAACGTCGACGCCGACGTTTCATAGCCAGGCTGCAAACCACGCAGCTTTTGCCATAGTGTTTGCCGTGGAAGTAGCAACGCCTGCGGCAGCCGTTCCCCCTTTTTCATGAACTGGCGTTGCCCGCCCAGCACCCCGATACCGTTGCCGCCGTCGGCGCATCGCCACCACCCCGTATGCGGGCAGACCTCACCTGCAAATGTGCCCGCACCGAGGGCAACTACGGCTGGCTCGACGGGCGTGGCAATCTCTGTTCGGCTCGGGCGCACCCGAATACTGCCAAGGACGCGCTCCCACAGCGCGAACATCGCTTCTTCCGTCAACGTGGACTGTACCGGCTTGCCGCCGGAGACAGGATTGACACCGGACTCCAGTTCCAGTTTCAGTCTGGGAGCGAACACATTATTGCGCTCACCGGTCATCTCCCATTGAAACGAATAGCCCGTCGTGAAATTGGGCTCACGCACGCGCATGACCAGTTCCTCGCCGGCCAGCCCCTGTATCGAGCGTACATGTTGACGCAGATTGGCGAAGGCCATTTGCATGACTAGCGGCTCGCGGGCAGATGCTTTCGCATTGCGCTCCAGCAGTCCCGGCGCCTGGACGGTATCCACCATGGACGACAGAACGAGATTGACATCGGGATGATCAGGCAAGCCGGAAAACATGACCACGCTTTCGAGATTATCGTGGTCGTAAGGGTCGCGCACGATGGCGTGCCCCAGGCAAAAACCGCTTTCCTGCGGAATTTCCTGTGCAGCGATCGGCCGGATGCGGCTCAGGATGCGGTTCATGCTGTCAATGTAACGGGGCGCGACCCATTCGATGTCGCCAGTGATGCTGACTTTCTCGAATCGAAGCATGCTGAGCATTGCAAGATTTTCGCTGAAGACAAATCCATCTTCCTTCAGCACCTTTGTGCGCCGCCGGTTGTAGATGAACGTCTTGCCATGCCCGTCGCCGACCGCCAGCAGCTTATCGGTTTCCAGACTTGGCCCGCCATCATCGTTGACAGCCTGCGCCAGGTCGCTTTCGGTCCGGCGCAACCGCTGTGCAAACTCGGCATCCGACTCGCGATCGGTGCTCGCTATATCCATGCCGCCAACGGCCCCATGTTTGAACGTGACTTGTGCTTCGACGGGCAAGTCGATTAGAAAACGGCCTACGCAGAGTGTTTTCATCTTCTCTGTCATTTTTGCCACCTTTTGCTTGTCGTGCACGGTTTGCACGGAATTCGCGATCAACGACATCAGCGCCATTGCCACTGCAGTCAATCCGCACACCCAACGCATTCGTCGGCTCCTGAGCCGCCTCATCGGATATCCTGCACGATCTTCACAATAAGATGCCGGATAAGTAGCCGCGTCGTCTCGGGGCAGAGACTGTCCTGATGGCGCAATCCTGAAGGCGCAAACGTCTGCCGTATGTGCTGCGCCGGGCCCGCCCCCGATTGGATCGGCACTGTCTCATCGCCATGTGCATCTTCCGGCCATAACATGAAACGAAGCTGCAGCGCTGGTCCGATCTGCACGTCACGCGCGCCATTTTCTGCTACCGCACGCAATCGCCCGGCGCGGATAGCTGAAGGCGCCAGGACAGTGGGATTGACCACCGGTTCGCGCGCCACCCATCGGATCTGGCCATACGCCTTCAAGTCCTTGTCCGCGCCATAGAACGCGTAAGTATTGGGGTGGTAATACGGCGTGGGCTGACCATCCTTGCCACGCCCGCCTGTCAACAGTCTGGTGTGAAGCCTTTCGGCATCGCTGATCGCGCTGCTAATCCTGTCGACGACACGCGCGTCGGATTTGGTGAACCGCCCAGCAGGATCGGCGAGCGCCGGATCGATCATGCGATACCAGGAATTCATGTCACGATAAAAGTCGTAGGGACTTCCATTGGGCAAGGCAAGCAGATCGCGCACTTCGTCGCGCCGGTTCACGGTCCGTACCGCCTTGAAAACAATCCATGGCTTTGGATACAGATGATTTGGCAACAGCTGCAAGACACCCGCTGACAGCGCCATGACCGGTGTCGTCTGAGCGCTGCTCTCCCCGATGATATCCATGATCCCGCCAGCCTTGAGATTGTCGCCCAAGCCATTTGTGAATCGCCGGCCTTCCGTGCCGCAAGCAATTCGGCGGTACGCGACCGGAGCGCCGAGCGCGGGCAACACAGCATGGATGATGCCTGCAATGTCGGGCGCTGTGCCGTCCCCAGGTGGGCTGAGGCGCGCACAGGCACGCGCCACCAGACCGCCCATCGAGTGCGTCACCACGATCACCTGGCGGCATTCGTGCTTACGTTCAGTCCAGAAGTTCTTGATCTGATCGATGCGCTTGCGCAGGCGGTGCGCGGAGACTTCACACGATTCGAGCCAGTTGTAACCAACAGCATAGACCGGATACTGATAGGCAGCGTATTTCTCCAGTTCGGCTTCGGTCACTTTTGCCATATTGCGCACGCCCCATTGTGCTGGCAGGGTTTGCATCACCCGAAGCCAGAAGTGGCGGATCTCGCGTGTCCCGTGCGGCGACATCTGAAAGGTCTTGTCCAGATGGCGTTGCAGGTCAACCAATAGCTCGCCGTAGGAACCGGCATGCACCTCACCCCAGCCGCGTTGGCGCAGCGTGGCTGGATCAAAGGTATTGGGTGCAAACTCGAGCTGGCCATCAGGATCGACTTCCAGAGCGTCAGCATTCAGAATTCGCTGGCGTTCGGAGGGCGTCCGGCTTGCCCAGCGGCGCGCCTCCAGGAAGCCGGCGATTTCTGAGCTTGGCGGTCGCCAGGCGGGCTCACCTGGTTTGAGGATATTGTCGCTGCGGGGACCATTGTCGGCACGCGCACGCAAATTCGATCCCATGATGCCGGGCACGAAAATAACTGGAATGACTTTGCGCGAGCCGATTGTGACGCGCGCACGCACCTTGAACGCGGTCGGCGTGGCGACGGTGTGGGCCACCAGGCTGCCATCGCGTTCGACAGTCGGCTGGCGGATTGGGCGGGTCGGCTCTTTCATGCCCGTCCCGCAGCGGGTGCGCGTGGATCGGTTCCGTCGCCTGAATCGTCGTCGGGCAGCAGCCGGATCTCGATATCGCCAATCGCATAACTGTGCAGAACACTGGTGCGGCCCTCGTCGTCGGTCACGCCTTCGATGCGGGTGCCATCCTCGTGGCTGGCGATGTAGCGCTGCCCTTTCGCCGGCAAATTGGTCTGGCGGTCGACAATCATCACGCGCTCGTCGGTTGCAAGTTCGGTGGCAGGCAGGCGCAGCCCGGCTGGCGCGCCAGCGCCACCGGTGAGGAAGTCGATCGCGGCCGCCTTGACCACGTGGTTGCCGCTGCTCTGGTGCGTGATCGTGCCGCCATGCCAGTCGGTCTGTGTGCCTTGCGAGACCACCTTGACCGACGGTGCTTCGAGCTCGATGCCGACGGCGGCGATCAGGCGGATGCTGTTGGACGACTTGATCTCGATATCGCCTTTGTGGGTCTCGATGACGATGTCGCCGCGCGCGGCGATGAGCTTCATGCCAAGCTCGTACGCGAACAGGCTCAGTGCCCGCGACGCCCGCAGGAACAGGCTGCGCCCGGTCGCGACTTCGGTGTCCCCTGTCGAAACGATGTCGATCTTGGTTCGTGCGCCCATTGCGATGGCGTCGTCGCTGACCAGCACCACGCCGGCCGGCGCGGTGACCGCCACCATCGGCTCGCCGCCCTGGGCGGCGTTGGGCGCCACGTTGGAACCATCGTGCCAGCGGCGCAGGCGTTCGGTAAGCTCGGCCAATCGCGGGCTGGCCCCCTGGTCTTCGCCATGTTCGCCCGCAAGCCGCCCAAGCTCATCGAGCACGCCGTGCATCACCTCGGCGATGCCGACCAGCGCATCGCGTTCGAGCTGAGCGCCGCCATCGAGATCCTTGCCGCCCGCGCTGAGCAGGATGCCTTCGCCGCCGCGCAGCGCGACTGCCTTGCTGCTGCGTAGCTCGGCGCCCTCGCCGCGCGCGCTGGCATTGCCATTGGCGCGGGGTTCGGCCAACCAGCCGAGATTGAGTTCGGCGTCGGCATGTTCGCTGGCCAGCTGCACGGCGATCTGGCCCGGCGTATCGTCGAACAGCAATTGGCCGCCTCGTGCGCCACCGATTTCGCGGCTGCGCATGCCGGACAGGTAGCGATTGCCTGGCAGCTCGCCCGCACGGCTCAGCGCCGGTGGCTGCGAACGCTGGTTGTAGAGCTGCGACAGGACCACTGGGCGATCCGGGTCGCCCCCCATGAACGCCACCAGCACTTCGGTGCCCACACGCGGCATGCCGAGCGTGCCCGATTGCTGCTGGCTGCCTGGACCGGCGCCCGCCCAGTTCGATGCAACGCGCACCCAGGCCGAATCGGCCGGCGTATCCGACGCCCCGGCGCCGTGCGCATGCCGATGGTCGCCCGTGCGCATGCCGGGAAACCGAATTTTTACTCGTCCCAGCGCATCGCAATGGACCTCTTCGCCGGGCGGCCCGGTGACGATCGCGCTTTGCAGCTGCGGATGGGGTAGGTCGGCGCGCGGGTCGAACCCCGGGGCCAGCGCGATACCGCGCCGCACGGCGTCAAAACTCACCCGCACGCGCATTGCATCGAGCGTTGGCGTCGCCGCTGTGAATGCAGCCTCGGAGCCCGGCAGCGAGGCGCCCATCAGGCGCCGCACGCGGGTGGCGACGTCGCCGGGCAGGTTGTTCTCGGCCTCCAGGTGAATTGCGGTGATGACGAAGTCGCGCTCGGGGGCCGGGTGCGTGTCGATCTCCGGATGGCCGGTCAGCGTGAACCACTCGCCGGCGCGCAGGTCGCGCACATTGCCTTCGCCATGGAAGCACTTGGTGTCGAGTTCGTGCCGGTTCATGCGCAACTGGCCCAGGCGCCAGTGGTCTTCGACGTCGTTGCCCGCATGTGGCATCTCGACCTGGTAGTCGTCAAGGCTCGCGGCCAGCTGGTTGCCGCTGGGGCCCTGGTCGGCCATGCCGCGCGCAGTGGCGGTCATGAACTGGGTGCCCAGTGGATTGCGATAGTCCCAGCTGTGGCGCGTGGTGCTGCCGGCCTGCAGGCGACGCGCGGCGCACCACGAGCTGATCGTGTCGCACTCTTCGCTCGCGCCGCCCTGGTGGTAGCGCACGGCGCCGGCACTGTTCCTTGGCAGCGAATTGGGATCGTTGAACAGCACCAGCGTGTGCGTGGGCGAGGTATCGCGTTCGACGCCCTGCGTCCTGGTGCGCGCGTGGCCGGGGCGGAAGGTCCAGGCCACGCCACGCCGGCGCAGCAGGCGTCGCACGAAGGCGGCGTCGGATTCGTTGTATTGCATGGTCTGTTCGCGCGGCGGGAACTGGCGCATGTCGAACAGCGGATCGAGTTCGTAGTCGAAGGCGCTGGCCAGCACGCCGTTGGATTGGCGCCATTCGTCGAACAGCACTTGCACGATCTCGAGTTCGTTCTGGAAGCGAAACACGCGGCTGTTGACGCGCTTTTCCATGATCGCCAGCGCGTCGCGGATCACCAGCTGATACACGCCCAGGCCACCGTCGAAATCGCCGGCGCGTGCTTCGGCGACGATGCCGCAGGCGCCGCGCAACTGGCCGCGGTCGGTGACCAACTGGATGTCGGCCGGCAGCGCAATCAGTTCCTTGAGCGGCAGGCGCGGTGTGGAGGCGACGCAGGTGACGGTGTATTCAAGGCCGCCGCAAATGGCTTCGCTGCCGGTAACGCGCTGCGGCAGCAGCACGGTATCGAACAGATGATCGGCATGGCCGAGGCGCAGCCAGATCGGCCGGTGGGCCGCCGTCAGCGAACGCTCGTGCTGCAGCATGCGCAGGAATTCGCTGGCGCTGTCCAAGTGGATCTCCTGTCCATTCAATGTGATTCTCGGGGAAGCACATCTTGGCACGCTGTACTTACAGAGACTTGTCAGGCGTCAGAATTGTCGAGTCAGATTACGGGAACTTTATGGACGCGGCCGCTTCAGACGATGCCGCACAAACCGGCGAGGCGCGGGATGGCGGCGAGCGAGGCGCGATGGGCCGCGATGCGCACCACATCAACATCGAGGCCGCGCAATTCGGCTAGCGCGGCGCCGATGCCGGGCAGTTGATCGGGGCTGTTGCGGCCCGGGTGAATCCAGCTCGGCGCGATGTCCGGCGAATCGGTCTCCAGCACAATCGACTCGAGCGGCAACTCGGTGGCCAGGCGCCGGATCTGCAATGCGCGCGTGAACGTCAGGTTGCCCCCGAAGCCCAGGTGCATGCCCAGGTCGATGAAATTCTGCGCCTGCTGGAAGCTGCCATTGAACGCGTGCGCGATGCCGCTCGGCGGGCGAATCTGGCGCAGGTGCTTGAGCACCTGGTCTTGCGAGCGGCGCACGTGTGTCATGACGGGCAGGCCGAAGTCGCGCGCGATGCGCAGCTGTTCGCGGAAGAACCGCTCTTGCTTGGCGCGCATCCCGGGCGTGGTCAGTTCGGGGATGAAAAAATCCAGGCCGATCTCGCCGATGCCCACGAAACGTGGATCAGTCATGGCCGCTCCGACGCGCGTGCGCAGATACGCCAGGTCGTCGTCCTGCGCCTGCGGTACGCAGATCGGGTGGATGCCCAGCGCATAGCAGGCGTTCGGGCTGGCCGCAGCCAGGGCGGCGACCGCATCGAAGTTGCCCCGCTCGACCGCCATGATGACGATCATCGACACGCCGGCCGCCTGCGCCCTGAGCGCGACGCCGACGCCATCGCCGCCGTACTCGCGGGCGTCGAGGTGAACATGCGTGTCGATCCACATGGCCTTAACTTTCCGCCGGTTGCAGCCCGTGCTCGGTCATGCGCAGCACGCGGTCGCAGCGGCGCGCCAGTTCCATGTCGTGCGTGACGATCACGAATGCGGTGCCGAGGGTGCGCGACAGTTCGAGCATCAGGTCGAAGATGACTTGCGCCGTCGTGTGATCGAGGTTGCCGGTCGGCTCGTCGGCCAGCACGCAGGCTGGCTGCGTGACCAGCGCGCGCGCCAGCGCGACGCGCTGCCGCTCGCCCCCCGACAGTTCGCCCGGCCGATGCATGACGCGCTTGCCCAGGCCCACGCGCTCGAGGATCGCCTGCGCCTGCGCCAGCGCGTCGGCGCGCGCCATACGGCGGATCAGGAGCGGCATCATCACATTGTCGAGCGCCGTGAATTCGGGCAGCAGGTGGTGGAACTGGTAGACGAAGCCCAGCGCCGTGTTGCGCAGCTCGCCGCGGCGCGATTCCGACAGGCTCGCGAAATCTTCCCCGCGCAGGCTCACCGTGCCGCTGCTGGGCGTATCCAGGCCGCCGAGCAGATGCAGCAGCGTCGACTTGCCCGAGCCCGACGCGCCGACGATCGCCACGCGCTCGCCGCGGTACACGGCGAAGTCGATGCCGTCGATGACGCGCACGATGGCGTCGCCCTGGCTGAAGGTTTTGCCCAGGCCACGGCAGGCCAGCACAGGTACGTTGGTTTTGTTCGATTCGTGGTTCATGACATCATTCATAGCGCAGCGCCTCCGCCGGCTTCACACGCGAAGCGGCCCAGCTTGGGTAAATCGTGGCCGCAAAGGCCAGCACCACCGACACGATGCCGATGGTGACGACGTCCGGCGTATACAGCTCGGACGGCACGGTACTGATCAAATATATATCCTTGGACAAGAACTCAACTCCCAGCAACCGTTCGATGAACGGGACGATGACACCGATGTTCATGCTGAAGCCCACGCCCATGGCCACGCCCGCGAGCGTGCCGAGCACACCGACGACCGCGCCCTGCACCATGAAGATTTTCATGATCGAGCCGGGCGAGGCGCCCAGCGTGCGCAGGATCGCGATGTCGGCCTGCTTCTCGGTCACCGTCATCACCAGGCTCGAGACCAGGTTGAAGGCGGCCACCGCGATGATCAGCGTCAGGATAATGAACATCATCTTCTTTTCGGTCTGCACCGCCGCGTACCAGTTGGCATTGAGCTTGGGCCAGTCACGCACGACCAGGTCGCCCTTCATGGAGGCCTTCAATTCAGCTGCGATTTGGGGCGCTTCGCGCATGTTCGCGATGCGCAGGCGCAGGCCCGATGGCGCCTGCTGCCGTTCGAGGCGCTGTGCATCCTCGATGTGGACGAACGACAGCGCCGCATCGAAGTCGAAGTGCCCGGCCTCGAAGATGCCGGCCACCGTGAAGCTGCGTGTGCGCGGCACCATGCCGGCCGGCGTGACCTGGCCCTGGGCCAGCACCATCGTCACCTTGTCGCCCAGGCCCACGCCCAGCGCGCGCGCCAGCGCGTAACCCAGCACGATATTGAAGCTGCCGGGCTTCAATGCATCGAAGCTGCCGGCGCGGATCTGCTGTGCGACGGTCGACACATTGTCTTCCACGCCCGGCAGCACGCCGCGCACGATCGACGGGCGCATGATCCCGTCGCGCACCAATAGTCCCTGGGTTTCGACGAACGGCGCCGATCCCAGCACGGCCGGATTCTGCGCGGCCTCTTTTGCCTTGGCCTGCCAGTCCGGCATGCTGCCCGATGCATCGAATACTTCGATATGCGCCAGCACCGACAGCATGCGATCGGTGACCTGCTTCTGGAAGCCGTTCATCACCGACAGCACGATGATCAGGGCGGCCACGCCAAGCGCAATGCCGGCCACGGAAATGAGCGAGATGAACGAAATAAAGCTGCTACGTCCGCTACTCTTGCCGGCGCGCGTGTAGCGCAGGCCGACCTGCCACTCATACGGCAGTTTGTGGATGATGCTCATGAATTCTTAACGTTGAAAATGGGATCAGAATGGTCGCCGCACACGCGCTTATTCATACCGCAGCGCCTCCGCCGGTTTCACGCGCGAGGCCGCCCAGCTTGGGTAGATCGTGGCCAGGAACGACAGCAGCACGGCCACGCCGCCGATCCAGCCCACGTCGGCCCACAGCAGTTCGGACGGCATCTCGCTGATCAGGTAAACCTCTTGCGACAGGAAGTGCACGCCCGACAAACGCTCGATCGCCGGCACGATCACGTCGACATTGAGCGCCACCAGCACGCCCAGGCCCACCCCTAGCAGCCCGCCCAGCAAGCCGACCAGCGTGCCCTGCACCATGAAGATTTTCATGATCGCGCGCGGCGAGGCGCCCAGCGTGCGCAGGATGGCGATGTCGGCCTGCTTGTCCTTGACGGTCATGACGAGCGTCGAGACGAGATTGAACGCGGCCACCGCCACGATCATCGTCAGGATAATGAACATCATGTTCTTCTGCGATTGCACGGCCGCGAACCAGACGGTGTTGACTTTGGTCCAGTCACGCATGATCAACTCGCCCGGCATCGAGCGCTGCAGTTCATACGCCACCTGCGGCGCCTGGTGCAGGTCTTGCAGGCGCAGGCGGATGCCGGCAGGCGCAGTCGCGCCCGTGGTCACCTGGGCGTCGTCGATATTGATCAGCGCCAGCGTGGAATCGAACTCGAAGTGGCCGGCCTCGAAAATGCCCGATACAGTCAGCGCGCGCGTGCGCGGCAGCGGGTTCTCGCCCGGCGTGCTGGCGCCGCCCAGGATGCCGCTGCTGGCCACGAGCAGCGTGACGCGGTCGCCCACCTCGACGCCAAGCGACTTGGCCAGCGCGCGGCCCAGCACCACGTTGAACGAGCCGGCGCGCAGCGACGCGAAACTGCCGGCCTTCATCTGGCGCGTGATGTCCGATACTTGCGCTTCCTCGACGGGCGCCACGCCGCGCAGCAGCGCCGGCTTCATGACGCCATCGACCAGCAGCATCGACTGCGCATCGATGAACGGCGCGGCGGCTTTTACTTGCGGGTTGCGCAGCGCCTGCAGGCTGGTGGCGCGCCAGTCGGGCAGCGCGCCGCGGCTGTCGAACACCTCGACGTGGGCCAGCATCGACAGCATGCGGTTGGTGACTTCTTTCTGAAAGCCGTTCATCACGGACAGCACGACGATCAGCGCGGCCACGCCAAGAGCGATGCCGGCCACCGACGCCATCGAAATGAACGAGATGAAGCTGTTGCGGCCACTGCGCTTGCCGGCGCGCGTGTAGCGCAGGCCGATCTGCCATTCGTAGGGGAGTTT
>Ga0265797_10000788_pt1 | contig 57621 bp, 36 predicted proteins | sample P2T30metagenome_FD_192433 | JGI IMG/M metagenome (GOLD analysis project Ga0265797, IMG submission 192433) | Plant litter microbial communities from East Loma Ridge, Irvine, California - P2 T30 | ecosystem: Environmental > Terrestrial > Plant litter > Unclassified | place: USA: California...
AAACCCCGCCCCCCCCCCCCCCCCCCCCCCCCCCCCACCTACTTTCCGGATTGTGGTATTTGATAAAAACAGTGCATGTGTACAATTAGGGTGTGGTTTGAATGACGGCCAGATAGTCTTTTGCTTTTTTCTCTCTTCATGATGATTATATCCTTTCGTTTGTTACGTGGTGGGTTCAGTTTTCAGTATCCTGGGTGTTGCATTTGTATAGCACAAACTCAATGGATCTGGTACGCTTTGTAGGCTCATCTAGGCTATCGTTATTTGGTTGATGTAATATCGTGACTATGCTTATATGGTATCTCGTCATGGGCATTGCCCGACCCCTTCTATGCCCTTCCAGCCCTACCCACCTGGATCATCTCACCAGTAGGTTTGTCGTCACTCCTCAAGACCGGCCAGCTTGCACCATCAGCTTTGATCAGTGTCATTTCCAGCTTTGTGCCTAGGATCCTAAATTTGCTCTCTTCTGGCTTGATGCTTCCGAACAAGGGAAATTCTGTTTGGTAGCGCTTGCTATCCGTTGTGGGCAAATCGAGCTTTACATGCGAGGGCTGGAAGTCGATGACTGCCGTAGACTTGTCGATCTTCTTGAGGTATAATGAGGCGACAACGGATGTTGCGGTTTGGTAAAAGTCGTGTCTGGCGATAGGTCAGCAGCTGGTTTGTAAATTCCATGGAACCAAGGACTCACCTGACAGTCTCCAGTTTCTCTTCACCCTCCTTCTCTTTACCACTGCCAACAAAGAGATGCCTATCTTTTGTCTTGCATCCCTCAATGTTCATAAACTGATCAAACTCCAGCACCCTCCTCTTACAGCAACTCCAGCCTTTACTACCCTCGTGGAATATGGGTGCACCCGGGTGATGCACACAGCTCTCGCCTTCCCTATTACCACCTTTATGAACTGCCCCACAGCCTTTCCTCCTGCACGTCATACCCTCCTTCAACGCTACACTTGGGTCGTCATCTTCAGACTCTGGTGGGGGAGCGGGCGAGGCTGTCGGCTTAGGCGTAGCTTGAGCGGTAGGCAACCGGGGGGCAGGCGCAGGTAGAGATTCTTCGAGCGACCCGAGATTGACTTGTGTGCCATTGGGGACGTCGGGAGCTGTGACTGGTTCCGGCGCGGGTGTGTCGTCTACATCCGAGTGCTTGCCTGTTGTGCAAGGCTCGATTGCGAGGAATTCGTCAAAGGTGAGGACGCGAGGCTTGCAGCATTTCCAGCCTAGAATGTCAAATTAGCGAATCTGGCACAATCGAGCAAGATTGGCTCGGGCTGCGTTACCTTTCTGCCCCTCGTGGAAGACAGGTGGGCCGGGGTGGTAGACGCACTCTTCATTCTCATCCTCGTACGTCTTGCCGCAGCCTTTGTGAACGCACTTCTTCGTCATGACTGCTGTATCTTGGAAAGTGCCCAACAAATGGTGAAAATGCCAGATGCGTGTTGAGTATTGTCTTGTATTCTTCCCCAGACTCCATGTCGCTGATTGGAACGTTCTGGAAATTGGGGCATCATGTCATAGGGGTCCAAGCGCAAAGCTTATTCCTGATCATGAAGCTTTCCTTTTTCGTATCCATGCCGAGACGCGCCCAGTCATCCCTACACTGCATCTTCTTTTCACTCTTCCCCTCGTGGCCGTATCTTACTCGCTTAACTCCTGGAGCTTGCGCATCATGTTTCGCGCCACATCTCGTTTACTCGCCTGTCGGGTTACCTTCTTCACACGAACTCCATGTGGATTGTGCGACGCCGCAAAAGTCGTGGTTCAAAACGTCAAATCGAGGAGACCTCTAGAATATCATGAGATCAATGTCATGGATCCAGGCCAAGAAAAGTGGAAAAGTCTGTACGAATTCGATACGCCCGTGGTAAGGCGACCTGGGTTCCCCTCATTCTATATGTATGCAATGCGCAGAGTACCTGAATGTTCAGATAGATCCACATCGACAAGGCCGGAGCTGGAGAGACCACTGAGTCCTCGTTCAAGCTGATGCATCGTCTCAAAGAAGAAGATGTGGTTAAGTTGATGGACGAAGCTGAAAGGTCTTGAATCTTCTTCATCTGAATATCATATGCTGTTAGTGTGAAATTGCGAGATTTATACTATACCAGGTTATCTTAATACTCGGGATTTGATGGGTGCATACTCAAACAAAATCTTGGTACCTGTGCGTGGGGCCAAAGCTACCCTGGCATTGCACACAATAGACTCATTATGTACTATCTGGAGTATTTCGAGTATTTCCGACTGGAACTCTTGGTCAAGCCTGCCTAGGAGCAGACTTGCGGTATGGACGAAGATGTAGGGTTAACCACAAAACGCGGCCCAGTTCGAGATTATGGTTACTACTTTAATGTCAACAACATAACGTTTAGAAATCCCTTACGCTTCACTTGAGAATTCAGGCTCAGCTAAATAAAGTTGGACACTCCTATCTCATATCCAAACCACTGTGGCAGCGCTGTCGTTCAAAGCCATGATGTGTAACCATCGTCATCGTCTTCCCCACGAGAAGCCGCATAAGCTAGTGCCCGTCTCCGCATGTAGGTGGGGTAAACCCTCCAACAAAGGAGGGGCACAATAAGAACAGCAACACATCAATTCATTACATTAAAAAGACAGCACATGTTGCTTTTCACACGAAGAAGCTTCACATCTCAAGCCCCAGTTTCAATCGGCAAATCTTTCCAATCCCAGAATCATTTTAGTAACAAACTCGCACGTTTTTACTCCAAAACAACAATGAACACGCTGCAAGAAAAGAGCAGGATATACCAGGCCTTCCAAAAGGGAGGCCCGACGTTTGGAGGGTGGCAGGTGAGACCAATTTTCACGAATTCAAATAAAGAAATTACAACTGCCTTTCCATTGACGAATACTGAAAAAAAACCCCCCACTTTCAATAGATGCTCCCCGGTACCAACCACTCTCGAGCAATAGCCCGCTCAGGCGTAGATTGGATATGCGTTGACACAGAGCACGGCAACATCAACGGTAATACGTTTTTTAAATTTATCCACCACCTAATTTTCCCGCCCTAAACCCTCCACAAAATGCCAAACTAAATATCCTCATCATCCTCAGACTCACAAATGCACGAAGCCGTCACCGCAATAGCGCATGCAGGCGTCTCCCCGCTCGTCCGCATCGCCGCAAACGAAGCTTGGATGGTGAAGCGGGCCCTGGATGCCGGTGCACACGGCGTCGTCGTCCCTTTGATCTACACAGTCGATGATGCCAAACGCCTCGTTTCATCGACAAAGTTCCCGCCACGGGGGACACGTGGGTTTGGTTCTCCGCTATCGGTTCAATGCTTTAACAACGAGTCCATGACATATTACCTGCAGCACGCCAACGAGTTACGTGTTTCCCCGCCCTGATGGTACGAAATGTAGGAGACGGGCCTTTTCGCTGACGTCGGATTTAGTACGCTAGTGACAATCGTTCAGATAGAGACGGCGTCTGCTTTGGAACATGTCCGTGAGATTGCTGCTATCCCCGGTGTGGATTGTTTGTTGATTGGGCCCTTTGATCTGGGAAACAATATCGGCCATCCTATTCTGACTTCCAAGATGGATCCGGAGCTGGAGGAGGCGATTGAGAAGATTAAGGATGCGGCCCATGCAGAGGGGAAGAAGGTTGCCATGTATTGTAACAGCGGAGAAGATGCAAAGAGATATGCCGACCGCGGCTTTGACATGGTGAGTATACTGACGGATCAGATGGGTATTACAGGAGCGTTCAAGCAAAGCTTGGGTGTCGCTACTGGGGCTGTGGAGGGAAGCGGCAACACGGGCGTCAAAGGATATGACGGGAAGTAACACAAGCCATCATTGACGCTTTAAATTCTACAATGGTATCTCTGCTTGCTCCGAGATCACTCCGTGCCTTCTATGTGATCTTTTACCGGTGCGAATAGTAGATGATAATGTTGCTCCTATCGAATATGTACCGTTTATCTTTGTATTATAGGGCTGGGGAAATTCAACGCATATGACAGGTATATGCGTGAGGATGAAACCCGATTCTATTTTTTTCCTTCTCCGAGGATCTTCCATCGCTGTAGTAAGGAAAAATGAAGACTTCAGTCGCACATTGAACAGGTATATAGCTATTAGAGGATTGCTTGCTGCACGAAATTTTATAGTAAAAGAAAGGAATATAGCGTCAAACACGCCATGTTTGAATCAGTCATAGACTCTTAGGAAATATCGAAAGGTAGTTGAGTGAAGCGACATCAAAGGCACCTCACTCAATCGTAGGGCACGATAATCATCGGCGAGACCCTGACTTCGTCTTCTTGTGGCGTCTCATGGGCAACACGCGGCCGCCTTGAGCGATCTGACCATTGCCGTTGCTACGCGACATTGAGCAGAGGGGCCTGTCATCATCGGAAGACATGGATGCCATGGCGAACGAGTCGGTATTGTGTCCGTAGTAGAGCAGCAGAGCAGTACTCATCTTCTTGACACCTAAGATGCCGATAGCGCCGGCAGAGTTGCTATGCTTGACACTAGGGTGGCCTCCAGTCATGTTAGCATGTCAATTTCTATCGCTTGGAATTCAGCTTACCCATGAACTCGTTCTCAATCATGGCTTTTAGGGCTTCATCCTCAGTAACTTCCACGTATTCTCCACCTCGGTCCTTCTTCACGCTCTGGTAGAGTCTTTCGGCACATACAGTAGCGGCCATTGTCGTTGCCATGTGTTCACCAGTTCCACTTGTAACAGTCGCTACGCATGTCTGGTCGGGATCGTCAGGGTCAGCGGGAACGACAGCAGCACCTACGCCGACGAGAGCCGCTGGGCCCACACGTCCTCGAAATTTCATACCAATACCCCCAGAAGAAGCACCACACGCAATGTTGCCCCAGCTATCTATGGCAATAGCTCCGACAGTATCAGTGATGTGATCTTCCTCTGGTTTGCGCTGAATCGGAAAGAGCGGCGTCGGTAGAAGTGGTGCTGTCTCTTTAATGTGATTCAGAGGTGTTGACGTTTGAGAAAATCGAAATTCCGGTTCTCGGTTTTCTGAAACCTGGGGCAAAGAAGTGTTGGTGGCGAAAGGCTGAGACTCTTTCAAGGGTATGTCATTCGTTGTCTCCAGATTAGCGGTAGATCCGGAGTCTTCGCTGGAACCATCGGCCCAAGCCTTGCGCGAAGATGCTGCGTGCATTAGTCCATGAGGTGCGTCTCCCATTTGCGCATCCTCCATGATGCTTTCGTAAGCTGCATCGCGAGCTGTATAGTTGTCTCGATAATGACTCAGAGTAGGCAGCTTCTGCGTGCTGTTGATGAAGGCATTGCGAGAAGCATCAGCAGCCGTGGGAGGACAAGTAACGTTGGCTAATGACGTTTGATCATATGTACCGGGAGTGGTGAACTGCTCATCGCTGATCCACGAGCTAGAGGAATGTTCAGAAGTAGGCAAAGACGGATCAGAACGAATGGTATGATCTTCATCATATATCGTGTCGTCAGAGGGCGATAGCAGGGGTGGATAAACTCCCAGCATCTTTTCAGTGTGCTGTTCGCGAATACGCGCCTGGGATCGCTCCTCTTCAGGTGCCATGTTATCTCTGATCTTCCAGCAGGATGGATGTGCACTACTCTTCCTGGATTTGTGTTCGGCGGACTTCAGGTCCGCGCGCCATCGCACCCAACGCTCTTTGGCGGCTGGTGAAACCAGTGCATCATGCGGTAAGATAGGCATTCCCATCTCTACAGCAAAGTCGGTGGCACCTTGGGAGCATAAGAGGTTTGGAGGAACCCGACGGAGCGTGAGTGGATCCATAGTGTGGCTATGGACCATTCGTGCTAGGGATATAGGATTCTTGATCTCTGCCGTAGCTAATTAGTACATGAACACCTACCAGTGCCGAGTGACTCACGGGCTACAGCCCCAACGGCTCCACTGCGTCCATAATGATCAACGACAGACGCGTCGCATTCTACAACACCATCCATGGCCAGGTTGCTTCCGTAGCCAGCATTCGTGATTTCCCTGTCTTCGAGCAGCTTGACGGCTGCCTCGACGGCGTCTAGCGATGTGCCTCCATTTTTCAATACCAGCATGGCTAGTTGTGCGGCACTGTGCAAGATCAGTATCGGAATCGTTGACAATGAGCTATAATAGATGCGGCACAGTACTCACTCATTGCATGCTTCAAGATGAATCTTCTCGTTTTGGTGGCTGTGATACCCTGCACCGGCATGAACATATATGCAGCACAGCTCATTTGGGGGCGGGCTACGCGAAGCCTTGCGAGTGTGCGTGTCAATGTATGCGCCATCTATGGGTGCATAGTGACGACTGTGAGCCGACATGCCTTTCTGTGTTGAAAAGCGCCGACGAAAGTCTCGGAAATGGGGAGCGAACGTATCCAGGGTTACACTAAGCTCCTATGATGCTTGAATGAGTCCTGGGCGTGAAGTTAACTATGTGCCGGAGTCAGAGGCTTAAATAAGCGCACAGGTAGCGCCTGATGTCCGCACGAGATACCTTTGGCGATTGTCGAGCTGACACAGTGAGTGAGTTGGAGATGCGGTAAAGCGGTGTACAATCGGCTGTTGATAGGGTCTTCAAGTGGCCGTTCGAGAATGATATAGCGTCAGGGTCGATAGAGATACACGTAATCTGAGAACAGCAAAGGTAGACGGAGAGGGAGAGGAACAAGAATAGAGAATTGATTAAGAGGGCGAGCCAGCGGAGGTGTCGCAATGTGGTTCGGATGAGTGTTCAATGAGAGTGGGAGAGATGCTCGGTGAGCGCTGTAGGGGCACAGTCAGTGAGGAAGAGGTTAGCAGTATTGTGGGTGTTGAGCTGTCGATGGCTCCTTCCTTTGCACCTGTCTAAGCTTCGCGGTTGACTAATGCATTTTGGCGTACATGACACATGTAGCAAGCAAGTCAGATTGAGCAGGCAGGAGCGACTAGATGCACAAGAGAGAGGTGCACGATGTAGGTACCAACCAAAGGTAATCAGTCATGTTTCCCCGCCATTACAGCTCATTTCCGCTGCCAAGGGCGGAGCGGGGCGGCGCCTGATTCGAGGACAACCCACATGCACCGACCTCCGCCATCACACCTCTGACGAAGCCACCTCTGCACCCTTTCCACGCTCTCTCCTGCACCCACGGGAACACTTGAGCTGCTCTGCATATTGTTTTTTGCGCCAAGCAGCAGCCAGAATGGCGTCCCAAACCCCCGCCGTTGTCATGGACAAGTAAGTAGCGCTACCAGCTGCCTACGGGCACCCACACTGCGATTGAGTACTGACGCTGGCACGTAGCGGTACGGGATACTCGAAGCTCGGTATGCGATAGAATTGTCTCGACTAGCATTACTCGTAGTAACAGTCAACCCTAGGTTTCGCCGGCAACGACTCCCCATCCTTCGTCTTTCCCACGGCGATAGCTACCAGAGGCCCAACGGGCGGTAGCGGTACGTCGGGCTCCGGACGCCCAGCGGTCGCCAACAAGCCTTCGTATCTGACCGGTGGAGCTGGACCGGGCGGACATCTTTCTGGCAAACGCGGCACTGAGGATCTCGACTTCTTCATTGGTGACGAAGCTCTTGCCGCAGCGGGGGGTGCGGGCTATGGCATCAACTACCCAATCAGACACGGTCAGATCGACAATTGGGTATGGAGAGGCATGAGGGCGCCAAAGAAGGAATGCTGATGGCTTGTAGGATCTAATGGAGCGCTTCTGGTCCAACTCGATATTCAAGTACCTGAGAGTGGAGCCCGAGGACCACCACTTTCTACTTACCGAGCCGGTACGCGATGCTGTCTCAGACGCCTATGGTGCATGACTAATGTAATATCAGCCATTGAACCCTCCCGAGAACCGCGAAGCGACCGCTGAGATCATGTTCGAATCTTTCAACGTTGCTGGCCTCTACATTGCTGTACAAGCTGTGCTCGCCTTGGCTGCTTCGTGGACAAGCTCCAAGGTGCAGGATAGGTCCCTCACGGGTACTGTCATAGACTCGGGAGCTGGTGTTACGCACGTTATCCCCGTTGCTGAAGGCTATGTTATTGGCTCCTCGATCAAGAGTGTCCCTATCGCTGGTCGCGACATTACAAACTTCGTACAGTCGCTTCTCAGAGAGCGCGGCGAGCCCGACTCGTCTCTCCAGACCGCAGAACGCATCAAGGAGGAGTACTGCTACGTGTGCCCAGACATTGTCAAGGAATTTGCACGCTTCGACCGCGAATCAGACGACCGCTTCAAGAAGCACGTCGTCAATTACCCCAACGGAAAGACCACAACCGTCGACGTTGGTTACGAACGCTTCCTTGCTCCCGAGATCTTCTTCAACCCCGAGATCTATTCTTCTGATTTCCTGACCCCGCTGCCCACCATTGTCGATACCGTTATCCAATCCTCGCCTATCGATGTGCGCAGAGGGTTGTACAAGAACATTGTGCTTTCAGGTGGTTCAACACTATACAAGGACTTTGGCCGACGTCTGCAGCGTGATATCCGGCACATGGTGGATGCTAGGATCAAGGCATCGGAGGCGCGGAGTGGAGGCGCAAAGAGTGGCGGTCTGGACGTCCAAGTCATCACACACAAGAGGCAACGACACGGTCCATGGTTCGGAGGCAGCTTGCTCGGCCAAACTCCAGAGTTCAAGAGCTACTGCCACACCAAGGCAGAATACGATGAGATTGGTCCCAGCATTGTCCGAAGATTCGCGCTGTTGGGCGGACCTGGTAGCACGTAAGAGGATTGCGACATTGCGAGACCTGTGTAGATGATGGAACGGTTTATTGAGCGAATATGAGATATTAGCAAAACCTAGCGAGAATGACAAGATTATCAGCCAAAGAGATGGGAAGCCTGTGATATGCTGCTCGTTTGTGACAATGTTTAGCAGTATGTAGACGGCGAATCTCTTGTGTATTGACTTTTTTTTTGACAAAGCGGTGTTGCATGTGATCAGAACAATCGGCTATGGAGGCCAGTCACCAACTGTCATTCTGAGCATTTTACTCCTTCTTCTCCCCACCAGCCTTCCTCCTCAGTACAGCAACACCCTCCACATGCCCCGTCTGGGGGAAGAAATCGAATCCCCTTAAACTTTCAATCTCATAGCACCCCTCTCCCTTCCCAAACCCGCCATCAACTCCCTTCATGCCACCTACCAGGACTCCAATATCCCTAGCCTGTGTATGCACATTACAGCTTACATACACCACCCTCGCCGGGCCGTACTGCACCAACTGGCGCAGGAAAGACTCATCGCAGCCCTTGCGCGGCGGATCAAGCATTACCACCGTCTCCTCGGCTGGCGACTCGATTGACGCAAACAGCCTCGCCGCATCCGCAGCAATAAACCGCGTCGAACTCTCAGGCAGGTTGTTCAGCTTTGCATTCGTGGATGCAGAGTCTATACTACTGGACGATATGTCGATGCCCAGGGAGCTTTTGAACAGACTAGACAGCGTAATGGTAAAGAGACCAGAGCCAGAGTATGCGTCGATGAGATGCGTAATCTTGTGGCCCGGGGTCGAGGGCAAAATATGTTGGCGAATGTACTCTGTAAAGACGGGGAGAATACTGTTGTTGTTCTGGAAAAAGGAGCCAGCGGGGTTTACGAATTGGAAGTCGTCTATGTATTCTGTGGATTTTGCATTGGAGTCTGTAATGCATGTTTTTATGTGCACGTGATTGCCTCTGTCTTCGATGACGGCGTCACTGTCGTCTTCTTTGCTGACGTCGTAGTCTGCTTTTGGGATTCGGGTAGTACTTTCTCGCAGGAGGAGTGTGGCGCCTTTGTGGTATGTGGAGAGTGTATCTGCGACACGTTTGCGCTCGCGCTTGTTGCCTGCGCGTACGGCGTCTGTGCCGATCGGGCAATCTTCTATGTCAATGGTTATGCGAGTTCCTTTCTTCATGAAACCGATAGGTGGGAGTTCTTTAAATGTACGTTTGATGCCGTTACGGCCATCGCTACGGCGGGCGTCTGGCGGGCCGTCAAAATGGGGAGTGAGTTTTGTGCGGTATCCGTATTGGAGTGGTGAGCCGATGGTGTCCCCGATTGTGGGGATGAGCTCAGGCGGTAGGTTTGAGAAATTCTTGTAGGCCTTTTCGACGATGGATCTCTTGTGTTGCAGCTGGAAGTCGTAGGGTAGCATTTGGAACTGGCAGCCCGAACAACTGGCAAAGTAGGGGCACTTGACCAGCGAATCATCACGGTGAGGCGAGGGTGTGATGACGTTGACAAAGTCGGCCATGGAGTACTTCTCCTTCTCAAAGTGCTTGTGTGGCCGTGCGGTTACGACATCTCCTGGTGCGCTAAAGGGCACGACATAGATTTGGTCCGAGTCTGCGCCTTGCTGAAAACCGAGACCATCTCCTGTCGATGAAATCTCTTTGATCTCGACTTGGATTTCGCTCAATCTTTCTGGTAATTTGGTCGAGTTTTCCTTTCCCTCTCTTTGCACATTGAGATTTTTTATGAGCGCTGTTACGTCCTCAAGCAAGACTTCCTCGTTGGTTCCGTTCGTTTTTAGGATTTTGCTTTGCTCAGCATGGCCGTTCTTCATTCGCTTGTTCTTGAATCTGTAGCTGCCTCGTGATGCCTCTTCACTTCGCAGAGGCGTCTCGGCATATCTCTTTGCGCCGTTGCTCTCAATGGGCGCCACACTGTCTGCTGACGAAGCCATATTGTATCTGGCAATCTGAGAATACTGCTTACTGGCCAGCAGAGTGCGAAGCGGTCGAGTAAGAATTCGTGAGCACATGTAGCAAACGTCAAAGTCAAGAAAAGTTAGTCACTCAGATGGGCAGAGCGGCGATTGGCTGGAAGCAGTTACTTCCATCCCGCTTAGTCAACATTGAACTTTCCGAACTTCACTTTGATCGTCACCAAGGCGCAGAGGCCATCCGCTATTACCGCCTTGCTGCACTCAATTGGCCCTCAAGAGGAGGTTCTAGGGCAACAATGAGTGTCTGCCGTCCCGCAAGATGTCTCTTCACCAAAGCAGCATCCACAACGCTTCCTAGACCACCTCCGCACCGTACCTTCCACGCTTCCGCCTCTCGACAGGCCCGCAAAAAGAGACCACACTACCCCTCAATAAAGGCCGACGACCTCAAGCTCCTCAACGAAGCCGCAGAGACGGAATACCCAAAGTACGACACCTCGGAGACAGCGCTCCTCGAAAAAAAGTATACGCCGTCGCAAATCGCAGCCATCAAAGCGGCAGAATCCACAATCGACGCCCGCGATGTCCTCATACAAGGCCAGCGCAGAACAGACTCATGGCGTCTCAACTACGAAGATGACCTCGCAGAAGTGGACCCGGTGACGGATCGCCCCGAGCGACTGACAGGCGACGACATCAAGGGCAAGAAGACTTTCAGACTCGCCAACGAGGTGGAGCGCGACGCAAACATTTCCCGCATTGCGACGGAGAACCTGGCCAAGATGTACCCAGACGGCATCCCAGAAAATGAGTCGCAGCTGCGCAACGCCATGGACGCAGCAATCACACAAGCCACCCTGGATCCACGCGCGACGTACTATTCCAAGAACCCACATGCACTACAGGCACTAGGCGACGAAAGACATTCGGTCATTGCACCCGACCTACCACGGGTAGAGAACCGCATGGCACGCCAGACGCGCCGTTTGTCTTCGGAAGAAGAAGAAGACCCACGACAAAAGCGCCTCTTGCAATACATGGGTTGGGACAAGCAGAAGCTGCGTTCCATTAGGGTGAAGACGCTTGTTGTGCACGGCGTTACCAATCAGACGCGCATGGGCAAGATTAGGAGTTTATACTACCTAACTATTGCCGGCAACCAGGACGGTCTCTTGGGTGTTGGAGAGGGGAAATCCGTAGAACCAGAAGAGGGGAGGAAACAGAGCGTGATGAGTGCGATTAGAAATCTAAGGCCTGTGCCACGGTATGAAAACAGGACAACGTTTGGAGATTTAGAGAGAAAGGTGGGCGCGACAAAGGTCCAGCTCTTCTCGAGACCACCGGGTAAGAATAACGTTCTCCCCTCCCCCCATTCTGCCAAAGACATTGTAGCACTGTAGTCTAACAAAACGTGCAAACCAGGTTTTGGTCTCCGCGTCCAACATCTAATCTTCGAGCTCGCACGTGCCGCCGGCCTCCAGGACTTGGCTGCCAAAACACCACGGTCAAGAAACAAGATGAATGTCATCAAGGCTACCTGGGAAGCTCTGACCAACCAGCGGCTACCGGATGAGATTGCCAGGGCAAGAGGCAAGAAGCTGGTTGATGTGCGCAAGGTTTACTATGGTGGTTCTATTCACTGAGTAGCTTTACAGTTTCCTGTTTAGGCAATTGCATTGCATTGCATTGCAGCCATTAGATGTATTATACGGCTGGAATAGACTTGTATCATACATGCATACATACATACACCGCCTTTGCATTGGCATGAATTGTAGTACTGTAGATGTATTATTTGTATGTATACATACATACCATCTACTGTCTACCATCCATCATCTCCACCACCAAAAAAAATCAACGCACTGAATTGCCGGAGGGGTATTATCCATATCCATATCCATATTCATATCCTCATCTACATCTACATCTTCTCTATCCTTTCATCCTTCCCCTTCTTCACCCAAATCCGTATCAATCTGCTGATTCAACACAATCGAATACACACTCGCCTTCAGCAGCGTAAACACCAGCGACGTCTTGCGTTCGAGGCCCCGCAGCCCATCTAGAATAGCGGCGCTGGGCGCGTTGGATAGCGTGAGCAGCAGGCTGGACATTGTGTTCAAGTTGCCGAGTAATCGGGCGTATTCGTCTAGTACTTCTTGCTCGAGCGGTGTGAGACTTTCTTCGCTCGAGTCGGGGCGGTCGGGGCCGCTGGGTGAGGAGGCTTGTGAGGGGGAGGGGGAGGCCATGATGTTTTTTTTGCTTTTGCTTTTGCTTTTGTATCTTGTGTGCTATTTCCTTGCTGCTGCTGCTGCTGTTGTTGTTGCTCTTGTTGCGTCGATTTCAGATTTGCGAGCAATGTGTGTTGCCTTGATGGGTCGTGAGGTGGGGTGGTTGTCGTTTTGGCACTGTAGCTAATGTGTGCAAGTGAAATGTAGCGGTACTTTGTGAGTATTACCGCCTCTATCGATGTGCATTGGTGAGCGGCGATTGGGTAATTGGTGGATTGGTCGCGTTGGTTGCTGGACATGTGCGAATCACTCGTCGCGTCTTCCCCGCAAACTCCGCGTGGTCCATGCACAAAATCGTCATATTCAGTTCCCCTCAGACATCACCGCTCAGCATCACAATGATATTATTCTTTTTTTTTTCCAAAAAAAATGACTTGCTCATCTGCTTCTTTCCTCCCTACTACAACAACACATATCACCGAAACCCCCTGCATACTGCTCAGGCTGCCTCTGCCCTTAGACCACATGTTCCTCGACAAACCCATGCCCTGAAAATGAAATACGGACAACGCCAGAAAGATTTTGCTGCAATTGCGATGATGACTAAAAGACCCGAGAGAATATCCACGAAGAAGACGAAGTATAACACCCTTGGAACGCCGCTGTTGGAAAAGACCTGTTCGTCTATGATCCGTGAAAAGCGAATGAGTGGAGTCGAGAGAATAGCACTCATGGCAAATCCTCTCCTTTTGCATACAATGCTTGTGAATTGTTCATCACCCACAGTCCTACCGATGAGAGTCGGTTTGGGTGAGACTGTATTGACTGGAATCGTGGCTGTCATGGTGATGGTCGTCTCCGTCGTGATGGAGGGTGACGCTGTTGAACTCCTCAAATGGATCTGCCACTTCTCCCATTGGTGTAGCCAGGCCAGAGTCCAGGGGTACGCCCTTGACCCTCGAGGCTCCGATATCAACACTTTGGGACTCCTTGACATTCCGGAAGTTGGGCGTCTCTATACCCTGGCCTTGATGTGGGATAATTGGTGGCTTCATGTGTCGCAACAACGCCCATTGCGTTGTCTTGAAGAATGGCGCAGTCTTGATGTCAGATGCACCGGCACGTGATCCAAGTCGTCGGGTTTCGTCTTTGATCAAAAGCTTGCGGATGATGCCTTTGCAGAGGCTACCAGTTGTTAGTACAGGACAATGAGAAGATGTGTGCGCAAACGTACTTTGACACTTGCGGCGCACCAGAACCCTCTGGGAAGGGGACCTCATCTCGGAGGATGTTGGCAAAAGTTGCGTTACGGTTCTTGCCCTTGAAGGGCGTGGTTCCGTACAACATCTCATAAATCAATATGCCAAGGGTCCACCAATCGACCGCACTCGTATGTCCGCAGCCTTTGATGACTTCGGGCGCAATGTACTCTTCGGTGCCGACAAACGAGTTTGTTCGGAAGTTGTTTATGCACGATTTTGTGTCGATGGTTGGAAGGTTGTTGGACGAAGTACCATTTCGGCCGCTTAGGATCATGGTCGGGCGACCGCCAGTATCAGACTGTTTTGACAAGTCGAAATCTGACAACATGATGTGGCCGGATTGATGTAGGAGAATGTCTGAGAAGGGTTTGGTTAGCTTTGGTTGGTGCAGGAGTGATCTGTGACGTACTTTCTGGCTTCAAGTCACGGTAGATGAAGCCCATCAAATGGAGGTACTCCAATGCAGCCGTGACCTCTGCAGCGTAGAATCGCGCGGCGTCCTCGTCGACGCACTTGTTGGGTCGGGTTTGTAGGGCGCGGAAGAACTCACCACCGCTGCAGTATTCCATGCAAAGGTAGAGGTGATCTTCAGACTGGAAAGAGTGGTATAGGGTAACAATAAAGGGGTGGTTACTGGTCGCCAGGATTTCCTGCTCGGCCAAGGCACGCTTGATCTTGTTCCGCTTGATCATCTCCTTCTTGCTTAATACTGCACATTGTTAGCACAGGCTGGCGTGTCCATATACACACACATGTCGCATACCCTTCATGGCGTACAGCCTGCTAGACTTTTTCTCTCGCACCAAGTACACCTTGCCGACGTCACCCTTACCGATCAACTTGATTTTATCGAAGCTACCCGGCCCAACCTCGACATTGCGGACCTTTATGGAGTTGGAGCTGTAGGTCCTCCTGAAGGCGGCCGCCTGTCTGATCTGGCCCGGCGAGGGTATCGGCTTGCTAGCATCGGTAGGCAGAAGATGGGTTGAATCGACGGAATTGGTCTCGACCATGCTCAGGGTGGACGAGTTGGGGTGGTGTAGGACGGGCTGCTTGCCAAGTTCTGCAGTCTGCGGTCTTTCAGTAGACTTTCCTGACGAGAACAAGCCCTGGGCGTTGGGTGCGGAAGCTACCCTTCGCAGTTTCCTTGCCAATTCCTCCTTGCCAGCCGTGGTAGCGTGATCATCGGAAGCAGTGACACCATTCACCTGCGTCTTGGGTATCGCGGGCGTATCTGGGGGAGATGGGGGCACGCTGCCTTCATTGTGATGGCGCAGGGCCGGCGGACCCTGGTGGGCAAAGTAGGGATTGGCGTGGGCAGTCGGCGACACGGAGTCGTCTAGGGGGTTGCCTTCGCTAGCCACCGTCTGGGAGCGATTGCGGGTAATGTGCGGAATGAATCTCGACTGGCGGAAGCCCGACTTTTCATTCTTGCCAGGCGCGTTGCCCTCGTCGGAGAGCTTCCGGGTGTCGTTGCTGCTGTTGATGCGGAAGAAGTTCTTGATGCGCTGCGATACTTGGCCGTCCTTGCCATTGATGGATTTGTTGGTGGACAGGGCCTTGCCCGAGAAGGTCCGTTTCTCCGTCATGCTGGTGTGGTTTGGTGAGGACGAGGTGAAGAGCTGCGTCATAGCAGTCGCACAGCGTCGACGACAAGGAGCAGCGGGCTACGGGTGAGTGGTGGGATAGTGTGTGTGTGTATGTACGGGGCAAGGCAAGGCGACGACGGGGATAACAGGGACTCGGGGGTTGGCGATGGCGCGTTCCAGGGTCAGTGGGACATGGCACGTTGGGATGAGGTCAAAGTGCAGGGCCGGCGGCCGGGCGTGTGTGGCTGGAGCGTCGGGGGGGATGGCGGTGCGCGAAAGAGAGTAGCCGTGATGGAGGCGCTGGCGCTGGCACAGGCGGGAGGCTCGGGACAATGGGCAGTGGGCAGTGGGCAAGACCTTCACTGCTGGGCCAGAGAGAGGAGCGGAGAAGGCAGAGAGTGGTGCAGATGTGGTGTAGGATGGGAAGGCAGAGCCGTCGTGGGTAACAAGCTACCGTAGGACGGCGACGAATGATGGCGGAGGGCAGGTGGGGCCTGTAAGATGCTTGTCTGGGAAGCCGCGGGCGAGGCTATGGACAGACCCTCACGCAGCTCTCTCCAGCCCATCGACCGACCGACATGCAGCCCCAGCGCGGAGACGGCCATCATCAAGTGCGTGACGACAGCAGAACCAAACCCCCCCTCCCCCTCTCGGTCCAATTCAACACCATCACTCCCCCCTCCCTCTGGTATTTCAAAGCAGAGTAAATTCCCGCGTCCGTAATGTGCTGCTGCGCCGCCGCCGCTACTACTACGACCGTCACAAGCACGTGCCTTCCCCACGACACGACACAACCGGCGCATTCGACTTGCACACCCGCTAGCATCATCGCCCATATTCGCATTTATCAGCAACCCGGAAAAGCAGTGCCACCTCACGTCATCGCTCCAAAACACCGGCGGCCTACATCCGAACAAACTGTTGCGACAATATTTGACACCCGGCTGCTTTGCAACCCTCTGCGCCACAACCCTTCTCGCTGCTGACCAATGTCCATAACCCCGTACATACTTGCCGGCCGCGTTTCCACCATCCCCTGACCATGACCATGGCCCTCAACGCCAGTCGCCAATCGCCAATCTATTCTAGAACCGTACTAACGCTCAGCTAATGCGCCTTTCGCTTCCTATCCGCCGCTCTTCCACATCCGGCCCGGCACTCTCACACACATGATGAGATGGGTTCTGTTCTGATTTTGACAAAGACTTTTTTTGTTGCACTATGCCAATACCAAACCACTGAGTATGCTGACTATCTTAATATGCAGTCGCTGAACCATATAACTGATATCCGTGAATAACACAGCCAACACTTCTCCTTGGCCGTCGTGTGCCCCTGTTCTGACCCAGTCCGTTCGTCGAAAAAAAGGAAAGAAAGTATTAAGCCAGTAACGCACCCAAGGAAACCCATCATCATGTACCGTGCTGCTGTCGTAACCATGCCGTCAGACTCGTCATGCGCCCTCGAAACATATTGTCGATAAGACGAAATATTAACCGTGCCGCATAGCTGCACACTGATCCCAGGGGATATATCTACATCTTGCCATGTCTATCCGAGCACCTTCTGACCCGTACAGAGCCTGATTGGTCCGCAGGCTCGGGCAAGAAGCCGTGTGTACCGAAACCAGTGCCAGGCTACTAGGGCGACCATCAAGTGCGCGAATTTGCACGATGTACTTCAATCTCTTCCATCTCCGTCCTCTTGAGCTGCTGGAAGCGCTGTCGCCACTTGTCCGAGCGTGTCTTGCGTTCATCGGGCGACATGTTTCGCGGGTCATCCTTCTTGTTCCGTCGGAACTTGTTAGTCACCTGTTCAAGCTTTGCTTTGGCAGGCGACTGTTCTCCCGCCTTCTTTGGCGAGCTGGGTGCGGGCGAAGACGTCGTCGTCATGTCACGCTCCATGTCCGCTGCCTTTGCCGGCGATGTAGCCTTTTGCTTGCCCTTGCTACTCTTGAAGCACGATGCTTCGCTCTCCTCGTGTTCCACAGCAGGCACCTCATTGGAGCGCTTGTCTGCAGCAACAGAACGACGGCCTTCGTCAATCTGTACATTATTGATCATCTCTGATAGATCGTCCATGGCGCCATCCAGTCCCGACAACCGATGATTAGCAAATGACCGAGTGCGAGGCCCGCTGTATCCGCCCGGGTTGCTTGAGCTCAGTTCCTTGGGCGTGGGGTAAAATCGTTGTATGCTCCATGGTGTGTTCTGAGTACGGTTCTGAATTTGGACGCCAAACGACTGTTGAGACGATGCACCGTTCGAGAGCCCCTCTTCACGGAACGCAAGACCGTGGTCTTTCATTCGCGGGGGGAACATGACAGGAGGATTGAGGTACTGCGTCTCCGAGGCTACACGGCCATTATTCTCCTGGCCTTCGTTCACGCTGCTGCTACTGTTTTTGTTGTTGTTGATGCTCACCTGGACACCCGAGTCGTGAGGCAAAGATCCAGCAACGAGGCCTCGTAGCGAAGGCGTCCTGGAGTCAGCACCGCGCTGGTACTCAGCTTGGCGTTTCTTGGTCTCATCCGTGAGGAAGTGTAAAAGACCCTGGATGTAGCCTTGCAACACCTCGGGACTATCGGGAATACCAACATGGTCATAGCCAGCCTGATAGCCCTCCTGGTATGTACATGGAACATGTGTCACAGGCTTGCCAGGGAACCGCCAGTTCTCATCTGTACTGCCACGCTGGTCCGAGTTAGTTCGCGGGGCTGTGCTGCTGCTTGGAGCCGATGTTACCGTCGTGGAGGCGGAAAACGGTTGGCCTGTACCGCTGTTTTGTACGGATGACAGCGAAGGTTGCTTTCCAAATGCTTCTGGCCATGAGGTGAGCTTAGGCGCTACCTCTTGGTTCCTCGAACGTCCGGAGTGCCCTTCATTCCAAGGACTAGCAGGCCAAAGCTTCTCTGGCGTGCATGGGACGGCCGTGTTTTCGTTGGACGAGTGCTTATTTTCGTTGCTCTGTGGCGCTACTCGAGTGGATGAGTGCTCGTGAGTGTTTGTAGGGAAAAAGTCCATGGTATCGATGCTGGACAAACTGTGCTTTTGTGACGAAGCTCGATGTCGGCGATTTCCTGATTCTAATACCTCTTGGTTTGGCCAGTTCGAGCGCTGCTGCGACGAAGCAGTAGACGGCATAGTTCCTTGTATCACGTTGGACTTCGTAGCAGGCTCGTACGTAGGGCTCTTCGGGTTCAGCGCAGAAGCCTTCTTAGTCTCTTCGGGTGGTGGAGGCTTGATCTCAATGGCGCGAGAGCGACGGCTGGCTGATCCTGGAGGAGACTGTGGTGTGTTTGTCAAAGGGGGAACAAACGATGCTGGCTCCGCAGTGGGGAAGCTGGGAAAAGCGCCGAAAGACTGTGGTTGGGGCTGATACATTGGCATAGCTGCATATGGATTGGCGGGAACGAACGGGTAGCTTGAAGTAGCAAAGGGCTGCTGGAATGGAGGCCCGAACGGAGGCATCGTTGCTGAACCGGTGCCAATGGGGCCAGGGAAGGAGTTGGACTGGGCCGTGTTGCTGTTAGCTTCAATGGCCGTTATCTGCTTCCTCAGCGCATCGAGCTCAACGATGAGACATCGCTTCTTCTCAATCATTCCCGCTCGCCACGCCTCGCTTTGATGGCCTGCTTGCAAGACCTCAGTCTGTTCGACCGTACGGAGCTCTTGCTTCTTCAAGGCTTGTTGCGTCTTGAGTGAGGTAATATCCATGCCGACAAATGGTGTGTGGGTGTTGGAACGTGATGGGCCAAAGGTAGCTCCTGATGGGACGCTATGAGGAGCCAGAGCTGAAGGATCAGACATCTGCTTGACTGTCGGATCCATAGCGGTAGGGCCAACAGAAGAAATTGCTGCTGGTAGTGCAAACATGCGATCCCCGACGAATATAACCGGTTGACCGCCAACCACCTCGATGCGAGCGGTATTGTTGTTGTTTGACTGAGCTTGTGCTGGCATGATGTTGCCTGGAGCGACACGCAATGCTTGTTGTGGCCTGTACGTGCTGTCGCCGTATCGGGACGTCCCAAGCGGTGGAAGGTCGCTGGGAACTATACGGCCACCCGCGGTTACTCGTAGACCAGGTGGGCTACCATGCTCTTTGAGAAGCTTCTCGGCCTTTCCGCGCTTGATCGACGGTGTTGGCGAAGGTTTCTTCTGAGGGCCGAAGCCAGCAAGCGAAGCTGTTACAGGAACACGCAAGCTTCTGTTCGATGCTCTACTCGCCAAGTTTGCTGATGCGGATGCTGACGGACGTAGAACGTGCTCTGAAGGAAAGGAGATCAGCGTTTATCCATATCGTGGAGTCAAAGTAAGCCAGTGCAATGAGCTTAGAATATGTGGGGCATGAAGCGAAGAGCCCAGTCAAACGCAAACGACATGATCCACAGTCGGTTTGAAGGAGCGGTGATAGTGAATAGTGAGTGGCGACGAAGAGTGGAAGCCAATCACTGACCTCTGATTGCATCCTCATCGGGAAACTTCTCAATCGATACGGCTGATTCAGAAACCGAATCGCGGAGCGCAAGTAGTTCGTCTACTCTGTATGCAAGAGACATTGTGGATGGTATGTTACCCGAGACGGGTACCGCAGGCAACAAGCCGTCAACCTGATTGAGCCGTTGGTGTTGGGGCCAATTAGATGTCAAGCCAGACAAGCGGGGAGGGTTGAGATGGTGTGATGCGAATATCCTGCCAGATTTAGCATTGTATTGTGGTGGCGCATGTTTACTCGATCAATGAATATGTAACCAGCAGTCAGTGTGGACACACCTCAAAGCTGATCGATGAGAAGGCAATGTGATCAACGAGCGAACGACAGCTATCCAAAAGGCCGAAGTGCAGCAATGCGAAAGAAGACGGGGCAGAACAAGAAGATGGAACCAAAATGAGTGTGTGTGTTGAGAAGAAGGTCAAGTGAAGCTGCCTGGTCCGTTGTTATAGCCTGTATCCTGTCGTCACTCCCTAAGGATGGTCAATCACGGTCGGCTATTGGGGAAAGAGATGATCGGAGGACGACGGAGGAAGGTTTGATGAAGAAGATCGTGAAAGGCGAAGCAGTTGAGATGCTGCTAAGCGTGACTACCACATGTGAATGAGGAAAGAGCGGTGGACTCGGAGGCCTCATCTGCGTCAACAGTGAATATTCACGGCAAACAAAGGAGGCACTGTGACGCAGATCTGGATATGCCATGACAGTAAACTACATGTCTTAATTATGAGATTGGAAACACCTACGGTGTGCTTGGTGTTGCAGATTGTGTGCTGCATTATGTATTGTTCCGAACCACACCTGAACGCCATCGCTATGCTCTACGTTTGATACTGTGTACTGTTTTGGTGCTTCCCGAGTGCTTTCCTGGATTTTCTCTATATTGTGACTATGATACTAGCCTAGAAGAAACCCTGGGTTATCTCTTACGGCTGGCACGAGTACTTGGTGGCGGGGCTGACTCAAAGGCATCATCGGACTCGATCTCGTCATCGCTCTACTCATATGTTAGCCAGTTTTCATACAAAAAGACGCATCTTCACTTACAGGCTCTTGTACTACCTTTTTGCTCCGCGACGCTGCGGGCCGCGCTGGCTGACTGCGCTGAGTCGGCGCTTGAGAGAAGTTCAACTTCGACTGTGTTGTAGGTGCCTTTGCTCGCGTTGCAGTCGTCTTCTTAGTCGGTGACTTGGCGCGCGTTGGTGCTTTTGTTGTTTTCGCAGCGGCTTTTTTTGCTGGAGCCTTCTTTTGCGATGCTACAAAAAGATCTTGACCGCTGTCTTCTTCATCGTCATCATCATCAATCATGATCACATCATTGTCTTCTTCTTCCTCTTCCTCTTCCTCTTCTACAACCTTCTTCTTACCTCGACCGCCTCTAGAAACTGGGGCAGCAGCCTTCTTCGTAGCTGCAGCTGCAGGTAAAGTTGCACTAGCGGCTTTACCACGGCCGCGTGCAGCAGCCTTCTTTGTTGGTATGGTAGCCAAACTGTCATCGTCCTTCTCCCCTTCGTTGTCAGATCGTATAAGAGCGCCCGGTTGGTCAGCCCAGTGGCCCTCGAAATCGCTGTCCCAATTATCCGGCTTAGGTTTGGTCTTGGATTTCCGGACCTTCTTGAGCTGTCCTGAGGCAAACAAATCCTCCAGCTGTTCGCGGTACTCTGCCATCTCCTTGATAATCTCCTCCTCCTCAACCTCGTTAGCCTCCATCAGGTGCTTCAACTGATTCTTGAGGCTCTCTCTGACAAACGTTTCCATGGCATGTTTGTCGTCCTTGTCTACAAACTGGGAAACGGCGTCTCCGAACGAGTTTTGTGGCAGGATTGTCAAGGTCTGGGCTGTGAGGAACTCTTTCACCAGCTTATCGACCTTTACCGAGTCAATCGTTAGTTCGGCCAGCAACTGCTCGTCTGGCTCTTCAGCGGTATTCTTTAGGGATCGGTTCGCTGACTTCTTCTTCCGGTGGAACTGTACTACGTCGTTTACATTGGCTACCCTGCCCATGAAGCGGTTTGAGATACGTTGAGGGTTCTCGCAGTGGAACTCGCCTGGTGGGGGCGCTGTGTACTCTACGCGTAGCCGAACGAGCGGCAGCGGCACTTCAATGTCGTCACCCTCTTCTCTGTCGACCTGGAGTTCCAACCAATCTCGCCTTGCTTCATCGATCAAATCCTCGATAATCTTGTTTAGATGCTGGGTGATCTTGGCGCGATTATCAGAGACACGCCAGAGCTCTTTCTGCTTGATCTCCTTTTCTTCTGCAAGAACGATTTCTTTCATGATGAATGGCCGCACGGTTTTCAGACGAATATTTTCGGTGGTAAACTCCTTGCCCGTGACACTCAGAATGCAAACATGCTTGGGGACAGCCTCTCCAGGCATAAGCGAAGTCGCCACTGACGAGCCAGGTTGCATGACATGGAAGCCCATTTCAGGATTGTATCGGGGATCTATCAGGCACTCATGCTCGTGGCCCCAAACTACGAGATCCATGAATTCGGGTAGAAAGTTCTCAGGAAGGTAGCTGGTCGGCGTGTGGGCATGATGGTTCTGATGGACGCTCATAAGATTGAACCATTCATCCTTCTGTGTGCCTGGTTGGAAAAACTTGACATTGCCGTCGCGCCAAGTGTGGAATAGGCGTTCGTCCCGGACATTGCTAAGACCGTAGAGAGCTAGCTTAGTACCGCCCTTTTGGAGAAGTACTGGCTTGACTGCGATCTTGTCGACTTCTGGGGTACGCCCAAAGTAGTTGACAAACCCAGATGCCTGCAGCAGGTCGAGCGGAGAGAATGAGCCCTCGCCTGACGGGTCGTCATGATTGCCGTGGATGGCAAAGACTGGTATTGCAATATTGATGTCTTCATCCTCGTAGTTGACATGATCGATCATACCGCCAAAGTTCTCGCTCGCATCGCTCAGCATCTCTAGCTCGCATGGCTTCTCCCCTAGACAATTCATGCGCAAGGAGCGCATGACCTGGTACATTGACTTTCTCGAAGGCTTGTTCTCGTGGAAAAGATCCCCGGCGTGCAGCACCATGTCGACGTCATGCTCCTTAGCTAGACACATGACCTCGTGAAAGGTCCTCCAGCTGTCGTCTTTCCGCTCCGCATCGCGCTCATTGTATCCGACATGACTGTCTGTGGCGACGAGAATCCGAATCGTGTCGGCGCCTACATGGTGGGTTAGCGCATGCATTCCATTCCGTCTTGTCTTGACTCTTTGGCATACCTCTCTGCGGACCGCGTGGTGGCATGATGTGCGATGTAGTGTCGTCGCTGTTGGTGGAGTTAGCCCCCGTCGACTCAATCGACTCTTGCAGACTTGCTGTAGTGCAAACACCCCCCCACTGGAACCAGAAGGCTTTGCGAGATAGCCCTCACAATTCGCGACGCGTTTCCGCCTAGGCCAAACCGTCAACCATAGCCATTAGGCGTTAGCGTTGCCCCGCGCTCTCACGTGGTTTTCGTGAAAGCGATCGGAAGCTGTGGAAAAGGTTCGCCGACCACATCTTTCACGTCTTCACGCAGCAATGTTTCCTACGCGAGCCCTCTGCGCTCGATCGGTCTGGAAAGGTAAGTCATGATCTATTGATGCATGGCAAAAGCAAAGGACATACTAACTTGTCCTCAGGACCAAACATTGTCGCGTAAGCCACAGCTTTGTCGCCCTAGCAGAATCGCTCTAATACCTCGAAGCCTACCGATAGTACAGAAAAAGGCAGGCGAACGAGTGCCTCCGATCAAGACCCAGGCCCGCTCAGCGACGATATTACCCAACTTTGTCGGCCTGAAGTTCCAGATACACAATGGGAAGAGCTACAACGATCTCACCATAACTGAGGATATGGTCGGGCACAAGCTCGGAGAATTTGCGCCGTATGTCCCTAATGAAACAAACGAGAAGGCTGTTGGCCGCAATTACACCCAAGGCTTGGCTAATGGTGGGTTTACAGGACACGGAAGCAGTTCACATACAAGCAGACGAAGAACAAGTAAGAATGGGTTGCACGGGCATGGAATGGGAGTTTGGGTATCGATTTGGTTTATCTAGAAGCCATTCTGTACTGCTTTTGTACAAATATGATGAGCCCTGCAGTGGGTTAATGTCCTGATATCCTGATAGAGAGCCCCTGCGCCTAAGATGCCGACCGAACGCCCTGAAATGCATGTTGTGTTGCCAGATTAGTACGTGCAGCTGTTTTCCAGCTCTCAAATGTTCCTGAGAGAGCCCGCACAGATTGTCATGTATAGACAAGCTGGGGCAGACCCGCTAGAGGTAGAATTCGCCACGCTTGATGTTGACGCCGTACTCGCCCACGGCCATGCCCAAGTCCTCCATGGTGAGCACTGTACGGCCTTGACTGCCGCCCTGCCCTCCTCCACCATATCCTGGCCGCTGGATGCCGAGGTTGTAGTCCTTCGCCTTGGACCCGCTGTCTTTGCCCCCTTGGGCTCCACCTGGCGCTGCTGCTCCGGGCGGTCCTCCAGCACCACCCATGGGGTTGTTGCTTGTAGTGTTTGAGGAGCGGATGCGGGAGAACTGGTAGGCGTCGGCCGCAATGTCGGCGATGAACTTCTGAGTGGCGAGCGCAAGCAGGCGCGCAAGGTGTTGAGATGTCTGGGGCGGTGGCGGCAGGCCGGCACGTGTCAAATAGTAGTTGGTTACAGCATCAGGTATCTAGTGGCGTAGTCAATACACAGCTCTCTTGGTCAAGGGGGGGGGGCGGGTAATTGCATACGATGGGCGCATATTCGTCCATCTTACCCAGGAACTCGCGCAACGTTGCGTCCTTCTTGGCCGGTATCCGCGCTTCGAATGCGGCGGCCGAGTCTGCCATTCCGTTGACTGCTGTGGGCTCGGCGTCGTTTGCGCCGTCAAGGTTCATGGCATCGGTTTCCAGTTGTGTCGCGTCCTGTTTGATCTCGTCGTCGACCGTGTGGTCCAACTCGTCGTTCATCTCCATGTGCGTGTCGGCCGGCTGCGAGTTGTTTTCCGACATGGTGACGATGGTATTATGTGGTTTGCGACAGGGTGTGCTGTATGACGTGGGCTCTTGAGTTGTGCTGTGCCGTTGCGGAGACGATGCGGGAGTGAGTGAACGGCGAGCCAAGCAACCAGATGCGGCAAGCGCGAAGCACCCATTCCGCCCCAGGAACCCGTGGAGCAATGCGGCGCGCATCTACCACCAATTCTTCCCTGCGAGGCGTCCTCGCAACCGCTTCTCTCCTCGTCCGATATGATACGTGTCCTAAACCAACCAGCGTTGGCTGAATTGCTTACAAGCCCTGGCACACAGGCTGGTAGCAACCTGGCCCAGGCAAGTGGCCATGTACGTAGAAAATACATGTCAAATTTCCGGCTAATACTACATGTACATGGCAACATATCTAGCTCTACGACGAAGGGGTTCGTAACTCGTTTCACTTTCAATGCAAGACAATCATGATGATATATTGCTGGCCCTGGCTCATTGGGCGTCACGACCCATGTGCTGCAAAATAGTCCTGTAATCATAAGACATGCAGTATAAGAGGCTTTCCAGTGGTTTTGAGATTGGAAGGATGTCACCCTCCAAGCTACTGGGTGCCTGGGGCTTTTCCTGGCTTTGGCAGGCACCTTGGAGAGACAAAGAGCAGGCCGGGACGAAGCAACAACCTCGGGCCATGGCCTAAGAATACGCAGGTAAAATGTGGCGCACTTGTCTGCAGGCTTCCTCGAGGGCTTCACTGGTACGCAGGTACAAAGGTACGAAGCCAAAGGGAAGGCTGTGAGACTCACAAGGGCGGACATGCAGCAGCAAGAGAGCGTGGTTGTGGCGGTGGTGTGTGGCCCGTGTTTGTGGCCGTCATGTGAGGCAGCAAGTTTGGTTGCTGCTGCAAATAGCTAGAGGCTAATCGACATGGACGGGATTGCCCTCGGCAGCTTATCTGTGCCGACGCACTGGCCAGTAAGTAAGCAAGTTGGATGCCTCACAACATGATGATGATGATGATGATGGTGGTGGTGGTGGTCTTTTCTCGCAAGCCGTCGGAGCGTGGCAGTTGAGGGCTAGTTTGCGGGCAGCAACACGGATACTCAAGCGGGGATTGTAGAGCCCCCCCCCCATTGCAGGCATTCCGAGCCAAAGCTTGTCATATATTGCAAACCAGCAGCAACCAGCAGAACCTTGGGCGCGCTCTCGGCGGGATTCGGAAGGCCAATGGCCGTGTCCCGTTTTCCCGTGGGCACAAGGACGGACCCGTACCTGGCTCGCTCGTGCGCGCACTGCTCCGGCCATGGCAACAGGGACGTGGAGCGCAAATGCCGGCACGGCCGTGACGGAGACGCCCGAATGGCAAGGCGAAATGAATTGGGCTCCCACAGGCACAGACAGGCACAGTGCGAGGGTGAGGGCGAGGGCGAGGCCGGCAAGGTGGTGGGCGGCAAACACGCTCACAGCCATCCATCCATCCAAGCAGCTTCTGGGGCAGAGAGTGAGGGGTCGAAATGGTGCGCGAGACGTCATTGGCGTGTTTTCTCCAAACCGCGTCTCAGGCCAAACTGCGATGCTGCAAATCCAAAAGCACACAACGCACACACGCACACACGCAGCGCTGCGGCCGGGCTTCACAGACACGGCGCTCGCTGGCTCGCGGTACAGAGTGCGCGTCGCCGACCAGCACCTCCAGGCCCGCTCTCCTGCGGCCCTGCGCGAGAGCGTGGTGAATGCGCCGAGTAGCGTGGGCTGTCGGGGTCTTTTAGTAGAGCACCACCTTAACGAAAGAAAAAATTCGCGCTTGATAGTGACCCTCTTTCTTCCCACCTGCGCTTGCTCCTTCCCGCACACACGACAGTCAATTTTGCCCACCGGCGCCTGGTCTGCCTCGTCAACTTCGCATCCGACCTTCACACGCCGCCTCAGCCCGCTGCCTCCTCGTTACCTGCCCGTCAGACCCGCCTTGTAACGACGAGCTTGGTGTGCCTGGTGCCCGTATCCTTCCCACCCTCCCGACACCCTCACTTAAATCCTCGTCCCCCCACGGCACTCTGCCACCGTCGCCTGCATCTGCTCTGCCCAGTCACCACAAAAGCCGGCTCTACAGTCTACTCAGACTCGCTCAAGAGGTTAGTTTCGCACACGTTACTGCTCACGCCTGCCGCCCGCTTGCTCTCTCTCTCTCTCTCTCTCTCTCTCTGCCTACTTCCCCGCCCCGGCTGCGTTTGGCCGTCTGCGCAAACCATCTGCCTGTTGTCTGCTTATGAGCTGGTGCCAGTAGGGCCCTGTGTGTCCTTTGCGCACCTTCCCGCTTGCCCGTCCGCAACCCACGCACTCGTTTGGGCCTATAGTGCCCGTCAAACACCCACGTCACTTTTTTCCAGCCCACCACGCCTCCATTCTTGCTCACCCACCTTCTGCCTCCTGCACCCTTTGCTCTCCAGCACTTCCTGTCCACGCTTCCGCTAACGCCCATCCACTACAGCCACGTGCAAACATCTCTGGCATCATCCTAGGAAGCACTCACTGTTCCCACGGCGTGTGAAATCGCCCGGTACTGGACCCCCATCCGCGCCACTACCTGCATTTCTGCCTCCGCAGAAATCTCTTGCCGCAACACCTTCCTTCTGTCACCAACCTGCGGCCTGGTAGCAGCAACGGGAATTACGTGCGGGGAGGTCAACACACAAACCTCTCCGGACACACCAGCGCCAACAGCAGTTGGTCTGCTCTTCAGCGCTCCCACCGGGGATCCCCAGCGCTCACCCTCCGTCTTCTCTAGTCGAATCACTGCCGAGACGCACACGCCAAATTCACCATGGCAGCTACGTTTTCGTATGCGCAAGCCGCAAAAGGCATTTCTACACCACCGAGCATGACCAAGCCTGCACCCAGTCCCGCCATACAGTCCAAGGACGCAAGCAGCGTGGCTGCCTCAGATGCCAATGCTTCACCGAGTAACTGGGCTGAAGACGTCGAGGCAGAGTCGCGTCCTGAGCAGCCTGCCGTTGCTCGCGAGGCGCAGCCAGAGCGCTCTGCTCCTAGGGCAGCCAAAAACTCACATCCAGTAGATGCCTCGGCCGTCTCCTCTCCCGATCTGGGAGCCTCATCTTCATCAACAGTGATCAAAGACGACGACGTTGCTTCGATACCGAACGCCTCCTCCGAGTCAACGACTTGGGATAACAAATCGCAGGCGTCAACGTCGGTGGACAAGTCAGTTGAGCCGGTGGAGAAGACTTCCGACAAGGTTAAAAAGGGAAAGAATGTTGTAGTGAAGCCACTCCACGAGGCCCCTGTACCTACTGTCAACCCATGGAAGTTGCGAGCCGACGAAATGAAGGCCAAGGTTCACAAAGCCGTGCCCGCGTCCATTGCGAACGGGGCTTCACAGGGAGCCACCGGTGCCCCCGCGAAGAAGACCGAGTCAGTGTCACAAGAAAAAGGCACAGCCGCGGAGAGCAAGCACAAGGGTCGAGGCGAAGGTGCTTCAGGCCGCAAAGACACAAGGGGAGACGTCGATACCAGGAACGGCACCAAGGGCAGGTTTTCCGACAAGGACGTCAAAGCAGCGTCGAGTGTGCTCCCTCCGCCGCCGAACCGTGACCAAGAGTCATGGCCGACTCCAGATACCGCCATCGACGAGGACCGCAAGAAGGCCCAGGAGAAGGGGGAAAAGATAGAGAAGGATCGCAAAGACAGCGCCTCTACCAGCAAGCAGGAGTGGGTGAAAATCCCATACACACCATCGGTCGTGTTCAATACGCCTCTGCCAAACGCTGCTAATGCGAGGAGAGGTGGCAGACCTGGTGGACGCGGTGGGGCGCCGGCTAGTGGCAGACCTGCTGGATTTGCCAGCAACGGTACCGAACAGACAGAAAAGGATGGTTCGGCGCCCAATGGCGATCACATCAAGCGAGAGCGCACTGAGGCAGCCGCGCAAGATGCCTCTACCAACGCTACTACCTCGAAGAACCAGGCTCCCGCAGTCAACGGAGATGGCGCCGTAAAGGCCACTGGTTCTGTAGCACCCGAGTCTGAAGTGCAGCCTAGGGGATCGTCCATGTCATCACAGATGCCCGTCCAAAATGGCGCCTACCCTCGTCAGTATCCCAACAAGCCTCACAAGAACCGCCGTGGTGAGCACCATGGTGCAGGAGAGCGGAGGAGAGAAGGCGCATCGTCACCCACCAAGGATAACACCTGGGACGAGCGTCGCACTCCCGCTGGAATGCAGTCCGATGCTACTGGAGAGGGTGAGCGTCGAGCTCCTGCCTACCAGGATGGCCCACACGGTCATTCAAAGCGTTTCAGTTCCTTCTCTAGCGGCCGCGAGCGTGGTCGTGGAGGCGGTCGCGGAGCTCGTGGAGGGTACAACAATGGCCACCATTTCACCAATGGCCACTCCTCGTCGAGCTTCCCCGTGGGGCCACGCTCTCCTACCACATTCGTCCCGGAGAGCAATAGCTTCTTTCCCGGGCCTCAGGGCAAATACGGACGGAACAGCCACCGATCCCAGTCACTGAGCAACGACCCCTACCGGTATCAGTCTTACCAGAATGGTTACCAGCTTCCTCCTCTGCAGACGTCGCATGACATGTACCCCTATGGCATGGTTCAACCAATGAGTGCTGTGCCACCCTTCAGCCCGTACGGTGTTGATCAGTACCAAGTCTTTACCACACTCGTCTCCCAGGTGTAAGTGTCCCAAGTCATAGTCTTGATACTATTGCTAACAAAAAGCACCAGATCCTACTACTTCTCTCTTGAGAACCTGCTCAAGGATATGTACCTGCGCCGACACATGGACTCGCAGGGTTTTGTGCCACTTGAGTTTGTCGCTGCTTTTAACCGCATCAAGAACCTTGCTCCTGATCTAGACACGGTTAGACTCGCCTGCCAGCAGTCTCTCGAGATTGAGTATTGCACCTCGGAGACGGGTCAGGAGCTGTTACGTTGCAAGGATGGTTGGCAACGATGGGTGCTTGACATTGCCGAGCGCGATTCGAGTGCAAAGAACGAGGGCCCAAAGGAGCTTCATCTCCCTCAGGTTTCTCGTCCTGCTGGCTTTGACTCGTCCAATCCTGCTCAGTGGCAGACCATGTCCCCAGGTTTCCCGATGAGCCCGTATGGAATTGATGGCGCATATTCACAGATGAATGGATTTCATCCTGTTTCCCAAGAGGGTGGAATGGTTCCCGCAGAGAACGCAGCCAATGGGACTGCCTCTGAGGAAACAAAAGGCACGGCCGTCTCGAATGGGCACCCAATTGAGAGCTCGACCAAGGCTGTGAGTGAAGAACCTGATTCATTTTCTGACGTGCAACTCGACAGCTTGACAGTCATTGTTCGCAAACAAGACCAGTCACAAAAACTGTTGCCTCATTCCGTTTCACGAACGTTTTCTAATGGCTCCATCGATAGTAAACATGGCGTGCCAGATGATTCGGAGAAGTCGATCACATGTCAACCGAGGGTAAATTGCGGCTCTTCTCATGGGTAAGTTGACAGCGCTTTACGTACTCCATCATGATACACTCTTGGGGGCCTTTACAGTACCTCCTCAAGCCAGCGCGTTCTAGAACTGCAGCAAAGTCGCACGGCTGGCTGTTTCCCGCTCCCGTTGCGCTACATCCCTAGTACCCGCGCTGATCACCCAAGCACAGTAACGCTGAAGATTGCCCCCAACGATCAACTTCTCCTCCTGTCCGCCTGTACTGGGTCAAGGATCAGGACAGCCCGGTTCACTCCATCCCTTCTGATTCTTCGCATGAGTCATATTATCATCTTCGGTCAAAAGCCCTCCAGCAGCGTTCAGCTGCCCCCTCTGGCGCCACTCCTTACGATATGAACGTTCTTTACCAGTTCTGGTCACATTTTTTGATCCGGAATTTCAACCAATCAATGTACGACGAGTTTCGCCACTTGGCATTCGAAGACGCTGTCCAGCACGAGACGGACGCTGGCATTTCAAATTTGATTAAGTTTTACGGGGAGTCTTTGCTATCACCACAGGGCCTAATCCGACAGCGAGTGGCTGCTGATTACGCTGAGCTGATTAGAACCGAGCACGAGCATGGACCAGCTTTCTGCCAGTTACGCTCGGCTTACAATGGTGGCATCGACCCTCAAAATCGGAAGCGCATGGATGACTTGCTGGATGCCGGTACTCTGGCCCTGTTGACGACACCATGAGCATATAATGGTGCGTAATGTGATACACAGCGGTCATGCGGGTCACGGTTTCTCTGTTCATTTTTTTTTTGGTTTGTTGCTTTCAATGTCCCATCCCCCTTGCGTGTTTGGGGGAGTGGATACATCAACAAAAGTTCATTTTCTGGCGTTCTGCATGGTCGGCGATTGACCATTTGTTTACGATAGATTTTCCCCCGCACATGACCGGTTTTCCTTAATGTTCACACGAAATACCATCCTCAATACGAAATACCCTCCAATGGAACTGGCATTCCCTCTTCTCCTGGATTTAGTGGCTCTACAGCATCGAGAGCCGGCGTCTTGTGTGGTTGTTTTTGCATTCTCATTCAGTTCAACATGTGGGTGTCGACCGTGAGTCTCTTCTCCGGGCATTGTGGCATGGGTATTCTTTTCCTTTATACGTGGATGTGGTACTTGCGTATCCATTTCTACAAGAAAGCAAGAGTCACAGTGCGGGTTTGGTAACGCTTGTGTGCGCAGACCTTGAATTTGTACAAGTACAAAAAATGAACAGCTTCGGTTTCTCAGCAACTCTTTTCTATGCCTCGTGATGATGCAGAAGAACGTGGTGTCGACGGGGCAAGCACACATGGTCCGATGTACATTTGGCCTGGGCAAGGTTAACAAGAGGAGACAATATAAGATTTTGATATGTGAATGGCCTGTGTATCTATTGTGTATTGGGCTCTGAACCATTTGACCTCAGGGACAGCAAGAGTGGTGCCGATCAAAGTTTCTTGAAACATGGCTGCAGGCTCCATGGTACAGTCGATAGCAAATGATTGCAGCGACATTTCAACTTGGCAATCGCAAGCCCACTCGCTCCCTGAAACACAGGGCTGTCGGTGAGTGAGTTGGCATGTGACTGGCGTCATCTATCCAGTCGGAGTTCAAGACCCCGACGGAGGTGGCGACATTGACCCTGCGCCTCATTAACCTCGCCTTCCCCACACACTCCAGGCACTCACCAACCTCTCCTCTCCTGGTAACACGAATCCATCATGGCACCGGCCGCGGTGCACCTACACAGACTGGTGGTCAAGAACGCAAAAGCGTTCAAGTAGGTTTGTCATGCTTCACTGTTAGGTCTTGTACTGACAAGCAAAGGGCCGCCTGGAAACATGCTGCGAAACTCGTGCAGAAACAACTACCCGAATCCGCACGACCTGCGGATGCAGTTTTGCAGCCCATTCTTGCTCGAAATGCGCCAAAACACCCGCTTCATCGCATCGCCTATCTCAAGCAAAGCAAGGGCCGATGGTACACCACCCATAGCCAGATCTCTGCCGCTGTTCGACGATTCACTACCTTTGCTTCTCGCAACTCGGGCGTGAAATATGAAAAGGCCTCTTTTCCCAAATCACGCATTGGTGGCATCGTCACTGCTCAGGCCGGTCGCGCACCGTTTGCATCGACTCTTCGCCCAAACCTAACTGGCGGTACACTCGGACGTACCTCGGGAGGGTATGCGTGGGGCTCCGGCAGGACTGGAGGTGCACGATACTTCTCGCATGGTCCTGCAGCACCAGCTCAGGTCATCAATAATGTCTCCCAGGCTGTACGGGCCTTCCTTGTAGGTGGAAACAAGGCTCAGTTCGATGGTGTCAACCCACACAATGGGGAGAAGCGTTTCAAGACAGTTTCGGCGCTGCAAGATCAGGTCAACCGCACTCTGAACAAGGTCCCCAAGACTACGCCAGGATCCTACATCAGCTTCGACATCAACCCTACTGTTACCGCTCTTACTCCTTTAAAGGCCGTCAAGGGCTTTGCCTCATTCGCGCAGGAGAAGGAGACCCTGAACAGCAATGGACTTCTCGATGTTTTGTCTGTTGACTTCTCACGGGCAGTCAAGGAGCTTGCTGCTGTCCTCAAGGATCTGCAACGATTGGCACAACTGGGTGATTTACCCATAACATATGAAAACTCAAAGTTGAAGGTTCACTTCCCTGGCTGCGACGCGCAATCAGTAGAGACGATATGCAACGATTTTGAGGTTACGCGAGGTACGGTACGGGAAGACGAAGGCTTCGACTCGTTCGTCGGCACCGATATCGCGCTCATGTTCCCGTTCGCTCCTAGCCAGACGCCTTCGGAATGCTCTTTCTACGAAAAGCCTGTTGAAAGCCGCCAACATGTTCAAGCCAACATCGACTGGACGAATATGCTTTCACCCTCCGTCACTGACACAGAAGGTTATTCGATCCACTCGGAGCAAAGCTACGACCCACTCGATGATGTGGTTACCGAGAATCCGTGGTTATCGGTTTCCTCGCCTTCAGGATATGACAGCTTACATACCAGTGAAGCAGATGACATGGACATGGATATTCCGTTGGAATATCAGGGTGTTGAGGGTATGTACAGATTCATAGCTCACTGTGAGTCACGATAGCTGAACTGAAGGGCTGGAGTTGATGAACGATGATACCTTTTTGCTTAGACTGATGAACGGAGTTGGTCATTTTTTTTTCTTATCTCCATCTCTCTCCTATGTAGTATCAAATAACCTACAATAAATCAAACTCATGAATAACAGGCTTGGTTCACGACCATCGGTGTCCACGCTAGTAGCGTGCCATTACGTGTCGAATGTAAGCATTGGCATCAACTGGATTTCAAACTTGGTACTCAGGGCGTGGATTGCTTCCAGAACTGCAGCCGAGCTGTTGGCTTTTCTGTCCAATCATCTAAACAGGCGTTTAACCGAATACGGGTTTGACGAGCGTAATGGCGTAGAAATTTGGGTTATTCCCGGGTAATGGCGTAAGTTGGAACCTCTACAATGACTCCCAGCTTCGCCATGTCGTTTTTACTCAGCAGTCATGCTGATTGTTTCCATTGTATCTAAATTTTGCCAACAGATATCGATAGTGAGCACTGTTGCCGAATCATCTTCTTTGAACCTGGTGTGAGAGGACGTTATTTCCGGCCATGACTCCAATTCCACCAAAACAGGATTATCAAGAGGAGGCATTGCCTGGAAACACAAAGACAGGAGGAGTTATCATGGGTGGCACGGAAGAAAGGGCGCCAGCCCACGAAGCAATAGAGGAGAGCAAAGTTGATGTTCCACCCAACGGTGGCTATGGCTGGGTATGTGTAGCAGCCGTGGCAACCATCAACGCCCACACATGGGGTCTAAACTCTGCCTACGCAGTCTTCCTCGCATACTACCTCTCCAGCAACATCTTTTCCGGCGCCACACCTCTCCAATATGCTTTCATCGGCGGCCTCTCCATCTCCCAAGCCCTCATCATCGCCCCCATTGCCACGCTAACTACCCGCCGTTTCGGCACCCGTACCACGCTGTTCCTTGGTGTGGGCCTCGAGACGGCATCCTTCATCGGCGCGAGCTTCGCCTCGCACACCTGGCATTTGTTTCTTAGCCAGGGCATCTGTTTTGGCTGGGGCATGGGCTTCCTGTTTGTGGGCTCCGTAGGCATACCCGCGCAATGGTTTACGACGCATCGCTCACTCGCCACCGGATGCTGTACGGCGGGCTCTGGTCTCGGCGGGCTCGTCTATTCGCTCTCGGCACAGGCCATGATACGCAACATTGGCCTGCCCTGGGCGTTCCGCACACTGGCCGTCATTGCGTTTGTGGCAAACACGGCGAGTGCGCTGCTGATCCGCGACCGCAACAAGCAGATTGGGAGCAGCCAGCTTGGGTTTGACTATCGGCTCTTCAGGAAGCCCGAGTTTTTGGGCCTGTTGACGTTTGGCTTCTTGTCGATGCTGGGATATGTCGTCTTGCTGTTTTCGCTGCCAAACTATGCGCGTACGATTGGTCTTTCGAGCCAGCAGGGCTCCATCATTGGCGCAGTGTTCAACTTGGGTCAGGCGCTTGGCCGACCGCCGATTGGATACTTTTCGGATTCGATTGGGAGGCTGAATATGGCGAGCAGCATGACGTTTCTCGTCGGTCTATTCTGTCTGGTCATATGGATGTTTGCCAAGACGTTTGGGGTGCTGGTGTTTTTTAGTCTGGTGGCCGGAACGGTTGCGGGCACGTATTGGGCGACGGCTGCGCCGGTGACGACCGAGATCATGGGACTGAGGGATTTGCCGAGTGCGTTGAGTATTACTTGGTTGGTGCTTGTGCTACCTACTACCTGTATGTTCACCTTCTTGCTCTCCTTGCTCCTTTGGCGAGCAGTGTCGTTGCTAACGTCTTCTTGTAGTCTCGGAGCCCATTGGACTGGAGATTGTAGCCTTCAACGGTGGAAGCTATACTGGTGCTATATTGTTCACAGGATGGATGTATATTGGTGCAGCGGTATTTTTGTGGCTAGTGAGAGCTTGGAAGATTGGTGAGGATGAGGAGACGGTTGCTGTTGCGGCTAGGAAAGCGAGAGAGAATGCCGTTGGCGCTTGTGCGGACGAGGACGACTTTGAGAGGAGCGCTTTTCTGAAGAGGGTCTTCATGATACGCAGGGTTTGAGAGGCCGGCTGGGTTGGTGTGAGACATGTCACATGACGTCATATTGCATTAGTCGGCGCATAAAAGGATGTTGTTGCAATTCCAAGAGTGTATGTGCATGCAGAGCTGGTGTGATACAAGGTTATCTGTTATGGTGTGAGGAAGGAAGATTCCGCTCGTAGTTGAGCATCGTTAGATTTCTCGGTGCGAGTGTAGGGAAGCAGAGGCCTGTTAACCAAGCGAAGCCCATGCAACCTGCAAACTTGGGGGTTCTTTTTCTTTTCTTTTCTTTTCTCTCCTTTCAAACTGCTGAAACTGCAGTGTCAAAGTGCGCCATTGGTCATTGGCCTGGAGCAAAAGAAGAAGACGAAGACGAAGACGAAGAAGTAATTACGGCGCATGAGCCTCGAAGCATCCCTACCCCTGCCGCACAGCATTAGCTCCCGCCGTCCTAGCAACTAGTCAGGACCCCTTTCTGCATCTCCGCCCATTTGCATCGTCGTTCGCATGCAAAAGAAACAGCGCGGTGGTGGTGTCGAGACGGATGCGCGGGGGAAGGGTGGGAAGTTTTGGGTTGGGTGCAGGTGGTGGGCAGAGAGCTGTGATCCAGTCGCTACAGAGGTGCTAGCACCCACTGACGCACATGAAAATATGTCGTGCCAGCGCGTGATTGGCTGCAAAAGGGCAGATCCATTTGCGAAGCTCTCCAAACTATTGGCTTCGTCCAAATATTGTCGTCGTTCGCTAGTCAATGGCCACGGACGCGTCGCGGGCACGCAGGCTGGATGCTTGTGTCAATTCTGTCCTAGGTGTGGGTACATGTAGTTGGCTTCCGGCACGTGACGCTGGGATTGGTGACGCCGTGCAACACCACTCAAAGACAGGCGTGCAGAGATTCGCGTGAGTCGTTCCCATGTGGCCTCGCATGCTCGGCGGCCTGTCCAGGGCATCCCTGCATGGCGTCGGACTCAAGACCCCCTGACGCATGCCAACTGGCACTACACGGCTGACTTTAGCCTCGCCTGCTCTCCTGTCCGTGTCCGGATTTTGTCGACGACACTGGCACGCCTTTGACTGCCACTTCTTCATCCGTTGTTACCTGCTGCTCCGGGATGTTCGCTCGTCCTGTTGTCTCCAGAATCGCGCTATCCCACCTTATGTCGCTCTTTTAAACTGCCCGTTAGCCTTTCCTTGTATTATACATAATCAAACCTGCGTTCACTGGACCTCGTCCGCCCCGAGTCCCCTCGCGTTACCTGGCTCCGAGCATCCACGACGGCCTTTGTGGAGAGCAGTCTGTCGCATCGTTGGCGCGTGCAGCACTCCGAAGGGACGTGTTGCACATCATCAAACTTGTGCACGCTTAGTAGACCCTTGAATGCAAGCTCGACGGTACACGTCGTCTTCGCTGCAGCCGCCCTCATCGCCTCCATTTGCTCCCCAGTACTTTGGTGAAGCGTCAAGCCCGCTTGAGGCACGCGAACCAGTCTCTCCCACCTGGACTGCCCCCTCGCCCACTCGCACCCTTGGGCACTCGAGCCCCGAGCTTCCACTTCTTCCGTCCTTCTCCGTCCTTGGAAACGGTCCCCGGACGCCGTCTACCGCCGCGCGACGCGACCGAACAGACACTTCCTACTACACGGCAAGCTGGGGCAGTCCGTACCGCCATCCGCCTCCCACCTTCGACCCCTCCCGCGTCGTCTCGACCAACTTTGGGAGCGACGACTTTGAGGAGGAGGAATCATCCGGCCTCCAGTTCGGCCTTGGCCATCTGCTTCCATCGCGACTAGACCTCGAGGAAGACTCGCCCAACAGGTTCAACCTCGAGCACCTAATTCCCCGCCTGGACCAAGACGCATCGCCAATTCAGTTCAGTCTCGAGCATCTCATCAGGTCTCGCTTGCCTAACCTAGAGACGCCCACAAAAGAACCTCGCCCCTCTGGTGCTACTCCTCGGCCGTCTGACCGGAATCCTACCTCGGAAGAGTGGGTTCAGCAGTTTTTGGAGCAGCGTTGGAACCGCGAAACAAACGATTGGCGGAGCAACGACAGCGATACTGAGGGATCCGCCGAGGAACAGAACGTCCCCATTGCCGCTCCACCGAAACGTGGCCACAGAGACAGGAATACCAACAAGACACTGAACCAGCAGGACTTTTGGCGTCACTTTAGCAAAGACCAAAAGGAAGCACTCGGCAAGATGATGGCCTCAAAGTACGCCGACCCCGAGTCCACGGCACAGCCCAGGCGAACCTCGGGAACACCTGTCATACAGCAGACAAATGGACTTAGTCCCACGGCTGAGAAGACTCCAATACCGACACCCATGAAGGCGCCCAAGCCAGCGGAAGAGACACCCAGCAAGGCTGCGAATGCTGGTGCTTTCAAGACGAACCAGGAAATAATGAACAAGCCACTTCCGGACCCCCCGGCCAAGTCTCTTTTGGCCCCTCCGGGCACAGCGCCTGCTCAAGCAACTCGGATGCGCAAGAAGGTCATTGTCAAAGGCAAGGGATGCGTCATCTCCATACCCCGCGACATTCCCAGGGGCACCCCTGGGTTCCCTCCGAAGCCCATGAGCGCCGAGGATGTCGACAACAAGCTTAGGCAACTCGAGCAACAGGGCTACGATACTCGTGGCTTCAGCACCGGAGGTCAGGAGACACACAACCGTGCCATTTGGCCGTCAGAAGCCGAAGTGCAGGCGGAGCGCGCCGATGCTGGTTCACGATACAAGGTTCGCGTGTCGAAACTATCAGAGTGGAAAGACTACGAAAACTCCTTGCTCGAGGCGAAGCTCGCTGCACTCGGTGTCAGTATGGGCGGTGAAGAGGACATACCACTTCCTCTATCTCGAACAGCTTCCTCTCACCCAGGCCAGGTATTTTCTCCTCCACTGCCGACTTCTTCGGCCGGCAGTCTTCGTATGAACAGACAGGGCAGTATCGCTGGCTTCCCATTTGGACCATCACCAGGACATATGTCACGACAATCTATCGCTTCTCCAGCAGCATATGGAAACGCCCGAGCAAGCATGCATATGCACCGCCATTCGACTTTTGGTTCGCCTGCAAACTTGAACTTTCCTCAGCACGGCTATTCGCCATCTGGCACATGGTCTCCAAGTGGCTACTTCAATGCTCAGGATGGTCGCAGTGGATCGCCTGCTCATCCCTTGAGCCGACCTGACCTTGCCGGTCTCATTTCGCCCATTTCTCCATTCGGAATGAGACCCAACCAGCAGTTTCCTATTACACCGCAACGTGATGACTTCCAGTTGCACATGCAACTGCAGCAGCAGCAACTACAGGCCCAGCTTCTCCAGCAGCAACAACAACAGCAGCAGCAGCAGCAGCAGCAACAACAACAGGTTCTTGGATTGCGGCCAGCGTCTACGCTTGCTGAAGTGCCCGAGGATGAAGACGAAGAGGACGAAGTGCCGGCGATGAAGCATGCCGCCAAATCCACAACGGAGATTGCTGTCCCAACTCCTCGGACTCATCGCCACAACCTTAGTGAGAACCTTGAACGCGAGGCGGCGAATGAAGAGTATCACTTGGAAGAAGCCATTGACAAGCAATTTGCAGAAGGAGGAGACTTCAGTACAGAGCCAGAGACAAATGTACCATTCAAGCCTTCCAATGCTGTGGCTAACCCTACATGGGAAGAGTCCCGTACTATCCTGCATCAGCCTCAGCCGCACAGCAGGGCCCATTCGCTCGCCAAATCGCAGAAGCCGGTCTCGTTCTCGTTCCCAGCGCAAGCGCAACAGAACCCCCGCACCGAGAGCGACGGTGCGCGCACGAATATCTCGGAGAACACGAACCCCAGCCTGGAAGATGGAGAAGTCCGCACTACGCAGCACTCAAAGGCGCCATCGCAGGTCAGCAACTCGTGGAAGGACAACAAGTTTGCCTTCAGCAAGCCTACGTCAGCCATGCACAGCAAGCATACGTCGCGCTCGTCTGTGTCGAAGCTCAATGTCGAAGCTAAAGAGTTCAAGTTTAATCCATCAGCATCTTTCAGCCCCGGTTCGTTCTCGTCAGGTTTCAGCAGCTTTGCACCGCCCGTCAAGCCTCCCACTGAACCCGTGGCGCCGAGCAACGCACAACCTGGTATCGATGGACTGGCAAACTTCAACGTCACGGCTCCTACATTCAAGCCTGACGTCCCAGCCTTCAAGCCTGTGGCGGAGGCCCCTGTCGTCAATGCTACTGTGAACAACTCTCCATTTCCAACTGGTGGCTTCGACTTCTCCAGCCCGCCGACTTTCAAGCCGGACGCTCCAGTATTCAACCCTGGTGTTTCGGCGTTCAACCCTAACAAGCCAGTCCCTGCCCCGACAGCTTTCTCATCAAAGATCTTTGGAGATGTCAATCTCTCTGCTAGCGACATTGTCAAGCCAGCCACGCGTTCCAAGGCCGTTCCCATCGTACGTCCTGACAACACGCAACAGAAGACACCTGAGATCGAAGAAGAGCGTGAGAACGGCGAGGACGAGGCTGGCCGGCCCATGCAAGCTGATGGCCGTGAAAAGCGTGTTCGACGTGACCGTACTGACGGGGACGACGTGCCCAAGTTTGCAATCCAGCCCGTGCTCCAATCGCAGCCCTTGGCTCAATTCAAGGAGCCCAACGTTACCAAGCTGGACTCTGAAATGGAGCAAGAGGAGCTCGATACAGACAAGGAGAACCTGTCGCCCGAGGTCAAGCGACCGACCAAGGCTCAGTCAAAGAGCCCAGAGCCCTTGTCGCGAAGCACGGCTCCTTTTGAGCCCATTTCTCCTGCCCCTATTTCTCCTGCTCCCGAAAGCGATGCAGCTGCGGACGATGACACGCCTCACGCAAGCGACGTACCTACGCCCACGACTGAGGAGCCCGTGCCAGGATCCAAGACGCATGGCCACAAGAGCACCCTTTCGGCCAATGCCAAGCCATTCGAGTTCCGACCACAGTTCAGCAGTGCTGGCTACGACTTCGGCTTCCACGTTACGAAGCCCTCCCAAGTTGAAGATCCCGAGAAGACTCAGGTGTCGCCCCCTCGGTCCCGGTTCGCAAGCAGGAGTCCGGCAACCACCTACCGACCTAGCGATGACGGCTCCTTCAAGACGGCTATGGAGTCTGGCAGACAGGCAGCACGTTACACGGAGAGCGAGAGCGCCGACTTTGACCAACTTGGTGATGCTTCTTTCAACGACATTGATGCTGTTATGAAGCATATGGACGGAGAGGGCTCAGACTTTGGCGTTGAGCGTGACGAGACGTCTTGGGATCAGTCGTCGCCTCAGAGGACTCCCAATGTGTTTGAGCGCAGCGACTTACAGCCAAACTTCAAGCTGCGCAGTGACGCGCCTAGCCCAAGCCCCCGCCGTGGATTCTTCCCCGGTCGCGTCATACCGCCAGGCTCTGCGACAACAGTGCAGGATCCGTTCGACAGCGAGCGAGCTGCACTCCCATACGAGTCTCCTGTGCGTCACTTGAACGGTGTTGTTGCTGATGATGATGCTCCCGTTAGCGACTGGGACACTGAGGATGAGATCAAGGTCCAGGCACGCAGTGGCTTCTTCGACAAGCACGTCGATGACCTCATGGGCCGTCTTCTGCAGGACCGCCTCGGCCCGCTAGAGCAGAACCTGCAAGGCATCCAAGAGACGCTTGCCTCCATCTCGCAACGTCCGGGACGTGGCCGCCGCAGCATGTCGACCAACGAACGCCTGGACAGTGACGCTGATGATGAAGATGACGATGCTGGTATCGACCACGTCGACTACCGCACCCGCTCCCGTGGCAGAGACAGGAAGTTGGAGAAGATCCGATCGATTGTTCGCGACGCGCTTGAGACGCACCAATCACAGATCACCTCGCTACCAGTCCCGGTACCCGAGCCAATGATCCCCGAGAAGATCCGGGAGATCGTCACTGACGCACTCGCGCAACACCAGCCATCGGTGCAACCCGTGGAACCTGATCAGATCCGTGCCATCATCCAGGATGCTATCGCTGCCAACAAGCCCGAACCACAACAGGTCGCCGAGCCCCTCAAGCCTGAAGATATCCGCTCCATCCTTGCCGACATGCTCGCAACCCATGTACCCCAGCCCGTGGAACCGGTCAAGACTGATGATATTCGATCGATCGTCATGGAAGCGTTTGAGACGCACGCTCCTCAGCCAATGCCAGCTCCAGTTCCCGAACAGATCTGGCCCGAGGACCTGAAGTCAATCTTCGCCGAGGTTCTCGCATCTCAGCAGCCTGCGGCCCCTGCCGCACCAGTTGCAGAGCCGGACCTGATCCGTTCCATCGTAGCCGATGCCTTGGCATCTCAGAGACCGAAGAACGCCCTGGAGGCTCCTGTAGATATCCCGCAGCCTACGCTTGACATGTCTGAACTGTACCAGATCATCGGTAGCCTCAAGGCTTCCATCGCACAGACTACCAGCCATCATCTTCAAGCCGAGGACGTTCGCGAGCTTATCGACGATGCTTTCAAACGCCAGAACACGGAGGCTGCAGAGCGTAAAGAGTCGCAGGCCGTCGAAGAGAGGGATGTACGCATTGCAGACCTTGAAGAAATGCTCAAGGAAGCTACTCTGCGTTTTGACGCCGAGGCAGAAGCGCGCAAGGCTCTCGAGGCTCGGGAGGCCGACTCTGCCCGTCTTCTCAAGGTCACTGAAGAAGAGCTTACTCTCCTCCAGCAAGCTGCTCGCGATGATGAGCACAAGATTCATGCTCTGACTGACGAGCGAGATGTCATCCGTCACAGCCTCACCACCTACCAGGCCAGCGAAGAGGAGCTTCGCGATAGAGTTTCTTCCCTCACTTCCGATAATGAGCAGCTCAAGCTTACTAACATTGCTCTGGAAAGCTCCGAGGAGGACCTCAAGAAGAAGCTGGATTCTGTCACCGCAGAGAACGAGGCCCTTACTTTCACTCTTGAGGAGCATCGCCTCTCTGCAAACAAGTGGCGTGGAGATCTCCAACACGCTCACGAGGAGGCCGAGCAGCTGCGCAAGGCCATTGGAGAGGCACGCTTCCAGGCCGAAGAAGCCACTCGTGTTCGCGAGTCGATGCGCGCCAAGTTCGAGAAGCTCCAGCAGGACATGGTCGTTGCTACGCAGCAGATTGCGGCTGAGCGCAGTCAATGGCAGAAGAACGAAGAGACCTCTGCCAGCAGATATGAGATCCTTAGTGCACGCATTGAAGCCGAAGGTCGTACCCGTGAGCGCCTGGAGACCGAGCTTGAGCGCCTAGAGACCCAGGAACGCGAAGGCATGAAGCTCAGATTCAACCTCGAACAAACTCGCAAGCACAACGCCAGGCTTGAAGAGACGATTGATCAACTGAGGCAGGAATCTATGCAACATCAGAAGAACGCAGAACGCTATGAGCGTGACATGCGAGAGGCCAGGGATGCTGCTCATGTTGAGATCCGCCGCACCCGCGTGCTGATGGAGGCCGATGTTGACGCAGCCAACAACCAGGTCAACATTGTCCGACACGAACTCGAGAGCGAGATTGCTCGCGTGCGCGCCGAGCTTGATCAGGTTCGTCTGGATGCCGACACAGCCAAGGAGAAGCACGAACTCGACCTGGAGGCAGCTTCAGACCTCAAGAAGCAAGCCATACAGGACGCGCTGGAGAGCAAGAGGCACAGCCTTCACGAGCAACAGCGCACCTTTGAGCGTCAACTGGAGCACATCAAGCATGAACATGCTCGTGCTCTGGAGTTCGCTCGTGAGGATAAGGAGCGCGCTGAGGCTTTCCACAATGACAAACTTGCACTGGCCGACTCCAAGCTCGACCACTTCAAGGACAAGATTGCGCTTTTGGAGGAGAAGCTCCAGGTTGCCAAGGAAGCTGCTACCGCCGCTGTTGCTGCTGCATCCAAGTCGCCCATAACATCTACTTTTGGCCCAAGCGGCTCTGACAAGATCTCGACTCAGGCACTGCGCGAATCCATTGGTGTTCTTCAGGAGCAGCTTCAGGAGCGTGAAGGCCGCATCGAGACTCTTGAGCGTCAACTCGAAGATGTCGATACCGAGGCCCCTGCCAAGCTGAAGGAGCGCGACACGGAGATCAACTGGCTCCGTGAACTGCTTGGTGTACGTGTCGACGATCTGAACGACCTCATCAACTCTCTCGCTCAACCCACTTTCGACCGCGAGACCGTTCGTGACGCCGCCATTCGTATTCGCACAAACCTGCAGATGGAGCAGTCAGAGAAAGAACGCCTCATCTCAGGCGGACAACAATCCTTCCCTACCCTCAGCTCGCTCTCCAATTTTGCGTCGCCCAAAGCAGTCCAACTTGCTGCCGCCATCGGTAACTGGCGTAAAGGTCGCGGAGAAGCTACATCCGCCCTCGCGGGGAACAATACCGACAAGACCCGCAATGTAACACCCGCGCGCGCGCAGCCTCACTCGGCCCAATCTTTCCTCTCGGGCCTTATGACCCCGCCAACCTCGAATATGCGCCGCTCCTCTGAACTCTCTTCTTCGTCTTTGCGGCCCCAGGGTCATCGCACCAACTCAAACTCGTCGCGTGCCTCCACCGAAGTTGGCTTCCCTGCTCTCGGCAAGGCGCCACGTACGCCCCCGCTCATGAGGAAGCAGGCGTATGACCAGGACGCCGAGATGGAGCATTTTAGCGAGTCAGGCTTCTACGACGATGAGAGCACAAGCACAGTTGACGATGGTCAATTGACGCCTTTGGCTCTTAACTTTGGGAGGGAACTATCACAGCGGTAGTTTTCTTCTAAAACAAGACTGATTTTGGACACCACCAACGGAGAAAAGAAAGATGAATTACCATTTCCTTTGTTAGTTGTAGTTGCTCTTTCCTTACCAACGTAGCTCTTTATTAGAGAGCAGCCTGTCGTTTACCGTTGTATGGATTTTTTGCTTTGTTTTTTGTTTCTTGTATGCAAGATAGAATGCTCTTTCTTTTTTGTTTGTCAACACCCTTAATGCTTGCCTCTTTTTTTTTGCTTGCTGTAACTCGGACTGTCTTTAGCGCACTCTTGGCTGGTTAGGACATATATACCCCCCTTCTTTCTCAAGACTGCACTCTCTTTCTGCATCAGCACTATTGCAACCCTAGTTTTCCTTGCCCTCAGATTGTATACATGGACATGTTCTTTTTTTGTTTACTTTAAACTTTCCTATGTGGTGTACGTAGGTGGGCAGGAAGGCAGGATATAGGCGTACAATGCCCTGGATATATATATATATATAGGGAGAGAAGGAGAGATGACGGACGGGCTGGTCAAATTGTTAATTACAAAATTTACGCCCAAGGAATATGGGACGTGGAAAGGAGAGAGAATGCGTCAGCATCACCTGCTCGAAACTTTTCCCGGCGTGAATCATCCTCATAAGCATATGTGTACCTCTCTATCCACCCAAATACATGTACTTCCCATCGAACCCTCCTCCCAGCCAATGGCCATCTATGTCCAAAGCCATTTCCTGCACTTTTCCGTTCCACAAAGACACGGAATCGCATCCTCGCCCGGCTCATCCATGGGTTCCCCCTCATCCTTGTCCAGGTAGTCAAACGTCAACTCCTCTCCCTTTGGAATGAATCTGCAAGCAAAGAATGCAATATCGTAGACCTTGACATCATGCTTGTTGTAGCTAACAGTGTACTGTCTGCAATTCGGTTCGCAAGAGTGATTGATAAACTTTGTAGGGCCGCCCATGAACTCGCCATCGACAACGTACAAGTCCTGGTCGTCGAGATGCTCAGACTCTGCAAACTTGTCGAGAGAGTAGAGGTACGAAGCTTTTGCTTTCGACGACGTGCTTTCGCGCCGTGTGGCTTCGGCGTCGGTGATGACTTCGCCGCGGTACGTGTCGATGAATTGGCCTTCGTGCACGTCTTCCTGGCAGCGGAGACCCCAGCCGCGGCCGTCGTTTGCACGGAAGATTTCGACTTGGACTTGTCGGCCAAACTGCACGTTCTTGTTGCGGCAGTAGGGACCGCAGTTGCACTTGTCGTTGCATTCGTAAATGGGACGACGCGAGTTGAGGTAGAAGGGGACGAGGCAGCCTGTTCGCTCCTTTTTGGTGCCGGTAGCAAAGTAGGGAAATTTCTTGGGGAAACCGGCCGTTGAACCTCCGGTTGCTAGCGCATATTCGTACGCTTCCCTCTCTGCCTCGCTGAGGCGCGATTCGTCTACCGCCGCGTACTCGAGACAGTCGCACTTCTTGGTGTACTCGCAGCCAATGTCACGGCCCATGTGTGGAGAGCACTGCATGCAGCCTACCATGGAATCCGGTGATGCGCGATAAACGCCCTGGCCTAGGACGTACTCGGAGATGTATCGAAATCGAAGGGATGGTGTTGACGAGTCTACCAAGTTGATCAAGTGTATGGGTTTACCCTTTGTTCCTGGCACCTTTTCCAGTCTACGGACGTACTCGTTGCGTATATGGGCGAGTGCTTTGTCGACACTGGAACGACACGCTATCCGTGCCATGTCTGGTGTTGGGATTGTGCGGACATCAAGCTCCGGTATGTCGTTACCAGAGGCATACCGACAAAAGATGTATCCATGTCTGTTAGCATCCAGAACGCCGTTGTATATGTCGATGGAGGGCGCAGATGGTACAGTGGAGGAAGCTGAAGGTGAGCGCGATATAGATGGCATTCGGCTTTCCTGGTGAAGTCGTCGATCAAACGGCGAAAAGCGACATTCGTCATCAATGCCGCCATCTGAGCTCTTTCGCTTCCTGGACCCGATATGCGTACGATTTGACGCCTTTAGTCTGTGGGTGGTCAGTAAAATGCGGGTGTGCAGTGCTAGTTGGTGACTTACTCCTCTCTCGCATCGAGGTAATCTTGAACGTGCTCAAGACAACGCATCAACTCGGACATGGAATGCCAACTAAGCGGTGGATTTATTGTCGTTTCCTCGGCTATCCAACGTACAAGATATTGCTCGTCCTAGGCGGCCCGATTTTAGCATATATGCACGGACCATCAGTGTAAGATATTACCTACATTGTTATGAATGCGATTAGACAATATTGAATGTACCTAAAGACCCAGAACACATTAGTGCCTATATGTTTCATGTCTTGACAAGAAAGTACTTACCCGGTCTACGAGTACCCGCCGCCTTGCGTGACCGTTGGCCGGTATGACCACCATAGCGCTCATTCCGGTACTGCGTCTGCGCCTGCATCGCGTTAGCTTTATTTTTATCCTGTCTACAAGTTGGTTGTATTGATTTTGACCGAAGAGCACATAGTAACTAGAGTATGTCGACGTTACTCAACAGTCGCGACTCGTACAAGGTAAGAGCGTAGACTCACTAGGTAGTAGGCTTGTCCTAGATCTTCGTATTCCGCTCTAGAAATATTAGCAGGATGTTAACAATATAAATCTAATTAACTAACTTAGTTATCTTTGGTTCTGCTCTTAGTTAGAGTGTTAGATTGGTTACGCGCTTGTTTGTGTTCGTATCGAGAGCGATAGGCAGAGCTTAGTAAGCGAGTGCACTGACTATGTAGCTAAGTTACTCTACTATCTACATTACTAACAGAATTCTCTACTCTTCTAGAATATTTAACTCCAGGTTAGAAATTAATTTAGTGTATAGTAGCCTCTCTAAATATACAATATAAAGTAATCCCCCTAAAGTGTACATGGAAGCCGCTTCTTTTGTTTTCTACAACTAACAGTCTGCTAGAGTAAGCGCGATTCCTAAAACTCAATAGATTCAACCTTCTTGGTGTAGTGAAGCAGGGAAGAACCTGCGAAAATCTTAGTCCTTAGCCCTCTACAGTATATCTATTCACTCGTAGGTACATCCATCTCTTAGACCTAACAGGCTAGTAATAAATCAACTTGTATTGTGTCAGAGATCTACCATGTTAGAGCCAGACGCCAGTAAAAGAGAACAAGATGTTCATGTCCGTTGCATGTAATGCTAGGCAACTTAGTTGTCGATTTGGTACACGCTAGTTGATGTGTTATCGCTATCTTAGCTTCGCGACTCGCCAAAAAAAGTTCCGCCCGCATCTGAAGCCTGACACCAGAACAACAGTGCCAGCACAATACACCCCAACATGGCTTCGGACGCGCAAAATACCCCCTTCATAAGGACACTTGCATCGAGTGGTACGGATAAAATGCCTGAATACTCTGCCATAGGCAAAGACTGATGTTTGCGACAGACAAGGAAGTCCGCGACCAAGCACTCGACTCGTTACGAACCTACCTCGGCGCGCAATCAAACATCTCTGAACTAGACTTGTTAAAGCTATGGAAGGGGCTGTTCTACTGTATGCGCACATAAGATCTTGCTGTTACAATACTAACACGGCCCTTGTAGGTCTATGGATGCAAGACAAGCCTGTCCTTCAACAACGTCTCTCCCGCGATCTCGCCTCTCTCGTCTCTACCCTCCGCACATCCGTTGTCCTACCCTTCATTCGCGCCTTCTTCCTAACCATGTCCCGCGAATGGAGCCACATTGAAGCGCTACGGCTAGACAAGTACCTTTACCTGATTCGCCAGTACATCAACGCGTCCTTCACCTTCCTCAGCAAAAACAAGTGGAAGAAGAATCTACTAGAGCAGTGGAACAGTATCATGGAAGAAATACCACTGGAATGCCAAAATATGAAAATTCCAAACGGGTTGAGGTATCACGTCATGGACGTTTGGGTCGATGAGATGGAGAAGGTCGAGGGTGCAGACTGGGAGAAGGAAGAGAAGAAGGAGACGCTGGAGACGCTAGTGTTGCCTATCGAGAAGATGACCAAAGATGGCAAGCTGAAGCCATTGAGAGCTGCGGCTAAAGAGTGCTTGGCCGACGAAAGGTTGAAAGCTTGGAGAGGCCAAGAAGTTGAAGCTGCGAGTGAGCCAGACGAGGAAGACGAGGACGCAGAGTGGGGAGGTTTTGCAGACTGAGGAACATCCAGTTGGGAGATGTAAAGAAACATTTCGCATATCATTTCAGCGAGGCGTTCATGGTAGTTCTGCCTTGTCGACAAGGCACGGAAAAGTACTGGGCTTGGAATTTGGTGCGAGATATAAGGTCGCTAAATGTGCTACTTGAATGACTGGGCTGTGTCCCTCTGCCATTTAGCTCACCTAGTTTTTCGCACGCTTTGCCTCTGTGTTGCAATGTATTGACTGCGCCCTGTCTCAATTGACTTATAGGTCCACAATCACGTCGTCTTCTTTACAGCACCCTGCTCCGTCTCTTCTGTGTACCGCCCGAACAAATCCGGTCTTACAAAAAGCACGTATAATCTCCACAGCAACGGTGGAACGAGGCATGCCACACTCCCTGCAGCAGCCTTCTGGCTCAGTGCCGCCCCTTCGCCGCCTCCTTCCAACAAGTCCAAAATCAAAATAGGTATCAGCGCTCCTTCGCCCAAACCCAGCAGCATATACACTGGCCGTCTACTTTCAATCCCGTTGCGAGTATTTGTTGCGCCAACCAGTAAAGCCGACGTCAGACCGCTGACAACAAGGCCGCCCAAGATGCGTGCCAAAAGAATCGAGGTGGAGTTGATGTCTCGTGAGGGGTGAGCTAGTATAGCAGAGAGAACGGAACGTGTATTTGTGATTATTGGTATGCTGAAGAGATTTGCAATAGCTTCAAGGACAAAGGCTTTGCGGATTGTGGAACCGTTGACCGTGGGGTCCGGTATGATGTATGGGTTCGCAATGGGGGATTTGGTGTTGGATGACATTGTGATCCGGGGTATGTAGGGCTTCTAGGTAGCAGAATGTAGGGCTTTGGGAACTGGGCAGTTGATGTCGTAGTTGTCTGGCTAGCGTTATCCGATGACGATCAGATGCTGCAGATGAGGGCAAGAAAACGTCATCGTCCTTGGAAAGGTATTAGTCAAGAAATCTGGGAGCCGGAAAAAATAAATTCAAAAGCTTATAAGATGATTTTTTTGTGTTTGTAGTGTCCAGTTACAAGTTGCCGAATATGTAACACAGAGCAAGACTGGTGTGCTTTGCTTTCTAGGGATACCGATAGCCTATACGGACGTTAGCGCTTATGACAACCTGTAGCTTCGAAGAGCATTGTTGATACCCCTCTCCGTGTCAAGTCTCACTCAGTGAGTTCCAAGTCAGTCCTGGAGTCGACCAGTGTTAAGCCATAGCGTTACCAGTTATATCTCTAAAAGCGGTTTAGCCACCTTTGAAGATTTGCGCTTGTTACTCAGCTCGCATCTTGAACCTACAGCTAGGCATAGCATGTGTGGCCAACCCTAAGATCTAGAACCAACGCTGCCCATCTTGAGGTTGGGGACGGGCCAGACCCGTGTGTGCATGCGTCAAGCACGTCTAGTAGACCTGAAACCTGCGCCTATAGCCCCCACACCTCAGGTCACGGTATTATTCCTTCCGCGACGGATTTGCTGGGCTGGCTTTCGTTTTTTTCCCCTTGTAAGCGAATGCGGACCAACTGCAGATCGTGGCATGATTCCCCGAGGACATTTATGACACATGTCATTGGGCAACTCTCTTTTCACGTGTCAAATTCAAGTGATGATTTGCTCTTCGCCTAGATTTCACCACGGCTTGTGACCTACCTCTAGCTGTGAACGATGATCTCGAGGATGCCATCTGTGTCCGTGTCTGCTGGGGAAAGGTTCACGTGACCAGCTGACACGCCGCCTATGGAAACCAGTCGTCATCGCGCAGGCCTGACTGGTATATCCTGAGCAACATCCCGAGTCTCAGACTGGGTCAGTCGAGTTTTCCAGGCTATCTGGAGCTGGGCTACGCCTTGCGCCCAGGACTTGGATGTGCATAATCGATAGTCGCACAGGTTGGCTGCCATGTTTGGAACCAGACCTTTGGATAATCTATCGCGACTTGGCTGCAGATCGCGGCATGTTTTATTGTGGTTCGACGCCATCATGGCCATTGATGGGGTGGAAGGTAGATGACGACCAATGTGACCCCGCGCTAGCAACAGCGGGAGACGACAGGCGGCTACGCGCGCATGGCCATGCGCCGTTCCTGATCCTGTCTCCTTGTATCTACCCATATGTACTACGCCCCAACACCAACGCAACCAATATCAACATGGCAGAACTCGCCCCCTCTTCTCTAACAGCAATCGAGACCCGGTTTCTTCATTCGCAGCTTTTTGCATGGGGGCCTAATAGCTCCGGGATCGCTGTGTCCTTCTCTAGTCCCGTCCCCTTTCCTCGCCTGTGGCTGAGCACCGATACGACCTGTGTCTTGAGGCTATGATAAGTTGTGGCCTGTGACGACATCGTCGCACGATACCAGTGGACTCGAGCTCGAGCCAACATACCGCAAGGCGAGCCGTTGTGGAGCGTACAAGGGTTCAGTGGGCAGGGCGTAATTCGCCTTTTGGGCAACCGGCCCGCAACATTCCAGGCTTTTCGGCAACATGTTCTGCTGGATCTTCTGCACGAGCCGACCAGTCTTATGGGTTGTGTACCGTTTGGGGGCACGTTTGAGTTCCTGTGTAGCTCCGCAGCGACGACCTTGTACGACTTGTCCTACGCTTCTTCAGCCCTAGAGACTTCCACACGCTGCCTTGCATGCTACTGTGTAGCCTACATACACCGGAAAATCTTACTGCTAGTACTGCTACAGGGACAGGAGTGTGAGGCTTAGCGGCTTCTGACCAAGGGTTTGACAAGCGCTGTTCTTTTTGTATACCTAGGTAGCAGGACAGAACAAGCTAAGTCAGCACTAGAAACCCCACGCACCCACTGAACGTCATGTAAAGCGAGACTGACTGTAGCACGCAGCCAGGGCTGCATGACTGCAATGGACCCGCATCGTGCTGGACCAATGCCGCTGCATGACGCCCGAGTAGCGTACCGGCGCGCTGGTTCATTTCGTACAACTCTCGTGGAGTAATCTATTCTATCCACCCAGATGTCCCATCTTTACCGCACCCTCAGGTCGCCGAGCCTCACTGCGTCCCGCCAGTGTGGCACGGTACATCGGACATGCCCTCTGGGTTTGAGTCAAGCGGATTCTCGGTTCCGAACAACTTCTGCACAAGTATGTCGAAACGCAGAAACATACAACAAAGCTATGAGTGGGGCTGCAAAATTACCATGTGCAAGACAGCTTCTCTGGCCTTGCTGCTTGCGTACATGAATGCAGCTTGACTTGTCCTCGTAGCCTGTCTGGGACACTAGGCCTGATGAAGCATGTACCATGCCCTGTAAGCATTCAGCCCCATCCTACACACCCATTCGCTATGTCTGCAGTAATCCCTGTCCCTGCGCTCCCAGACATCAGCTTGATGCCTACCTACCACCCACCTGCGTCCGCGCATGTTCGTCTACTGCACGCTGGGCCTAACCCGCGATCCTTTCTGCATCCATACTAGTTTCAACTAAGATTATTCGCTCTCTTCCATCCCTCTATATAACACGCCCCTCTTCTTGGATGCTTGGGATTTTATCGGACCGTCACACTGTTGCACTACACAATGTTCCACACTTCGTCTCAAGCTTTTTCTTCTACTCAACCATCATCACCACCAATGGACAGTAACAGTACCGGACCGGAGATCGCTCTGGTGGCTACCGGGCCAAATGGAGAGCAGAAGCCTCGAAAAATGAGAGCATCATGTGATGCCTGCTCTCGTGCTAAAGTCTGTTCTGTTCAGTCCATGACCATCTATCACTACTGACGTCAACCACAGGTCAAGTGCGACAAAGTCAGACCGACTTGCCATCGATGCGGTAGCATGAGTATATGCTGCAACTACTCACCTTCAATGAGGTATGCCATTTGCCCTATCTTCGAGTGTCTAAGCTTATGTGTACGCAGACTGGGAAAGCCACGCAAACACCGAAATCCGGATGGGTCCATCAAGCGCGACGTATCACCTGCTGGTTCCTATGGACCTTTAGGAACGAGAATGGAAATCATTCCACGTACGACTTCATACGCTTACGAAAGCTCACCAGAGCCGACAGACCCGTTCTTCTTTGGTCCAAGCACCCCCGAGTACAATTACCAAGACACTTACATGGGAAACGGTTTCGATGGCGGCCAATCGCCCGCATACTCTGAAGGTACCAGTTCACTTGTTGGAAACTGGCCAAATGATGACCATGTATCGTACGGAAGCCAGGCGGATTTATTTACTCCGGTGCCCCAATATCTTCCACCTCCCACATCCTTCCATGGACATGTTCGGTCGACCAGTGGACAGAGTCAGCTCGAGATGTTTGTACCAGCAGATCAATCACAAATCTCACCGATCATCAACCAAAGATACCTTGGTGTTCCAGGTACGATGCTGGTTCCACAAGAAAAGTCAACGCCATGTCAGCCCATGGTATCTGCACCTTTGCCAACACCACTACCAGCTTCATCTAACCTTCCAAACCACGACTGCACACAACTAGCCTTCCAAACACTAAGTAGTGTGTATAACCCACCTTCCACTGCCGGTTATCATGGTACATCGAACGGTCTTCCATCCCTAGAGGCTGTGCTCTCAACCAACAAGGCCGCCACAGAAAAACTCTATGGTTTACTCAGTTGCGATTGCTCATCGAACCCGCTCTTCTCCACTGTCATCAACCTCATCATCATGGAAATCCTAAACTGGTACCAAGCTATCGCAGGAGTGCATCAACAGGGTGAGAGATCAACTCTCGAGGTTCAGATGAAGGCTTTCGCGTACCCATATGGATCTCTAGGATCCTCTGATGTCGAATCTGAGAACACGTACCGAACGAATCTTATTCTCTCCGAGCTTCGCAAGATCGAGAAGCTCATAGACAAGTTTTCGGAGCGCTACTGCCAGGCTGCCAACCCAGCTGAGACAGGCATTGAGAGCGGGGTATACGTCGCCATGGAGGCAGCACTCCGCACTCGCGTTCGAGACACTTTCAAAGTCACCATGACAGTTGCACCAGAAACCCTCAAGCGCCATATGGCTTCACGAGCACACAATCTTGTACGCGTCAACACTGTGTAAATTACTCTATTTTTCCTATCAATAGACTTGCTCTTGCGCACATATCCACAAGAGCCTTCTCGGCAAAATGCGTTTAGCTTATTGTTTTTTTACGACTGGTCCTCGGTTCTCTGTTATGTTTAGACCACGATCTCTACATGTTTGTCTATGAATAGTGTTGGTAACTGATCTGAGGGGTACATAACGGGGGATACGGCACGGCAGGGACCCATGTTCAAGGTATGGGGTCCTTCACTCAACACGCAACACCATAGGTGCGCTTGTAATCAACACTACCACAGACCACGTCCGCGTGCCCTGAGAAACCCTTCAGCTGCCTCGTGGCGTTATCTTGCCCTCTATCGCCTGTTCTCCACTCCTAGTCCTGGCCCCTACCCAAGCATCATCTCACCCTAACCCCCCATGCTCTCCCCCTAACTCGTCCTCAGCATTGCGCCAAACCCAACGTCGGCATCTACGCCTCGACAATCCTACGAACCCCTCCCGGCTCGGGCATGATGCAAAGCTTGCTAAATTTTTCCACTGGAAAGCTTACATGCATCCTTCGCTTGGAATTGTACACTACGTTGCCTAAAGCGGATCGCCTATGTCGCGAACCAACACTGCCGCTGCACGCTGGCCCACTTGGCCAGGGAAAAAAGGCCACCAAATGTTCTAGGGTGAGCATATTAGCCACATATAGCCTCTAGAAGCGAGGCTTTTTTGCTACCCGGCAAGCCGGATTCACTAGGTTGTGAGGCAGACTCGGCGATGTGATTGATGAGGTTGGTAAAGGACATGTGCCGGGCGCTTGGAATAGCAGGGTAGGATTTTATTAGCATTCTTTGGAGATCGAGATCAGTCTAGTTGGCTAGTGGCTTGCTGTGAGAACCTGTAGTTGGGCGTGCGGTGATGCACGTGCGGTACGTGACGGGTCATCATGATGCCGACTGTGATGGTCGTCGGTGCACTTGCTAGATTTTGTCTAAGCATAGGCCAGCACTTCTCACGAGCATCTCTCCCCCCCTCCTCCTCCTCCCTCCACCCAAGATTGTTAATCAGCATTACTACATCCCCCAGATAAACACCAACGCCCTTTTGTATGATCCCACTCCGCCCTCGCAGCAGGATTCTTCGGCCCTTTCCGCCGAACACCCACCCTCATTGCGGCATCCATACGATGTGCAGGCGGGCAACGCGCCACATGCGCATCCTATACATAGGCGTCTGGTGGCCTTACTAACATGTTTGCATGCTAGCATCACTTGCACCAATGGCGGAAGCTGGGAAGAGTGGGAACAACCGAAGTACAGAAGGGGCCACTTCTGTACGCAGGTGGATTGGACGGGTGGCTGAGACTTGCGCTGAATGCCCGCCGTCAGCCGGCGGCTCATCTCACCATGTCTACGCCTACGACGAGGGGCGTCTGTGGGAGATGGGGTTTTATGTGAGTCATGATGAGGGTTGAGCACGTTTTGCACCGCTGCCGGTGGATATGAGATGAGATGATATGGAAACCCCGTTGACAGAAGCTTTTGCGGGCCGGTTCGTGATCCGCAGCGGCACCTGTCTCCGGGCCGATGCAAGCCATGTATCCCACTAACGACTCCGCCGCCTAACAACCTTATCAGTACAAGCCCTGATTATCGACGCCAGAGTAATCTAATAATTCGAGCATCGCTCAAAATACTGCGTCACGATCCAATTTCGCAGCAAAACTAGTCAGGCCCGATACTTTTCACCTCAGCCCCCATCGCCCAACCACGCTTTTCTTCCCCTCCCCACTTCACGACAAGGATCTGCAAGCATCACAACCCCTCGGCCAGGTTTTACACCCAAAACGGGATCGGCATCGCTTATTTTGGAAGAGCGGCAGTGCAGAACCTGCCTCAACCGGCTGGGTCAGGCGTTCCATTTTCTGTACCCATTGGTGGGAATATATTAACTGCACATGTAGGATGTCTTCTGTACCATGCACCAAGAAAGCAAGACCAATAGCAAACTCGGAATTCGGCCTATAATGGGCTTGGTGAACAGGCCAGCACACACGGGTGGGAGAATTCAGAAGAAGCGCGCCTACGACATTTACAGCATAAACGATCCTAGCCGGTGGCTGCCATGGCCACCTGTTCAGCTAGCTAGAGTCTTGATGCGCTACCGTGAAGTCTGCTGATAGAAAAGCGCATCCATTTGATATGCGAATAGCATGGCTCCAGGCTCAAAGTGGGATCATTTGCAGCCACCATGGTCCACTACGGCTTACGTATGGTGTAAGCAGGAGGAGGTCGATTCAGGGCATTGACAATCCGACTGAACGGTTCGAGAAATTTGCATATTTGTGAACGAGGGCAAGAGCTGTACGTGAATAATCGCATTCGAGTCCACTGTCAGACGTAGCGCAGTCGCGTCACGCACACCAGAAACTCTTGGAACGTCTGACTTGCAGGACCTTGGCAGACGTTCTCTCTGTGTGTGTGTGTGTGTGTGTGTGTCTCTCTCTCTGCAAAATTTCAATTGCCTTTGTATGGATCAAGGAAAGTCAGCGACTTGGGTTGCTCTCCCTTTTTTGTACAAGTATAGCAGCACCGAGTAGTGCCTATCTCTAAGCCATGTGGCTGCTTGTTTCTGCGTGGCACAAAACCAGGTTGCAGTCGTTTAAACACTCGGTTAGCGATAGGTCATGAAAATGAGCATGGGGACGGCGTGTGAGTAACAAGTGGCTTTCTCAGCGGTTATCTTTGTAGGCGCGAGTAGCTCTCTGAAGATCGCACCAGGTGGAGTGACGAGCAGGCGATCGCACTAACCAGAGTTTCCAGAGCCATATTAAGTTTCATCTTGCGAGGATGGCAGATCAAAGTTGTTGTGCTGAAGAAAAGCGGTGCTCGCATACTATAGTAAAATGTGGTATTATTGCCGGTTATCCATACTCACTAGATCTACTGGCAGTAGTTTGCGTGCGTGCGTGCTTCTCTGTGTGTGTGTGTATGTTGTGGTGTACACTGACTAAAATAGGTGTTTGCACTCACGTAATACATTGATGTGTCCACCTCGGTCTGGCGCGATGATCGGAATGGTGGTGGGGGGTAATGTGTAGACTGGGCTACATATTACTCGTAATCACACCAATATCATGGTGAGAGAATCGAGAGGAATGAATTATCGAAAAAAACCATGTATGAAGTGACTGATGTACTATCGAGAGAGTCCTGTGTTTTGCATGCATGTTAGGCATTTGGAAAGAGATTAAGATTTCAAGTGGAAGAAGAAGGTATGTGAAGATTAGAGGTATAGCATCAACCATGCACTGTGTAGAGTATTGCGATAATAACATAGGAGAGCTTCAGGAACTGTTCAGTCAACACTCTGTTATCAATATTTTACTCCTCGTCATCACTTATAGGCGGACCACTCATGAAAACACTCTGGCGTGGCATGGTCTTAGTCTTGCAGGCTACAGGATACTACAGGATACTATATTCGTTTACCAAGTCGCACCTCTGAGCATTGGAGGGAGCTCGAGTTTTTGTCAGGATAGCAGAATTGTACTTATCTCCCAAGCATAACTCTTTCACAACTTCCCCTCCTGTTGCCCATCAGATATCCTTGAATATACAAACGATGCGAAGATAGCTGCTTCACATGCTCGAAACCTGGTATTCTTCAAGTCAAGAAACCTGTATTTCACTAGATGCAGCGAAAAAGACGAAAGGCCTGTAGATGGTGTAACGTCTACCCTTGATGATTGCGAAGAGCCATGTGGTGATAGTGCAAGGCAACCTAGGTACTGGGGAGCACGTAAAATCAGAAGGATCA
>Ga0265797_10000789_pt1 | contig 57586 bp, 48 predicted proteins | sample P2T30metagenome_FD_192433 | JGI IMG/M metagenome (GOLD analysis project Ga0265797, IMG submission 192433) | Plant litter microbial communities from East Loma Ridge, Irvine, California - P2 T30 | ecosystem: Environmental > Terrestrial > Plant litter > Unclassified | place: USA: California...
AACGCCATAAAATGCACCACCCAACTTTTTCATACTTCCCATCGTTCAGCTTTCTAGCTAAAATGGATGCCTTCCTGATTGAACGCATACAACAGCTTCAAAAAGTCGCCCTCATCACACAACCTCGCACGCTTATCCGCCAATTGCGTCTCATCCTCGAGCACCTTCCTCACCTTCTCCCTGACCAACTCACTCAACCTCCCCTTCTTCTTCCTATTCACACCATTTTGCCTCTTCTTGCTCTCCGCCTGGAGCTGCTTGAAGAAGTCTGGGAGTTCATCATCCGGGTCATCTGGGTCAGAGAATCCCTTGAACTCATCGTCGACGTCCATCGTCTCCTCGTTATCCTCGGTGACCTCGGAAGGATCCATAGGCGTATCATCAATCTCGATATCGTTCTGAGCACACCAGAGACGATAGTTACTGCTCAGCAACTCCAAAACCGCAGCCGTACCCAGGAAACTCGCCCTCAGCGTCCTGTTCTTGCGCACGAAGCAGATGCGTAGCAGACCGTCCCACTCTTCGTATGCAATCTGTGGTCGTGGGTTCTTGGGCTCGATGCGCACGACGTTGCTCTCTACCTGTGGCGGGGGGTTGAAGTTGTTGCGTCCGACTTTCATTACGTGGCTGACTTTGCTCCACATCTGGACGTTTACGGAGAGTCTAGAGTAGAGCTTTTCGCCGGGCCGCGCGAAGAGGCGCATGGCGAATTCGCGCTGGAACATGAGTATGCAGCAGCGGGGTGGATGCTGCAGAGCTAGGAGCTTGAAAACCAAGGGCGAAGAGATTTGATAGGGCGTATTGCTTATGCAGACGTCAAAACGTGGTAGCTCGGCTTTTATTACATCGCCCAAGCGGATTGTGAGACGCTTTTCCTCGGGACTGCCTTGTACACGCTTGGTGAGCTCGGCGGCCATTCGGGGGTCCATTTCCACGGCTGTTACTTGTTTGGCGGCTTTGAGGATGAGGACTGTCAGGTTGCCTGTTCCGGGACCGACCTCGAGGACATGGTCGCTTTGCTTCAAGTGTGCTTTCTGGACGATGGCGGTTGCGACACCAGGGTTCTTGAGGATATGTTGACCAAGATCTTTGTCCATCTTGAAGATTGAGTGCGCAGCTGAGGCTTTTGCGGAAGTTGGGCGGGCATAGGGAGAGGCATTGTTGTCGACGGCCTTTGTGCGCTTTTGCTTTGCTTTCGGCATCTTGGGCGGTGGAGGTGGTAAAGGTTTCGGTGCAGGCGATTATATTTTTGGGGAGACTCGGAAGATCGCGATATGTCTAGGATTTCTTGCGACGCGGTCAGGTGTGTAGTCTTGGTGGCTGCGGGTGTCGACCGAGCTTGCGATCGGTGGGCGTGGGCTGTTGGATCTGGAGACGATATTTTTTGGTGTTGCAGGCGGAGTTATCGCGGGGTTAAGCCATGTGAGCGCGCGACTTAGCGTTGCGCGTCTGCTTCTCATGACGTTGATGCGACTTTCACTGCATCCTCACAGCCATTTCGCATTCTCTACTATCCTCGTATGAGATCACGTTTCGTTAATCTTCCCCCTGATTGCTTTCACTCATTGCATCGTCACTCCTTGAAACCTGTTGCCATCAGTCACTCCCTCCTGAAATACCCATCGTTGCCGACGCGCTCCTTTACCAGCTTCTTCGATATTTGCAGTCCTTGCCAGCTTCGCAATCACTTCGGCACAGTAGTACCTGTTCACAAATACTTTAACGTACAATTTCCTCCTCCGTATCTACAGTTGCCCAATCCACGCTCACCAAGCAATGCTGTCAGGAGTAGCACCTTGAACTTTTCCTCTCACCTGCCACGTGCTCGCTCCTCTCACCTTTACCGTCGCTACGCGCATCTCGGTCCACCTGCTGCATATATAAGAAGCTTTTCGTCCTATCATTCCCGCCACTCTTCCACTCCACTCTCTACTTCTCCGGTCCCTATCACCTCAGCTACCTCGAGCACGAACACCGACAAGCGTCTGCCAACGCAAACCATGGCAAAGAAGATACCAACCGCTTCCCCAGACTCGTCACTCTCTTCTCCTCCTGAAAATACCGCGTCAGCTACCGAGACCGCTGCTGTAACCCAGCCAGCAGTAAATGGCAAGAAAAGAAAGGCCGAGACGACTCCGCGCACAAGGAGGAGTACAGCACAGCATGTCGATATCGAAGATGACGTTGAGGGTACTGGCGAGTCATCTGAGCCCAAGCGGCGCGTAACCAAAAAGGCAAAGATTACAGAAGAGATGGGAGACGAAGCTGCGGCCCAGGAAAGTGGTGACGGCGAGCGCAAAACGAAGAAAGTCGAGATGAGAGGGAACAAGAAGGCTGTCGCTACAAAAAAGACCGTAGCAAAAGACCACGTGATGGAGGGTGAGATCGATGCAGATGGTGACGGCAAGGTCACTGCCAAGACCTCTGTCAAGAAGACTGCAAGAGGCAAGAAGGCGAAGGCCAGTGACGAAGGTAACGACGTCGAAGACAAGCCAAAACCTAAAGCCAAAGCCAAGACCAAGACCGCAAAGATCGAGCCACCCCGCGCAGAGCGTACCAAAGACATTAAGCATCGAATCGGCGCCCATGTCAGCATCGCCGGAGGTTAGTCGCCATACTATCCTTTTCCCACACTCTGCAGAGAACCTTGGCTAACGTGGACTCGACAATCGTCGTTTAGGTGTACACAATTCCATCGTTAATATGGTATACATTGGGTATGTTTTGCATCTTCACTCACAAAATGGTCGAGTTATTGCTGACATTCACAGGGCTAACGCCTTCGCTTTGTTCATGAAGAACCAGCGTAAATGGGAGTCTGCCGCTATGGATCCAGAACATGCCGAGTTGTTTATTCAGGGGTGCAAAGACCATAGCATCAACGCTGCGGAGTGTTGTCTGCCCCACGGTTCTTACCTGGTCAATCTTGCTCACCCCGATCCTGTCCGCAAGAAGCAGGCGTACGACTCCTTCTTGGATGACTTGACTCGTTGCCACGCGCTTGGTATCAGGCTTTACAACTTCCACCCTGGTAATGCAAATGCGACTACTCGCGAAGAGGGCATTCGAATCATCGCCGAGAACCTCAACCGGGCGCACGCGGATCCAACAACTGGTAAGGTCGTCACCGTACTTGAGACAATGGCATCTCTCGGTAATACCATCGGCGGCACGTTCGCCGACCTCGCTGCCATCATCAATCTCGTCAATGACAAGAGCCGTGTCGGTGTTTGTTTAGACACTTGTCATGTCTTCGCTGCTGGCTATGATCTACGCTCGCCCGAAGCTTACGCCGAGACTATTGAGAAGTTCGATAAGGAGATTGGGCTAGAGTACCTTAAAGCCTTCCACGTCAACGATAGTAAGGCTCCATTGGCAAGTTACCGTGATATGCACGCCCGTATTGGAACCGGATACTTGGGTCTTCAGGCGTTCCACAACCTGATGAACGATGAGCGGTTCTATGGTCTTCCTATGGTCCTTGAGACACCTATCGACACCATTGACGAGAACGGCAAGAAGGTTGACGACAAAGGCATTGATGCCCGTGAAATCAAATTGCTAGAGAGTCTCGTTGGCATGGATAACACATCAGACGACTTCAAAGCGCTCAGTGCGCGTCTCCAAGATGAGGGTGCATCCGAGCGCGTGCGCGTTGGTGATCAAGTGCAGAGGAAGACAATCAAGGATGCTAAGCCGAAGAAGAAGCGCGCTGCCAAGAAGAAGGCCGAGGGTGAGGATGATGAGGACATGGAGGAATAGAAAACAAGAATTTGAGCTTGTGCTAGGCGCTACCGACAGGACGGTTGGTTCACGCCGGGCTGCTTTGCCACAAGCGACGGATCCGGTTCCAGTGTATCCTATTGATTGTTTGACGGGAGTTGGAAGCAAGTGTGGATAAGGCGGACAAAGATGGTTCGAAAATGCGCCAATCGACTGGATCCTGGCCTGGGCTTTCTTATGCGATACCCTGTTTCATTGTTCTAACGACATCTATTCAAGCGCATGTTTGGATACGTGCCGTGGGAATCTACAACTTATATCATGCACGTTTTACTGCCAAAGGATCACTTAGCTTCGGATCATACACCGTCCATGATGATTTGACATACGGGTCTCGTGAGAGCGTCAACATGCCGATGGCGCATGCCGAGGATGTGTGCCGATCTGTTGTGTGAGTCGTATTGGACCTAGAAAAGCTTACCTCGCGTTTACTGCCATTTGATCATTGGTCAGACACTCGTAGCAGGATCAGTAAGCGTGCATCCGGCCGCAGTAGCTATGGGTGTCTGAGCAACTTCTACGCCCCGACTTGACTAGGGCTGAGATTGACGTTGGGTGGATGCAGCCGACGTCTTGTCAGTGGTGTGCATGAAGGAGCGTTTCTGCCTTACGGATAGCCGATTTCAGCCAGCTGAAGTCTGCCACACTATTAGAATCGTGAGGAATCTTCACCGTCCCTGGCGATAGTCTGTCACGACCTAATCAGCCCTAGGAGCTACGGTCAACACACGGAAGCTACAAGCTTTACGCCTGTGGCGCATGAAGCAATGCCTGTCCAATGAACAGCATCGCTACTGCTTTGAACATCGCTGGAAGACTCATCTGGTTCGTCGCAGAACAGAGTCGTCATGTTGGTTGCATGAAGCCACAATCTTTTACGGTGTAGCAGTAATGTGAGGGTTGCTTGCAGTCCGTATAGCATATGATGGAGTAACATAAAGTAGGAACAGTAAGCGGACTGGAAGCCACAGCACCAGCCTACTGCACAGATAACAAGAGATACTAATGCTTTTCGGATGCGGATGCTTCCATGCTCCCTGCGTAGAATGATGTAGTTGTGTTCTAGTGGCTTGGCGGTCCCTGTCGTTCCTACGGTCTGCCTCTGGCGCACTTCACTACACACGCTGCATACGCGGTCTGACGACATGTGCAACATACCCGACGAGCAGTGTTGCGACCACTTACAAGGAACTCACCAGCTGGCTCCTATCTGCATATCCTGGACTCATATACAGCTCACCCAATCATGTAAACCCCGCTTCCGACCTAGCCTGATCAGGCCCTATGCCGCGAACACGTGAGTCGTCGAGCTTCTTCTCCTGCCAAACCTCCACCGCCAGTCCAGGGTGTCAACGCCAGCCCTGTGGGCCCAAGCCTCGCCTGCAGCCACGGTATGGAACTTCTCCGAGAAGCCTAACGGGGGCAAGCGGCCTGCATACATCATACACAGCATCGTTCAACAGCCATATGGCCACCGACGTGCATTGACAGCGAGCGCTTCAGCTTCAGCTCTTCCTAGTTTTATTAATTTCTGCGCCTGGAATTTCACGCCATTCACTTCGCTTGCTAGCAGTCCCTACCAAGTGCATATGGTGGAAGCATGGTCGGTGTTCCGAAAAGCACTGGGTGCCTCATCTGCCGCAAGAGGAAGATTAGTAAGTGAACCATACCCCTCTTCCTTGCGGATATCTCCTGACTAAGGATAGAGTGCGGTAAGGCTAGCTCCACAAGACCGGCGCGACTCAAACGTTCTGACTAGTGACGATTAAGACGAGACATGGCCAGCGTGCTTGAACTGCCAGAAAAATGGAAAATCATGTCCTGGACCGCCTGCGCGACACACATTCAGAGACCTCGGTCCTAGGCTGAATGGTGGCGCGACGAACTTCGCAATAGAAGAGAAAGCCTCACCACCAGGTAGGTCTAGCTGGAATGAAAATGAGTGGTATGCTAATCACGTCACAGATCAACGAAATAGACATTTGACACAACTGAACGAGAAGTTTGCCGAAAATGGCTCGGTCACCCACAAATTTAGGATCTCAAACAAGAGCTCAACGACCCGGAGAAAAGCTTCACGATCAAGTTCAATTAGTTTAAGTCCCCCCAAAACGCCCTTTCTAAGACATCCGTCGCCGTCACAGCATCAGCAACTCGCCCGCGCCCTAATTTCGGCCACTACAACCGGCAGTACAGGACATCGGATGTCTGTCTTTGGTCCGTTCATCCAAGAAGTTCCAGCTAGGATTGGGCATAACGCAGCTCTCGATGCGGCCGTAGCCGTGTTGGTCAACGTCCATACTTCGCTGGTTTACAAAAAAGCCGCAGACGAGATTGTATCCCCAGAACTATATATCCGGGCAATCAAGACGCTACAGTCATGCCTCGAGAGCCCACAATTAGGCATGTCACCGAACACACTCTGCGCATCGGTACTTCTTGGTCTGGTTGAAGTAAGTCCTATCCGGCTGTTTCTTGTGACCATACTTATATGACTAGGCGTTTGCAGGCCCAAGAATAGGCAATCGATATCTAACGCACGTAGGCGGCGCAGGGCGATTAATGGAACTACAAGGACCCTCCAGGTACAGAGATACCTTCACAAAAGAGATACTACGCTTCAACCGAGGTGGAATAGTAAGTGAAAAGAGTCACAACAGGATAGTCGAGTCTTTTGGCTCGGAGGTTTTGGGTCTTCTGGCTGAATACTAACATATCGGCAGATCATTACATGCATATACGAGCGCAAACCATGCTTTCTCGCGTCTCCTGGATGGCGAGAAATCGCTTTCGACAAGACCGGCCTCAGTTTCGACGACTGCCTGAACACCGACCTAATGCAATACATGGCCGAATTGCCGGGCATATTTCATGCCCTGAAAGAATTAGGCGAGCGATATGCTTCTCAACCGTCACAAGCTACGAGCTTCGATTTCAGCTCAAACGACGAATTGTGCAAATCACTTTCTGACACACCGCCATCCCTTGATTTTTCTACCGACTCTTTCGAAGAGACGGACTTTCTTGAAGACCTGCGGCCTATCAAAACCTCCTACCCGATCAATGCGAGTCCTTACACATACCCTTACGAGTCTGCGCGGACGACACTCTTGTACAAAGTATATAACCTCAAAGACGCTGTCCGCAGCCTAGGTGAGCACCTAAATGCCAAACTCACCAACGGCATCGCCATTTCCGAAACACCAGCTAGAGAAAAGAACAGCCCTATGCAAACAGCCTATCACTTCAACAACTGGCGCGACATGACTGCCTACAACTGCTTCTGGTCTGTCGTCATTCTGACGAATAAAGTCCTAATGCGGCTTCTACCACCTTTCGACCAATCGCGTCATGAACTGCAAGCGGAGTGTCGGTCAGTTGCGACTGAGATTTGTAAGACATGGGAGGATGCCTGGGCTGGCAGACCGATTGGTGCATTCCACACAGGCTTAAGCTTCGTCGTTGCGTACGAGTACTGCACGCCAGAAGTTCAGGCGTGGATAGTCGAAAGGCTGAACTCTCTTCTGGACTACCATCAGGTCGATGCGTTTCGATGGTCGGACGAAGTCATTACCAGCATGTCCGCTAAGCTTGCCGGAGAGGGACCTGATGTCGCGTTCTCGAACGTCAGGGTCTCGGAAAATGCACGATGAGTTGTACTTTTATCAGGCCTTCATCCGTCTAGGCTTTTCAATGTCTTTCCACTGATCCAAGCGCAACCCGAAGAGATCGAGATGCGTCGCACGGCCGCAGCCGATCAGAATTTGCACACCTCGGCACACAGCAGGTAAATGTCTCACTTGCATCTTACTTGCATGCGGCTACCAGATATCCGTCATCAGCCCTACACCTTCTGTGGGGGCAAGGAACCACATGGCTTTCACGTTGTGGTCCAGAAGCTGACCCTTTGCTCCGCATTTGTACCGGTCTAGCGGTGCAGGCAAGCCACGGCGGCTATCCTACAAGACCTTCATCTACTACCTCCCATCGGAAAAATCATGTCTTACTACCAGGGGATTCCAACACACCTGATCTAAGCCTCCTTGCTTACCAAACCAACTTCATCGTGTTGCCGGGACATCTTGGCCCCCACTACAGGGCGGGGTGACGGCCCGCGACCTGGTTTCGCACATCGGATGCACGATCAATGCAAGATCTAACAAGGAAGATAGATGAGGCTCGTTGGATAGCAAAATCAACCAGCTTTTATTGTTATTATTTTTGTCATACCTATGCATACATGGATGTATCTCAACATCGTGTCTGATGTTCAAATCAAGAAAGCAGTAAAACCAACATACTGTTCCTGCAAAACCATAGCGTGCAAATACAAAGGCGAAGCCAGGGCGAAACGATTATTGAAACTGCAGCATAAGAAGTAAAGAGATGAAGCGGGAAAAAGCAAAAAGCCGTTGTCAACGTCTGCGCCACACGCGCTACTGCAGCAGCGATAGTAGCTGCTCAGCCCTGGTCTCCACCAATTTGACTGACTGCCTTAGGTCTGGATACCACACTTCTTCTTGCACTCTGCACTCCCAATAATAGCTCCGGTACCCACTGCAGGAATCATTTGGCCCAGGCTCTCGGTGTTGAGAGATGCATCGCCAAAACCGGCGCTAATGACATCTTGTGGGACGGTCCAGAGGCTGGGTAGGATATTGAGGGTACCACTGTCGTCACTGTTGAGTGCGCTGAGGAGGAGAGCGGGTTCGCAATCTGTGATTGTGTTTAGTAAAGTGTACTATACGAAAGTATGTGACCGAGGACCGGGTAAAAGGACGAGTATATTTTGAGGCTGAGTGCCGCATCCCCGATTGGGTAGTAGATAGCAAGAGAAGAAAAGAAAAGAGTCAAACATACCATTGTTCTGCATCGTGTGCAGACTTCCTTGAGGGAAAATGGTAACACGCATGGGGATGAGATCAACTTTTCTGGTCTTGACTCCATTCTCCCCGATCATGTAACTCGTTGTGTTACCCGTGATGGCAGTGACCAAGTTGGTAGCCCTGGGGTGCAGATGCGGTGGCAGCATTCCACATGGAGCTAGCTTGAGTAAGGCAATGCTAGATCCCATGCCAGTGAGAGCAGGGAAACTGGCAGCGTCGGCGTTGATGACGGCGCCGTTGGGTGAGTCGTAGTTTGGGTTCGAGTCGAAGTCGTAGTACCAGTCTGTGTCGGCAGGCAGGAGAGCTTGTCGGTCGAAGTTTGTGGCTGCCATGCGGAGGGCGGCGTTCAGCTCTGGGTTGACGGTGCGGGATTTGGGCATATCAGTGGCAGTGATGAGGGTGGGGAGGAGAGAAGTGAGGAGGAGGATGGCGGTGGTGAACATGATGGCGGTAGTGTAATTGTTTGAGATTAGGGGAGAGGGTAGGAAGTGTAGTGTGTTGAAGAGATGGACGGTTGGGATGTTGAGATGTCGAGATGCTCAGACGATGGGTATATGCTCTTATATACCATCAACTGGACAACGGGAAGTGACGTTGGTAGGTGGGGCAAGATAGACGAGAAGGAGATCGATCCTATCTGCAAGGGTAGAGAGATGCAATAAGGCGTGCTGACTTTGGGGCTGAGTTGATATTGGGTAAATTGTAGTAAGCAAGTGAAGTCTATCGATTTCGATGCCGTCTATCCAAGCCACGCATACGGACTTATATAGATCTGGGGCCGCATACAAGACTGGGTATCGATGCAGTGAAGAAGAAGAAGAAGAAGGGCAAGGGCGTGTTCGGGCGAGGTGGACTGCTGACCGCTCTGTCTTGCTCATCGTCGTAGCCTTTCAAGCCACTGTTACTCTTGCCCGGCGGAGGCGTCGCTAGAAGGGTTGATCGGTCATCGGAGCGTTCCTGACTACGGAGCGTCATTCCCACCCAGCTTGTATTGTGACCAGTTATCTCAATAGCCTCTTCAACGCCAGATGTTTGCTGATTGCACTGTTGCTTCCGACGGCTTGAGTTGATGATATAGTCATGTCATACATCGTGAAGATTATGTGAGAAGCGGTCCGGCCCCAGACGTTTGCTGCTTCTGTAAGGTACTCAGGTACATAGGTACTTCTGAATTGCCTGCAAACCCGGTTTGCGGATCGATGCCTGAGATTCACACCATGTGTGCGGCCACATTGGACCAGGAACCGGGGCCAACATAGCGCATGGCCTAACTTGACTGGAAGCAGATGTGATAGATTGATATGTTGAAATGTTTAGTTGTCACTGGTGAGTTTCAGTGTCTGTGCAGACCTACTTGTAACGAGAAGTGGTCGTAAGCGTGTGATTGAGGAAGCTTCATCACCTGCTTGTCGCTGGTACGAGCTCTACTTGGAAAACGATCCCGATTTTGGTGCAACAATTTGAAGCCTGTGCGCGTTTCTTGGGGGCTGTAGAAACTGTTAGGAATGAGTGGGTCCAGGGTAGTGACTGCATATCGATTAATGATCGTTGACCTTGTGCTGCCGACCAGTGTTTGAGCTACCATCAAGCGTCAAAATGAATCGATAATCTGACAGGCGCCTTACGTCGTTGCGTCAGGCGCCCCTTGGGTACAGACTGGCTAAAAGCGCCACAGTTCTACCAAACGAGGCGGAGCTTAGTCAAGGGTGTTGGTGGAAGAATATCGATATTCTTAGTGACACAATCGCACTAGAAGATTGCGCCATTGGTCGTCCAAAGAACAAGCGTTGACCAACAACGATACAGGTGTGCGTGTAATTGTGGACGAAGCGCAACGCGCCGGTCACGTTGTGGCCCTGTTGCATTAGCTTTGCCGTTTCGGCCGGCTGTGCTTTAGTGTCCTTGAACTGATTGGCTGGATGCAAGCTTGAGAAAAAGATGCCTGCATCGTCGCGCAGTATGTTTGTGCATCTTGCCATACAACTTGGGTACATTAAGGCAATAACTTACCCTGATGAGATATTTTCTGCACGATCACATCCGCAAAGGTGCCTTCTCCAGATTAGTATCGATCGCGAAGCAAGCGCAACGAAGATTCATCTCTGGATTGATCGTGACACGGAAGAATTTGGCCTTCGTAGATCTAGCTCAGTGTCTCATGCAGATGACTTGAAGAATCGGAAACCGGATTAGGGTGCTTTTTGGAAACGACCGAGACTGCGAATAAGTCGAGAGATTGTACACCATCTTTGGCGCCCCGAACGTCTCCGGTCTTTCAGAATGATGAAGCTTCGGTATTTACTTTTGGGTTCCACGTTCACGAATCCAGACCGTCCCTCATTAGCCATTCCAACCGCGCAAGAAGAGGCATGCCAACGACAGCCAGTGATCACTGATTTGCAGCAGTACCATCGTGATCATTCGTGTCCGCACGCATGAGATAGGACATGACGCCCCAGATACCTCTCATGGCTTCAGTGCGATCCTCGACATCGAATAGGTCGAACCACCTCGTTCTTTGCAGTTTAGGCGAGCACCAGTCGGAATCCGATGGCGCCTGGTCGGGGAGCTTACCTTCGGTGATGTAGTCAAGATAAGCCGGATGTATGCGTAGTTTCAAGAGGCTGATGTGGTGATTCAACGACGAGATCATGAAAACCTAGAATGGCGGATCAGCGGATGCAGCTTCCTAGAGCTGTTGTACAGGGCCCTACATCGTCCCACTCAACACTTTTGTCTTTACCAATGGCCTGGTAGGTCACTTTGGGATCCCACAGTGGGTTCCCAGGTCGTAGCGTTTTCCAGATCTCTGCTGGTGATGGCTTGCGACGGGCTTTGGACCCGTCACGATTCCGTTCAACGGGCTTCTCTTCAAGTTTAGGAGCTGCGGCTGTCGAAAGTATCTCGGTGGTACCGATTGTCTCGCCAACTTCGCCCCCAGGTCCTCCGCCCCAGCGCTCTTTTGTTGTCCACCATCTACCCTCGCCACCTCTGCGCTCAGATTTTCCTTCTCTAGCTCTCTCCTGTGCCAGCAACAATAATCCACCCAACTCACGCACTGCATCAAGAGTAGACTGCTTCTTTAGGTTGCCTGTCAAACCAAAGCCAGTATCTGCCCTGCACTGTAGACCCAATACTGGACCTTCCATATATCCATGCCTGGCCTTGGCCCTATCCTGAGGTGCCTGCCAAGCTACAGAGCTCATACGAACAGGGAACCGAATGTGCTCGATCGTGAGAACAGGAGGACGGCGGTGTGGTGAGAGTGTCACACCAAATGCCCATGCAATAGGTTCTAAGAAGCTACGCACGCAATCAATGCGGTACTGATCAGGCATCTCGACACCATTCCCAATACGATATCCTCGGTAAGAGCCGTTCGAGAGGTCAACTGCCTTGCTCTGAGACTCCATGTTTGCCGCCCACGGGGTCTTGGGCGGTGCAGCCCGAGCTGGGAGTACACGATTTGGAGAAGCTGAAGACACCGGTGCACTCACCGATGCTTTGATGGTGCCATTAGTGCTATGGGCCTCGGCTGATCGTGTTTCGCTTTCAGCGTCTCCTACCTTGGCCTTCTTGCGAGGCTCCCCGTCTTCAGGCGTGCGAGACCCGAGCCTCGCTGTCAACGCCCGGTCTGAATCGGTTTCGCGTTTGGTTTCCCGGCCATCGGCTTTTGTGGACTCTTGCAGGGAACCTGAGACTGTGGTTTCCCCACTGCTATCGCTAGCTTCTTGGGCCGGTGGAAGATATTCGTCTAAAGATGTGTCCCAGTAATAAGCTAGATTGTCAAGACCTTCCCAGAACTTTCGAAAATGAGCCAATCGAACCGGTGTTTGATCTCCACTACTCTTCCGCGTGAGTGTCGAGAAAGCATCGGCATTCTTGAAGAGAAGTTCTCTTGCCCGGATATGAAACTCTCTTTGATCAGGTAATCTTCTACCATTGCTCAGAAGTTTGGCCGTAGATCCCGGATCTGGTACAGCCTCTTGTTCTCCAGGCGAATGCACCCAAGAACTTGGGGGTAAGAACGTCCCTGCGTTGTTTGACAAGGATGATAGTAATGTTTCTAGACTACATTGGGGCTGAAACGTGACGTTCAGCAAGGCCAAGGTGTCTTCGCTGACATCGGACGGCTTCTTCAGTCGCAGGAAGTGTCCTGAGATCTTGGCTCCCGGTTGGGTCCAGGAAGCTGGCGGCGCGTTTGTCGAGGGCTCGGGCGGGTCAAGGGAAGGAAACGTGACGGGTGTCGGTTTCGAAGGTGGCGACCTCTGTTTCTCTGTATCATGTTGCCCCGCCAGTAGGTTGCCTATGAACAAGATGTCCTATATCAGCAACAATACTGCACGTGCGGCGCACGTCTCAGACGAAACATGTGTGGGATATATATCCACTTGACAGACAGAAGCATCCCAAGTAGCGTCTACAACAAGCAGCTTAACAAAGTAAAGAAATACACGAAAGTGAGAGCCGCTCCAATTGCCATGATGAACGGCGCCTGTTAATGCTGTTGTTGACGTGAGTCCCACTAAGAGCGGGCAGATGCGGCCCTTGAATGCGCCGACAACGTGGCCTTGATGAACCAAGTAAGGAATCAACGAGCAAGGTACTTACCACCGAAGCTGAACATGGTCACAGGATGGTGGTACGGGGACCGTGATTCTTAGGGATGCGTTGGAATCGGCGATGGGATGTCAATGTCGAGCGAGGCCAGCGGATCCTCAAACACTGGACGTGCGCACCGCACCCGGCACAACAACGTCTCCACACCCACCAGCAGCTCTACCTCCAAAGCCTTCCGCAAACACACAATGTCGATGCATGACATCCAACTCTCGAAAAGCTAATATAAAAGATTGTGATAGTTGCTCTCCACTAGTCACACCCAGCGTAGCTGCCGAGAAGCTAGGAGCTTGTTCATGCGTTGAAGCGCATACGACTGTCAATTGTTGTCACTCGGACTGAATGAATCGCAAGAGGACCAGGAAGATGCTTCCAAGAAACCCCCCAGGTGCAAGAGGTCGAATAGAAGTATTTTTGCATCTTCAAGTTGCTTTTGGTGTTCAATCACGTGCTCACAGACGTCCCGTCCCGTCCGCCAGTTGTCGCAACACCAGAAGCCTCCAACATCACACTACTTTTCTGTCCCATCGTGCATCGTCACATATGTCATCGCGTCCGCAAGAATGGCTACCAGAATGCTTTGTCGGGCGGCACGGCTTTCGGCTGAGACGGCCATACCGTTGCCGCTGAACTGTGCGAGGCTCAGCGCGCTTCATGTGCATTGTCCGAAGCGCGATGTGAAGCCGCCCGCGTTTCAGACGGATACAAGCGCAACATACTGTGCCAACGGTTGACTACTACCCGGCCGTTCTTCGAACGCCTACTAACATCTCTCGTCGTTAATCATTCATTCAGTATCACGTAGCGGTAAACTCCAATTTCCCAAGTTAATATGCACAAAGCGTCTGCGGCGCTTTGTAACCTTTCTCTTCGTCTCTCTTTCTGAGCCCTTGTCGGCGTTTCTTTCCATGAGCCATTGCTCGCATGGCCACTCCTCAACAGTCGATTACGACCGTAAACGGGAGACGATGTACCCGTTCACGAGCCCGAACGGCCCTTACAACCTCCAAAACTACAGAGACATCAACCGCCGCTCCTCCCGCGGTCACTACATCCACGGCCGCTGAGGAGACATCGCAAATACAGACCACCACCGCCCAGACATCGTCTCCGCCTCCTCCGCCACCACCACCACCACCACCACCACCACCACCACCACCGCCTTCTTCGACGGCACCGGCCTCAACAACTACGCCAGCCGACCAGCCAGCACAGCAGCCGACTGCAGTGCCGACAACATCTACAACAGAAGTAGCAGCAACGTCCGCGATAGGTACGAGTACCACGGCCCCTACATCTTCTGAGCGAGTAACACCGCTGGCCCTCTCGTCTTCAGAGCGTGCAACGGCAGCCGCCCAGCAGCCACCAGAGACTCAGGCGCCGCTGGAAGAATCTTCTCCAGTCGCCGTGGTCACTCTGTCTCTGTCGTCACAAGTTGCTGCAGCGTCTTCAGCTGTGCCTCTGACCTCTGTACCAACAAGCTCTGACACAGAACAATTAGCTGTTCCAACGTCACTCGTTGTATCTTCGCGCGTACCGGCCCGCTTCACAGCTCCGGCTATATCCAACGGTCCTACTCAGGACACGAGCCCTCCATTGCCTATCGAGACCGATACGAGGGCACAGCCATCTATCGTGACAGATTCGCCCGCCCAAGCACGGCCACAGCCAACTACTTCATTAGTAGACTCTACACCCACTGGAGGGTCGGCTGGTATAATTGCTCCAGAGGGATCCACTGGTGGCGATGACGGCCCCCTGACCTTTGCGAATAGTGGCAATATAGGAGGCATAATCGGAGGAGTCTTTGGTGGCGTCGCTGCATTGGCTCTCATCAGCATACTGCTCTTCTTTTGTCTACGGAAACGGAAGTCGCGACCAGTACGATGGAACGAGAAGCAAGAGACAGGCCCAAGCTTCCTAGCTAGGCTGAAGACGATACCTAGTGGGGTGGGAGCATTCGTTGCGAGGATAAAAGGAAGCGAGGCTGGTCCGATGAGCAACCCCTACCAACGTCATGCTGCGCAAGCCAGTGTTGGATCAGTGTACTCGAGAGACTCTAATGGCAGAGGCCGATCGAGCAGTGAGCCGCAAGGTTTCTTCGGAGTTAAGCGCGCAGGCTCCAACAACAGCAGATCAAGCAAGAAGAGTGAGAGGAATCTGCTCCGCAAAAAGCCAAGCAGCATATCATCCAATTACCGGTTCCCAGGCATCATCGAAGACACGGGGTCGCCAAATCCATTTGCTGATCCCGGACCGCAAAGCAAGCTATTGGTACTCAACCCCGACCCCCGAAGCGCGCCTGTCACACCCCAAGTTCCTGCAGCGACTGCAGACGCCGCGCCACGAGATCCATTCGCATCTGTCATGGATCCACCTGGAGCTGCGCCAGCATGGGCTCAACCACCTACTCACCATCATCAACGGACGATGAGTTCGATATCTGCGTTAAGCTCACACCCTGTTTCGTCGTTCTACACAGCAGACAACCCTTTCCGAGACCCACCTTACGCACCGCCTGTTCCCACCCAAGCTGTCTTGCCGAGCCACACCCGTCGTTCCTCGATGGCATTACCAGGCTTCAATGCGCTGTCGACCGTGGATGCGACATCAACATTCGCTTCGCGTGACTCTGATATCTTCTTCGGAGAACCGGGACCGAGCAGACCTTCTACCAACTTCTTCACTCCAGCACCGACAGGTCGAACAGTCCGACAGTCGGATCCTTTCGACCTTGACCGGCCAGAAGTTCTTGGCTTTCATAGTATCTTCAACCGGAAAGATGTGAATGGGAATATTACCCGACAACCCACACGAAGTAAACGGACAAGCAGTGTTGGCAATTGGGGCAATACCGCGACAGACGTCAACAACTACGGATTGTTTCCGAGAGACAGTACAAAACAGCCACCATGGGGACCGAACGGTAGGAGATGACGACGACGACAGATAATGTCACCACGAAGGATGTTGTCGCGTAGATTGCTGCTCTAGAGCACACAGGACGCGAGAAGACTTAATGAACAAAACATGGACGTTGTCCCACGATCTTTTCTCTCGATGGCAGGAAGTATTCCGCGGGATCCATCAAATCACTTTTTTCCAGTTTTATAAACACTCAGCGAGCAAATCACCCCCTTTTTGTAACATATATCTCTACAAATTTCTTGTAGCGTAGGAGCATAGCGTACAATATACCCCATGAATAACAATACATATACCAGTATCAACCTAGCAAGCAAAACCCAGTAATTTGACGTTGCATTGACTGACAGCTCGTATAGTCGTATCGTACGATAATGGAGACGTGTGGCTTTATGCCAAGATGAATCCATCGCTTCAGCCTGAGGCACGGGAGTGATGCGCTAGATGTAAAGTTAAACTGACACTGAGAGACAGCTACTAAAACGCATAAGAAAGTAAGGCCGCAAAAATAAATAGTCCGTGTTATTCCGCTCGGGTCCGTCAACACCTGTTGGGATAAAAGAGAGTCTATATCAGATGTCGATTGTGCAGGTTGAACGCCTAACAATGCTGTCTCACGTTAACCCCGCTTTAGCACCCATCGGAGCTTCTTCTTCTCTACAACAACACAATTCTCCTACGAAAACTGTAGCGACATACTATGATCTCAACCATCTCATCTAGGTAGTATCAAGCTACTTTCGCCATATCTGGTAGACACCCACGATGCTGTGTGAGATCTGCCTCAATATCTTCCGAGGCTCGTGCCCAGTGGAATACACTCAGCACCATGATTCTATTGAGAGCTTGCAACGATCCGCTCTCGAGGATTGTGAGATCTGTCGCACTTTATGGAACGACCCCTTCTGTTACTCGTCGCAACCGAGCTCAGAGCATGTTCAAATATCGACGGAAACTATAGTGAAAGAATTTCACGACGGTACAGGCACTAGGCAAGTGCATGTTGAAGCCAACTCGCACGAATACACACGTGAATTCGTTTTCATCTGTGAGCTTGCGGGTGGTATGCGCATCTCTTCATTAACAGAGGCTGTTTGCTGACGTTCGAGACAGAAGATCATAAGAATTCTGATGCACATAAGCCACCTGCATCAGACTGGGCTGCCAGTATGGCGTGCGCGAGAACATGGTTAGCCAAATGTACGGAAACTCACACAGATTGTCAAGCATCTGGCTTCAAGTCCATGACATACTGCCCGACGCGTCTTCTCGAGATTGACCAGCCAGAGGCTAACAAATTGCGGTTGCGGCTGTGTTCTGAGCTAGATGATGCTCCTCCGCAATATGTAACACTCAGCCATTGTTGGGGAACCTCGAAGACTCTGAGGTTAACGTCACATTCGTACCAACGCTTCAGAGATGGTGTGAATGTTTCTGAACTGGCGAAGACATTTCAGGACGCTGTATTTGCCGCGAAGTCACTTGGCATCAAGTTGCTGTGGATAGACTCATTTTGTATCTTCCAGGACTCCAAGGAAGACTGGCAGCACGAGGCAGCACTCATGAGCCAAGTTTACCGTCATAGCTTCCTCAACATTGCAGCCAGTATAGCGGTCGATAGCGATGCCGGTTGCTTTCGTGAAAGAGTTTCTACTGCTGAGCGCTCCCTCGTCCAAACTACATGGACCGATTACCCCAACGGCACTTATTACCTTTACTATGATCACTACTGGGTAGACAACTTCGCGTCTATGCCCCTGAAAAAGCGTGCATGGGTTGTTCAGGAACTCGCTTTGGCTCCTAGGGTGCTTCATCTCTGTGGTAGTCAGTTGTTTTGGGAGTGTCATGGCTTGGATGCCTGTGAAACCTGGCCTATTGGACCACCACCAAACATGTGGGTGGACCACGGAAAATTGAGATCGCGTTCTGCCTCCATCGAAGTCTTTGGCTTCCACCGGACTGGCTATAATGAGAGTGTGCATATCTCTACACATGAAAATGATAGGTTCAACACGGATACGTTCCGAGAGCTATGGAAACACATCGTGAGCGATTACAACATGTGCGACTTGACATTTCCGAGCGACAAGCTAGTTGCTCTATCAGGTATTGCAAAGCACATGGAGCAGCTCCTTAAGATTGACTACTGGGCAGGACTCTGGGCTTTTGACCTCATTCCAGAGTTGATTTGGACCATTCGCGAACCATCCATACCCAAACCAGAAGCAGACACTATAGTTTATCGTGCACCTTCGTGGTCATGGGCATGTATGGACGGGGAAGTAGATTGGATTGCGTGGAGGGGGCAGTTCTTAGTCGACATCGTCTGTTGCGACATCAGAACCGCGACAGCGGATCGGACAGGTGCGGTCATTAGCGCTGCTTTGCAACTATCCGGTTGGTTGGCAACTATTGAGATTCGCCTAAACTCCAAGAGATGGGATATTTATCTGAATGGAAGGTGGACCAGCTGGGGTGGTGCGAATATTCATCTTGATCGTCCTCTCGCGTCGTCCCACCTACACTGTCTACCCCTCGAAGATCATGGGCTATTAAATATTCTACTCCTCACCCCTACTGGAGTCGCACGTGGTCAGTTCCAAAGGGTGGGAATCGCTATGATAGGCATTGAAGCATTCGGGCTAGAGGATTGTGATCAGCTGGCACACGTCACGAACGAATCATGGCTAGAATACCAGTCAATAAGTGATGACGGTAAATGCACGATCACAATAGTATGAAACAACCGTCAAGAACATATTATGGGTGCCCACTCATCTTGGTTGCAGGGGTCAACACTGTCGAACAAGAAAGAAGCATGTAAGTGGTTGAAGGGTGTTTAATTACCTCAATCCTACCAGAAGTGTCGCTTGTAAACGCCAGGCTCAGCATTCGAGCTCATTTTTCCAACCTCTGTTGCATCCCTGATAAGCATCAAGCGACGTGTCAACCTGGTTTTAGAAGAAGACTAGAGATTTTTAGTTACGATCATCAGAGCATGTGTATACATAAAACGAGATTCTGCATGTTGGTTCGCTTTACAATCATTATCATTATTCTTCGTAGTATCTACTCGAAAGAAGATTGTTGAGGGAGCCCTCTATCGTTCTAGTTCGCACAACCTCGTTTATGCGATGCCAAACACCTCTGTGGGGGTGATGGTGAAGTTGAGTTGTGGTGCAACAAACTGGTTGTACCTGGCCTCGTGGCTGCCGGAGAAGTTGTAGGCAGGGCTGTCACGTCAAGTCAGCGTACGTTCTTGATCACATTTCCTAATATGAATCGTAACTTACCGGTCCTCATATCCAGCGTATAGGAAGCTGACCTCAATCTCCTTGGGTCCAAAGCCTTGGCCGTCGTTTTCCCTCAAAGAAAACCTAGCCGCAACACCGTTGTTGACACCCTCGAGCAGCTGGCACGTCTCGTATGTTGAAGGGACGGTGAAGCTGTTGTCGTATCCCTGCTCGTAGCCGTGGCAGTACGCCTTTACACCTGCGATCTCTCCCTTGATGGTCGGTACGGTAACGTTGAAGTTGTAGTAGCAGCCGGATCGACCGCAACCAGCCTCCCAGTTCTCAACTTGCCAATCCCAGTTTTCGGGGATTGCGATCTGGCGAGCGACAGGGCCGGCCATGGCAGAAGTTGCCAGAAGAGCGAGAGCGGTGAAGGAAACCATTGTGAAGTTGAGGTTCTAGTAGTTCGTATTAAGAATAGATATGTAGAGGTGTATTTGGTGAGCGTGTAGAGTGGGCGTGTGAAGATGCAGAAAATAGACAGCAAAGACGAATACCTTATATACGATGAACAGTTGTGCCAACACGAAGTTGCACCCTTGAACAATGCATAGTCGTGCCGATCAATTAAATCGTCAATACGGTAAATAGCCGTAGGTGCGGGAAGGTTTGCTGATTCGGGGAGTTGCACGTCATAAACAGGCCGAGATCGCCAGCCGAGGCTGCCCTTTGCAGCAAGCAACATAACATGAGGACAAGGCTGTCCCGGGCACTAACTGCAAATCAACCACCACGGTCCACATGTCGCTATATTTGGATATAACGTCTACGCCTCTCCCACGATGCGAACAATGAGTAGTCTCACGACCTTCAGAGCGCATTGAGCCTATCTTACATACAGGCAGTAGGTCGGTCAACTCGCTGTGTAAGAAAGTTGCACCGCCACTCCGTTAACAAGTCACTTGCCTACTTGCCTATAGTGGAGACGCTAGGGGACTCGTATTTCCCTTGAGTTGGTGACCATAAACGTCATTTCCAGACCAAGCATCACCTTAGCCGTCTCTGCTGTCACAGTCGCCACTAGCCGGAAGTAACATCACTCCTGGGCACTTCTATTTCTCACCCGATTCAAATGTACTGTGGTGGAGGCTTCCAAACTTTATTATTTCGGTACCATCAAAAGACAATCTGGTAGATTGGTAACATGACTGGTGTTTCGACGCTTTTGTGGAGTTCACAACCACTACTCCACTGCACCTTTCAGAGAGAAAAAACTAGAACACAGGACATGTGTCGATTTTGATGTTGCTTTTGAAGAGTATGGAGAGTACAGCACACTGATTTAGTTCTGTGGCCTGAGACCTAGCACCACATACAAGAGCAAAACTAAACAGGTATAGAAATAACAAGCTCTACCTTGCAGCTTACATTGGCTCCCAACAAGAGGACTTATAACGAGTGCTACCTAGGTATGCTCCAAAGAGATGTTTAGTTTCTCTCTTTGATGTAGTGCCAATGCGCTGCTCCCTCCTATTGCCGTAAGCAGCAAGAGAAAGCCATCGTGAACTACGAATCTCACAGTCAATCCTTTGAATATGCGGCTGCCCTCATAGTCGGCTTATACATTAATTTATCGGACTCTAGATCCAAAGAAGACGGGAGAACATCCATGTTCCTGATATGTTCGTTTTCAAGGATAGAAAAGAGGACGGATCACATCCATTGCGACAAATATGGTTACGAAGAGAAGAAAACGCAGCACGTGGATCCAACCACTCGGTCTTTTTGAGGAACAAGGAGACAGCGGACCCATGGAACCAGCCCAACAACCTTTTGAAGTCATGAAGAACAACGTGGGTGTGTAGAAGAAAGGTACCAAGCGTAGCCAGCAGGTTTTTTATACGGCAGGCGCTGAGCCGGGGCCGTTATAGGCGGTGCGAGGGTGGGACGTGGATGTTTTCCATTTGTTGCATCTCCTTTTTCCATGATGACCATAGAGGTTTCATTTGGTAATTATAACCACCCATGCCCATCATCTTTCCGTTTTTGAAAACGAAGATAGTAACTCAGGCTGGCCCATGGCTGATGTCGGGCTTGCTTTTGAATTCAGACATAGCAGAGAGAGACAGCCATTCCTGGTTTGGTGTATCTTTTCGGAGGAAGACACGACGCAGCACATCAGGGTTTGGAGTTTCGAATTTGGGAGAAAGAGGACACAAGTCCATGTCCTATGTGGCTGCTAGTTTTTGATTTCGTAAAAGATGTTGTAAGTGATAGAAGAAAGTAAAGAACGCAACGAGAGGAGTATTTATACGTCGAGCGTGCCCAGAGCTTGGGCCACAGGGCATACATGTAGTGTGTATTTTGACGGGACCAAATCCTCGAGGTTCGCGCGCATGGGATCTGCAAAATTGATGTGACAGTCCCTCCATGTCACTCATAGAACAGAGTCTCCTCAGTTTCTTATAGCGACAAGATAGCTTGTCTACCTAAGTCCCCCATCTCACTTCGGTACATCTAATGTCCTCTCCCTACCAGCCCGTCTATCACGCATCCTAGGCTCGCGCTCATCCCCACTCCCTCCCTTCTCTTCAACCATCACCCCAGCCCCATCACTACTCGCCGCACTCCCTCTCCTCCCATGCGGACTCAGACTGCCCATCCTCTCTCCCCTCCCATTCCTTTGCAGCCGACTGGCAGCCGTAGGGTCCGCATCCGCCAACGCAACCGGCGTCGCAACCCTCGCCAGCTCAGCCACGGCACCCCCTTCCTTTGGCTCAAAAGGCTGAATCATGCAAGACGCCACTTCACTCCGGATAGAACTCCTGCTACTCGACCGTTCATCATTGCCCGGTTTCTCAGTTGGTGACAATGGTGAAGGTTGCTGGGGAAGACGCATAACAGTCAATTCGCCCAGCCACCTCCTAACCAGCGCCCTGCGGACTCTGCCGACGACGCCGAAATCCTCACCTCCATCTACAGTCTTCCCTAGCTTGACTTTATCCTCGCCGAACCAGCGGGTGATAAGTCGCCATTTGATGCCTGCCCACCGCCCTACTGGTATGACATCGTCGCGCGGACCGCTTCTGCTCCATAGCGATGGTTGCGCAGTAGCAAGTTCATGATACAACGATTCGTACACACCTCTGCGCATGGGATTCTGGCGTTGGCTAGCGAGATTATGTTTGACGCCATACCAGAGAATGAGGACGACGGCGAGGACGGGGATGGAAACGATGAACCACCATTTCAGCGGTGGGTTCTCAGAAAACGTGGAAACGTTCATGCCGAAGAAACCGACGGTGAAGGTCAAGGGCAAGAAACTAGTCTTGTTAGTTTGGATAGCCGATGGGATAGGTGGTTAGGGGTTACGTACATGAACGTGATCCAACTCAACCGCCACATACTCAGGCCTAATTGCAAAGAGTGTCGGGCATCTCTGATACCCACACTCTTGTACATGAGGTCTGACAGAGCGGTTGTAGGCAGGATGACATCTCTTTCCCACTGCCCAGTCAGCTTATCTAGCTCGTCTGGCACAGAACCTAACCAAGGCTGGTCTGACGATTCCTTTGGGTCGGCGCCGGCAAGGTCATGAAGATGCGTGACCATTTCTTTGATGACGTCGACGTGGATGTAGATGAGGCGTTCGATCTTGAGCCATTGCGCGCTGTTCTTCCAGAGCTCGGGGGCGCGGGATTCGTCAGCAGGGTTTTCGTAGACTGTAGTTGGGAATTAGCGAAACGGACTACTTGAACGGCCGGAGGTAGGCTCCTACTCACTCTTGTCTTCAAGGATGCCAACATGTGTCTCGCAGATGGCCAAGAACTTCTGCCAATTATAGCTCAACGCCTTGAAAATATCCTGGAGGATGAAATCCATACACTCCGCTGTCAACGTTTCATCGTTCTCCTCCATGGGAAGGTAGAAGGAGAGACGTCTCCAACGGGATTCGAGTTCTTGTCTGGCACCAATAAGGGTATCTTTGACGGAGCCAGTGACTGAGTTTTCAAACAGAATGATCGTGTTTCCGTTGTCGAGAGAGCGAAGCTTAGGGATGTAGCGTTCTTGGTGTTCATTCGCATCTACGTTGCCGTAACTCTTCTTCAACCGCATATACTCTTCCCATGCTTCCTCGTCGTACGGATTTGGTATGTCGGGATCGACGGCTTGGCCGGGTGTACCGTCGCTAAGCTGCACATATACGTTCAATCGTTGTACATAGACATCGTGTCCGTATCGTGGCTGGTCCGACTCGTCGTAGTGATTTAACTCCATTATTGATTTGTTGCTATTTGGACGTGGGATATGGGTGCCTCTTTCGTAGGATTTGAGGTAATCGGCGCCGAAGGCTGCGCGCGAAATGCCACGCCAGGGATCGTGTTGAGCGCGGAACGTACGACCATTGAGAACAGGTTTGCCGCCACGTTGTTGAGGTTTGTCGTGGCTAGCCCAGCGGCCGAAGTTCGTGCCTATAAGATCGTCTGTAGCGTCGATGTTGAACTTCCGGAGGAGGTAGCGCGTTGCCCAGCTCGCGTTCTGCACGTGGATCACGCGCAACGCAGCTTGCGCTGAGAGGTCTTCTTTCCGGTAGAAACGGCGCAAGCTGTCAATGTCGCAAAACTCCTGTGCCATGATCTTCCGCCTGCCCTTCGTTGAATGTTCTTTTGCGACATAGTCAATAAGCAGCACGCGTCCTTGCGACCAGCTTTCCTTTGTCCAAGGTTCTCGCCATTCGAGATTTGGACTGTGCTTGCGACGGTGGCCAAATGGACCTTTCTGGTGTTCATGCGGTTGAGGCTGCGATTGTTCGCGTTCGAGGGACGGATGTGTGGACGTGGTAAATGCTCGCGGGGCTGTTCTAGACGTTAGCAAGGGATCCTTTCAATCAGCCATTCGTGGCATGTGCCAGCGCAACACCCAGCCTGGCAATGTTCAGGGACCAACAAGCAATCCTAGGCACTGTTTATGATCCACGCCAGTCTGCTATTCTTTCCGAACGTCTTTCGTACTTCTTTTCTTCTCCTCCCGGGGCCACTCACCATTCATACCGTCCATGTCAGGACTCGGCAGCGGTCCTGCGCCCGTCGCCGTATCTTCAACTGTAATCGGTGGCGGGGAGTCCGAGTTGCGCATCCTTATACTAGCCATGATATACCAGATATTCGTCCAAGGAGCTGAAGCTTGCCGGAGCTATGTCGTGAGCTAGGAGCGAGGGCATTCAAGGATCACCATTCGTCAAGGACCACCAACGAGATTCGAGAGTACGACAACCGGGTGCGACCAACAAACAGTCCAGCTCGTTATATTAAGAAGATGAGCACATAAGTGCGATCGCAATGACAGGGTCACGGTGGGCGAGGATGATAGTATATAATCATGGTGGAGGCCTGACCGGTATGGTGGATGCGCCGAGAGCAAAGTAATGTGTGGGTGGAGTTGTTGTGGCTGATACGATCATGAGGCTGAGCCGCGAGTCTGGGGTTCGCGTCGCGTGAACAGTCGCCGCCTGCACTAAAGTAAGCTAAGCTGCGGAATCAGCCCTACGGATACGGGAGACAGGACCCTAGATATTTACGAGGCGTCCCATATCCTCCAAGTTCTCGCAGACTCGTCCAGCATGGATACTTTGCTGGTACGTCTTTTACAACATCGCAACGGCGCTTTTTACCAGTGAACGACAGCCATGTTCACATTCCGAAGATTAGCGATTACCACAGCCCAAATTCAAGGTTCGATCACAAGGTCAGCATAGGATAAGACCACATGAACAGCATTTAGATCTATTACGCTATTGTCTTTAACGACTTAGTATACTCCAGACCCATACAACAGCTTCGTAAAAGTCGAACGCCTTGCCGTACAGATTCCTATATCTTACTGCAGTACTAAACGCTTCAGACCATGTCATGGCTTTGCGTAGGCACCGGCTAATTAGGTCTAGTGTTTAGACAGTAACTACGAGGCTTGTATGTAGAAGTCGCAGGGAGATTCGATATATGCAAAACAACAAGTGTATGATATGGTATGGGTCGTGATATCGTGTCGGGTTGATGCAGCGCTGACAGAACCAGTGCGCCATGATGGGTATTAGCAAAGAGATAAAGAAAAGCCCATAACGAAGGTTTCGCTCGCTCGCTCAAACGCCGTAAAGGAGGGAGAAAACAGGGGTACCGGGGTATCTAATCATTCACATTGGCGACTGCGCCGTGTGATGTCCTCGTCACTAAGCGCAGCTAGCCAAAGACATTTGCTGAGGATGTGTGGTTCGACATTGAAGGTGTATTTGGAGCTGGCTTCGAGCAATCGGAGTAGGTTCTTGACGATGGTGGCGGCCGTGTGGTGTCGGTCGAAGTTTACCAGTCGTTCGCCGCCGACTGGTGGGGCGTCAATAAAGGCGGGCTTCTGAGCATTGTAGATGAGATCGCGCGTGTAGACGCCTAGTAGTTGTTAGCTTCTGTATGGATATATATCATAATAACACTCACCAATAAATGGAATACAGCCATCGTCGACAGTTGCTGTCTCCATTTCAAGCCGCAGGTTGTGGAAGTTCTTCAAAGGCTGAACAAGTGCCTCCAACTCTGTCATGACCAGCATTTCAGCAGCGGGAACCAAAGCCCATGTCTTCTTGAGACTTGATACATCGTTCGATATCAAGGCTATCGCAATCTGGTACATAGTGGCGTAGTTGCGGTATCGTCGCGCATGTGTTGCGATGTGAATAAACTTGGTAATGCATCGCGCGCGTTCATGGATGTCCTCAGTGAGCAGGACCTCAGAAACGACCCATTTGACGACAAGATTGAATCGCGCGATGACAACGTCTACACCCCTGGCCTCTTCTGTTCTGAGATATTGTACCCAATCGCGGATTTGTGGAGAAGATTGCTTCCAGCGCAACTCGATGAGTTCTTTCCAGTCGATCTCGTCCAGTGCGTCCTTTTCAACTATGGTAAGTTGCTGAGCAAGGATTTCGGAGTCATAAGCCAGGACGAAGGGCAGATGCGCGGTTTGGGTTGGGAACGCATCCTGCTGAGGACCTTCGAGGTCAGCGGGGGAGTCAGCAAGAGGCCCAGGTTGCGGAGCCGACTGTGGGTTCGCTCGGGAGACAGTCGGGGTGAGACCTGGCGTAGGCAGACCTCTATCGAAGATTGTTGAGCTGGGCACAGCATCGTTCAAGCGGTTTGCGGTAAGGGGCGGTGTTGGAGGGTGGCGCATGGGATGCGTTGGCAGATTATCAGGATCTGCCTCAGGCGTTGTTGGCTCATCGTCGAAGAAGCTTCTTACCCCATGACTATCACGACCCGATTTTGCACCATCTCCGGAGCCCATCTCGCTGAGATCCTCATCCTCATCAAGTAAGAATGACTCACGTGGGTACGAAGTCATTGGTAAGGTCCCACCAGGCGGTATCCGCTTCATGCTGTCCGTCTCGACGATGTAATCAACAGATGAATCCATCGAGGAAGATGTCCCTGGGGCGCGAGCAGGCTCGGGTGAGTTGCTAGCAAATTGCAGAGGTGATGGCTTGGCAGAAGACCTCATGGTGTCGAGCGTATGCCCTCGCTGAGAGGTTGCGATTTCGCTCAAGCGCCGATCGAGAAGTGGTATCGAGGAATAAGAGTCGGTTGACTCGCCCACTGACTGAACCGCAGGTGCGCGGCTATTGAAGTTCTCGGCAGACAGGCGATATATGCCTTGCCCGTCTGTTTCTGGAGGAGCCAGTGGACGGTGGAAAACGTCGTCAGTTCCAGGACGCTCATGTTGCTCAACATCCTGCTCATAGGTATCAGGTCGGGTATTTTGTTCAGAAGCTCCTGTGGGGCGATAGTAATCCAGATCAACAGTGGTTCGTTGGGAGGGGATGCTAGGCGACTTCTTCTCATAACGCCCTTCCAGTTTCATTAGGGCCGATTCGACACCGCCTTCATCGTCCGTATCGTCAGGCAGAGCAGCAAGCTTTGCTACTTCAGCTTCGAAAGAAGGTCTCAGGTTGGGCTGTGAGGAGTGTGTATCTACTAACGAAATTGGCTTCTTTGGGACTTCAGCTTCAGCTGGCCCTTCCAAAACACGATTGACTTCTGTCTCTGAATCGATAAAGCGATCAGACCGTAGGATGACAGAGTTTGTCACTGAGTGTGTGCGATTGGAAACAGAACCGGTGGAATGTGGCCGCTGCAAAGTCTCAAGATCGTGAACGTTGCCTGCAGCGCGGAGGTCACCACCTGGTCTTCTACGAAGCTGGCGGGCGGGCCCACTAGCTTCAGGTGCTGCCTGACGTTCGAGGAAGAAGGGATCGTTTTCTGATGACATCGTTTGGAATGTCGCAATGCTGGCAGGTCCTTGACGCCTGCTAAGCACGCTGTTATAGGATGCATGTCGACGGAGAGAAAGGGAGGTCTTGGTAGAGCCCCGGCGCCGGAAGGAATGCATCCTTGCTGGACCTGCAGAGATGGACCTTCTTTGTCTCGTCGGAGGCCGTCGAGTCGACATGCGCGAGGTGCGATACTCTGGCGGCGCTGAGCGAGGCTCTGGGTAGTCGTAGAGATCAGAGTTGTGTACTGATGGAGCGGCTTCGCCAGCTAGGTTCTCGTCAAGTGTTTCCTCTTGCTGATGGCTGTCTAGCTTTGTAGGCTCCTTCTCAAGATCGGGTGGTAGGGTATCCGACATGACAGGTAAAGGTGGCGGACCAGTATCGTCGATAATCAGAATCGACTTGCTGCCACTAGTAATGGCGCTGTGTACGCGGGCATCAGGTGCCCTCTGGTGCTCATTCGGGTTTGGTGTACCACGGCTATCGAACTCAAACTCGAATCCCCCAAGATCAGGAGGGTCGATACCATGGTATTCATGGCTTTCGTTTTCGAGCTGCTCCTGAACTGCAGCTCGAAAGCTCTCTGCAACCGTAGCAGCCAGAACATCAATACGCACCTGCGGTCTCGGTCGAGCAGGACGTCGTTTGTGTACACCGCCTGAAACTGAGACGGCTGATGCTGCACCTGGGTTGGAGGCTCGCATGTATGACGGCTGGCGCTGTTGGCTAACGCTACCTAATTGGGGACTTGGGCTCAATTGCTGTCGTGTGCTTAGTGCGCGACGTACACTGCCGAAGATCTTCTTCATGCCTGGGGAATGGGCGGTGGCATGTCCTGGTCTTTGAAACTCATTTACTTCAGCATCCTCAATGTCTTGAAGGTACTGAGAGCGCGAAGGACGTATAGCTCTGACTTCGAAATATGGTGAGCTGGGTTGGAAGAGTCCACCGCGTACTAGAGTGCCAGGCATATTCATGACAGCTGACATAGCATAGTCCGCGGGTGCGTTCTTGGGGATGGACAGCGGAGCTCTGCTGTCTCTGAGAGCGTCTGAAAAGCTCCCACTACGCTTGTGACCATGCGACGGGCGGTGGACGCTCTTAATGGATGCTGGCTGTTGTGGACTGGCTGTCAAGCGAGCAGTACCAGTGGGGACTGGGTTGGCGACCGGTACTGGATGAGGATACAAGGGAAGCTCGACCGCCTGGTCATGTTTGTTCAGACCTCGCATGGGTATAGAACAGGAAAGGACGTGCATACTCTGCTCGCTGGCGGGCGATAGGGGTATTTGCGTGGGCGCGGCTTCGAATTCTTGTGATGGTATGTAGGGTGAGCTCATGGAGTTCTGAGGCGTATGGCGTGCTCTTTGCGCCCAATCCATATGCCGACTAGCAAAATGGTCACTTGGGTTTGAGCCGATAGTTTCCTTGGTGTCCCGGACATTGGTTCGTGGAGGCGTGCTTGGTACTGGAACAACCGGAGGGGGCTCCTCATATGCTGCTTGTGAGCCATCGTATCCGCCCGGAAGCAGCTCGTCGTCGGCATAGTTTTGGCCGATAATATCTTCGGTCTCCCAGTATAGCGCACACGTCCGCCTCCAGCACTTCTTCAATTCCCCGACAATCTTGATGTCGCCCCCACCTCCATCCTCTCGAGCTCGGAGATCCCTGTACAGGCTGTTGACAAGGTCGCAGAAATTAGTTCGTAAAGAGTAATACGGCATGAAATCGTCGACGAAGTAGTTTAGAATCCAATGGCGAAGGGCTACAAAAGTCCGCACGCGGACGATGCGCCCGAAGTCGTCTTGGCGATCGACGGCCCATCGTAGTCGAGATATGAGGTATGCGACAAGGTCTCGGGTACACAGAAAGGCGCGGAAAGTCAGAAAGAAGTCGGATAGGAGTTCGTAATCCAGGAAGCTTGGAGAAGTTATATGCGCTACAAGTCGTGAAGGGGTGGCTGCGAGAATCTCACCCTCGGCGTTGAAGCGCACCACAGCGCGGTCGTCGGGGTTGATTGTAAGGGCATCGTAGAGTCGGGGGCTAATAGGCATGTGCGAGACACGAGCTGAAGAGGGACCGGAGAGGGGTACAGCTGGGCGGTCCATAGTGGCGCGGAAGCGGTGGGGGACAGGCGAATAGGCGTCTGAACGTGGGCGCGACGACAGAAACGACTGCCGCACCCCTCGCTGTGGGGTCAGGAGCGAATTGGCAAAGTCCTCGGTGCCTGAGGTTCGGGTGTAGACTGAACTGCGCAGGTCTGCCGTCCCTCGTGTGCTGAAACGCGGAGTGCCCAAGCGGTAATGCGGGATGGGAACCTGCAACAGCGGGAATGACGATGTGTCTGCGGTCTTGGGGCGCATATGCGAGGGCCTTTCAATGACAACTTTGAAGGTGCCTGGCTCGTGGCTCAGCGTCGTGGCAGTGTGGTCGTCAACGGTAGAGAATGAATGCGAGCGCACGTGTGCGAGTCGTCCAGTGGTGGGATCTGCCTGGGGTTGCTGCTGGAAGGCATTGCCCTCGTTCAGGTCTGGCAGCGGTGGCGTAGGTTCAGAGTGGGGTGTCCTTGAGCCGTACAGACTCTGCTCCCATTCATTGCTGGTCGGGCGGAGCTTGTCGAGGGTTGCGCTGTCGGGCGGCGTCTGGGGCGGAAAGACGAAGGGATCTGGTTGACGGCCGCGCTGGTTACCAGGACGGGCTACGGGTCTGAGAGAGTTAGATTCTATACACGAGGGATTTAAGTATGTGAAAGATGGAGGGAGGGAGGAGGCAAGAGGCGAGACATGACGTGCGCCTTCCTTGTGGTGTCGCTCACGTATCGCTCCTTCCTCATACGTCCATGATGTTTGCTGGGACAGACTCGTCCCACCACCAACACCATGGCAATCTCGAGATATCAAGTTGGTGCGTACCTCAGGTAGATGACGCCGTTGTGAACATTGGCCACGGTATAGCTCCGTCCGGCCGAGGTCGAGTTACTCGTCGTCGTGTCGATGGTGGCGTTGCTGGTGCCGCGTGCCCTCGTCCTGCTCTTGAGTTGCTCCCTCGAGTCCTTCACTCTTCGCAGACGGCGCGTGTCGTCAGCGCGCCGTTTTGCCGTAACTGCACCTGCACCTGCACCGGGCAAAATATCGCGTTTCCCTTCGGCAGGGGAGCCCGGCGCAGGGAAGACATTCTGTTGCATTGCCGATAAGGCCATCCTCCCCCATAGTTCAGCGCGCAGCAATTCGACGAGGTTTGCCGGCGTCAGCGAGTACGTGAACGAAGCATGGCCAGCAGCGACTCGACTGTGCAGACTTCTTAATTACAAGACAGGACAAGAGGGAATCGACTAGAGTTGATTGATGTGCAGCCCTGTCACATCGCCCAGCGGCGCGCCAGACGACGCAATTCACCAGTCAGCGCCCGTGTCGCTTGGGCTGAACGCCGCTATGCATTGACCCAGGCCTGGCCGGGCTAATCTGTCCTCGCTTCACTCCGGTGCTCCGCCTGCTCTACAGGGAATTGCATTGCCATTACAGGTTTACACATGCTGACATGCACTGGCACGCACAGGAACCCGCTTTGCTGTGCAGATGCGAACTGCTTTTTCCACTCCCCGTCATGCGAACTGCCCGCCTTCGCCTCACAGCCACACGCTTCTGTCGGCCACTCGCCAGCTGCACCTCTAAGATCTAGCAAGCACTACTGCGCTATTACGTCGGGAGCCGGGCTATAGTCTCCCAGCCCACGTGAGGTTTAAGGTTCACCCGTGACGACTAACGCATCCGCGAGGTCAAGGTGCCTCCCACTTATCTTGGTCGTATTCGCAACGGGCATCTAATCCCCCGAGGAGCGTGACAGCGCAAGATTGCAAAACAACAACAACGCATACAACAGTCAATAAACACACGTCCATCCGGCATCCTGTACAAGGGTACTGCCGTTTCCAGATGAACACACATACATTCAGTGCCGCGATTTGCCATTGCATCGGTACTTTTGCTCCCTGGCGATCCAAAGCAACCATTGGCCGCCCTCATCATCTCGCTAAACAAGTGTTTCCCTTCTATCGCAATCCCCTAGCATCCCGCAAACACCACCTCGGCTCATTTCCGACCCTGCGCAACGTCATGACAGCACTACTATGAAACAGGCCTACCATTATACAAACGGCTGCCGCAATTTAATGCCCACTGGTTCGAGCAGTCAACGGTCCAAGCTGACTCGACCAGCATAACCACGTACATTATCATGGCCCTTTGCGTCAGGCAGCAATTCCACAAGCGCAACACCCCGGATGCCCATCAAACCGCGAGCTACTGCACGACATCAACCATGGTACAACCCCATCGTTCTGCATCTGGCCACCGCTGCTTGACACCTGTAAGAATTCAGAAATGCTCACACACTAATTCTGCCTACATAAAAACCTGCGCCGGTACACCTAGCTCGTGCCGACCCATCCCGAGCAAACCAGCCAGAGTGCTTAAACGACAAGTACAGAGATGGCCTAGTACGTCGCCGACCGAAGAACTGCCTGATGCACAGCACAACTTCTATATTCGGCACGACTTGCAGACCCCGACTTCGCCTCACGCATCCGGCCCGACTACTAGCGTCAGAAAAGGGTCGGGCCTGCACTAAATGATCTGAGAAGGTACGATATAAGCATGCAAATCGCCTAGATATTGGATCAGCGATACACGGCCCTTGTAACGAGATCGGTGACAGTTCCTGATTGAGCAAGAATAATTTTTCACATATTCAATGGAGAAAACTCCCTTTGCTGAACACCTTCATCCCGAAATACGCCCTGATCAAAACGGATAACCCCTTGCAACATCTTCCTCCCCATCAACGTCCAGCCCTCCTTCCACCTGCTCTGCGTGTTTCTTTTCCAGATACTCCAGCAATACATCCCCATACATCTCCTTCCCCTTATAGCGACTCACATCCTCACCCCAAGAACGAATCGCGCTGGCTAGTCGGCCAGGCACATAGGGTTCCTGCGCGATATCCGTGATGGGATGGAAGTAAGTTCGAATCGTAAATACCACACCACCAGATTTAGGCAACCTGAGGAAGCAACGTTAGAAGCTTTACTCTATGGACACCGGAACAGGTAGGGGTAGTAGGGCAGCAGTAACATACCTCCGTAAACTCTGCCTCTCACTCCTGAACCAATGATGCTCAACGGCCTTGTTCTTCTCTGCTGTAAACCACCCAATGCCTCCATCTTCTTTCGCATCTTCACTGCCTATACTCTCGCTCCAGGCTAGTTTGTCATCGACTTGAATGAAGTAGTTGTTCCGTAGAACAGGTGACTGTGGTTGTATTCTGCGGAAGAAATTGGACATTGGTTTCTCGAGTTTGTCTTTGAACCTGCGAGATTTGTTAGCAAACGTATCTTCATCAAGAGAGCAATGGTGAAAATCGACTGGGAAGGCTCACCCCGGAACGTCCCCACTCGTATGAATGGTAGAAAGCGGCATCCCAAACTTATCCTCCAACCTCCAAAATCCCGCCAGCAAGATAGCACCAGCAAGCAAGTAGTACTGCCCATCCTCCTTCTCAACCATGATTGCAAGATCATCTTGAATCATCCTAGCACACATCTCCATCGGATCCTCCCTCTTCCCATCTCTCGCACACCCCTCCACATCGAAAACCTCACCTGTCTCTAGATTCTTCATTCCCTTCCCCTTCCCCACCTTCATCTCTTGGAACAAACTCGGGTACCGCTGTGGTAAGTAATCAACCAACTCCTCCAACAACTCCTTCGCCGCACTCATCGCTTCAGGAGCCGTCTTGATGCATTTTTCTCCTCTTTCGGCTATCCTGGCTGCTTTGAGGGAGTGGTAAGATGTGTATTCATTATCGAGTTCAATCCATTCGTCCCACGACATGTTGCGTAGGCCCATTGTGATGTTGTATTTGGGACCGTAGCGGAAGGGACGATAAGGTAGAGGTTTTGTTGTTGATAGGGACCAATTTGGGTAAGGGGATGCCGTGGGGCGGGTGAATGGGGATGGGTGCCATACTAGAATCAAGGTGCAGTATTAGTTTGGGTAAAAACGAGGGGAGGTGGGGAAGGAGGACTGAGGAGGAGGATTGATCGGAATGAACATACCCCCAGGTGGCCTATCTGGAGCTTTGAATGGGGAACGTTTCTCGAGATTCGGCGTGCTGGGTCGCGAGGTAGGACGTCGACGGCTAAGAAGGAGGCGGCTGAGGGTTATGGCGAGCCATGTGAATGTTGCGAAGAATAGAGCTGCGTAGAGAGCTGCTTTTGGCTGTATGTTGGCATCCTTGAGTAAAGTGTTGAATTGGGTTTGTATGGTGGTGCAGCGGTGTTGTGCATCACGTGCGAGACGTGTTGTGTGCTCTTCGAGTCTAGTGACAAGGTCGGACATTGCAGACATCAGGGTAACAATACTACCAAGACATAGTCATCTAGAAAGAAACGATGAGACGTTGGCTATATGAGTAAATGCGTGATCATGCGAATCGATAAGAAACCACAGCAGCAGTATCCCGTAGTCGCGTTCATCATGCGAGGTGTGTAAAATAGCTTCCTTTTATTGTTTCAGCATATATACAAGCCAATGAATTCCTGCGATAACGACCCATGACAGTGTGGGGTTGTCGCGCATGTGTCGTCAGTGGTGGTTATCTCCCAGTCTGGGCGGGGAAAGCAATACCCCACTCGGTTAGACTTGGTGTCTATCGACGCGAAGCACCGAACAGAGCTGGTCGTTTCCTTCGATAACAGAACCGAGCTTCCTCGTGCCCTGTGGGTAAGGCGATCGGGGAATGTAACAGCTGTCGAGTGCGTCTGGTCAAGTTGGAGCGCGTCGGCATTCGGCAAGAAGAGTTGCCTTCTTGTCCCTTGCTCCTCTATCTAACAGGACCTAACTGACTACACATTGTATCAGACGACCCGCAGTACCACATCTACGCTATGCGCTCTTTTGAGCCCTGCGTTGCAACAGGCAGTAATCGCCCCATTGGCGGCGGAACTTAGCCGGGATCACGGGTAGATCTGGGACCCAAAGCATGCGACTAATAGTATGTGTCTTGCTTGCGTCCAGGAAAGGAAGACATTTCAAGGCCTCCCATTCTTCTGTATTGGAGACATAATCAGGCTCGAGGGTTGTTGGAGGAGCTCCAGCAGAGCGCGAGTCAACAATAAAGTCGCACTGGTCGATGTTGGTCTATTTTATCGCAGTTAGTATAAATGATGTTTGTGCATGCCAGCTTCACCTACATATTTGCTAGGATCTTCCAAGTTTTCGTCGTTCATTCCAGACGGTACCATCCATGTGCCAGGGAACATTCCGAGAGCGGCGTCAGCCTGGCTGAACTCGCCTGGTAGAAGACCAGAGAACTCGCTCTTGATGAACTTGGCACGAACTCCCTGAGGTAAGTTGAACGACGACGGAAAGCGATACCACTCCTTTCCTAAACACACAGTATCTCCTGGACGGGCGACTGCCGGGTCGAACAATGGCTTGTAAACTTTCAGTGGTGCTGAGTATGCGGACATGTGGCCTAAAAATAGGTCAACACTGCATCTCAAAGTGTTTGATGTATTCTGATGCATGGCGGTAGTTGGAAAGAAAGGTGCTTATAACATACCGTTAATCCTTAGAATGCCCAGGTTTAAAGACAGAAGCACAGGTATACAGACAATGACAAGCTTCACCATCGGAGGTATCTTGCTTACTAGATGTCGTGGGTCCATCGAGCCAAAGTTGGCTAGCAAGATGTGCAAGGAGAGGGCTGCGTTCCAGGCTAGCGCTGGGTATGCAGGGTACATAAATCTCTCTTCTTTGTGAGGCTGGACCGTGAATATCGTTAACCATAAGTAAAATGGGCTGACGAAAGTGATAGATCTGGTGAGCGTGCTGCGATAAACAGCCCGGTCAAAGACAAGATACTGGATAAGTAGTAGTGGTAGAGCAGCCAACGCAAGAAAGAACCATATGTTAAAGTTCAGGGCCAGGTTGCGAACGTAGAAGTGCCATGGCTCCACGCCATAGATATCAGGGCCTCTGCTACCCCCACTGAAGACGTTGTAAAGTACAATGTTCAGCGGCACGCACACGAGCTTCCTGTAGAAGAGCGAGTCGATGACGGTTTGTAAGAGTATAACGACGAGTGCTCTGCTCGCGCCATTGAGTAGTACTCTCCGCAAACTTTCTAGAACTGTGCCAGTGAATAGGCCCGCAATGACGTCTTCTGCAATGAATGGCAGAGCGAGAGCGCCTGCAAAAGGCCAACCCAGGGCACTGCCTACAGCGAACCATGTAATACCCTGGGCAGTCCTCATGGTGCTTTTAGACCAGTCCATGAAAGACGCAAATCCAAGCATTGCACAATTCATGGCGAAACTCGACGGGAGGTATGCAGGGGCAGCATGGTACATGCCCGGACTTATAACCATGATCATCGCAAAGAACGATGCGACCCGCACCTCGAACGTCTTTCTAATAGCAGTGTACATGCGAGTCTGGCATGCTGCACAGACTACCGCCAGAACGGCTCGCAGGAAATAGAACTCGAAGACTTTGGATCTTTGCAAGCCTAGCGATTGCATAGGTAGCATTGCGAGCCCAATCACAAGCGAGTGTATGGCAGTATAGGCCCAACTTCGGATGGCGTAGTCGGGAGAGTACTCCCAAGTCTGGAGACCGTAGCCATGGTTGAGGTAGTGGCTTGGTTCCCAGTAATTGAAGACTTCGTCGCAGTCTTGGATCGGAGAGAATGCGGCAGCGACGAGATTGGCGAAGGAGAATACGCAGAAAACTGCAAAGGTAGAGAGCTGAGGCGGTGCACTACATACATGGTGCATACGTTAGCCTAGCTAATTGCAAGAAGGGCAGAAGTGAACCAACTCAGCCGTCTGATGCGCCGTCTTCGGGCGGGTAGTAGACATTTCAGCAGTTGGGCATGCAAAGGGCGAATCCAAGGCGCTGGCGAATCTCCATCGAAAGCACACAGAATGCACTTTCACTGACACGACGCGAATGCGTAATGGGTTCGCGCTTCATAGGGCTGAGCTCGCGCCTGCCCGCCAAGCCTATTAGCGCGCATCCAAAAAGGCGACGTTCTCCCAGGACGTGCTCTTCTCAACCAGAACTATCATCGCACGCACTTAAGCAAACTGGTGCAAACAACGCAGTTGATATATCGCAGCGATCACGCGTGATTCAGAGAAGACTGCAGAGAGAGACACGAAAATGTCCGACTCTCTGGAACCACCGGCCAAAAGGGCGCGGTTGGAGGCGGACGCACCCTTTTATGGCACATCTACATCTGCATCTGCGCTCGACGCGCCTGGCTCGCCTGTCGATGACATGGACGACGACTTTTACGACACTACACCCGTCAAGCCCTCTGCGCTGCCTACTGCGGTGGACGGGACGACGTCGTTGTTTGCTACGGCGGCACCCGCGCCAGCCTTTCACCTTCCTGGACTCGGCTCTGTGAGCGAGACCCCGGTCGCGCAGTCGCAACCACAGAGCGGCGCGGTCGTCCAAGACGACGCCCCTGAAGACGGCGAGCTCTCAGATGAGGAGGCCTTTTACCATGATGCGAATCCGCAGGCCGACATCCCAGTCGCGCCGCCCGTAGCCAATCAGGGTCAGGCGCAGGATGAGGCTCCACAGCACTCTGAGCCGCATCTCTCCTCTGTCCAAGATGCTGTTGCTGCTGCCGACACACCAGCCGCTGACACGGACGGTGAGCTCGACGCGGCTCTTACTGCCGCCATAGACCTCCAGAACGAGATTGAAGACACCCCCAAAGATGCTTCTGCACCCGATGGCGCGGCTTTCGATAGCAAGGCCGAATTCTTGCGCGCCGCCGAAGCCAACAGGAATGATCAGAACGCCGAATGGCAGCTAGATTCGGATGCGTCTGACTCGGACTCGTCTTCGGACTCCTCCAGCTCTGACGACAGCTCAGATGAGGGATCAGACGAGGGCGAGCTTCTCGACCCTGAAGAGCAGGTCCGCCTTTTGATGGCTGAAGCTGCCGATGAGCCAGGCGCTTCAGGCCCAGTCAAGGTCAAGACGCTCAACGAACAGGACGAGAAATTCGAGATGCCGGACATTACAGTCACCGAAAACACCAAGATCACAGAACTCGGCAAGGTGGAATCTATTGTTGGAAACCTCGTCGTCGTCAAAGCCAATATGTCTGGCGATGAACAAGTGCTTGAGTCTGGCTCTGCACTGTGTCTAGGAAATCGTACCGTTTGCGGCAAGGTCTCCGAGCAGATTGGCCGCGTGGAGGAGCCTCGCTACTCTTTCGGCTTTAACGACGCAGCTGAACTTGAGAATCTAGGTATTCAGAAAGACACGCCCATCTACTATGTGGATGAGCACTCGACCTTCACCGAAACGGAACCCATCCGCCAACAGAAGCATACCGATGCATCGAACCTCCACGACGAAGAGACCAACGATGTCGAGTTCTCAGATGACGAGAAGGAGGCCGAATACAAGCGTGAACAGAAGGCTAAGAAGCGCGCTAGGGCGGACGGCAACGACGAACAGGTAGCTGTCAACATCCCTACCGGGCCTAGACTACACGTAGACGCACCCGCACCACCCATCTACCGACCCATGGAGTACCAGGGTGGTGGTCTGAAATACAGCGACGATGAAGACGAGGATTTAGGCATGTACAAGCCGCTTGCCCGACCAGACCACTTCGAGCAAATCGTTGGTCAAGGTGCGCCACTAGAAGACCGAAGCCACGTTCGAAGGGGCATGGGTCGAGGCAGAGGACCTTGGGGTGATCGAGGTCGCGGCTTCCGTGGACGAGGTGGTGGTGGTGGTCGCGGCGACTTCGGCGGCGGACGCGGCGACAGAGGAGGCTACGGCGGCGGGCGAGGCGATTTTGGAGCAGGCCGTGGTGGCGGAGGGCAGCAAAACAACCGAGGAGCCGGCAATAACAATAACAACAACAACAACAGCAACAACAACCAAAACAACAGAGGCGGTGGTGACAAGGGCGGGCGTGGTGGCAAGAACCAATCTGACCGTGGCAGGCAACAGGACCAGTTCAACGATCGCCAACAGAACAACCAGCAAAGGAATCAATACTCGGCATCGCCAGCCCGCCAGCAACAAGATCGTAGCCAGTCTCACTCTCAGCAGGACCGCAGCCAGTCTCAGCAAGCCCAACCTCAACAGTCCCCATCAGGAGGAGGAGGCGGCGGCAAGAACAAGAACCGCAAGCAACGACAGCGTGAAAAGAGGGAACGGGAGCGCCAGGCACAACAGCAACAACAGCAGCAGCAGCAGCAGCCGCAACAGCCGCAACAGCCTCAGAAACAGCAACAACAACATGCTTCTCCAGCACCTTCTGGGCCGTCAAACGCTAACGCTTATGCAAACAACAGTAATGCAGGTTGGCCAGTGCCCTTCTCCGGACCATCACAGCCAGCGGTCCCATATGCTGCCGCTCCCGCGCCTCCGGCACCAGCAGCATACAACTACCAGCAGTCGTATACCCCTCAACCTCAATCAGTGGCTCCAGCCCAGCCACCTCAACAGCAGAACCAGGCGGCCAACCTGGCAGCGTGGGCGCAGTGGTTCCAAGTCGTAGGAGCCATGAGCGGACAGCAGCAGGCACCACAACCGCAAATGCCAGCGCAAGCACCTGCGCCACCCCCACCTCAGTCACAAGCGCAATACTCTTACCCTTACCAGCAATATGGGCAGCCAGCAGCCCCTGCAAACCCTCCGCAACAGGGCAATGCTCAAGCTGGAGCGCAGTCTCTCCAAGATATTTTACGAGCTCTTCAAGGCGGTGGAGCACCTCAGTAGGCTCGAGGACAGTTGATCAATTCGGATAGGTGTTTTGTAAGATTATTCTGTTTCAGTATGAGGCATGGTACGTGAAAGCTGTTTTGATGCCGTGCCATGGCAGCTTGACGAGGCATGCCTCTGGTACTGGATACAGGTCTCCCTCTAAATGCGGAAATGCAGATCTACTGCGTCACTACAGAAAGAGGAATGTGAGATAGACAGGGCGACGTATAAGCTTTAATGATTGCTTTATTAGATGCATTGCGATGAGTGGTCTGTTGTGAAATGATCCGATCCGGTCGCCGAAAGAAGCAGTTCGGATGGGTATGAAGGACGTAATATGACTATGCCCAGGCTGGCACCTTGATAATCATTTACAATACACATGTTCGCAATGTAGGAACACAAAGGTTTGACGCGAGCCCTATTGGCCCCCGTCGAAGCAATATTCTCATCACGTCAGCGCTGAGCGCAGCAGCGTAAGAATACACACAAGCGCATGCCATGTAGATGTTCGGCAGTACGAAAGAGTTGCCTCGGACAATACGGCAAATGGGCATGTGCTTAGCCCTAGCCAACAGACACCCTAGACGTCGGAGGATAATGAAACAGGGTGTTTTGGGCCAAAGGATAAGAAATGGTGTCAAATTGCGCCACAAAGTCGGATTCGCTTTTGGCTCAAGCTATCGATAATTAGTTCTGCCATCAAGGAGACACCGATGATGAATGCGGTTGTGTACAGTAGAATGGATGAAGGGATGACAGCGACGATGACGATGATGTTGCAGCAAACCGTGGCTTTGAAAAGCGGGGGAAAGAGGTGCGACGGTTAGACACTTGTCAGAGGCACTGAAATGGGCATATGCTGCAAACAGATGCAAGTATCCAAAGTGTCGTTCTTGAGATTACTGCATGCGGTCCCAGGTAGTTCCGGGTTCGGGCTCGTGTTCTAGGCCGGGGAGGGGATTGCTAGGACGGATGCTCGGTAGGACCCCGTAGTGTGTAGGTAGCTGGTTGGGTTAGCCGTCTTGTGTGGGTTGTGGTGTGGGTGCAGGTGGCGCATTGTTGCTCGATGCACAGGCTTGATGCCGCTCTCCATACCAAAGTGGAGCCCCCATGCCCATGCACCATCAGAGAGGAAGAGCACAGAGTCGTCGAGAGTAGTCAGCCATTCTTCACAACCACAACCACAACCACGACCCATCGCCCGCCCGCCCGCCTGTGACGCTTCGTGCTGCTGTCTCCCCCACCCTACGCCCGCCGCCGCTAGATAGCTACCCATCGCCCGCCTCGCTTCGCTTCGCCTGCCTCTATTGCTGCCCTTCTGCCGACCGCCGCCCATGTTGCACACCTCCAGCTGCTGTCCCGCCTCGATGAAGTAGCCGTCCCAGCCCTTTCTGCGCAAGCAGTCCCCATCAACCCTGCCCGCCGCCGCCGCCCAAACGCTGTTATCGCCGCCGCAGACGCGCGGGCCACTGTCGCGACTCGTCCACTGCACGCCCCCCGCCGCCCGCGACCATGACGCGGAATGAGACCATCGGCCGCCATGGATCGGTGGAGAGCTCGTGGAGTTCGCGCTCCGGCGACACGATACGGCCCTATGGACGCGCGGGCTCGCTGAGGGGCACCCCCGTCACCGTCAAAACGGACAAGAATCTCAATTCGCGGTACGTTGTTCCATCTGCTGCTGCAGGAGCTGGACGCCGTGGTGGGGAGGTTGCGCGCGCTGTGCGCCTCGACTGGAGCCCTTGCGTAGTCCCCAAATGACGCGCGAGACATATGGCGAGCACAATGGCCAGCCTTGTCTCGCAGTGTCTCACTGCCAGACATGCATCGACTCTTTGCACCACACGAAGCGCTGCTAACACCCTCATGTAGTGTCGACAGGGAGTCCGAGATATCGCCTGGCACCGTCCCCCCAGCTCCTCCGCCAAAGGACCCCTCGCACAAACCGCGCAAGCCTGCCAATTGGGACAATCCCACGACCAACGCCCTTGGACATCACCGAAAACAGCTGGCTGTCTTGGAGACTTCGGGAGGCCGAGTGCCGTCGATATCGCGAAACCCCCCCACCGCTTCGAGCACCAATTCCCAAGTCGCGCCCTGGGCTAGTCCGCCTAACGGGGTTAATATGGCCAACAGTGTCTGGAGCAGCTTCTTCAATGACTCAAACGAGGACGTTTCGTCATCGTCGCCTGGATTTCGCCCGGCTACCAGTACGAGGGAGGACAGCATGGGCTTTCCCATGAAAGACGACAGACGGCCCTCTGTGGCCAGTGCCACCACTGTGAGTAGCACTGGCTCCAAGTCGAGCATGGGCAGAGGCTTCCACAAACGCCTGCAGAACGTATTCGGAGAAGACTTCCCCGCCGATGACCGTCAGAACTCGGACACGAGCTTGAACACGCAGCAGCGGAACCGTGGCAACTCCCTCAGTAACACCATAGGTAGTAAGCAACAGTCGCGCCCGACCTCACCTACCAGTTCACGGCCACGTACGCCCCAGGCATCCTCGGAAGTCACGCCATGGGAATTTCAAGACTCAAAGGTAACTTTTCAATTGGTTTCCGGGCCCTCAGCCGAGGAAGTCACCTTGTCTTCTCCCTCCTCTTGCTCCTTCCTTCTTACTCCAACCCTCCCGACCTCGGACCTGTATCACTAACCCTTCATAGGATATACCTACCCCAGGTGAGAATGGAGGACGTCGCTCGTCCGAGCAACATTCAGCCAAATCGGGTCGATCGCATCACAAGCTGCACGTAAGGCTGCCTGGCACTGGCCACCGGCACAAGGGCAGTAAGGAGGAAAACAAGGCGCCAGAGGGTCGCGCAGACATAAGCCAGTACCAGTTGCGCCCCACCACCAGCCGCGACGATTCCTCGTACGGCGTTCGCTCGAATCAGCCTTCAGCCCTCAGCTCCGCGTTCGCCTCCAAGACTAGCCTTCTGGGACGACCCTCGAGCCCGACGCCAAGCTCATACTCGGATATGACCAGAGATGAGAGGATAGCGCAGCGATCACCCAGCACCAGCAAGACGTCACACGGCTTCTTCGCTCGTTTACGAGGCAAAGATAAGGATAAGTCGGATCGCACACTGCCACAAGACAACCTCAAAAACCTGGTTGCCGCTGGAACCGCCTCGGCTACCTCTCTGAATCCCTCGATCAATACTGCACGGCTCGCAAGACCAGAAGCGTCTCCGCAGATCAACATGGCAAAGCGGCAGGCGGCCAACAACGGTGTCGAAGCCCAAGGTAAGGAGCAGAGGATGAGGGCTCCTCACCACCGCCTGCCTACCTTCCGGAAAGACAAGCGCCCACCCGCGAGTGAGAATACCGGACGTGATCCCAACGATACCATCGCTAGTACGGCAGGCAACGATGCCGTCTTCTTCCTAGACAGGAATCTTGACGACATGGAAGGCATCGTGAACCCTGCTTCACAACAACCGCCTATGACGCCGCCTGTGGGAGAAGTTCCAAAACAGCCACCAAATCTCGGCGAAGATATCTCTATACCAGGACCCGATGACGACGGTACTGCAGCTTGGGACGCGCCAGACTCTTGGGCCGTGAAGCGCATGAAAGACGAGATGGACAAGCTGGGAGACGCTGAGGAGGCCACAACACCTTCCAAAGAAGAGAGCGACAACAAGACATACTGCCTGCGTATCTTCAGGGTCGATTCGACATTTGCAACATTATCAGCCACCTTGAACACAACTGTACAAGAGATCATACAGATACTGGGTAAAAAGACCGTGCTACAGGACGAACTGGACAATTACCACATTGTGATGCGGAAACATGATACCGCACGGCAACTGGAAAGTAATGAGCGCCCACTGTTGATCCAAAAGCGGTTGCTAGAACTCGCTGGATACACCGATCAGGATCGCCTCGAAGATGTTGGACGTGAGGATAACAGTTACCTCTGCAGGTTCACCTTCCTTCCTGCTAAGATGAGCGGATACTCCAGTCTGGAACGGGATCCCGGATTCAGCAAGATGCAGAAGTTCAGCCACATTGATCTCCAAGGTCGAAACCTAATCACCATACCCATTACACTCTACCAGAAAGCGACTGAGATAATATCACTCAACCTGTCGCGCAACCTGTCACTTGACGTTCCCAGAGACTTCATTCTTGCATGCACCAACTTAAGGGAGATCAAATACACCAGTAACGACGCCCGACGACTACCTCCCAGTCTAAGTCTTGCCAGCCGTTTGACTATGTTGGACATCTCAAATAACCGTCTCCAATCTCTTGACCGCGCCGAATTGTACAAGCTGCAGAGTCTTCAAGGTCTTCGACTTTCCAACAACGGGCTAACCCGACTACCAAGATACTTTGGAGAATACCGTGCGCTTCGCAGTTTGAATCTAAGCTCGAATTCTTTGAGCGAATTCCCTGACTTTCTATGCGAAGTCCGGACCCTGGTAGATCTCGATATCAGCTTCAACTCGATATCGAGCTTACCCAAGATCGGCCAACTGACATGCCTAGAGAGGCTCTGGGCGACGAACAACAAGTTGACTGGTAGCTTCCCTTCAACACTGAGCAATTTGGTCAACCTTCGAGAGATCGATGTGCGGTTTAACGCGCTTGACAGTATGGATGTCATGTCCCAATTACCGCGACTGGAATACCTGATGATCGGACACAACTCCATTTCCGCTTTCGAAGGCTACTTTCCCAAGATCCGTGTGCTGCACATGAACCATAATCCAGTCACACGCTTTGGGCTCAATCAGGCAACACCATCACTATCCGTTCTCAACCTTGCATCAGCCAAACTGGCACAATTGCCCGAAGATCTGTTCGGGAAATTGACTGGTCTCACAAAGCTTATCCTCGATAAGAACCATTTTACCTCCATATCGAACAACATCGGAAAGCTCTACAGGCTGGAACATCTTAGTGTGGCCCGAAATTCGTTGGATGTATTGCCTGCCGAGATTGGTCGTTTGGTTGAGCTTCGCTATCTAGATGTACGCGAGAACAACTTGAACAAGCTTCCCCAGGAACTCTGGTATGCTCGGCGACTCGAGACACTGAATGTTTCCTCCAACGTCCTCGAAGCATTCCCCAAGCCTGGTGCATCACCTCCACAGGTAACCAACGGCGATCAGTCTCAGGTAGATGGAGCCTCTGCAACTGCCACACCAGGCTTGGCCTCAAGTCCCAGTTACGAAGAGCTGGGAAAGCTGGAAGATTTCCAAAATCGCCGTCCAAGCCAGGCATCAGGAGGTCTTAGTGTTGGTGCGTCGTCTGCTTCTTCCCAACGGAAGGGATCCCAGGCATCATACAACACTGCGAGCACACGCAAGCCATCAGTAGCGTCTCGTGCGCCCACTGAAGGGACACTGACCCCCGTGTCCCGCAAAGACTCCAGCCTTAGTAGCCGGTTGGTGACTACTTTCGCGGGCTCTCTTCGACATGTGTTCCTGGCTGACAACAGGCTAAACGACGACGTGTTTGACGAACTATGTCTACTTCCCGAGTTGCGAATCGTCAATCTGGCATACAATCTTATCTACGACGTACCGCCTCGTACGATCCGAAGATGGCAACACCTCACTGAGCTGTACTTATCGGGCAACGACTTGACATCTCTCCCAGCAGAGGATCTGGAGGAAGTTGGTTCGCTCAAGGTCCTTCACATCAACAACAACAAGTTCCAGGTCCTGCCAGCAGAACTTGGCAAGGTTGCGCAGTTGGCCGTTCTCGATGTCGCCAGCAACTCGCTGAAGTACAATGTGTCGAATTGGCCATATGACTGGAATTGGAATTGGAACCACAAACTCCGCTACCTGAATTTGTCGGGCAATAAGCGTCTAGAGATCAAACCTAGCGGCTCGTATAGTGGTAGTGGCATGAGCATGCGAGAAGGGCGCGACCTTACCGACTTCAGCTCTTTGATTAATCTTCGAGTGCTTGGGCTTATGGATGTCACGATGATGGTTCCCTCAGTACCTGAGCAGTCAGAAGACCGGCGAGTTCGCACTGCTGGCTCGGCTGTCGGGACAATGGCGTACGGTATGGCTGATTCGCTGGGTCGCAACGAACACATCTCGACTATGGATATGGTTGTACCCCGCTTCCGTAGTCATGACGATGAGCAGCTGCTGGGTCTGTTTGACGCACAACCGCTCGCTGGTGGCGGAGCTAAAATCGCCAAGTACTTGTACGATCACTTCAAGAACCGATTCGCCAACGAGCTCGAGCGTTTACAACCGACTGAAACGCCATCGGATGCCTTGCGACGAACTTACCTTGGTCTCAATAAGGAACTGGCTACTGCCGCAAGCCAGGGTCTGGACAAAAACGGCCTCACTGCACCATCGACACAATCACGCAGTTCCATGCCCGATCTCAGCGATGACGACTTGACGTCTGGAAGCGTGGCAACAGTACTGTTTCTCAAAGAGATGGAACTTTACATCTCGAACGTTGGTGATGCACAAGCCCTTCTGATCCGTTCAGAAGGAGGACACAAGATTCTTACCAGGAAACACGACCCTGCTGAGCCCGGTGAGAGGTCAAGGATTCGAGAAGCCGGTGGGTTCGTCTCGCGACAGGGTAAACTCAACGACGTCCTGGAGGTTTCGAGAGCATTTGGTTACGTCCAAATGTCCCCATCGGTTATCGCTTCACCACACATCCTCAACCTCACTCTTGGTGACAGAGATGAGATGGTACTGATAGCTTCTCGAGAGCTTTGGGACTATCTCACTCCAGACTTCGCTGTCGATGTCGCACGATCGGAGCGCGACGACTTGATGGTTGCTGCTCAAAAACTCCGCGACCTCGCCATCGCTTTCGGCGCGACTAACAAGATTATGGTGATGTTGCTTGGTGTCAGCGACCTCAAGAGCAAACAACGCGCTCGGTACCGCACTCAAAGCATGTCTCTTATACCTGCTCCCGGTGCAGATCCCGATTTTGCGGCAACGCGAAGACGTGGAAAGAAGGGCAACTTGGTCGGCGATTCTAAGCTTGCTCGACTCGACAACGAGGTGGACGCACCAACAGGAGAAGTCAGTTTGGTATTCACGGATATTAAGAACTCGACGATACTCTGGGAGACGTACCCGATTGCCATGCGTTCCGCGATCAAGATGCACAACGAGCTCATGCGCCGACAGCTGCGCATCATCGGTGGTTACGAAGTCAAGACGGAAGGCGACGCCTTTATGGTCGCTTTCCGTACTGTAACGTCAGCTTTGCTATGGTGTTTCACAATCCAGAGCCAGTTACTCGACGTGCAGTGGCCACAAGAGATTCTCAACAGCGTCAACGGGCAAGAGGTCGTCGACCCTGATGGTAATGTCATCTTCCGAGGTCTCTCTGTCCGTATGGGTATCCACTGGGGCACACCAGTGTGCGAAGTTGACCCAGTCACCAAGCGCATGGACTACTTTGGACCCATGGTCAATCGCGCCTCGCGTATTTCTTCCGTTGCCGACGGAGGTCAAATCACTGTCTCGTCTGACTTCATTGCTGAAATTCAACGTCTACTCGAGACGCACATTGAAGGCGATCGTAAGAACTCCGCTGGATCTGAAGAAGCATACAGCGACGACATGAACAGCCAGATGATTCGTGGAGAACTACGGTCGCTCAGCTCCCAAGGTTTTGAGGTTAAAGACCTTGGTGAACGCCGCCTCAAGGGTCTTGAGAATCCTGAATACATATACCTCATGTACCCCCACTCGCTCGCTAGTCGTCTTGCTGTTCAACGTCAGACAGAACAGAAGCCTGCGGAACAGCAAAAGGAGGCTGTTGTGGGTCAAAAGATGGCAGGTAGTCAGCTCACCATCGACACCGAAGATGTATGGAATCTCTGGAACATTAGTCTGCGTCTAGAGATGCTGTGCAGTTCACTTGAAAATCCAGGGTGCTCAGAATTGAAGCCCCCGGAGACAGCTCTCTTGGAGAGAATGAGGAGTAGGGGCGGAGAGATAACGGACCGATTCTTGATCAATTTCGTGGAGCATCAGATCTCCAGAATCGAGGTACGATTTACACCACTTTCGAGTACGAAGAGAGCGAATGCTAATGAAGATGACAGACTTGTGCCAGCACCCTTGCCCTGCGTCACATGGTAAGGCCGTTCGGCGCTGCGCCTCTACTTGAGCAAGCCTGCCATATGGGCGACATCTTCTCAGAGCTAGAAGCGAAGCTCAAGCGACTAGAGGAATTCGAACGTGGAGCTATCGAAGGCATGGCGCCATCATGAACTGCGTCAATCTAATACGAAACGACCATACATTTCCGCAATTACGCAATCGTACAACGACCGAACATGATCACGCGTCGCCCGTCGAAAGCGGTTCACAGCCAATGACCACAAAATCTCGCTTCCAATACCTCTTTTACACAACACCCTATCTTATCCTAATCCACCAGTCTCTTCCTCAGTGAGGGAGCATGGCAACGCTCGCATCTCTTCCCCCCAATTATCGATTCGGCGTTTACTTCACATTGGCTTGGGAGCGAATTGGACATGGATCTGTATTGTACAACACATGCGCACACATGCGACATAACTGCCCTGGAGGCTACATACCTCTATGTCACCTATACCTTACCTCACATGGCCTCGATACCAAGATGTATCTTACCGCCACACAAACACACAAACTAGGACTCCTGAGCGGGTTGCGATCGGGGTTATCTTTTCAATGGCGTTTTAGGAAGGAGCTCGCTCCTGGACAGATTCGGGCCTTGTGCTCTATGCGTATCTTTTTGTTTTGCCGGCTACCTTGGGGGGTTTTTTTTTTGCTACGTATGGATTGAACTGTAGCTGTAAGCTTTATTGTTATCATGCTGGGTTGGGTGATGATGGACTTGGACGTGGACGGCTGGGTAGTCGAACGATTGGCCTTCTTTTCTTTCTCACGGCCTTGAGATGGTTTGGTTGGTTGGTTGGTTGGTGGGGTGGTGGGACGGTACTCTGCTTTTAGCTGGTTGGCGGGCGGTGATATGTGTATGAATGGGAGCATGATGACGAAGCGAGGGGTGGGGAAGCAGAGGCAGGAAGGGGTTAGTGAATGATCATCGCTTTTTACCTGTGCAAAGACTTTGCTATTGCTGAGTGTATGTGTGCCTGGGGGAGGGATGTGAGATGGCGAAGAGGACAGGCTTTTGCTGAAAGGCATGTTTCTTGAAGCAGAGAATCAATGACTATCGCGATAATCTGCCTATGACCCTTGCTACATGTAACTATCAAGGTAACTTTAAGCCAAGTGCTCCCTCACCAACTTCTTGGGTTAGAAAATGTGATACCAAAACCAGCACTGAAATGGATCATGATATGGGAGTGCAAGGCCTTTGATACGTTCGCAAATTCAAAACATTCGACTTCGTTGCCATGGTATTCGGCTGCCTCGTGCTAGGCTCCACGAAAAGAGCAGCGAGGAAGGAGAGTATATAAACTCTTCTTTCCGCTGCTCTCTTCTTCCTTCATCACCTCCACTCTCCTTGAGTTTTACCAAAAAAAAAACACTCCGCTGCTATGGAGTGTGTTGCTCTTCTCTTCTTCTCAAATGTACCGAGATATACACATGGAGCGCACTTCTACTCTTTCTCCTTCCATCATACCCAAAAACGAAGGTATGAGACCCCATGGGGCCGTTTCTCTGCGCGGCTTCTTTGTCTCCAAAAACATGGATAAACTCATGCCATGAAATTTCTCTCGCTTTTTCGAACAACTTTATCAACACGACACTTCTTTCTGCTCCAGACACCACCTCAAAAATGGAGAATCTATGCGCAATGTTCGCTTTCGAAGTTTAAGAAACGTTATGCTTGTACCGCTCATGTTCGTCTTGGGATTCAAAATCGATACTCAGATTGGCCATGAGATAGGAGTACGGAAGCCTTCAACACATTCACAAACACAAAACATTCGACTTGGTCGTTATGGTTTCCGGCTGCCTCGGTTTTTTGTGCAAACGCAGTACCTACGACTATATGTTTGACCGTCGGGTATATAACTTCCACCTCTCGACGACTCTTACTCAACTATAGCAATACCCCCCACCTATTTTCAAAAACGAAAGCAAAATTTGCGATGGTCTGGGTGTCACCTCACCGAATATATATATATATCTCCCAAGATATATGGAAATCTAGAACAGCAGGTTTGCTACCCAAAATGAGAGCGAGACCTGGGCATGGAGATCTCTCCAAGATATTCCACATAGTATCAATACCACAACAAACTACTTCATATATCACTACCAAAGTGTTTTGTTATAGAAACACATGTCTATCCGCCTGCCTATCTCCAACCTACCAAGGATCACCAGGTCTCCTTCTCCGATGCAAATGCTTGATCACAACGTTCACACCCATCCGCCTCATCTCTTTGGCAACAATCTCCGCTGTACCGACACTTCTATGTGTACCCGCATGACACGTAGTCTGTATCGAGGCAACCTGATGACCAGCGTTGAAATGGTTGACAATAGAAGCCAGTGCTTTTTTACTAGAATATCACAAATTAGCACCTTATGTCTTGCCTGACTTCTTCAAAATAGTTAAGGAATATACATGTGGTACTCACATTTCTCGTACGGCTGTTCGACTCCCCATTATAAACTGCTGTATTTGCTGGCTCACTCCAGAGTACATCTCACACATTTTTCGTGGTGGTGCACGCCATGTCTGACAGTATATCGTCAGAAGGGCTGGTACATGTGGTATGTATTGTAATAGTTGTACTTCGGCGCCTAGTTGGCGTTCGAGGACTTCGGAAGAGTAGGTGGTCACGTATAGGGTTTTCTGGATCAATGGAACTTGTGGTTGCAAAAGAGGTCGTGGAGGAAGCAGTAATTGCTCCTGCGGAAGATGCTGCTGGAGCGGTAGTATATTTGGTAAAGGTGCGGGCAATAGACCTGCTTGCAAAGGTACTTGCATTTGCGGAAGTGGGTAAATGACAGGCTGAAGCAGGTACATTTGTATATGTGGATATACTGAAAACCTGGAAGATGATGCTCATAGAAGAAATGCGGGCTATAGAACGCCGGGTAAGCGGCTCTTCTACGCACACGAGCATTATGTGAATATATTCAGATGCTGATGATGTGATGAATTTCAATGAGCTTCAATCCTGAGGCCCAATTTTGAAGCAATATGTATGTAACTACGTGGTTTCATATCACAGATAGAACCAGAAGCTGGTTATTGTGAATTCGAAATGCACAAGTTCTCAGACTTCACGTCTGCACCAAAATGGAAAATCGCGTACATGTCTGCCAGCGTCGAGGAAGTCCTTTGATACAGTTTGGAATGAGCGTTAGCAAAGGCCTCAAACTGAGGTCTGAAGACCACCTGATCTTTCTCAACCCTTCGATACGTCCACGGGTACGTCACCCTTCCGAACAACTGCGCCACATCAACCCTTACGCCGCATGCTCGCCTATCCTAGTATTCAGTTTACTGCACCGGACTGATTTCCAAATCTGCCCATAATCGTCTTTTCTATCTTGAATCCTGTAGCTCCTGCATCCAGATAGGGCTGCATACCATCACACACGTGGCGCCCAGATCCCCGGTCGCATGTCTGATCCTACGCCAACCTTCCACAATCTGCTTCTACAACCCTGCATAGAAGCAAGTAACTGACTCTCCTTCTTCCTACGGCCTGGATCGTAGCGGCACAGGTATAACGAGCTCTTCGCTTGCTATGCAAGGAGAAGACGGACTTGGCAACGTCTACGAAGTGGGCCAGGAAGTCAACCACGCCGCAAATCCTACTTACGCCCCACCCGTGCACAGGGGACTGGGCAGGATCTGGGCGGCTATCTCGCCAATAGAATATTACAAGATGCATACATGGCAGTATGAGTTATGGGTAAGCGAATCCTGATGTGCAGCGGGTGACATCCCTTGCTCGGAGCTGGCGACACGCGGTGTGGTCGACGTGATACCGAGTTGCCGGGTACTTTGAAGGATCGTCATATCGTATCGATATTCCTAACGCCCGCCCATTAATCTAACAAGATGTGCATTGTTGGGTAAAAGCAAAGTGGACGATGTCCATGGCGGGAATAGTAGTAAATCGCTGGATCTTCCTGGAAGGAGACATGGTCAAAAAGCTCCGCGTGCACGATCTGGACTGGAAGTTCGGGTATCGAGTATGGGATGAGACCAATAAGAAGTATATCTTCCTTCCTTCCCTATTAAGACTGAGGTAAGCTCAACGAAACACTTTGGAACCAGATACTCGGTATTCTGAAATTTCGCATCACTTACTCCCTCTAGAGGTCAATCGATGCAAGAGCTCGTTGCATGATTCACAATTTGCCTTCACTACCCCCTTGGAGAACATCGCGTAGCAACTTCAACCCTTCCACGGCAAATGCCACCATATTACCTTCGCGCTCACTGCTGCCCGTTTCCACTTCCTTGGTCACAGTCTCGCCTGTCTCCCGTGCCACAGCAAGCGCCACATAACCAGGCGTCCTGTTCTTGGTTGTGCCTCCCGTCGGTCCAGCCGTTCCGCTCTCGCTGACAGTATACGTGCTGCCTAGTGTCTTCCGAGTGTGCTCGGCGAGGCCGGAGACGATGGTGGGGGTTGGGCCGCTGTAAGACTTGATGGTGTCCTGGGTCCAGCCGCAGTAGGCGATGCGTGATTCGAGTGTATAGAGGGTAAGGCCTCCGCGGTAATAGCTCGATGCACCAGGAAAGGAAAGGAGTGCTGCAGAAATCAGACCGCCTGCTGCCTTTGTGGGTACGCGTCAGTAAGGATGTTTAGCTCTTGAAGAATGGAGAGACTTCACTGTTTCGGCTACTGAGACTGTTTCTTTGCGCTCCTTGAGTAGAGTGGCTACTTCCTGGACGATTTGTCGTAGTTCCTCGGGCGGGAAGATTGGAGGTGACATTGTGATATATGCAGAATTGGTGGTACCGGGTTACTTTTGCGTATTTGAGGACGAAGACTTCGATATACGTATGGACTGCCTTTACAAATAGAATTTCTTGATGATCGTAGCGGACTTATGTCGGATGTAGCGGCTCTCGGTGGGGTAGCTTCGAGGCAGTGACGTATGCGGGGTAGCTTCTACTACAGGCACATCTAACCATACATTTCATCCCTTATGTACATGCAAGGCTCAACGCATAATATACAGTGTCCATCTAGTCGAAGGCGAACCTTTCCTCTCCTCTCTTCATCAATCTGATGGGTATAGACACGCCCCTCAACTGTAGCGTGACAATGCTCGCCACTTTGTTCTTGAGGAAGTCCTTGGCTCTATCCTCAGCCTTTCGGTATAGCTCCCTCCTCTCCTTGCCTCCTTTTGGCATCTTCTCTACTTCTTCGTCACTAGCGAAGTCATCTACTGCAAGCTCAACGCTATACTGCGAGAAGATCGCAGCCAGCACGGCAAGAATCTCAACTTGAGCAAAACGTCGGCCAATGCATGATCGAAAGCCATCGCTGAAGGGGATGTATGAACCTTTGACGGGCTTGAAGAGTTGAGCTGAAGTGTCTTCTCCTGATGGTCCACGTAAATCTTCATCATCGTAATTGATGTCGACAAAGTCGTTGTCAGGCTTAGTGTCGACGAGCCAGCGTTCAGGTCGGAAACAGTCTACGTCCGGGATCCCGTCCTTATTCGATCCATCAGATGGTGCTGGCCAGTATTTAGGATTGCGGTGGATAGCCGCACTAAGGAAGATATGTGTATCTCCAGGTATCATGTATTGTTGGCCTCCAACATTTAATGGCCGGGGCTGACCCGGCGCAGTAGACTTTGGGATGTTGACGATGGGTTGTAGAATGCGTAATGTCTCGTTCATGACAGCTGCCGCCATACCACCGAAAAGGGGTTGGAAATGCTCCTCAAATTTCCATTCGTCCATCGGCTTACCCGCAAATATCTTGTCGATGTCTTCCTGTAGCCGCTTCTGGGACGCCCAGTTCATTGCGAGGAATATCATCGAGAAATGTAGTGTGTTGGCTGTTGTTTCGTGACCAGCCAGCATTACTACGAAAGCGTTGCCCAGCAAATCGCTCTTCGTAATCGTCGAGCCCTCCTTCTTGGTAATGCCGCTTCCTCGGATCAGAGCATCAAAGAGATCCATGCCTTCTTTTGTATCATCGCCGGATTCAACCTGGGTCTTCTTCTTTTCGTAAATCTCGTTCATGTACTTTCCCCATTCGCCTACAGCCTCTCCGACTGTACGATGGACTTTGACTGGTGATCGCGCTGTCCGATCACGTTAGAACAACGTCCTCAATTCAATGCAGTCAGAAAATGACAGGGAGGTGACTTACAAAGCCACTTGATAGGCATAATCTGAGTCCACATGATGTTGTGGAGCAGTTCGCTAAGAGCTTCCCTATAGTTCATGGTGTGGCCTGGAGGTGCTTCGGATCCTACGAAGATCGAGTCTTCTCCACCCTTCTTAGTCTTTGGTTTCTTGCCCTCTTCGTGCGGCCACACTACGCGTACGTCGAAACCTGCACCACTAATAACATAGAGAGCAAAGTTCATTGCCGCGACAGAAGGGTCAGCCACGGTCAAGTTTCCTTTACCATCAGGCCCAGCCCACAGATCGAGCATCGACGTTGCGTGGTGAATAGTCTCATTGAACACGAGTTGATTGTTCTTGTCACCGAAGCTCGGTGCGACAAGTTTACGGTGTGCACGCCAATCTGACCCCTCAGTAGACACAAGATTCTTTCCGTAAATGTCCAGTGACCCGTACATCTCAAGAGGCTTGGGAAAATCATTGCGGCGGCTGGTAATCTGGTTGACGGCCTCCGCATCGGCCACGTAGACAGTATTTCTGGTAGGAGAAGCCACAATGAACACGTCCATCCCCATCTTTTTGAAGGGCTCATGACCGCTCATATAACCCCATTCCGGATGCAGGATGCTGCAGGATCAAATTAACATCTCAACTATGATCAAGTTGGACATACTTACTCCATCCACATGCCTCTTAGTGGTTCTGGCACAAATCTCTGCAGCAATGGCGTCCATAACTTGAAAGTTGACAGCCAGAAGATACTGAACATGTGCCATGGCGCTACAATCACAGGTAATCCCGAGCTCTTTGCGAGCGCGACATTTCGCTGTAGACTACGATATCTCCAGGTTATCTGATAGATGGCGAAGCTCGCAATGACGCTAAAGATCAGGGTGGCGATCATGATGTTCTTCCTGGCGGAACTTCAGACTAGGGGGGGAGTTTACTGGTACAAGAGATTGTGGTCCACGCGATCTTGCGCTATCGAAGGCACTGTGGTGAGGATGCTGGAGGTGTCTGTCGATGATGTGCATTCGCCTCTCCAGGCGCGAATGGAATTGTGACGTATACATGTGCGCGATTGAACTTGTCTCACTGGCGTCTCAGCACCTCGGTTACGAAAGATCGCTAGCAGATGCATCTCGCGTACTGTATATGTGTGCAGTATGCAAGACCTGACGATGCATAGGGTTACACAAATGAAGCTGTAGGCTGATAGGCTCTACTCACTAAATCGTTCCCTCGTGTGGAGTTGCAGTGTGAGATAGGATGCGCGTAAGCAGTCATGATCCGAAATAGGCTTAGCGGAATCGCGCCTGTCTACTTGTTTCCTTACATGTACCAGTTGTGTGACACTTGCGCTTTACACGCATCTACGAAACACAAACAAGAACCTGATCTGGCCGTGTCACCTGGTAATGGGGACCTAGAAGCTGTGTCCCTTGGTTGCAAATTTCTGCGTTTGGTACGACACGGCAGGGCGTATTTCCGAGGAGCAAAATTACAAGGCAATACCCGCGCGCACCACCTGGTGGACAGCGACCAGACGAAGGTTCATCTATATCGTCACTTGCGACGTCACATCATACCTTTCGTCATTGTTGAATGCATCTGCGTCAGCACGAACACTTTCTATCACTAGACGACAAGGCGAATGCGTTCCATGGATGCGACTCACGGTTCACCGTGTCGCGCCGCTTTGCCGATTCTCCAGCCCCTTCTGCATGCTCTTATGCCAAATGTGGCAAGCGGCTGCTACATCGCCTGCCGTCTAGGGCTTGAAATTTCTAGAAATGTTGTTGCTCCGATCGATGGCAAGCCTTGAGATGCCGTGTCGCAGAATGAAGCGACTACACCGACTCAACGGCAACTTCTCGACACGAGTTTGACTCGTTACTGCGCCATCGCTCCGTGGAGAGGTAGTCCAAGGGACTCCCCGTTTTTTCACTGGACGCCTCATGCGTTCCACGTGGTAAAGCGACAGCCGCCAGGATGTGAAAAGCCAGGGTAATCCCACGAGGCTCGCAGACCGGCTTTGCTTAGACAATCTCGGTTGTGGGGAGTCGTCTATCGGACAGGTCCTCTCACGCATCAGTCATCTAGTTTGAAGCAGACCGCAACTTGCCATAGCGTCGGTGAGGAACAGGGCCGGGCAGAGTCGGCTCGTCATCTGACTGACTGGCTCGATGGCTATCTCTGTGAAGAGCTTAGCATCAAAGACGCTGCTGTTTTGGATTGATGTCGCCGGGCAGCTGACCGTTTCTTTGCGGCAGGCCCTTCACGACCGAGTTATGTGCGCATGGCCGCGTTTGCAAGGGTGTCCAGGGCACTGCGGCGTGCACAGTACCAATCTACTCCAAGTGCACGATGGAGGGGTCCTACTCCATGTGGGCTTGCAAATGTTCCTGACGCCATAATGGCGGTCGCGTGTTGCGGCCGCGCTAGTTTATAGGACAGACTTTGGACATGATAAAATTAATGTCACTTGCAAAAGACCGGCGCCTCTCCGGCATCTGCCAGTGAGCAGCAGCCGCGATTTCCCTAGCAAACGAGGCGGACAAAAGGGTAGTGGCAGCAGTACACACACTATTTCGCCATGTGCCACCAAACTGCCTATAGGAGTCTCGCCAGGATCTGCAGCCCGGAAACGCAATGCTGATCTTTGGGCAGCAGAGTTGTGAGTGACGGGTCCTGTTCGCGAAGACTCGGCGCATGAATCGTCACAGCACAAAGGATGGGACCGAGTGCTCGAGGCAAGCAGACAGTACCAGGCGTAAGACGAGGCGTTGCAAGATATTGCCTGCACGCCACAAGCAGCGCATCACTTCTATCAACCTTCTCGAATACCTCGGTGCCGCTGCAAAGTGGAGGCTGGCAGACTAGGGATCTTGACTAGTCGGCCTCAGAGCTCGGATCAGCTTCCTGAATCTTTCAGGGCCAGCAATTGGGCAGAAATTATCCGACTATAGCTGCTGACGGCGGGCCTGCTCCAAGATGCACGGGGGTTGTCAACGATGACTGTTGCATAGCGGAGGACCGCGCATCGCCGCACGAAACAACGAGCTCCGTGACTGACACACGACCAGCGCTCAAATTGCAGCAGTGGTCTATCATTCCTGATAGACGCAGACGTGTTGCCGTCGGTTGGAAACGGCGTCCAAGTAGTTAGCAATGGATGCGCGGTCGCGTCGGGCGGGAGCAACGTTTGCTGTCTGCAACGGCATCATCCTATGGCACATGACGGGCTCTGGCAGCTCGCGCTGTTTGATACAACGGTGCCATGTCGTCCTTGTCGATGGCCACACAGCGCGTCTGGTGGCCCCGCCGAAACCCTTGTCTTGCAGACTGGGTTAATGGCACAAGCGACCTGTGTGCTGCACATCCTTCGCTTTACGCTAATACGCCGCTTCTGCAATCCTCGTCCATCTCTCTCCAAGCATCGGTATCAGGTTCTCCCCTCCCGACATAGCCCATCGCACACCATAGCCATAGCCCTCACCACCACTACTAATCACCTACTACCCTCCACCACCACCCGCGTGCCTGACCCAGCGCTGTGCCGTCTCCCGCCCCCCGTCGCGTCTCGCTTTGAGCTGTTCCTTTTTGCGACTGATTTAGTTTCGCGCCTCTGTGATTGCGCCCTGGCCCCTTCGTTCGCACGGCCCGGTCTTAATAGCGCCACTTTTCGCCGACCAAGCCAGCAAACGTCGACAGCATAGACCGTCCGCGACTCATTCATCTGGGCCT
>Ga0265797_10000790_pt1 | contig 57585 bp, 50 predicted proteins | sample P2T30metagenome_FD_192433 | JGI IMG/M metagenome (GOLD analysis project Ga0265797, IMG submission 192433) | Plant litter microbial communities from East Loma Ridge, Irvine, California - P2 T30 | ecosystem: Environmental > Terrestrial > Plant litter > Unclassified | place: USA: California...
GCGAGACTGCCATGGCTTTCTTCTCCGACAGCATGCCCGATCCTTGCGAGAGGGTTGAAGCCACTGCGTACTCTTTCGATGGCAAGGAGAAGACCCTGCTTCCTTCTGCGCCTGCTAGCAAGGATTCTACCTACGATGGTTTCGTTTTCGCTGTTGTGCACAAGGACAAGATGAGGGGTCTTCGTGACGAGCGCTACGATATCTCTTTGACCACTACCAAGGACCACCCCAAGCTTCCCAACTGGGCCACTGTCATGAGCGAGAGCGCCGAGGTCACTGAGGCCATGCTTACTCCGGAGCTCATCAAGGCTGTCACTGATGCCGGCGAGGACCTCGAGGCTCTGATCATTACCGACCAGCCTATCGATGCCCCCAAGAAGTATGTGCAGTCCTAGCGCACACAGCCGCTTCTTCTCAAGAACACCAACTAACCAACCCCCACAGACTCGACGACCTCATCCCCCGTAAGCGCGTCTACCTATCCATGCGCCTCAACCCCAAGCCAGCCTCCACCTCCCTCTTCGCCACTTTCCTGCGCATGCCCGACCACCTCGTCAGCACCGCGCACTTCCGCCCCGAAGCCCTGCGCAAGGTGCGCGCCACCCGCGAGGACGAGGCCCGCAAGCTGCGCAAGCTCGACGACGAGGAGAAGGCCGAGGAGCGCCGCCTGCAGGCCGAGAAGCTCAAGAAGGAGGAGCGCGACCGCCGCCTCGGCAAGATGAACGCCGAGGAGCAGAAGAAGTTTTTGCAGAAGGAGAAGGAGGCTGAGCAGAGGAAGATGAGCAAGAAGCGCACTACTAGGGGTTAAGTGGTGGACACTAACTTGCTTCTTTGCTGCCTTTCTGTTCGGGAATGTACATGTTTTTGGTAATGATGTACTTTGGTGGAAGTATCCGATGGATGGGGTTTGGTATGTCGATTTTATTTTAGCGACTCGGATGTACAAAAAACAAATATGTGGATTTGACAAACTGATCAGTCTCGAGAGCATTCGTTTGATACCAACAGCCGTTTTGTTCAGCGATCGTTTCACTTGCACGGCATGCATCCTGGAGAAATGTCATTAATGACTGCCGACAGGAGAGTTCTGCCCCGTGTGTGTGACTCTGTGCCTAGTCAGAAAGGGCATCACGTTTCATCCATTAACTGCTGGATGCCAGACTTACCGCTATGGTTGTTCGAGGACTACTGTCCGGGAAACACATAATGCATCGAACTCACGACGAGGTAAAAATCTTGAAAGGCAGAAGACAACGTTCGACTGGAGCATACTTTTTCTTCGACGCGGTGTCTGGTTTCCTACGATGTCTGCTCTTAAGTGGCGTCGAGAGGTCGCAATCGGTTCCTAGTTCTGGTTGTGTGCCAATCGCGAGAGTACAATCTTGATCGAAGTCGAAGTCACAGTGTCTAGGTGGCAGATGAGATTTGCGATTTGGTATACCTTCAAGTACTTCTGGACTTGGACATGCACCTTTACGCTTGCAAAGGTCTTGATAGTCTGGCGTGTGATTGAGCCCTTGTGGATATCATTAGAAGTGGATGACAGAGTCATGGTACAGAATTGGCTCACGTTGGAGTTATTCTCTCTTCGGGAGATGTTATCGATTCCTACGCTTGTTCCACTTTGGTGATTGGATGTGATGCATGTCCTGGAAGACTTGTGGGAGAACTACAGACACTAAGACTGCAGTTGTGGATGAACGAATGTAGACAGTTTAGCTGAGAATATCAACAGCGGAGTTGGTAGACACAATCCTGCCAGAATCGGCACCTTCGTTGTTTAGATTCGATCAGGTGTGATCATTCAAGTAGGTACAACTAGGCGGAGTTGAACGCCTAATTTGTTATGAAGGTTCGACTATGAAACTAAGAGTGCCTTCCCACGTTCTCGTAAGTGAATAGAACTTGAAGATTGGAATGGTAAGGTAAAGGCTGTGCAACGTCACGTGTTGTTGGCTTCGAAGTTGAACAAATGATCAACAAGAACGGTCGTAATCGTGATAGAGAACCAATGGAGCTTATTCAGCGCTGCACCAGAGCTTGATATACCAATCGAGCAATACAATCATGCATAGTACCTGTGGGCTATAATGCATGGATTGTGAATATGCAGGATACATCTGTTTGCATTCTTCGATCGTTGGACATCGGAGTTGCAAGTACACCAACCCTAAGGGTTGCTACCACTTCCATGCACGTGACTTACGGCGTTGCTAACAATCCGTCGCAAAATGCAAGGGACACACGCCGTTGTCGAGATATTTCAAGCGAGGACTCTCGCTTGACGCTCGTTTCAACAACAATCGCATATGCATGTGCTTCTCGAGGTCCCCACAAGCTTTACTCCTGGGGCGTCGCCATTGAGATTGAACTGCTCTAGGCCCGGCAAAAGACCACAGAGCTGATCTCGCTAAGAGGATGATATGAGAGCTTCCAAGCGAGCGTTGTAGCCGAACGGAGGAACTCTTCTTCTGCATCTTCATTCCGAAGCCAGTCGATCCTACCGCTAGTTGACAGAACTCTGGCTATAATGATCTGCAGTTCGCACGATGGAGTTGTCAGCCCTAGAGGAGTCGACATGACAGTTCCCTGCTATTGAACCTTGCGTTTGCCATCGGTATGGGGGATGGAGAGTTCATCACTCCGCATTTCCCCTTACGCCAAAGCGAAGCATGACATCTGGTCGCTCGGTCGTAGAACCCGATTCAATCTAACATGAAACGCATGGTCTCTATGTAAATATCCATACCGTATCAACGACCAATGAGAACGGAGCACCGCAGCCTCGGCTACGTTGATACATCACGTGCTCGCGAGTGATGTGCATCCACCGCGATTGATCCACCGGCCCGAGGATCTGCACTGACAAATGCTTGTGCGTCCATCAGCAACAGTTTTGAATCCTTGCACAGCGATCTGCGTGCAAAGTCGCATGCGTAGTCCGAGTGCCACCTGTGAGTAGGATCTGCCAGACACGTGGAAACGCCCGAGGTTCGATTTCCCGATAGCACGGCGCAAAGGAAGGAAGATCACCATACCGCTGTGAAGGTCACGCAGACTTGACAACACACTCCCTCCCTACTTCTCTCCCGCGGGCGCGCCATATGACGTGCCCTAAGTCGAAATCACGGTAGCTTCTTGGTGCGATAGCGACCGAGTTTCGTCCCAGAGCGGAAGCTCTCCGATGCTCTTGAGCGCCGTACGGACAGTGTGGCCGGCAGATGCATGTGCTAACCAGAGCTGGATATGTCCTGAACTCCTGGTCCATGAGGGTGATCTGCTCTCGTCTCTCGCACAGGACCTCCTTTCTAAGCAGGTCGCTAACAGATGCCCTCGATACCGCAGCTGCCTGTGCTTCTACTATGTGACGTGCCAATGCTGCCAGTGGACTTGGTAGAAGCAAAACGAGCAACGCGAGCAGAGCGTGGCGTCCTAGACTCCTCGGCGAGCCACCAGAGAATTGCACCAGGACCCAGATCCGACTCCCGCGCCTCTGTTTCGGGCGAGGTTTGCGAGTCAGTTTAGCAGCTACGATTTCGTTAGAGCATCTGTCGGAAGAGAGCGGCCCCTGCATTTTGCCTCGTCTGGACTCTGAACTGAAACCTGACAGCTCATTATCCTCCACGGAGTCACAAATATCGCCCGGTAAAGTTGCAGACACTGTGGAGGCTGTGAGGGCTCAGTGAGGGCTATATCACACTCGGATTATCACCTGGGAATTTCTCGGTATGCGAAAACTTTCGTAGGGCTGCAGCACTGAAGCTTCAAGCTAATAAGCGTCAAGTGCGACCCTTTTTCGAGCTCAGTGCCGCTGTTTTGGTCCATCTGTCCTACAGGCTACACGTCTCCACGTCTCAAATTGCGTCTGTATACGTATGGAACCGGCTCCGATACTTGCGTGTGGCTACATCCATTGGCACGGCCTCCAGCGCTTCTTGACACTCGGTTAATATTGACTCGCAATCGCTAGTCTCAACGGTATAGACCACAGGAACATCAAGCATCGTCATAGTGTCAACTGTTGTCGTGAAAATGGTCCAATGGACGCGAGTTGAGGCGCGCGAGTCGTGTCTAGGTCTGTGAGTCTTCTCTCCACCTGATGATCTACGACTACGAGTGGTTGGTTGGAAATTACCATTGCGTGATCGACACCGTCCGCTTGTGCAGTCTACTGTAGTCGCGCACATCACTTTATGTATTGTAGTGTTCAGGGTGGACATCGCGATGTGAATGCCCTATAACCGCTCCTGCTTTTGGACTGATGACAGCGAATTTTTCGAGATTCCCCTATCTCAACCAATACGTGCAGTAGTCGCTTGGCACACTATACGACCGACTTGTAGTGGAGAATTGCGGCTCGGAGCTCGAGACGAGCTTACTTATCACCAAAAAGGACAGCCTATAGCAGCGAAGGAGCGCTGGTGGCGTCCTACAAGCGAAATCATGCGGTGCATGTACAGAAAAACTCCCTGGGTCCGCGGTGACATTCTTCAGGGTCCGCTTCGCTGCTTAGTGAGGTCGTCAAACCACTCACGTGTTACTCCACTTGCCGCGGTTGATGATACTTTGAACCGTGCGAACTTACCCGCCTCGTTGAGAAATGTGTGAAGTCTCAGGCGTGCTTCATTTCAGGGACCACTCGAGAAAACTGCGATCTCTTGCCGAACACTCTATATGCCGAATGAACGCACTCTATGTCAACCGTGGCGCAATCGAAGCATGCGGAGCGAAGGAGGCGCAACGCACTTGCGCGGAAACAATGGTTGTGATAGATCTTAACATGCCACTAACTGTGCTAATGGCAGCCTTACCATGTACCGGGCCCACGGCACTCGAATCATGACCACAATGACCCTCACGCCTGTCCATCCGGCTCTGAGATCCCGTCAGTGCTCGCACATCCCCAGAAGTACAAGGAAGTCCCTTGGACCCGACCGTGGTCGTGCAGATTCGTAGCCCTAGTTGTTACATATACTCCGACCTTTGCCCTACATCCAACTCCTGTTCCTGCTGCCAGTCGGCGCCACGAGGCGTGGTATTCCTCTTCACACGACTCGACACCCCCAAACATGTCGGCCAAGCTCTTCAGCAAGAAGGCCATTGGCAATGTCATTGTTCCAACACCACAGATATTGCACGCCTGGCAAACTGACGCATATCCTCACGGCGAGAGACGAACATGGTTGCCTGCAGCTGCCATTCCACTGCTGGTAGTCAGCACAGTCCTGACTGTTCTGCGACTGGCACTTCGATTGAGGAAACGAGGTGGTGGTTTTGGACTGGATGATGTTCGTGGAAATGAATCGCCTTGCATTTAGACATTTACTGACCGCTTCTAGGCATTCCTCGTACCCTCCTGGATGTTACTGGTAGCTTTCACAGGCGTAGTTTGTTGGTCATCTGGAAGCGGTACCCTCGATCGTCACATGTGGGATGTCGACCCATCGAAATACCCGACCGTCGCTTTAGTAAGGCTTAATCTTCCAGTAATAATAGAAGCAACACTGACAAATCGCAGAGTGCCTGGCTCGGCCAACTCATCTTCCTCAGTGGAACTTGTTTAATCAGGATCTCTATCTTGCTTTTCTACCGCCGCATGGTCAAGGGAACGTTCAAACGACGCTGGAAGTGGTCTGTGTGGGCCGCCATCGGCATCACCGTCGCCTGGACGCTCGCATTCTGCATCATGCTGATAGTGACTTGCAACCCAACTGAAGCCTCCTGGAAGGTCTACGACCCAACCTACACGGTGGACTGGAAGTGCGCCGACACACGAACATCAAGCTTTGTTGCTGGTGTGTTGGCCGTGGTCAGCGATTGTTATTCTCTGGTGCTGCCGTGGTCCATGATCTGGCCTTTGGAGATGCCGAGACGCCAGAAACTTGCTCTGAACATGGTGTTCAGCTTCGGTATCGTCGTTGTTGCTGCAGCTGCTTTGAGAACAAAGCACGCAGTTGCCCTCGGTACTGACTACGATTCTACTTGGTATGTTCTTCCGAGACCAGCGACGTGTGCGCCTTGCCTTTGCTAATTTTCAACAGGGTCGGCTTCTGGGTCTACTTCTGGACTATGCTCGAGTGGAATCTGGCCATCATCTGCAACTGCGCGCCATCTCTACGCGCTTTCTTCCGCGAGTACCTCAAGGATTCAGTCGACAAAGCCCTCAACAGTTTGTCAGGCCGCAGCAAGTACAAGGAGACCCACAAGAGCTCCTTGGCTTCACAACATCAAGCCATCGAACTCAAACGTACATACACCGTTGAGTCCGAGAAGCCATTTAACGTGCGCGGCTCGGTGCGCACAAAAGACGACGACGCTGATTCAACAAGCTCCGAGCAACTGGCCAGCCTCCCGCAAGCACACCCGAAGAACTCAAATCGCAACGTCTCTCTTGACATCGAGGGTTCCGACGCTTTCGTTTCCAAAAACTCGTCCTGGACGAAGTCGAACATCAACATTACATGCACCAGCCCCGATCCCCAGAAACCTTACTCAGAAGTCTAGGATTTGTTCGCGGATTGGCTTTTGTGTCTCTTTTTGAGCAGTCGACTTCGGAAACAGGACGAGGTTGTATTTATCTAATAGCGCATATGTCTATGCACCGGAATGACACTTTCAATTTGTTCTCGTACGCTTCTTCGCCATGATCATAACCAAAACTTTGCTCTGAAAGGCTGCATCCAACGACGCCAAACAAAAAAACCTGTAACATCATCTTTCTGCCGCTCTCATCATCTCCCCATATCCTGGGTCCTCGTTCTCCGACAGTTTGAATACTCAGTGTCCAGGGAGTCCGTCGCACCCGCAGTACCGACCGTTGCGATTGATCATCTGCCCGCACTGCCAGCAAAACTCAGTCCGGCACTGGGTACAAAACATGTGACGACATCCTCCGTTCTTCTCGATGCTCTTCGAGCAATTCGGGCACCGCTTGGTTTGCTTCTGAATGGCAGCCAGACTCTTGTCCTCTTCCTCAACTCGGTCTTTGATGCGAAGCTGGTACTCAGCGCAGGTTTCGTTTTCGTGCCAAGGGCGATCGCAAGGGACGCACGCTTTGGCGCCACAGTCATTGCAGGTGCAGATATCTGGTGCACGCGGACGCAAGACGAGGGTTGGAGTCGCGTCCGGCGTCTTATCCTTCTGTGCTTCGATTGCGGTGCGGACGCTTCTTCGGATCCAGCCGGACCAGGAGGAACCTTTGGCCTCATTCAGCTCGATCGGATTTTCTTTGGAGCCTGGAGGACTTTCGTCATTTGCGCTACTTTTGTGAACCTGCCCAGACTGACATTCCGGAGCGAGACACCAGCGCCATCCAGGAGTGTTTTCTGCAATGTACCTGCGCTCAAGCTCAACGTACCTGTAACATGTTGTCAGTATTTGGGAAAAGGATCAATATCATCAACTACCAGGAAACTCACCTGGCGAACATCTTCTTCGGAACCGCCATCTCCACATCCCTACTGTCCATCTTCTTATCGCACTGCGGGCACTGAATGTGTGGCGTGAACACCGTGGTCTCGATCTGCGACTCGATCCATTGCTTCAGGCACCGCTTGCATGTGTTGATGAGGTGGTCGCATGTATCGGTCGGGTTGTAGTCCGGGAATTGTCCTGTGGTACGATCTTCCAAGCACGTGTGACACCGGTATGTGATCGCCTTGATCCTTTGACGCTTGGCGGCGGGTGCCATGCTTGTGATGAGCTGGTCTGTGGGTGGCGTGGGTGAGTGGAAGTTCGGGAGTGGAGCGAGGTCGAGTATGAAAGGCAGACTGAGGCGCTGCAGGCGGCCAGTGGAGCGTGAGAGGTCAGGCGCATGCGCGCGGTCGCGAGCGCATAACGCACGTGATCGTGGCGGGGTTAGTCATGCGGGCGGAAGTGAATGCTGCAAGCCAGCCAGGCTTCATCGACTTCACGTTTTCGACATAGCAACACTGTCACATGTAAGATAGGGATAAGAAGTGATTAATCAAAACCTATTCAAGCAACCTAAACCTTCATGCTGATAAGCCCATTGATTCAGCCTTTTGTGCAGGCAGCCGCTGTAGCCTGTTTGTACGCTCAGCAAACTCCGCCGCTGCGCTTCAGTGAATGTTATTGAGTGAGACAAATCCGACAATACCTGCCACTGGGCGCAATTCCAGTGACTTTGTGATCTTGGTAGTGTTATTCACCGTTTACAGTATTATATCATCGCCATGATACCTGTTGTTGTGCACGATGGCCTAAGGTTGCTGTTAGAAGAATGTCAATGGTCACTGTTGAGAGTGCAGTGAAGTAGACCTACACCTCATCTATCAACCCCACACGTTTGTCCAAGCACTGGTTTAAGCTAGGCAGGTCAGGAGCCAGTAAATAATCTTTAGAGAAGAAAAGTTTTGCGAAATTGTTACTGACGTCTCCTCTGTGACTTGCAAGTCATATTACAACCCAGAAAAATGAACAAACCAAGAACGCCCTCCGTCTGTCACTGCCTGCCATGTTTTCCTCCGCATGTTGATATAGCTGTTTTGCTCAAGGATCCGTCTAGCCATGTATTTGTGCTGCCAGACCAAACCTCACTGTCGATGTCCCAAGCTCACCTAAGGAGGTGCAGAAGGCCCACCGTTGGGCAGTTACGCTGCTCCGCAGATGCTGTTGATCGAGGGATATCGTCGTATCCTCAGCATGTCTCTCCAACCCTCCACGAACAACCGACCATACTCCCACGCCAAAGCCGGGACAAGGTCCGAATCAAGCCCAATCGCGGGTCTGTGCATCCTCCTCAGTTTTGCGGCTTCCAAGTGAAAATTGGGTTCAGGTGACATGAATGAGCCCAAGATGGTCCCCATAACAGTACGCATATCTTCGAGTGTCGCACGGTAGGCTTCTGCCTCGCGTACGGAAGGATCAGCAAGCAGGTATCGCCGGAATAGCCGTAGCGACCAGTCATCGACAACCGCTTGTTGGTGTTGTCCTAGAGGGTATCTCCAAATGTTCATGGCCAGTTGCAGCAAGTAGAACTGCCTGATTCGGCGCGAAGTCAGGTCGTCAGATCCTTGAATTTGCTGAGGGACGCCGGTCAAGAGCGATTGGACTGCGGCCGTGTATTCAAGGATCTTAGGGAAGACCGGGTGAGATACGTAAAGTGCGTCGACATCGCCCCTCAAGGCAGACAACATATGCATCTTCATGAAGTCTAGGGTGTGCATACCGCCATCAGTATCTGCCCAGTGAGTACGCTGAAGATAAGCTTGCCGGTCATCAGCCTGCGATGGGTAGAACGCGGTAATGTTGACGGAAAGCAGATCCGTTGCCCATGTAAGCATCTCAGGGCCATCGCTGGGTCTCAGCATTTTCACCAGTCTGTGGCGTGCTTTGCTCTCGTGCACGTATCTTGCGTAACTAGGAATGGAGCTGCCGGGATTCAGATGCTGTAGACCTCTATGTGAATGTACAAACCGGCCGAGAAGTGCTAGTTGTTCGTTGCTCTTACCCAGCAAGTAAGGATCCAGACCGAAATGGCCACGCAACAACTCATCGTAAAGTCCGACCCATCGACGCAGAGAGGTGTGCGCTGCCCACAATGCCACGTTGAACATCTCAAAAATGCATTCGCCGTGCAAGTTGGTAAGTCCCAGCACGTCGGCGTAGACGTCATAGTCTTCAGGCGTGCTCGCGACATCCGGCCACATCTTTACCAGCTTGCGATGAACGATCCGGATGTGACTGAACCTGCCGCGCAGCTCGAACCGCCCGATATTAACGCAGACGGCCTCGCCCAGTTGCATCATTGCTGCAAACTCACAGACCGTGATATACGATCTCCTGTTGTGCTGAGTGAAGGCGAATCTGTCGCTTAGAATGGTGGTAGAGCGGATTTGCGGTAATGTTTGTATCCATGCCAACAACATATGCGCGAAACGGTGGTTCCGGAAGGCCTGGAAGTAATCATCGATCTCGATCCTTCTCACATGATCCCTGAACCCAGCATTGTGTAGGAGCGTCTTGAATTCCGTGATGCTGCCGCGGACAACTCTTTCCCTGTAGAGTGTATCCAATGCTTCGCTGTGTATCCTTTTGTTCGTGGCGAGAATGGACGTATGGACAGGTGCCTTGACGTAGACTTCAGGTTGCAACAGCTGATCTCCGGCGAGTGCAGTCTTGAAGCACCTCCTCGGCGTGATGACTCTGGTGGGGCCGAAAACCTCATCGTAGACCATGAATCGTAGCTCTGGTGGCAGTCGGCCAAGGGTGCCCAAAGATGCGATGCTGGGATCTGACATGGCTGGCGAATGTGGTAGGGATTATTTCCGTTGAACGCAATGAGTGTACGATAGCAATAGCGATGGGGGTGTCGTATAATATGATGGCTTTTGCGATGTGCGCAGATGGGTGAAGAGAGACGCATTGTTGCTCGATCCGAAGGTCTTCCTGGCGTTGGAACACCATGGCAGGCAGGCATCGTCGACAAGCGTGGTAAGTGCGAAGGTTGAAGCAAGTGGCGTTGTCATGCAAAAGTGGACATGGACATTGAAAGTTGCAAGTTTATGTGTGCTCCGTAATAGAGCTGGCTCGAGGAAAAGGAATCTGCTGGGCATCTAGCCATTTCAACGGCACACCACACAGCAATAGGCCGTGTCCTGCTGGACAATCCGTTAGCATAAGCTTGGTGTGGTGATACTGCTGTGCGAGGTTGAAGATACTGCTCAGCCATGTCTTGTGTCCAGCTTCCATGATTTTGATACACGCATATGCTACAATGTGTCGAGAGCAGGGGTAAGCATCGCATCTGAAGCGTGATTGCCCTCGCATTGTATTGTACATTCTCATGTTCTTCAGCGCTGTTCTTCTAAGCCTGTCGATTCATGACTCTTCGCATGGGCGGGTCGCAGTCGAGCAAAAAGCTTCCAATCGTCAGACGAACAGCTCACTGCCCTGTATAATACATCCAGTCCTGATCCCTGGTCTCCAGCTCACAGGCTGCTTGAAAGCATCCAACCAATATTGTACACGTCTTTTTCCCTCTACCAAAACCCCATGCTCTTTCAATTCACCAGTCGGTAAACTCCCAATCCCACTAACACACTACTCAAACCAAAGATTCCGAGCCTTCGAGCTTGCATCGTCACTCGCGAGCCGCTTTTCATGATCTCCATCTCGCGCTCGCGGAGCTGTGACATGCCCGAGGCATAGCTGTAGATACCAAGACCAGTGAATGTGGCACTTCCTATATAGACAGTCACCAATGTTGTCCGTTGAAGCGAGATGAAGAAGGCGAGAGCATACCCATAAGGCGGCAAGGCGTGCAGTCGTAGTCCTTTTGTTGCTCTGCGAGGGTGTCTTTGATTTTTGCAGGTTGAGAGAGGGCGTGGACGTTGGGTTCGGAAGTCATGTTTGCGATTTTGCCTGGGCAGGATGAAGAAGGTCGGACTGTGTGCTGGTATATCGGTGCAACAATAATCACGAGTTGTCGCGAGTCGCTCGATTAGGAAATTGAGGTCACGGCTGACTTGCCCCACTGCAGATGAACGAATGTCAAGATCTCGAGATGTCCACGCTCAAACAACGCACCCTTCTAAACAATCCCTTGGGACTTTCTGGGTGTATAACCATATATCTCAGCAGTCGAGCGAAGTCTTGACTTTCCCACAGCTTTCAGGACAACATGGCGACCATCGAAGCGCTCTACATCTTCGACGAACACAAGTACGTAAGTAGCCTCACGATTCGTGACAATGCAAGATAGCATTGCGCTGACTACCACTCTAGCAACCTCATACTCAACAATGTCTACACTGGACGACCGCCTCCTCCTTCAACGCTGCTCCCGCTCTACCTCCAGCAGCCCTCACCGCGCCCTAGCCTGACGTACATTCCCTCGACCAACCCACCCACACTGTTGTACTCTATAATACAGGATAATCTGCTCTTCTTGTCGCCTTCGAGCTCTGATATTGAACCGCTGCTGGTTCTGGAGTTCCTACACCGCGCCGCAGATGCTCTGGAAGAGTTCCTCGGCTCGCCTTTGCTCGCCAGCAGGATCACAGCCAGCTACGATGTTGTTGCGCAAGTTCTGGCGGAGATGGCAGATGCCGGCATCGTGTGCCAGGGCGAAGCCAACGTCCTAAGAGATGTGGTGGAGACTGGGCCAGGAGTCTTGGATAATCTCTTTGGCAAAGTCGGGTTGCCTGGTGCGAGCCCGGCACTGGGGGGCACACCTTCAAGCGCAGGAATGCTACAGAGGTCACAGCCGTCGGCTTTGACGAGTCAAGGCTCTGCCATCCCATGGCGGAGGAATAATGTTCGTCACACAAGCAACGAGTTGTACGTGGATATTGTGGAATCGCTGTCAGTCACCTTCGCGCCATCCGGCCGGCCTTTGGCTGCGTTTGCGAATGGCAGTATCGCATTCACATCGAAGGTCAGCGGTGTACCAGATTTGAACCTGAACCTTTCTACTGGTGGCAAAGGTGCTGGAATGGGCAACAGAGGCGACCAACTGCGGTCTATCATGGAGCGAGTCGTGTTCCATCCATGCGTACGCCTCAACAGATGGAAAAGCGATGGTTCAATCAGTTTCGTACCTCCAGACGGCCGCTTCGCACTTTGCGGGTATGAAGCAGATTTGCTAGGCGCGGACGCGCCTCTTACAACAGACAGCCGCTCTGCGCCAAAGCTTGACCTTCCTGCGAAGATTGAGATTACGACTGGCCTTAGTGGAGCTGGTAATGAGTTTGAGGTGCGCCTCACACTTCCGTCTTCAACGCGCTCAGCAGCAACAGCCAGTCTACAATCAAATCTGAGCAATCCGAGCCGTCCAGGCGCTTTCCGCTCAACTTCAGCAAATGAAAGCAAAGGGCCTGCAATCGAGGAGCTCGCTGTCCGCGTGCCTATTCCTCCAGCAGCTCGCACTCTCTCCGATATTCGCCCAACAAAGGGTGAAGCACATTGGTCTCCTGCAGATGGGGCCGTGGAATGGAAAATATCTTCCAAAGACGTCGCCACCATCTCGGCAGGAGGCGCTGTCCTTCGCTGCACAGTCCAAGGGCCTCCGGCCGACGAAGACGGAGATGGAGAAGATGACAGCAACGGAGTCATGAACGGTATGACGGCTTCGACATATGACTACGACGACGACGCCTCCACAAGCTACCAGACACACTCTACTGCACCCAAAGCGCGATCCAACGGTGCATCCGCCACCAGTAGCAGAGGCAAGGCTGATAAGAACCGCGAACTCATGCCGACCGCTGCAATGTTGAGCTTCAGCGTCAAAGGTTGGCTAGCTAGTGGATTGAAGGTGGAAAGCCTGCTAGTCGACACGAAGAAGAGCAAAGGCTTGGGTGCGGAGGTGAAGCCGTATAAGGGTGTCAAGTATCTGACTGTCAGCAAAGATGGTGTTGAAGTTAGGTGCTAGTATAGGATATACATACATACGCACCGAACGATTGCAGTTTTTACGAATCACAGTATTGCGTTTACAAATTTGTTTCCAATGGACGCCCAATTGTCGACGCGTCGCTGCATAGGAGTACGTGAAGACATATTGTTACCCCCTTGCAAGCAAATTACGAACTCAAGTCCTATCTTCAGGCGTTACACTCCCTATTGTTTTCACAAATATCGCTGTCAAGGCTCAAACGGCACGACCACATTTCGGTGGATGGCGGTCTCTAGCTTCAAAGTACGTACTCCTCGCACTACCGCTCATATGGCGATACGGGGTTTGAATCTAGACAGCGAGCGTGGCTCTCACTTCCTCTCCAATGACGGCATCGTGCGAACAGACCACAGAGGCCGAGGCCGTTCTAAACTTGGCATCTTCGCTTGCTTTGTTTCCCCCAAAATTCTCCGCAAGTCTTAACCTTCTTAGCAGACACGCTTGTTGGGCCGCTTGGTGCGAAGGTTGTTCTCCTGGGGAACCCTCTTGGCCCTTTTTTACGCGTGTCAATCGATCGTACCTGCAGATGCCTTCAGCTCCTTTCCTTTTCTTACATGAGCAGACTAGATCATGCAATGATCAATTGCTCTACCGCCTGGACCTCTGCAATACGAGATTAGGATACCTCCTTTCCCCTTGACGCTATCGAAAAGCGTTCGCTGGCTGGAGGGTGCGTTGTGCGTGGTTCGCCTCTCTATATTTAACCGTCGGTCGGCATCACGCGGCCCTTGGTGGCCCGTATATACGAGCAAACGTTCCCCGTTCTGGTAGACTTAACCTTGAACCAGCATCGATGTGCATCCAATTGTTCGCTAGGGCGCTATGCGGCTCGGAAAGGGCAACACGCACGCCGCCGATTGACGTCGTCTTTTTCTCAACAGCGTCCCTGTAGGTATACATAGGTACCCAATTTTCGCCTGCATTTCGTATTTCATCTTCTTTCCAACTCTTGACTCCTCTATCTTTTCATTGCTGTCTCGCCAACATCATCCAACACTTTTTGATATACACGTTTCGTTCATAATGCGTTTCGGGACTTTCGCTGCTCTTGCGGCGTCTTTGCTGCCATTCACAAGTGCCTACTGGAAGGGATTCAACATTGGTGCCAACAACCCCGATGGCTCCTGCAAAACTACTGCCCAGTGGACCGAAGCCTTCAATAAACTGAAGGGCCTCCCGCAGCACATCACCTCTGTCCGCCTCTACGCCAGCTCCGACTGCAACACCCTTGCCAACGCCGTTCCTGCAGCCAAGAACACTGGCATTCAAATCCTCGTTGGTGTCTGGGCTGAGGACGCCGCTCATTTCGAGGCTGAGAAGCAGGCACTGCTCAACGCCATTTCTGCCCACGGCAAGGACTGGATCATCGCGATTTCGGTCGGAAGCGAGGACCTTTACAGGAAGGATAGCAACCCCAACACTCTTGCCAACCGCATTTATGATGTGAGGGGCATGGTCCGCTCTGTTGGCGTGAACGCCGAGGTCGGCCACGTCGACACCTGGAATGCTTGGGTTGATGGCGCCAATGAGGCTGTCATTAAGGCTTCTGACTTCATCGGCATGGACGGGTAAGCGCATTTGTGGCAAATGTCGAAACCGATCAAGGCAGACACTGACAATTTCCCAGCTACCCCTACTTCCAAAACAGCGCCATCGAGAACGCCGCAAACGTCTTCTGGAAATCCGTCCAGGACACCCGCGATGCCGTCAACAGGGTTTCGCCTGGCAAGTGGGTCTGGGTCACCGAAACTGGCTGGCCTGTGTCTGGTCCCAACTCTGGCGCTGCTGTAAGTGCTCACAACTGTCTCTAAAAAAGAGACACTATGAACTATCACTGACTTCTCTTACCAGGTCGCTTCCGTCAAGAATGCTCAGACTTTCTGGCGCTCCGTTGCTTGCAAGGCCTTCAACGAGGTGCACATCTTCTGGTATGCTTACCAGGACTACACCGCGAACCCCAGCTTTGGCATCTTTGGCTCCAACGGCAATGCCATTTATGATCTTTACGGATGTTAGACAGTTGGATGACTTGAAAAGAAAAAGTACCTTGATTTGTTAGGAGTGGCTGATATAGACAAAGCCGATCTTGGATTAATATAATTGCATTGGAAGACTGTATTATCTTGTGCTCATGTCAAAGTGTCCCCCATGCCTTTACGCACCTAACGCACATTTAGATCAAGGTGGAGTTCAGCAGCTTGCAGCCCGATACCGAGCAACCTCAGATGTCGGAAAAAAATTGTACATGTATCAAGGATGTTGACATACAAACGTGGGCCACTGGACTTGGAAACACGCATACCGGCCATCGAGAAAGAAGTGAGTCTATCATACCGTTCAGGCAGGTCGTAAGCTAAAATGCCGAAAAAGACTTGTCCCAACCATAAAAACGCCATACACAAGAACACGCGTTGAGACCTCCAACCTGCGAAGATTTCAAGATAGTAAACAATCCGAATTCCGAGAACCTTCCTGCGACGGACGACCAAACAGATTGCACACGAGGTCGGTCGACTGCCGACTACTGCGACCTGGCCTCCTTCAGCTCGTTATCATGCGGCTTGGTCCATCAGTCCCACATTGTGCACTGCTTCAACCACTGATGAGCGAGCGTTTTGGAGACCAAGCTCTGCGATTTATACCTGCGGAACGCCTTCGCCAAGAACAGCCCGTAATCCCATCCCAACCCTGGGTAGAGGTCGTTATCGAAACCCGCAGGCAAAGCATCATCGCGAGAGAATGACTCCAGCCATTCACGACCATTGCCGAAACGAGCAGCGTCGAAGACGTTGAGGACAGTTGACATCACCATACGAAGATCAGCGAGGCTTGCGCCTCTTATTTCATTTTCGCTTAGATGACCGGAGGCCCTCATGTAGCGCTGCAACAGATTCGCGGCCCAATTGTCGCGCCGGTGCTGATTGTCGCTTTGTGCCGCGGAGGGTTGCAAGGTGGCCAGGTGCAGATAGGTGAGTTGTTTCAATTTCATCCGGAGTTGCTGTGTCGGCGAGACAGCCATCCATCCATAGCCTAGACTCAAATCCTCGGACCCACAAATCGCACAACTTGCGTGCTATCAAGTTGCAGGCAGGAACAACGTAGTCGAGTGTTGGGTCGAGGATGAACTCTTCACTTGCACCATTCGATATGGCAATGTCTTGCTGTTCGGTCATGTATTGGACGCCAGTTTTGTTGGTGCTGTCTCCGTCGGTGGCCCATGCAACCGGGCACAACTCTTGTCCAGTGTTGATAGATGGATGGTTGGTGCGATAGTATCCATCGATGTTCACGGCCAGAAATTGTGACACTTCGTCCAGTAAGTCGCTGTTGTCGTTAGGCTGGAGCTCTCTCAGAGAATGCCCCCCACTTCGCAGTAGAGGACATGCAAACAGTGTCAGCCTGTCTGCATCATGAGCTACGAGCCTGAAAAACTCGAGTTTGAACTGGTCATCTGTGTACTCGTCTTCATCGTCGAATGCGCCAGTGGCCCGTTTTTGCAGTAGCTGATCCAATTCACCTGATGTATCAAGTTCGAGGTATTGCTGCTGGATGTCTACCCAGCAGCGGAGAGACGTGTGTGAGGCCCAAGCCGGGACGTTTGGCGCATCGATCGAGCTTTGCAGGTTGTTGATAATGTTCACAGCGTCATCGAAGCCATCGTATGCTTCTGGAGTGTCTTGAACAGCTGGCCACATGTCCACGAGCTTGCTGTTAACAATCTGAACGTCCTTGAACTTGCCATGCAACTGATATCGCCCGATGTCAACGCACGTAGCTGGTTCGAGGTCGGCTTCGTACACAAAATCAGTCACCGGTACCCAGTAATCGCGGGTGGGATGGAGCCCCGAAGTGAGACTGTCACTGAGTATGATGATTGATTGGAGCTTAGGTAGTAGCTGCAAGCGCTCCAGCAGATCTCCGAGGTGGCGAGTATGGCGTGTCTTGATGTCCATTCTATAGTCGTAAAGAGATTCAACGATACCGTCGATCTCAATGCGTTTCGCGCGATTGGAAATGTCGTAGCCTTGCAGCATGGCATCAAGATCGATAGGCCAGCCACGAAGGACTTTGGTGTCGTATAAAACTTCGATTGCCTCAGCTTTCACAACCTGGCAGATAGATAGAATGGATGTGTGGACAGCCATGCACTGTCTTTTACCCAAAAAATCGTCTTCTCTGCCGTCGTAATCTCGGATACCCCATCGACTTGCCAGCAGCGCCTTGCTGCGACAGGACAGGTTCGGCCTGATGGCCTCGCTTGAGCCAAACACAAAGCCATAGATACGATTGCGGAGCTCCGGAGGTAGTTTGAAAAGTGGCGAGTTTGCGACAGAATCCGCCGGTGAAGGTTTGTCAGAGGTGGCGACAGAGATTTTGTCCGAGTTGGCGACGATGGGCTCGCCTGAACAAGAAGGCAGTGAAGACTGGTCGTTGAGGGAGGCTGGTAGAGAAGCCATCTCTTGCTCGTGATTTCGCGGGAGTGGCTCGGCGTACTGGCGTGGCCGATTTCTGGGTTTGGGTGCGTATGTCTTGCTCATTATTTTGCAGAAATAGCTCGGCGTACTGGCGTGGTCGAGTTGGCGCTAAAGGCGGTGCGGATGGTGGTGTGAATGAATGTAGCGCAAGAACGAGAGTAGCTCGGCGCACTGGAGTGGTCGAGTCTGGGCTGTTGATGCGTAAGGCGGTCCTTACGGTGTGAGAATGGTACCGGGGTGGTCGAGGTTTGGGTGTGGGTGCGTAGGGCGGTGCGGTGCGGATGGTCGTAGGAATTAGAGGAGCGCAAAAGTGGGAGGGCTGAGGATGGGTTGAAAAGCGATGCAAGTCGCAAGTTGGTTGTTTCTATAAGACAGGCGGGCTGTGTAGGAGTGTCATAGAGTGCCCCGCGGCGCTGAGCGACATCATATGATCGATCATATGCGAGAGAAAGTGAAAGTGAACATGCTGGGTGTGGGCGGCAGGCTGAAACACAAACAGCACCCCAGAGACATCACTCCACCTACTTCAAATCTCGTCCATCTTACTTCACAGCAATGAACCCAACACCCTTCCTCGCCTTATCGCAGGCCTTCCTAAGCTTCTGGTCCTCAACATCCGTCCACTTAACACTCAACTGATCCCACTTCTTCACTTTATACTCCTGCTTGAACCTGCGCTGCAAGTCCTGCATCTCCGCCAACTCCCGCGGATCGCCCGAGCCAGAGTACACAATGAACGCCGTGCACGGCGGCAGCGCCTCGTAGACCTCGCGGATGTACTTGCTCGTCTGCGCGACGACCTCCGCCAGCGGCGTCTCGGAGCTAGAAGACGTGGTTGCATCGCGGAGCGATTCTGCATCGGTGCTCTTGGAGCGGTTCCACCAGCCCTGTCGGGCCTCGAGCTCGCGCATGCGCGCCCAGATGAAATCGACGCCGTCTTTGGGCATTGTCTCGCCAGTTTCGTCGCCTGCGAGCGCGCGCTTGATACCCGCGACGACGTCGGCGTCGGTCTCGCAGCCGATGGCGAGTTTGGCCTGGGAGCCGAAACCGCGCGTGGGCTCGCCCCAGTCGACAACAGCGCCGGTGCGGTGCTCGTCTTCACCCACTGGGTTGACCTTGTCACGTTTGGGGCGGATGGCACGGCCGAGGCGCTTGAAGATGCTTTCGCCTGCGGCGTCGGAAGTCCCCCAGAGCTTGCCTCGCTCGCACTTTTGTTTGACCAGGTCTAAGCAGGCGCGGGCGTCTTCGACACTGTTATGGCCGGTGGAGCCTGAGCCCTTCTGGATCTCGCGCGACAGGTATTTGCTGCAGAGCCATTTAAGTGAGGATTTGAGAGGTGGGCCGCGGGGGTGTGGGAATAGCAATGCTGTATCGATGATGAAGGGATGTGTGACGTGCAGAGCGTTGAGATCGGAGTTCAAGCTGTGCCCGATAAGAATCGATTGCGGTGTCAGGATCTCGAGAAGCTTCTGTTGCACGTCTTCAAGAGTCGTGGTCACGCCCTCGAGCATTTCTGGTGTGATACCCGAGTATTGTGTCAGATAGTTGGTGATGGGGTTCTCCGGCTTGACGAACTCATCCAAGACAACCTGGCCATCCCAGTCGATGATACTGATTCGTGTGAGACTGAAGACCTGTGGTGTGACACCCTCCGGCGAAGTGATGCACATCTCACAATCCATAGCCAGGACCTTCCTGCCTTGTGTGACCGAGCCTTCCTGGATCTGGTCGGCCGGTGCATTTCCATCAGACAGCTTTTCCAGGCCCTTTGTATCAACCCAGCCGTCTTCCGCAGTCTTCTTGTTCGTTCGTCTGTTTTCCGCTTCGGCCCGTCCAAGATCACGATCCTCAGCAAAGTGAGCAGGGTGCATCACATAGCCCTCCTCCATCAATTCTTCAGTCGTGGCCAGCATCTCCGTGACTGGCGCCCGCTTGTTCTTCCAATTGCGACCCTCAGCCGGCGGTTTCGGCCCTTTGTGATTCTTCTCCTCTTTCGTCCTGGGAATTGTCGATGTGAGCATAGCAGCCAGGGGTGAATGCATCTTGGAGTTCCTATCATCACCGGCAGTCTTGATCGGCCAGAGATGTTCGAAAGTCTGGCCGACGGGCAAAAGAGGCTCGGGTATGCGCTCCTCGTCGAGCTTGGTAGGATAGTAGTCGTCGGGTGAAATCTGCAGTTTGCGGCGGTTGGTAGGCTTCGGCTTCAATGCCACTATCGCCTCCTCCGGGAGTGTATGCGCCTTGACTTCCACACCATTCTCCGCAGTAGGCGCTCCGCCGAAGAGCTGCGCACCAAGCAAGACACCGTTGATCTCGCTGCTGCTGCTGTGTTCACCGTTCGATTTCTGTTCCTCCTCCTTCTCGCCCTTCACAATCGCCTCAACCTTCTCCTCTCCAAACTCCAAATCAATCGCCCCATCAAACAAACCCGCCTCCAACCCCGGCACCATCAGCGCCACAACCTTCTTCACCCCCGAATGGTGCCTGATCGAACACCACTGCGGCGCCGTGCCATCCGCCAGCAAATACAGCACCAAGTTCTGCAGGTCATAGATTTTGACATAGCTCTGCAGGCGCGCATGCGCCGAATGCGAAATCTCCGGGTAGTTGCCTTTCTCTTTGGTGGGCGCCTTTTTGCGCTTTTTCGCGCGCTTTGAGCTGGCGACTTCCCAGTCGTCGCCTCCGTCGTCGTTGTTGTTCTTGGGAGGGGATTTGCGGTCTTCGCTCGTGGTGGTCGTGGTGGTTCCGTCTACGGGTTTGGGAATTGTAGCATCGGGTTGCGGCGATGATGCGCCGGTCAAGCGCGCGAGCGTCTGGCCCACGCTGTTGCTGCTGAGAGACTCGTAGTCGTCTTGCGACCTCTTGCGCTTCGACATGGTGTGGTTTTGCGTGAGTGCCTGGAATGAGTGCTGCAAGGGCAAGCAGGTACAAAAAAAGTCGAGTCGCGATGGTTGAATGCCGAATTATTGTAGACTGGGACTTGAGTTTGAGTTTGCGGGGAACAACTGCAGGCACGACCCTGGATGTTTAGATAAATGGAAAACAGCACTCACGAACAGGCGAGGGTAATCTTCATGTTTTCGGAACGATCATAAGATTATCATCTGCTAGCGACAATGCGCTCCTATACAGCTTGTCGTAAAGAACCCAACAAAATCTAGGACACTGCGTAGGCACACAGGCTAGGATCTACAATGGCGGTTATTTACATTTTACTTGCAATTTGAATTACTTTTAGAGTCGATGACTACCATCAGTATGGCAAAATATATTCTTCCGAGGCCCACCATATGTGTCCCATCCCATCCCATTCTATTCACAATCATCTCACCTTCCTGCCAGGCACACCCGACTTGAGGATCTCAGCATTGCCCTTGTACTCTTGCGGTTGCCCGGCGATGGCACCGCGGTACAAAGCATCCCTCACACCACGACGGATTCCTTCCTCCAGCGACACAATCGGCCTGTAGCCCAGTCTGCGCTTCGCCTTGTCGATGTTGAAGTATCGCGCAACACAAGCGTACGTCACGCGCTGCGTGGTAAGCGTCGGCTCGCCCTTCCTCAGCAGCCAGAATATCCATTCGAGCATGAAAGCGATGAACAGGCTGAGGTCGCGGGACAGTGCCCAGGCGGATTTCGGGTCGGTGGCGTCGCCCATCTCGGCCCAGCAGCGGCGCGCAAAGTCGAAGAAGTAGACTGGCTGGTCGTTGGTGATCAGGAAGGCTTCACCGTCGACGCGCTCGTGCTCGAGAGGGATTGCGCCACCGGCGGAAGTGCGCTCGTTGGTTGCGAGGAGGGCGGCGAGGGCGAGGTGGTGCGCGTGCGCGATGTTGGTGATTTCGGTGTAGTCGAAGAGGTTCTCGTTGTCGCCCAGCTGGAACTTGGCCTGGCCGCGGTAGTAGGAGGCCAGCATGGGCGGGAGCAGCTGGACGTCGCCAGGGCCAAACATGGCGCTGGGCCTGATGGCGGCGGTAAGGAAATCCGGGTAGGAGGTGGTGCGGTTGGAGGCGAGGACGTGCAGCTCTGCCTGGGCTTTGGTGGTGGTGTAGTATTGCGGCTGGTCCTTGCCCATGATGATCGGGTAGGTCTCGTCGGCGCAGATCAGGTTGGAGCGGGTGTCGTGAATGATGCTGGCGGAGCTGGTGTACACGAAGGCTTTGACACCTGACTGTTGCGATGCGGCGACCATGCTCTTGGTGCCCTCCACGTTGACCTTGTACATGAGTTCGTCGCTCTTGACGTGCGCATTCGGGCTGGCGGTATGGATGACTGCATCGGGCTTGATCTTCTGGAAGAGCGCGAGCATGGCATCGGTGTCGGTGATGTCGCCGGTGGTGTACTCGACGCCTGGCACAGGATCGGCAGAAGGTCTCAGGTCGAGGACGGTGATCTTGGAGCATGCTTTGCGGTCATTGAGCAGCTTGACAATGGTGTTTCCCAGGAATCCTGTTCCGCCGGTGACGAGGACATGGCCCAGCGACCTGGTGACCTCCTGAGGTGGGGCTGCCATGGTGGGAGTTAGGTGTGTCTGTTGGCGTAGCAGATATTCGTCAAAGGTGTCCTGGAAAGGTTGTCGATCGTCAACAACAGCAAAAAAAAAGCGTCTGTGGTGGGCGTTGGGTGTTGTTATGCGACTGATGTCGATACATTGCCTACTCGGGCTCCAGCCAAGGGGAAATCCTGGTCAAGCCCCGCCAATGCTCAAAGCCCGCCTGCAATGGAGTCGAACCACTTTTTTATTGACAATACGATATACGACTCTCTCTCCTGCGTGCCTGACAACACCACAATTTGAAATAAATGCCTAGGTACGATCCATCAATTGATGCTGAGTAGATTATCTCGCCGCCAAAGTAAACCCGCCTCTACTCAACGACACATATACGTGTACCACACGACAACAGAGAAAAGCAGCGCTGCGAAAGGCACAGCCCTTCCTGCAATATCAATCAGGCCTCTGCGCATCCCTTCAGCGATGTACAATGCCACCATTTTGTTCAACTCTTCGGTATCATTGACCCTTGGAAACGGCACGTCTGGCACCGGCTTCCCCAAAAACTTACACAGTGGCTCCCAGCCCTGGCCGACATGGAATAGCAACAGTCGCTCTGGTGGTGTCACCCGCTTCACTTCTGCGTTGTGTGCAAGATAGGCTGCTTTCGCATTCTGAATCCATTCCTCGAAGAACTCGGGGTTGTTCCAGAGCAAGCACTCACGCTTGGTTTTGACGTGGAAGTAATGCTCACAAATCAGGTCTGTCTGACGCGCCATAGCGCCCGTACAAGCATGGTCGATCCGCCTAACGAATGGGATCGCTGCTGAGTTTGTCCCTGCTATCACCGTTTTGCGGAAGCTCTCGAACCATTTGTCGACGTCGCGCTCGATGAGCACGACTTTTGCTTCTGGGTACGCGGCCACTAGTTCTTCTGCTACGATGGAAGCTGGTTGGTCGGTACAGGCTCCAAATCTACCTAGCAGGTTATCGAAAACTTCGCGGTTGAGTGGAAGGCGGTCTGGGTTTTCTGGATTGAACTTGGACTCCAAGACTTCCGTCCACATCGCGAGGTCGAGAGTGTTTTCTGCCATCTTGACCCAGTGCCAAGATGGGATGCCGAGTATTTCGAATGCGGCTGCCATGCCTGTGGGTGAATTAGTGTGATGATCGTCGAGATGTGAGTCGCATGGCATCGTCTCGTTCGTCTTTGATTTGTGGTTACTAGAGAGCAATAACATATACATACTCATGGTCGCGGTGCGCGAGTAGCCCAACGACAAAACTTCCATGGGCACCGTCCGAACTCGCGTTCGTGGATCGACCTTGCTGTTGGCGGAGGGTTTCCGACCTTTGTCGCTAGCAGTAGACATGTTCGCGCGCTCTTCCTAAGATATGGACTTGCGTTATTGGGTAATGCAAATGTTGAAAAGACCTGTTGCGAGTAACAAGGACCTCATTTTGCTGTTATACAACTTTGAAGGTACATAAGCATATACATGCAGGTGTTCAGCCTGATCGGAGGTGCATCGATTCTAATGTCCGTTCAGCCCTCCGCAAAATATAGGCGAGGACGACTCCTGCTGAGACGCCTCAACGTGCGGGAGTACGAGATGCTCCACTTTTCACGTGTAGGACACGATCCTTCGGAACCTCACATTGCCATGTCACATTCAGCTTTTCAAGACCATTAAGACGATTTGTTGAATGTATCCTGTCGCCTGCTTGTCTTTGTTGGCATGGTTGTTGCGAAACAAGAGCATGGACTTGGACGCCACGCGCCTACAGAACTGCAACTCTTGGCAGGCGCTTAAGAACGCCTCTTTGCGCGCGTTCGATTGGCTCCGACTGCACGAGACATTCTCGAAATATACCACATCTGCCGTGTAATGTCTGAACCTCCGACAGCACACTGCAGTGCACAGATCTCACGGCGTTGCGCAAGCGGCTCTGCATCATGCACGAAAGCCAATGGACTGCAGCTGCTCAAAGGCTAGTGGTTTGGCGTGGCGCCTGGTGAGTGTGGCATGCGTATACAATACACGGTCTGGGACATGGCCATTGTTCGAGCTGGCCCTTCCACTATTCCCTTCGTTACAGCCTGTCGTTCGTCTTGCTGTCTTTCTTTCTCTTCTCTTCCTTTCGCCGCGCGTTTCCTTTGTCACGAATTGTATTCTGGCGGGCTACCAGCTACTAATATTTTCGGACTTTCATTGCATCTAGCATACGGCGCAGGCGCCTATATCGAACAAAACAACACGGTCACTACATTCACAATTCTAGAATATGTTCAGGCTCAACAGTGGCTCGGTGGACCGCAAACCATCCAGGACCGGTAGCAAAAGTGGCATCAAAGCGATCACCTCCAGGCTGAGACCGGAGCTGGGACTTGCAGTCGACACAGATGTCTCACGCCACCAGGGGGCTGTGCCTGAAGAAGTGTTTCCATATGAGACAGCATCTCAAAGACGTAACGCAGAGCAGACTGCATCGATCCTGTCGCAGAGAAAGAGAGCGAACCTAACAGGTCTGAGGCGCGAGCTTGAGAACAGGGATACGACACAAGCTGGACTTGTCAGGAACGAGAGTGTTAGTGGTCGTATGAAGCCATCATACCCTGGACTTCCACCGCGGCCCAATGTCAACAAGAACCCTCGCATCATAGGTGGTGCCGAAGCTGGCAACACCCTTGCCGCACCGGCACTGCACAACCGGGTCAAAGGACTGCGACCCTCGCCGTTGAACCTGGTGGACGTCTCGCCATCTGATCGAGCTATTCCTATTGGAATCGCGATCCCGTCTGCTGCGGTTTCCACCCACACCACGAGTCCGCTCACAGCAACGCCTCGGACCTACTCGCCACCTCAACAGGGCCATGAGGCAGTCACTCCTACGATTATTGTGACGCCCGCAAGAGAAGATTTCGAGATCTCACCACCCACATTTCTGCCTGCAGAGAGCCACAACCACCGAACTGCTTCGAGCATCTACAGCAGATATACCAACTGTGCTCCAAGAACCGCCGAGTTCACCGCAACGCCTCCTGTCCCTCCTCTACCTCTCTTCGCACAACAGCCACGCAAACAGAATGTACAAGAGTCGAAGCTGCCGACCTACGAGGAGTGCAACAGCGCAGTCAGCCACAAGGCTACTTTGTCAGTATGCACAGTGTTCGAAGAAGACGAGCATCTGCAGCCTCCAACATCAGCGAAGAGTCTTTCGGGATTCAAGATCAGGCCTCTCAAGCGGCAATCGACTCTCCCGACACCGCGACGTAGCCGTGGATGGTGGAATGTAATTACTTCCCCGTTCTCAGCGCGCTCCAATGGTCTTTTTTGGAGGTCTCCCACTGAGGAAACACTTGATCGAACGGCGATCCTCGGTGATGCATCCGCGATGGGAGTGGCCGACGTCTGTAGTAGCGACCTACAGCAATCGTCAACAAATGTTGAAGAGATTGAGCCCCGATCAGCGCCTGCAACACAGATGCTGTGTGCCGTACCAGGCTCGGAGTCGAGATCTGCGCCAAAGCGATCGATCACTGCACCAGGCGCCTTAGACCCCAACGCCGATGTTATGAACATCTACCGCATTCCGAGTCAAGGCGAGGCCGCAGCGTACTATGATCAAACAAGGCACTTTCCTAGCCTTTTGGTGGATCCGATGGATGCCCCGCGATCGATGTTTGAGGACGACAGCCCACTCACTGACGTTTGCGCGTGTGAGAACCACCGCCATGGCAACGCTTCTAATTGGAGCGTCGCAGATGGAGCTGATGAGAGCAAGCACGCAAGTACTTGCAGTAAAAGTGGCGAATCGACCAGAGATGGTGGAAGAGTGATTGTTGGCGGTCTGAAGAGTCCATTCGATGACTCCCACGCCATTGACAACCAACGCGGCTCCCCGGAACCACCACAAAGGGCAATGTTCACGTCTCCGACTGCGGATGAGCTTCTATCGCCATCACCAATCCATGGTACGCCTAACAAGGATTTCCCGCGTGCCTCTATTGAGACGCTGACTCCAGTGATTGAGAACGCACATGTGGGAACTATGGTTGGGCCCCGTTCATCCAACGGCGAGCAAAGAGCAGTCATGATTCCACCAAGTCGTGCACCTAGCCCTCCCAGTAGCACACGGGAAGCTACAGTGGTCGCTCGATCTCCCAGTCCTGTACCGAAAGTACACGATCCAATCGTGACAGTTACGGAGTTCAACAACCGACCACCTGTGCACCGCCGCGAAGAATCTCGTGGACTTGGGATATCGAGCGGTGACGAAGACCTCTACCCACCACCAAAGATGTTGTCGGAAAAGCCTCGCCTGGCTACAGATCGCTTTGGGCAGCTGAGGATAGCCACCGAAGTGATCCAACGTCAAGGAGAGCCATGGTACAGGCACTACTTTTGCCTTATCACTACTGCTTGCATGTTTTTCGTTCTCCTACTGATCGTCTTGCTGATCATTCTGATCCCTCAGAGCCACACAGACAGTCCGGTGCAAGCACAATGGCTCAACCTCACTGGCTTCCCACCGCTCCCAATAGGCGTGGCAACTGTGATACAACCGAAGAAGTCGTTGGAAGAAAGCAAATGCATCGACCCACCTACTATCTGGAGCTGTGCCATGATGCAAACTCAGCCATTGCCCAGAAACAGGAGCACGAGGACAGACGTCCCAAACTTCCGCTTCGAGATCCGTTTCCGCAACCACACTCTCGAGAACGCCACTGCCCTGATTCCAGCCACAAAATACTCTTCTTCTTCTGGCCCTGCTTCCGTAAAATCGCAACTTCGCGCCCGCAGCACCTGGTCGCAGATGCTGTACTCCCCCAACCCAGCTCCACCTTCGGAAGCCGACCAGCTCGCTATTGTCTCAACCACAGACAACACCACCGTCGGCGAAGAAACGCCCTTCTACATCTCCCTCCTCAGCCCAGAACCCCTACTTCGTCTTCACAAACGAGACACCGCCTCAGAAGACCACAACCCTCCAACCACCATCCCCAACCCATATCCCTACCCGACCCCATCCAACACATCCACTTCCAAAGACCTCACCAGCACCAGCACCAACACCACCGTCCCCGCACCCATCACCCTCCCCAACGGCGAACCCCAAAGCCCGCTTCTATACCCCTACGCCACCGCCCAGCCCCTCCGCCTATACAACCGCGGCCAGCCCGACGAGCACTACGGCTTCTACACCTACTTCGCCAAAACCGCACTTATCGCCGATCCCGATTTGAGGTCTTCTTCTGTGACCACTTCTTCTGGCTGGTTCAAAAGCACAGAGCCCGAACCCGAACCCCACCCGGTAGACCTCGCCAACACAACCAAAACCGCATCCACGCTGGCAACACCACAGGCATTCTGCTCCTTCGCGCAGACACGCTTCCACGTGCAGATTTGGACGCAGCGGCCGTTCCTCACCACCATTCCTACTAATGCTGGAACGGACTCTTCTGATGGCGTTGCCGCGAGGATTCAAGCAGGAGAATCTTCAGCGAACGAGATGCAAGCCCCGGGCTCGTTTCCATATAGTGTTACGATCTCGCTTGATCGGGAGTCAGGACCGGATGGAGACGAGGGGAAGGGTGTTTTCTGTTGGGCGCTTAATTGGGCTGGGAGAATTATCGGGGAGGGAAAGAGATTTAGTGAGAGGGATGTGAGTACGCAGTTAGAGGTTGAGAGGCGCGATGAGGATGGGACATGTGGGTGTCGGTGGGAGAGTTGAAGAGTCGAAGAGTGACGGAGGCTCGTGACGAGGGGATTAGTGTTCTTGTTTCTGTTGCTAGGAGGAGATGGATAGACAGGACGGACAGTTGGAGGGCGTTTCTCTTTGACATTGGCATGTTGTGTCTGTCGTTTTGTTTTCCGCCACGCACGAGTTTGAGCGCCTGGGCATTTGCAGGCCAAAACGAGAATCGAAAGTCATTGAATTAAAGCTACTATCGCTAGGTATGCACGCAACCAGACAGACAAAAAATCAAGTAATGTTAATTCCATAAATTTCCCGATCGACATCTGTCTCTCCTCACTGTCTCCCGGTGATGATCGCGCATCTACTCTCATCCGTAAACAGGCACCTCGTGAGGTGCAAAGAGTTGGCCCCTGGCGGGCGCGCCGTCCTTCTCGGCGAACAAGGCCAGAAGGGTGTCGCGGACTTCGAACTCTTCGATCACGGCGCCGAAGCTGATGCCATCGTCAGTGAAACGTCCTGGAAAAACATTCAAGATACAACTTACCCGTAACAACGGCACTTGTCCAAGAGACTCGACTTCAGCTTCTCGTAATCCTTCATATCCAGCTCGCCCAAGCGTGGATCCGACAGTACGGTCATCCAAGCCATCACGGGCGTGATCTCGCCATCACGGTCCATTGGCAGACGATTGCTCAGGTGGAGCAGATTCGCCAGCGCGCCGGTGCCCATACCTTCGGGCATTTGGTGTCCGTAGGGCTCCGCGGGCTTGTGCATGATGTGCGAGTGCGGTGGTGCAGTTGCCATGAGCGCGTGGCCGGACATGTGCTCGTGATCTCCATCGTCGGCTGGTTCGAGGGGATGGTGAAAAGGCTGGTTGGCGGCATTGTGAGAACGCACGAGCAGATATTGCATGTGTTCCATGCAGGGACGCTCGAGCCTGTGAAGGAAATCAGATGAGCTGTTAGTGTGAGTTCCGGATACTCGTGGGCGGCGTACCGGGATGGAATGAATGGGTAGACTCCTCAGCGGTGGGGCGAAGGCGAGGGGTAGGCGCCTGCGATACTGGGATCGGGGAAGATGGGAATGCCTTGGGAGTCGTACGTGAGGACAAAGTCGATGCCTATTTGGTCGTAGTTGAAGTTGTTGTTTGGCAACTGGATAGGCTGACGCGTGTTGTTGGCTGCGGGTGCTGGCTGGAGCGGTCGTTGTCCGAGTGAGTGTGGTGGGCTGAAGTTCGTGCTCGTGCTCTCCGATCGTGGGTTGCAGCTGCCCACTGTGCTGCCACCCGTGCTTTGACCGTATCCGGTGCTGTCCTCACGTGAGAAAGTCAAAGGGACAGACGCGAAGTCGTAAGAGATTCCGTGGCTGGCGAGAAGCTCCTTTAGACGTCTATTTTCCTCGGCGATAGCGTCGCGTTCTTTCGTCGAGGTCGTGAACATCTCCTTTAGCCTTAGGACTTCTTGCTCCAGAGCCTTGATGTACATCTCCTTGCGTTCGCGGTGAGTCCTGTGATACGTCAGCTATCTTTGTACAATGAATGTTACTCTTGGCAAGTATCGTAATGGCACCACGAAGCCCTTTATCTTGGTCCTCGAGATCTTCTTGCCGAGAAGAAGATGCCATGATACCAATGGATGGACCCGCAATGGTCCGACACGAAGTCCATCGAACGCGCAGGCTAGCGCGAAGCGTCTTGGTTGCAAAGTGGGCGAAGCTGGACCACACGCCACGCGTTTTGTGAAAGGTATAAGCGGGGCGATAAACGAACCTTTGTGCCTGTCTGTTGAGTTCCTGGCGACGTGTCAAAGCGGGCTTGCTGTCTGGCTTGGGCCCTCTGCGTTTAGGAGGCTGGCCATCTTTAAAAGTATCAGTAAATTACCCACGCGTACTCACAACGCAAATACACACCCTTGGTCTGCTTTTTGTCACTGCTGAGGGTTTTGAGGAAGTTGAGCTGGCTCAACGGGCTTGCTGAGTCTTTTTGCGGTGAAGCATGGCCCTCGGCTGTCAATCGTTATTAGGGATATTTTTTGATCGAAGATTGAGGGTGGTGGACATACGATAAGCAGAGGCGAGGTCTGCCTGGTTCGAGACGGGGTACGTAGCGTATTGGGACATGGCTGTTGACCAAGTGGTGAAGTGTTGGTGGGTGCTGTCAGATTACTGAAGATAGGAAGGGTCAGTCTTGCAAATGCTGATATTACTTTGTTTTTTTCTGAAGTTGCAGTGAATGAAGGGAGGCGGCCTTGATGAACAAATAGGCCAGAGACAAACGACGTCCTGAGGCTACCGAAAGCTTGCGGGGTGTGGCAGCGAAAGAGAGTCTCGGCCAGGTTGCGCACTAAGCTAAAGAGAAGTATGCTTTTGGGCGTTTAATTATCGAGCCGAGCACGTTGTGATATGTGTCGGAAGCCGGAAGTGAGGTGGGCTTGCGCACTGCTGCCACGACTTACTGTAGTCCGCGGAGAAGAAGGGGTGGATGCTCGAGGCATGGAAGAAAGCGGTAAAGCGTGGCCTGCTCGGTTTGATACGAGCAGAGGCAGACTGCTGACTGTGTTGGTGGAAGTTGGGTAAGGCGAGAGTCTGGTGGCTGAGTGCTAGACAGACTGGAAGGACTTGACAGGGTGAGGTCGATGACGAGCACGCACCGCAGCACAGCACACGGCAGACGACAAGCGGAAGTCGATGGGACGAAGGGGATTTGGAATTGGGCTGAAGACGACTTGCTGGTCGACGTCAAGGCAGCGGGCGGTGCCGTGGCCGGGTCGTGCGCGAATATAGGCAGGCGTACGTGTGGCAGAGCAGTGAGCAAGGCACCAAGGGTTCCGGATGTCTCTTTTGGTGTTCGCAATGACCCAGAACGGTCGACGCATCTGATGGGCGACTGGGCGAATGGAGCAGATACGCCCACAAGCAGCGAAGCGGTGGCAGGCCGGTTGGCGCTATGCGGACGAGGCGTTGGGAGGATCATCGATCAGCCAATCAACGCCTCGACCGTTTTGTGCTTGCATCCACTTGCATCCACTTGCATCCACTTGCATCCACCCTCATCCGGAAGGGCTGGAAGGAGCCGAGAACTCTCGTCGAAGAACCCTTGCACTACTCTCTTAGAGGCAGGTGCTATGCTGAAGAGACGCTACGCTTGTGCCTTGGTTGGATTGTTCAATGTATGAAGCATACCGAGGAACAAATACTCTCTATCCTACACAGGACAATGCTACGTGATGCGCAAATCGCTCGTGCACGACTTGTCTACTGGAAAAGCCCACGCACGCTCGCCTTCTTCCATCTTTCCAGAAACCTCGTCCATTCAAGGAAGGACAGACTCTTGGACCGTGCCGAACATTACCAGGATCTCGGCTCACTGGCCCCCTGAACTTTGATGTGATGGAAGGCCTTGCAGGATTCGTATGCCTCGCAGACCAAAGTATCGTCAGTTGACGTACAGTAGTAGGTCTGGTGGCTTGCTTGAGCCGGAACGTGCGTCTACTTCTCTCGTTTCTTGCCTGACGGGGTATAGTGGCATCACGTCCGAGGATCTCGCGGCTACCAAGATACAAGACACTGTTGTTGTCTACTGTACCTACAGCCATATACCAGCTGAGACATGCATCTTAACAGCAATACCATGGTCGACGGTCGTCACTGCGGCGTAACTGGCGCCTTACTCAAACAAGTGCCTGCGAGTTGTTGGACAACCGACTTCCTTGGACCCTGGAAATGCCTGGTTCTGCACATACGTAGCTCGCCCAACGACCTCGTAATGACAGACGGTGGTACGGCTGACCTACCGAGACAAGTTGTTTGGTTCGAGCAAGACCGACCGGTAGACCTTTGGAAGTATGCTGTCTTCAGGTAAGACGCGGCTCGCGGTGCCAGCGTCTTCCGGACCGAATGTTAGTATGCTTGGATTGGATTGACCATTGAGACATCGTCTGCAGGCTCGAGATGGCTTCATGTTGGTTCTGGTTGTGCCAGAGAGCATATCAGATCGGCTGGTACATATCCGACCAGCCGCGTATACCTCGTACACGGAAACATGGATGTCGAGACGTCGAGCGAAGAGAGCAGGCATGAGAGATGTTGCAGCTTGGAGGAGGGGAGCATCTCATGGCACGAGACATACTACTTGCTAGTGCCGCTAGGGCATAGATTATAGCAGGAGTTGAGTTCCTGTAACCAGACAGTCGGGACTGAGCACTCAAGACTCGAGACTGACTCTGACTCGACTGAAGGCATGCAGACTTACGACCACTTTTTGATGTGTGTATGTGTTTCGGTGACCAACGAGCCAATTGCAGGGCACAGATGTGACATTTCTCGCCATACCCTCCGAAGGCGTAGACTGCCAAAACCTCCGAGGATGGTTGTTTCATTCTCTTTCTACATCCATGTAAATACCTTACAGATTCAAGGCCTTTCCCAGCTACCCGGCCGCTTCTTCATCACACTCCCTCCAAGACCCGGGGTGATCGACCGTCTGTTATTAACTGCATATCATCCTTCTTATTATTAGAGAACCGAGGTCCAGGCCTTGATTCCCCCACCAACAAGGATCCTGCGCCTGCAAGCACCATCATTACACCACCGGCGATCATCATACCTTGGCTGCTGTGCTGCGAACTGTCCGTCCGGCGTCCACTCCACGCGCCACCAGCAAAGCAGGGCAATGCGAAACACCTTCTGGGCCCGCCATGATGCCACTCTTGTCCTCTCTGCCGCCGCTTAAGCGCCTCTGCCACGCCCTCCGCGCCGCCCTGCATCTCTTGCCTTGGCTGCTCCGTTTGATCGTCGCAAACACTATCCTCTCCCTCCTTCTGCCTTTCGCCCTCGTCGCTCCGACCGCTGTCTATAATGCCTCCTCCTTGATCGCTGCATCTATCTGGCTGGGTATTCAGCGCATATTCACCGGCGCGAACAAAGCGCATATCATTGTCACCGGTGATGCGCTGCCGCCTGGCGAGTCAGCGATCGTCGTTTGCAATCATGTCGAATGGTCGGACTTTTATATGATTCAGGAGCTTGCTTTGCGCTCTGGCATGCTGTCCAGATGTCGCTGGTTTGCGAAGAAAGAGCTGAAGTGGGTGCCTTTCTTGGGCTGGGGGCTGTGGGCTATGGGCATGCCGCTGGTCAGCCGCAAGTGGATGGAGGACAAGAAAGAGATGGAGAGGGTCTTCGGTGGGGTTGTTGAGAAGAAATGGCCGATATGTAGGTTTTTCGCTGTTTCATCCTTGTTATACCCATCTATACCGGTATCTATATGCATGTTCGAGACCAGACCTAGCCAGACTTTTTGTCGATCACTACTCGCTGGGCTTACTAACACAACACAACCATGCACGCTCACACCCGATCACTTCTTTACGCTCTATATACACTTCTCAATTGCTTACACTAAACCATTCACAATACTAATCTACGTTCCAACAGGGCTAATATCCTTCTCCGAATCCACCCGCCTCACCCCGGCCAAACGCCTGGCCGCCGCTTCCCACGCTCTCAAACACAACAAACCTCTTCCAAACCACCTCCTTCTTCCCCGAACCAAAGGCTTCGCCGCCAGTGTCCAGCACTTACGCTCAGCTCCGCACGTCAAAGCTGTATACGACGTAACTGTTGCTTACAGCGACATGCAAAACGCTCAACCAGGCTCTGCCGGTAAGACCGCGCCGTTCGCCTTCCAGAGTCCGCCGACGTTCGTGCAGGGCGTGCTCACACCGGATGTGGGGAGGAGGTGGAAGATGCTGGTGCATGTGAGGAGATTTGAGATTGAAGATTTGCCGGGTGAAGAGGCGGAGTTGAGGAGTTGGTTGGAGGAGAGGTGGGTCGAGAAGGGAGAATTACTGGATAGTCTGAGAGCGAAATTATTGAGAGGAGAGGGGTGGGAGGAGTTGGAGAAGGGAAAGGTGGAGTGAGGAGGGATGAGGAAGAAGTAATGAAGAATGGAGCCTGGGACGATTCTCATGACGAACGAATGGGTTTTGACGACTGGCTGGGGTAATGGACATGGCCGTGGGTGTAATGATAAGCTTAGATACTTGAGATCAATGGTTGTCTCTAGGAATGTGCCTTGCGACTTTTTGGAATCGCGTTGCGCGCTTGAACACCATTCCTTCGCTGAGAGGTCCCGTCTCGCGTCGGAAGATATCTTGCCAGGGCGTCTGTGCCTGTACCGTGGCGTACCCTCCCTTCTTTTCCAATTCCGCTCTGCGCTCCTCGATCTCGCTGTCTGGCATCAGCATATCGACCCTGCGCTTGTTCAGATCCACACGCAAAATATCTCCATCCTTGAGAATTGCCAGATTGCCACCGGCGGCTGCTTCAGGGCTTGCGTTCAAAATACTTGGCGAAGCGGATGTGCCAGATTGCCTGCCATCTCCAATACAAGGCAGCGAGTACTTCAAACCCTTCTTCAAAAGGTGTCCTGGAGCAGTCATGTTGACTACTTCTGCAGCGCCAGGATATCCTATCGGACCTGTACCGCGCATGATCAAGATCGTTCGCTCGTCGATGTCCGCCGTCTCAATTCGAGCATTATAATCTTCGGGGCCGTCAAAGACTGCAACCTTTGATTCGAAGACATTCGGGTGCTCTGGGTCTTCTAGGAAAGCTTTGCGGAACTCCTGCGAGATCACTGAAGTCTTCATGATGGCGGAATCGAAGAGGTTGCCTGTCATGTGCAGGAATCCAGCATCGGTTTTCATCGGTTGCGCGTAAGATTTGATTGTCTCGCGGTCCCAGCTGTGCTTACCCTGAGCGTTCTCCTTGATGGTCTTTCCGTTGCAAGTTATCACGTCGCTGTGCAGTTTACCCTGATCTAGCAGTTCGGCCATAACGGCGGGGAGACCGCCTGCGCGGTAGTATTCCTCACCGAGCATAGTGCCAGCCGGTTGCATGTTGACGAGTAGTGGGATGCTGAAGCCCACTTTCTCCCAGTCGTTGAGATCAAAGGGCACGCCGATGTGTTTGGCAATGGCGTTGAGGTGGATTGGGGCGTTGGTCGAGCCGCCGATGGCAGTGTTGACTACTACGGCGTTCTCAAATGCCTCGCGGGTCATGATGTCCGAAGGTTTGCGATCAGCATATACCATCTCGACGATTTGCACGCCGGTCTTGTACGCTGATTGCGCGCGCTCGCGGTAGGGAGCTGGGATCGCAGCGCTGCCTGGCAATGCCATTCCGAGGGCTTCGGCCAGGGCGTTCATGGTCGAGGCGGTTCCCATGGTGTTGCAGTGGCCTGCGCTGGTTGTGCCGCCTGTGACTAGGTCGAGGACTTCTTTGTCGTTGATTTCGCCGGCTGCATGCTTTTCGCGAGCTTGCCAGACTACTGTTCCGGAGCCGATGCGGTCTTTCCTGCTGTAGCCGTTGAGCATTGGGCCGACGTTGAGACAGATTGATGGGATGTCGAGGGTGGCGGCTGCCATGAGGGCTGCCGGAGTTGTCTTATCACATCCTGTTAGGAGGACGACGCCGTCAAAAGGGTAGGCGTGCAGGAGTTCTACGAGGCCTAGGTAGCTCAAGTTCCTGTCGAGAGTGGCTGTAGGTCGTCGCGAGGTCTCCTGGATGGGATGTGTCGGGAACTCGATCGCGATGCCTCCGGAGGTTCGAATACCCTCCCGCACCCGCTTCGCCAATGTCAGATGGTGGCGATTGCAAGGGGCGAGGTCAGATCCGGATTGTGCAATTCCGATGATCGGCTTGTGGGAGAGTAGCTCTTCTTCCGTGAGACCATAGTTCAAGTATCGATCGAGATACAAAGCTGACATTCCCGGATCGTCTGTACGGTGAAGCCATTGCCATGATCGTAGCGATTTCGTTTCCTCTTTAGTCTTGCCAGAGATTTTGGACTCGAGGGCTCGCATGCGGGCTTTGAGGGCGGCAAGTTCGGTTGTGTAGTCTTCGATATCGCCTGCAGATGCCGACAGGCAGGCATCGGTTGACGACGAGCAGCCATTGCAATCTTCAGTCTCTGAGGCGCAGGACATATTAATGGTTATTCTCACGGTAGATGGGAGGTATGGTGTATGTCTGACATTGGACGAGTGAAGGGTTGCGTAATGTACATGACCTTCGTTCCTTCGTTCCGCGCGGCAATGATACCCCCCGAACCGAACCGGCGACTGATGATGGTGGAGCAGCAGAGGCCGACCGATTTCGGGCGGAGTGGGGTGTGGAGGAGGAGTTGGAACTCTTTATTTGGAGTAATAGAAAGCTGGTAATGTTCTCAGCCATCTTTGTGCCCGGGTTGTGACTCGCGGTCTCCATTGTGAAATTCGATGCCATTGAGATATAATTGTCTTTACTGAGAACGTGAATTGTTACATCGCTCTATCAGGCATGTGTTGTAAGCTGGAAAGCCCTCGGAACTTCAAAGTGGGGCGTCTACCATTGAGCTGGGCATGACATATGAGCATAGTATCGCAGATTGTCGATTTAAGATCGTTCAATGCCTTGTATAAGAGGCCTCCGGATGACGTCGAGAAAGATTGATTTCATACGATGCGAAGGCGTAACTAATCTCTTCCGTGACGATTTGGCACGGTCAGTTCTTCGGGCCGCCCATAGGTGATGATCGTCCCACTCCCCTACCCATCATAGGACCCTTGAGCATAACACATTCAACAGCGAATCCGAAAGTCATCGAATCACCACCTCGCACCGCTCTCCACCGTGCTTCTTGGTGATGTGTTGAGCAGGGAGCTCGTCGGGAGCGGCCAGCTTCACCAGAGTTCCATGTCATCGTCGAATGATATTTTTAACTCCGTAGTGGAGCAAAAGCTATGTGCTTCACATAATCATGCTGGTAGTATTCACCGCAAGTTTTGCATTATCTCGGATAGGCAAGTGTACTCACAGAAAGCTGTCAGCTGGACTGTGCATACCACATGGTGCATTTCGAGTGCAGTGTCACTGCATTAGGCCAATGGCTCACATTCTTATTCTGGAATTTTGCTTCGCGAGTACAGTAGCTATGAAGCATGACGCTGGGCACCAGAGGTAATGGCGATGATCGCACAGCAGAACTTGTCACGCGATGCATACATACACACAGCGACGCTACATTGTGTTACTAGAGCACGTGTGTCGTGGTGGGGAAGATCCTGGGAAATCGCACTATGTTAGCTGATGGAAATCATATTATACAATCGGCCAAGGCATCAGGTTGCCAAAACTCGGGTATTGCACTTTCTACTTCGAAAACATGCATCATCAGGCTCAAGCTTGACAGCGCATGCAGCGTGCTTCGACATACAGACGATGCTGTCAATATCCAGACCCACGGAGGTATATCTCGGCGTGGTTGCCATCGATACCCAGGCAGATTAGTGGACGATGGACCGATCTCCGGCTTGGATTTCTACCAAAACATACTCCGTCTGCCATACACTTGATGCCTCCTGGTCGAGCTCCACAGTGGATGCCTCTTGACTGAAGGTGCTGGCTACCATTTAGATCCTCACCGCCTCGAGCTGAGCTGAGTACTGTACACGGCGGAGAAGACCAGATCGCGAGACGAAAAACGTATAAGACTCGCAACCTCTCAGAGCGATGTCTTGTCTGTCCTGACAACCTCCTCTTCCTTCCCACCCACTTCGTACACTTCCCAAATCGCAATCATGTCTCACTTCATCGGACCCAACATGTATCTCATCGAGTCCGCCATCAAGGACGGTCTTTACCTGAACCTTGACGGCGGCAACAAAGCCGACGGAACGAAGGTGTTGACGAGGTATAGTCCCTTGAAGCTATCCGGTGAAAACCGCCTGTCGCTAATATCAAGTGTGCAGTCAGGAACACTAAGAACGATGATCCAGCCTCTCACTGGGCCATCGTCTACCTCGGAATCGGAGACTCCAGCAAGGAAGAGTACCACATCCTCAACCGCGCCACCGGAACGTACTTGACCAGTACCTGTGAGTTGTCGTGCCTTGCAACTGAACCTCTGAGTCACAACGTGCTCACAGAAATGCAGCGGGTGCTAAGAACCGAGAGCCGATCACCGGCACTGTGACGAGCCCATGGAGGAACATCGTACGCTGGAGCATTTTTCCTGTCCGCAACAAGACAGGCTTGTACAAGTAAGTCAAGAGAATATACCCCGGTCCAGTTTTCTGGTCCATCAGAAACCCTTCTGACCACGCATTGCAGGCTTGTAACCATCGCGAACAAGAAACAGTGCATCGGCGTCCAAGGTGGCATGAGCAGTGGTAACCACGAGGGCTCTCAGGCCATTTCGTTTGACATCAACAGTCAGGACAAGGATCTGTTGTGGTACCTGCACCTGGCCCCGGATGCGATCTTGAACTGTGTTGATTGATTCTCGACGTTCGGGAAGGAAGGTGCCACAACAGGAGTCGCGTGTGCTGCTTCTTGATCGCACGCTGTCTACTTGCGAGTCGCGGGTGAAACATGGGAAGGAAGCAGTGAGACTTCTTAACTGCCACATGGACATTCATTTGGGTGATAGCGTAGATGCTCAATTTCCCGCCTTGGGTTCTAAGGACAATATCTTGCGATGTGACCTCAATGGCAGTGGCTTGATTGAGGTATCGATGCTACGAGCCGCCTATCTCGTGGGGCTTGTCGCATGCGTGCGTATGAAGCCGCGTTTGCATTGCGTTGAATCCATGTTTCGATTGTGATCTAAGACTTGCAGAATTGGAATTAGAGCGAAGGGTCGCTGTTGGTCCGACTGCAATGGCAATACAGCTTCAGAGGAAGAGCAAAGCTGTTCGAGCTGTCCCGAAATGTTTCAGACCCATGCATGGTGGATGGAGTTGTTATGCCGAGATAAGGTGGTGGAATGTTCGTAGAAAAATGCCGTGTTGAGCGTCTCTCAAGTAGGGCGTTGCCACTGGAAATTCACTACTCTCTTGGTTTTCCTTAGTTTTTCTCATGATACGATCTAATTTTGTGGAGGTCGTACTGAATTGTCTATGGAGTCCAACATACGGCGATTGATGCAACTCGCAAGGAGAAAGCATACTGGCCAAAGCAAGTGTTCACGGCGGCTCACCTTGAATGTTGAGGTCTTGCGACTTATAGTCATGTCAATCCCACCAGGTGACTAAAGACAAGTAACGCTGATGGCCAATGCCATGACTTGCCGCCCATGGAGCTGAGTGTAGCCCATAAGCTTGCTGATACGCATCTTCAAAAAGTGCACCTTTGCACATTGATGACATCGGCGCACTGTTTTGATCGAGTGGTGATCGGTGACAGTGATAGTCAACTAGACCATACTTGAGTTTCATTTATGAGAAAAATGGAAGAGGGGTTAAACCCATCGAGTAACGAAACTGGAGGTATCAAGGTAATAGAAATGAACATGGAGTCCTTCACAAATAGAAAATCAAACGGAAGCTCCATGACAAGTCGGCTTTTGGAAAACAACGCTAGGCCTGATAGGCTCCCACCAAGATATCATTAAGCGAGTCGTGTCTGTGGGCAAAGCGGCATTTTAATTAAGGACAACCCGTACGATATTGCAAACAAACGCTAAAGCGTGTCTTAAATCCTAAAGTGTTGCTTTGTACGTGTTGCCGTAATTATACCGCCAGCAGATCAAGAAGAGAACTTGCTTCGCCTCATGTTGTTTATGACAAACGGATATTTTATCGGTGGGTCGGCTACCTTCGCTTATCGGGCCCCACTTTTCGGAGAGCCTGACCAAGACTGTCTTGGTTTTGTTAAAGTACAACCCCAATGGCCTCGTCGTGCATGGTTTGTTGTACTACATTTCGTGGCACTCTTGGCCCAGCATGCATAGTAAATCATTGCTGACATTGTCGGCAAGCATTTTCGTCAGCACAACACATGCCAGCTACTGCTTCTATGTCGGCAAGAACCTCACAGTCGATGGCTCGGTGATGGTCGCCGGTACGGGCGAAGAAGTCTCTGGCCATTGGTTGCAGCTATTCCCTGCCACATCCCACCCTCCCAATGCGACGATAACTGTCGGTGTCACTGAGGATGCCGCGCTGCCGGGGAAACGCATCCAGATCCCTCAGGTCAAGAACACCTCCAGGTACCTGTCAATGGAATATTCGGACTTTGAGGGATTCCCTGCGCCACTCACCAATGGAGGTCTGAACGAACATGGTGTTGCCGTTCGTGATGTCTGGGCTCAGAACCGCGAGGAGCTTGTGGCGATGACTCCAGACCCACAGACTGGAGTCAACTACGGTGATCTCGCCCGAATCGTCATGGAGCGTGCACACAATGCCCGTGAGGGAGTCGAGATCATCGGCGCCTTGATCAATGAGTACGGAGAAGCGACCTATGGAGGCAATACGCACCTAATTGCCGACAAGGACGAAGGCTGGGTGGTCTGGGAGTTCGCCGGTGGCAAGAAATTGTGGGCCGCAGAGCGTCTGGGCGAGAACGACATTCGAGTTCTGTATCCTGGCTACATCGAAGAGTTCCCTGTCAACTTTGCGAATAGTACAGAGTACATGGGTGCGCCTCATCTGGTCGAGTTTGCAATTGAGCAGGGCTGGTGGGATCCGAATGGCGACAAGCCCTTCAACATCTGGGAGGTGTACGGCGACACAAGCGGCAATGCGACTGCCCGCAACGGCGGCTACAAGTATATGTCCCAGGCTCAGCTCGAGGATGCAGCTCGCGCAATGGTGCCGATTACTGAGGCAAAGCTCATGGAACGCCACCGTGATATCCGAATCGCTGATGATCAGAGTGGATATGGCACAGTTACCACCCTACGCGATGGCACCGATGCGGACATGCGCCGCATTTGGATCGCACCTACTGGAGCTTCCGCAGCACCTTTCGTACCTTGGTGGATCGGCGTGCAATCGATCCCTCCTGAAGCCGGACTCCACCGCTATCTCTACGACCAAGCATCAAGCAACTTCCTGAACACCGATTACCAGTACCAGGAAGCCAGCGAGTTTGTGTTCCGGATATTCAAGCGTGTAATGTACTACATGTGTAGTAATCCCAAGTCTTACCACCCTGTGGTCACCGACATGCTTGTCGGATTCGAGAACCAGAGCTTCGCCGAGATCGAGTCCTGGGTCGAGCGTGGAGCTCAGGTTCTGATCGATAATGATGAACGAGAGAGCGCGCAGGAGCTTCTCACGTACTATTCGCATAGCCGCCTTTCGAAAGCCATCGACATTGGGAAGACAATTGCAAATGCTCTAGACAGCCACATCAAACTGACCGGAGCATGGAAAGACCCCCGAGGAAATCTTATCAACGATGGGGGCTCTGGGAATGCCACAGTCACATGTCTCGTTGGCCTCAATCCAGACAAGCCGGCGTGGAAGCAGAATACGACCGCATAAAATGTAGCATGTCAACGAATGATAACCAATCTCAGCCCAAGGGAACTTGAATTTGGCATATCACCAAGCATCGCGATGTATTTCCAAAATCGCTCAGATATTACGAAGTGGAGTCTTGATTTGGCGACCTTGCATAGTCGTTGATAGCGAGCAGATTGATTAAGACGACCAATGCACAGTTCATGTACGAGAACGGGAGCGAATAACCTTCTTGGCAACGACGTAGCCAGCGACGTCAATTGAGAAGCTTGATTAGTCTCATCGGCACAGAGGCCTCACCAGTATCATCATGACTGAAACCTACAGCACAGTTAGATCTGCACAAATGACGAGGCGCGGCCGCGTTCTCCATCCACTCTCCGCATTTTCCGTCCGCACTCAAATCAATTTCTATCTCCGATAAGTCCGCATGGCATTGCTATTCGGCCTGGATCGTTCTGTTTTTATGCCAGGCAACATCATCGTCATATGTTCAATGCCCTCGGCACCAATCGGACCAGAGATTGCATAGACGCGTGGGTGAGGATCAATTCGTTCCCCTCTTCTCAGCAAGCAGTCTGCAGCAACGACTTCATGACGTCAGCAGATCTTGGAGACGGCTGCCGCGGTACAGATGCAATCAACAATCAATAATTGAAGGGCATATGATCGGCTTCATCCAAACGGATGCTTCCGGCACACAGAACAGCTGGCAGGCGCAACACTCCACTACACCGCTCTCTGATCATATAAGAGTGACGTCTCAGAATTCTTTCTTTGCTGATGTTTCACAACTTTGTCTAACACACGACCCAATCAATCGTCAACACTTCCTACAATCATGGCGCCTTCAGAATTCGAGGGTTGGCTCGGTGTCGACAAGTCTGCGGCGAAGGGCAACATGCAATGGGGCAAGTTTGAGCCGAAGAAGTGGCAAGAGGACGACGTCGACATTGAGATCTCTCACTGTGGTGTGTGCGGCAGTGACCTGCACATGCTCTCCTCGGGCTGGGGTCCGACGCCTTACCGTGAGTTGTCCCATGTCACCTCGAGTGCTACCACGCTGACTCAAGCCAGCTTGTGTCGTCGGCCACGAGATTATCGGCAAGGCCGTACGAGTCGGCTCGAACGTAAAGCACGTGAAGGTCGGCGACAGAGTTGGTGTTGGTGCGCAGGCAAGGAGCTGTCTGCAGAAAGACTGTCCCGACTGCAGCTCCCATCTTGAGAACCACTGCGCCGTGGAGAGCGTCAACACCTACGGTTCTGTCTACCCTAGAGACGAGGGCAAATCGTACGGAGGGTACGCCGACCACAACCGTACTAATGGCCACTTCGTGTTCAAGATTCCGGAAGGCTTGAGCTCTGCTGATGCTGCGCCCATGCTTTGCGGTGGCGTCACGGTCTACTCGCCACTGAAAGCCAATGGCTGCGGTCCTGGTAAGACGGTCGGCATTGTTGGTGTCGGCGGTCTTGGCCACTTCGGTGTTCTCTTTGCGAAAGCCCTCGGTGCCGACCGCGTTGTCGGCATCTCTCGCAAGTCGGACAAGAAGGACGATGCCCTCGCTCTCGGCGCGGACGAATATATCGCTACGAGTGATGATGCAGACTGGGCTACCAAGAACAAACGCTCGCTCGATCTCATCATCAGCACGATCTCAAGCGAGAAGATGCCATTGACTGACTATCTCGGCTTGCTAAAGACAAAGGGAACGTTCATTCAAGTCGGGTAAGTCGTCCGTTCGTCTGTGAAATCGTGGCGAGAGACTGACACTTTCCCAGTGCGCCCGACGGTGGCAATTTACCACCCGTGAACGCTTTCACACTCATCGCCGGTGGAATCAAGATTGGCGGCAGCGCCATCGGCTCGCCACATGAGATCGAAGAGATGCTTCAACTTGCGGCCGACCAGAAGATCAAGCCGTGGATCCAAGAGAGGCCTTTGAAGGAGGCCAATCAGGTCGTCGTAGACTTTGAAGAGGGCAAGGCGAGGTATCGCTATGTTCTGGTGAACGAGAAGCACGCTGCAAAGTGATCGTAAAGTTGTTGCACTATCCACACGATGCGATGCTAACCGGGCGCCACCGGCTTGGATTTAAGCTTTCCGGACAGATGTCCGGTGTCAGTCCCTTCTTCCGGCTTGGTGACCGGTCTGGGCAAAGCTGTACAATGTACATGCCCGGTACCTGACCGGCGTGAACATCTTATATGTACCTTGTGCGCTGTCTGTAATGTTTACAATGATTCTCATACGTGACATCTTCTAGAAAGTGCCACCTCTTCTGCTCTGATGAATCTTCTTACTTCGTTCGTTCCACTCGTACCATTGTTTGGCTGGGCTGTCGGTTCGACCTCCGGCACGAATGCATGGACTCGAGACCTCAATGATGTGTTTCCGGCCGTGGAAGATTTTCGCGACGTCGCCACGGTCGTCGGCTCGTTAGGCCTTCGGACACCAGCCAGCCTCAGACACAACATATTGATAGATTATCTGCTGGCACGATTAGCCTATGTCGAGCCGCTCGAGGTCACAACACAAGAATTTCCGATTCGTAAATGGCAAACCTTGAACGACTCTACATTATTCCAATCTGGTAGACTCTCGATCCACGGTGCCAATATCTCGACGCAGGAGATTCCGATCATTGGGGCTATACCATGGACATCGCCCACCAACAGCAAGTCGATCCACGCGCCCGTGATTTACGTCCCACAGAGTGTCAACCTGACCACATTGGATGTGACCGGGAAGATCGTCCTTCGAGATTTCGGGCCGACGTCAGATATCCCGTATCAGTTGTTTTTCCAACTCGGGATATACCGCAGCAATGACACTCAAGTGCTCGTTAATAGCTCTTACGATCGGCCATACACAGGAGCACCCCACAGAGATCTCTTGGACGCCAGTCTTGCTGGTGCTGCCGGATATGTGTCACTCTTTAACGTTCCTCGCGAAGACATCGAGTCGTACTTTAACCCTCATGAGGGAACCCACTATTATTTCTTGCCTGGAGTCTATGCAGGCTCGGAAGAAGCAAGAGTACTCAAGAAGGCCGCTGAACAAGGATTGAGCGCTAGTATCTCTGTAGAAGCTGAGGTCAGAGACACGACACAACAGCAAATCACCGCCAGATTACAGGGCTCGACCAATGAGACAATATATGTGGTATGCCACACAGACGGCAATACGTATGTTCAGGACAACGGAGTGTCAGCCTTGGTCAATATGGCCCGATACTTTGGCAAGCTTCCAATGGAGAATAGACGGAAGACGATTGAGTTCGTGTTCACTACTGGACACTTGGGTTACGCCTCAGACACCACCATCACCCTTGCAGAACGCCTCGACACATCTTATGACAACGACGAGACGGTTCTAGTCGTTGCACTAGAACACATGGGCACTCTTGAGATCCTGCCCATAGGAAGCCCGAGCGGAGCCGCCAACGGCCGCGCGCTCCAATTTACGGGACAAAATGAAATCATGGTGTGGTGCGTCGGGCCTTCAAAATACCTTCAGAGCATCAGTATTGCAAGCGCAAAGGCAAGGAATCTGGACCGGCTTTTCATTACGCCAGGTACAAGCATCCCAGACGTGGATACGGTCCCAGAGTATTCTTCCTTTGGCGGTCTCGGAACCTCGTTCCATCAGCACCTCATCCCTACCACGTCGATTATCTCTGGACCTTGGTCTCTGTGGGCGCCGAGATTTGGCGCTCTCGCCGTCGACTACAATCGATTGCGAGACCAGACACGAGCTTTTGCGGACGTCATCACGGCTGTGCAGCCGCTCTCCAAGCAACAGATCGCTGGGAACTACACTGAGTATCGACAAAGACGGGCTGCTGGAGCCAGATGGGCTGTTGAACAACGGCCACCAGTCTCTGCGCCGGATCAGACGGCTTTAGATGAGCCTGTAGCTGGCTGAATACCCTCGAGAGGCTTTCTGTCTCCGAGTGTTAGTGTTAGTCCTCGATGGCAGCGCTGACGGTAGGCGCAAACGCCTCGAGCTTGGGAGTCTGACGGATATGATTGTTCTCAGAACACTATATATTGCGGCTTACCGAAGATTCGTCAATCCTCTGTGACAGGTCCGTATGAACGGTTGTTCATTAGCAATAGGCAAACTAGAAATACATCCCATGTAATCCGAGACAATGCAAAGAGGGCAAGTCTTTTTTGACGTCATGTCTTCCATCGTATTTTGTCTTTCGTCCTTCCTCATCGTCGTTTGTGGGATATACCCATATGCAAACGTGACTCAGAATCCTCATCTTGGAACTGGCTAGATGCTTTTCCAAATAGATGTTGATCCCAGTGTTCGCCCATTGGAGTTTCACAGACCAAGGCGGCATCGTTACGTCACAGGAGCCCAAGCCATTTCGAGGTGCCTCGGTCCAATTTAGAGTTTTTAATGATTGTTTGTGATAGCGAACATCGTTGACTGGCCATTGAATAAGATCATCCCGCGCATCTACCGAATACTGTTAAACCATCTCAGTAAACCATGCTGCAAGAGTCACATGTCATCACACCCTTCGAAGTTCGTATCTCCATAACCTGCGCTCAGCCTACTGCTCCCCGTGAGATGTTCCTTCGTGATGATCATCAGATCACCATTCTCTATCCTGGATGCTTCTTTATGCCCAATGGCTTTCTTTCTCAAATGCTATCGATGCTCTGCGACCACCGCGGGAATATTCACAATGCTAAAATGCATTTCTGCCCCTGCGAACACTCGCTGACCCTTCCCTGATATCACAGTCCGACTGAACACATTACTATAGCATATCCCCATGGCACCACAGAACAGAGCAGAGCGCGGTGCGGCTTGTCTATCATGTAGACGCCTAAAGGGTTTGCATTGCAATGGTCTTGATACTCGTATTCGATTGCTGACTCGACCCAGATGAAGTGCTTGCCACCTGTCAGTGGTTTGGGCTGTCTGCGATGCAGGAAGTCGAGACGAGCATGTGCAGTCCGAGCCCAGTTGGACAGTCCGCAGACACAAGACAACAGTATCTCCTCGCTCGGTGCAAACCTCGCACTGACGCCCGACTCTCGATCGAATGCGGAAGGCCTTCCCTCTTCGACTCAGCCACTCCAGGCGCTTCCCACCATCTACAATGCCTTTTCTGCCCATGAACAAGTGCACGTGGAGAGCTCAGAACACCAAACTGCTAACAGTGGATCCGAGCGCGAGCCGGTCAAGTCCTGGGAGACTTTTGAGCCTGACGTTTCGAGGGAAAATGCTATAGAGTTCATGAGCCTGTGAGTACTATGACATCACATTTGGTTCATTTCTGACATGAGCAACAAGGTTTACGGAATTACTTCTGCCGTTACTAGCAGCCGTGCTCGAGGACTCAGATGTTGTAGATTCAGGAGTCGTGGACCGGCATCCTTTTTTTGCAGTTTGCATAGCATATGCTGCAAGTAACTGTGTGCCTGGGCAGGAGAGTATCCGCAGTGCACTCTGGACCAAAATACGTCCGTGGATGCACGCTCTGCCCTTCTCGGATCGCGAATCAGACGAAATCGAGCTCATCAACCTGAAGTCTCTGCTCGTGCTCTACGCGTCTGCCAAATCGAGTATTCTGGGCAAAGGGAAACATTACCCGGAGCATCAGCTTCATCTTTGGACAGTCAAATCCCAAACCGAGATGTACTCCAGACACATCCGGCTACACCAGTCTGCTCGTCACTTCGCTAAAGCTGGACATGATTCACCTGCAAACGCAGATCTTCTTGGAAAATACAGATGTTGGCTCTGGTTGCATGCATCATGTCACTAGTACGGGGTTATGATCTTTGAGAGCCATAAAGTTCTATTGCTAACCAGAGCTTCAACATTACAGTTTTTCGCTCGTAACTGGCTCACCTCCAACGATGGTGATCGATGGCATTGTACGTATAGCACCTAGGCTACTCGAGGGAATACATCAGCACCAAGGCATACAATCCATGTTAGCAGAAATAAAGCTCTGTCTGGTCTGGGATGAGGTATAGCACCACTTTTGAGTACTGCCAGTCTTCACACTGACATTGCGACATAGTTGGGACGAAGGTGGCCCACAGTTCGTGAATGGTGGGCAACTGCAGCAATTCTCGATGATTCTGAAGACTATAATAGCATCATCACTGCTGATGATATTGAGAAACAACTGCGCAATCATTTTGACGCTTCTTCTTTCGGAACTTCGAGTGGTAGGTGTTTTCCAAAGATGGAAACTCACCATCTTTCCCATTTTCTAACCACGATACCTAGGACTCACGCCCATAATGACTGCGTATCACTATTACTTCAATCGCTTTTGTCTCTATAGCCATTTGACAAAGCGCATTGATCCAAATCAGCTTCGAGCGACTGACGAAAACGTGCTGAAGCTGGCAATCTCGGCTGCCCTCGACTTCCTGAACTTATTTCAGAACCTCGGCTCACAAGGCATGTATCGCATTCGCTATATGTCTGGCTTCTGTCCCGAAACGTTTGCATTCTGCTCCATATTCGTGTTGCGGTGCATCGAAGCTTTTCCAACTTGGTTCTGCGACATGAAACCGCAGCTTACCCTGATGGAAAGAGTCGCAGTATTTGTCGGTGGCCTCGACATAGAAGGTTCGAACTCAAGAGCCACTCTCGGTCAATCGTTACAAAAGCAGATCGCAGCTGCTGTAGAAAGACTAGAAGTCTTTCGAGGAAGCTGTAACGCAGCCGAGCTTTCACCTGCAAATGGCTCTTCCAATGAGATCATCGCGACTGGATGTGATGTATCGGCAGATGGATGGCCTGTACTGGGCAGTGCTATAGAAACGGGCATTGAGATCCCTTCAAGCATGTTCGATCTAGACTCATGGCTAGACTCTGTATAGCTCCAACAAATCGCAAGATTCCTGGATAGATCAAAACACTGTTGATCAAAAAGAGGTGTTGGATATTCGTTCAAACAGTGACAGAAAGCTATCTGCGGTTTTATGTTCTTATTCTTCTCTTTAGAATGACTTTCAGCTCATTGAGGTGCTTCATCTCACCTTATGCCGAATTTTCCGTCTTACTAGATGAGTAGACCAGAGCGAATCATTGCTAAGACCACATTTTGACACATGGAGTTTTCACTTTTATAGGAGGTACGAGGCTAGAGCGGCAGCTAGCGTCTCCCAAGTTTCCGCTTCCCTTACAAGGCTCAACGCTTATATTGTACAACCTTCTTGTGATCTTAACCGGCCGCGCGGGGAGTGGGAATAAGCGTAATTACCGAAAACCATCTTCAAGCAGAGCTTCCGCGTTACTGTCGTCCTAATGAAGCCTGGAAGCTCTGCATAAGAGCGTGCCGTACTCAAGATGCAGGGACTTGCCAGCGATCCATCATCCTCACGTCCACACCCATGTCAAACTCGCGTCGGGCCCAAAGTCTTTCTACAATATATCGCCTGTGAATGCTTGCAGGTTGCACAATCATGGCCAGCTTACCCAATCGCCCGACCGACTTCAGCACACCTTATGCGGAGCGAGCTTCAAAATCTGCTGGCACTTTGAATGGCGTGCAGTCAAGCAAGGAAAATATCCAGAAGCATGTTGTCACTGACGTCCTCATTATCGGTGGTGGATTTGGTGGCATGTATGGCTTGTTCAGGATTCGTCAGCTAGGACTTACTGTCAAGCTCTTCGAAGCAGGTGCCGACTTTGGAGGAACCTGGCACTGGAACCGCTATCCTGGTGCACGTGTCGACAGTGAGGTACCGTTCTATAGCTTGTCTATTCCCAAGGTCTACGAGTCTTGGGAATTTACTGAACGATATCCGGGCCATCAAGAGCTGAGAGACTATTTCAAGCACGTTGACAATGTCCTTGATCTGAGCAAAGACGCGCACTTCAACACCGTTGTCGTGGAAGCCAAATATCACACCGAGGATGCGAAGTGGCATATTCGCACCAGAGATGGGCGAACAGCGATCGCAACGTATCTCATCTGTGCTACAGGCTCGTCGTACAAAAAGAATATCCCCTGGTTTGATGGCCTTGACGAATATACTGGGCAGCTCATCCACAGCGCAGCGTACCCAGAAGCTGGCCTCGATGTTAAAGGCAAAAGAACTGGTGTGTTTTGCTCAGGAGCAACTGGAGTTCAGATTGTGCAGGAACTTGCAAAGGAAGACTGCGACCTGACTGCTTTCATACGAACGCCCAACGTGGCGATCCCGATGAGACAACGCAAGCTAAGCCATGAAGAGCAATTGGCGAACAAGAACATATGTCAAGCCCTCTTCAACTCAGCAAAACAATGCCGCTCTGGCTTTCCCTACACGCCCACATCGGGGCGTTTCCATGATGCTAGCCCAGAGGAGCGTCGCAAAGTCTACGAGGTACTGTGGGAGCGAGGCGGCTTTCCTTTCACGATGTGTAACTACCGGGACTTCTTAGTCGACCGCACCGCGAATCGAGAGATCTACCAGTTCTGGTTGGAGAAGACACGCTCAAGAATTCAGGACCCATTCAAGCGAGATGTTATGGCGCCCATGGAGCAGCCGCATTGGCTCGGTACAAAACCACCGTCGCTCGAGCAAGACTACTATGAAATGATCGATCGACCAAATGTCACAGTCGTGGATCTCAAGAAAACACCCATCGTGCGCTTTGAAGAAAAAGGCATCCGAACCTCGGAGAAATTGCTGGAGTTTGACATTATCATCTCTGCCACAGGGTATGATGCGCTGACCGGCAACTTAAAAGACATCGGCCTGATTGACACTGATGGAGTTCCACTGTCCAAGAAGTGGGAGAAAGGCACATACACCTACATGGGCCTCATGATCCCTAGATTGCCAAAAATTTTCATGGTGTATTCGCCTCAAGCCCCAACTGCTCTCGCGAATGGGCCGGCCATAATCGAGAAGCAGGTGGATTGGATCGCAGATGCGGTTGGTAAGATGAGGGAACAAGGTATCGAATCAATCGACGCACAGGAAAGTTCTGCCGAAAATTGGCGAGCAAAGGTTCAAGAATTGAGTGATATGACGTTGTTCAAAGGCACGAAGAGTTGGTACACAGGGTGAGTGGGGATTCCGTCCCTCAGCGTAGTTAATAAGTACTTCCGAGCTTCTTTTGCCCGATCGTTCGCTGACTCGTACTCTACTGCAGTGCAAACATCGAAGGCAAAACACTAGAGCAGTTAGTCTACATTGGCGGCCTCGATCGGTATCATGAGATCATTCATGGAGTTCTGGCTGAAGGAACCAATCAGTGGGCAGGTTTCGATGTTAATCGAAGCCCCCATGCTTAGTATTTTGTAGCGCTATGTAGTGGGTGCTACTTTTGATCTTGGATAAGTCGTGTCACTCTCGGCAGGCATAGAGGATTATCCTTTCTCATCGCGGGCTGATCCAGACCTCAAACTCTGACAAACCCCAACCAACCCCACCTTCGCCGTTCGGTGCAACTACACGAAGAGCTGTGCTTGTGATGCTCGGAAACGTGATTTGCGCCTTTGCGTTCGCTGTCAATTTTCCACGAAGGGTCTGGGATGGGACAGTCGACCAGCTGGCTCCGTTCAAATACTGTAGATCGTAGTTGGCTGGCAAGCGGACGCCGCCTGCATCATCATAGAAGTAGAGATCGACTTCAGATAGAGTCTGCGGGCTGCTAAAAGTGATGGCGTACCAATCTGTCTTGTTTGGACTCGCGTACGTCGTCCACCTGGTGTTCTCGGGGATGCCGACACGGAAGATCGTGCCATCAATCGCATGCCACACGTCATCTCCACCAAAGGCCGAAGTGAAAGATGCTGAGGGCTGTGTTCCTGTGTTGTTCCTCAGTGAGTTTACAGCGATGTTGATCTCTGCTCGAGCCGCTTGTTGTCTCTCAGATCCCAGCGTCACTGTCAGAGGTCCCAAGCCAACCCGAGACTCAGCCAAAACATCATCTACCCAGACCTGCAGGCCGCTCCCTTGGCCGTAGTGCGTGCCATCCCTATCCCACAGGATTGTCACGCTGTGGCCGTGATAAGCCGCATTCTCCAAGCCAAAGTAGCTCCATGAGCTTGGGACCAGTGGATTGACGACCAAACTGCTACCAGGTCGAGGACGTAGACCAAGCAGACCAGTGAGGATATTGTCGATGAAGGTCGAGTGATTGTAGTCTTCGCTGTGGCCTTCTGTGTCGTAGATCCATGCGTCTTTGTCTGGCCAGTGAGCTTCCGCAACGTACGGCTGGCCGTTTTTCGAATGCATTACAGCATACTGCGAGATTAGGGTGAAATAGTCAGAGGAGGTGATGTAAGGCTGAGCGGGATAGTCATGCAGTAGGTTCTCCACTGCCGTAAGCGTTTGCGAGGTTGCAAATGGCCAGGCAGGGCCCGTCCACCGACAGCAACCTTCTGTGGCATCATGCATGTACCATGATGAACGCTTCTCTGTGGTCGTCGGTCCATAAGTAGATGCGAAACCTGAGGGGTCCATCAACTGTGTGAAAGCTTCCGCGTAGTCGGGCTGGAGACTCATGTTGAACATCCAAGGAAGATAGCCCATGATCTCGCGAGTGTCCAATAAGCTACCGTCTGAATTATTGTCCCTGGCACGGTGCTTGAAGAAGCGATCGTTGCTGTCCCACAGCAGAGCTTGCGTCGCATTCTCAATGGCCTTCGATTTACTTTGGAATTTTTGTGCAAGGTCCGCATTTCCAGCAAGTGCAGCCAAAGCTGAGATGGCGGCTGCGTCTCCGAACTGGTAGCTGTTGATGGTGGGACGGTATCCATAACCTCCATGATATGGATCCGCTGGATCAGTCTCATATGACGCCACAGTGTATTCGGAGGCATCCCAAACCGGTGCTTGCCAGTACAGACCCAAAGTCTCATTAAAGTGGTTGTCATACCCGGTATAGTATTGCACAAGATTACCCAGTTGGCTTATGGCGAAGTCCAAATCGCCTGTGACGAGGTACTGCTTCCAAACTGACGTGGCTGCCCAGAAGCTGTATTGATGCACCCAGTCGGTTGTGTCCGGGTTCAGGTCGTATGTTGCTGCTTTTGCAGATATTCCTGGTCCCGCCATTCACTAGTGTTGGTCAGTAACGAAAACCATATGCTCATCAACCCACGATAATTGCAGTTTGCGGCTTACATATTTGACCAAGTCTTGCCCGTATGTGACATCTCGGAGCCAGCGACCTTCGGTTATATGATGACCGGCTGCAGCAACGATGCCCCCATATGGCCCACCGTAACCTACTGGAAGCAAGAACTCTGTAGAAATGTAGCCATTTTCGGTGCTGGTGTAAAAGAGATGCTCTTTGTAGCTCTGCAATCGATAATAGTAGACGTCCTGGATGTTCTGATCAGGCAATTCTACAAAGGGCACATTGTCTTCGTACCAGCCTGAGTCCTCAATGCTGACTAGAAGGCGGCTGTGATTCAGAAACGAGGTACAGAGAGCAGGAGTTATAAGGGGCAAGACTACTGCAATGGTGCAAGCAGTAAATCTCCGCATGGTTGCGAGGAGGACGAAGGTGTGCGTCGAAGATGCGCTCTCTAGTCCATACAATATAATAAGTTATCAGATATGAGTGATGGTACAACGTGGTGTGACGGTTACATCGAGCTGAACTTTCACACTACGCCTCGAATGACGACAGGTCTTTCTTGAGCATGATACTTCGGGCTGAAGTCAGACCGGTGTCGAATAACTGGCATCTTTCCGGAGACACCAGCCTAGCGCTGAAGGATTGCTGCGGCTGAGGAGGAGGTGAAGGCTTAGCTGGACCAAGCTCGAACTGAAAGCTTATTTGTATGTTCGACAGCCAATACGAGATACTGAATGCGTATTCGAAGTGTCCTGAACTTCCACAGCAGTTTCACGATTTCGACATTCTTTGTCTTGCTCGACAGCTGAGATCAACAACAGTTCCACTGATTGTCAGCCGCACGACTTCAAATATCGCAGAATCCTACGCTAGTCCTTAGAAGCTGTGGCCGACATGTACGAAAACCAATCATCACCTTGAAACATGATTTGCTCGATTCGGTCAATGGTCCTTTCATCTCTCGTAACGAAGAAGCCGCGCTAGAGATTTATGTGTACGATTCCTACACCTGCAACAGAAAATAGTGGCGCTACTGTTGCCATGCGAATGAGCGCTCGTTAGCAGCAACCGACGTGCTGGCTGGCCGTTCTCGATCTAGCCAAAGAATTTGATTCTTCTTCAGAAGAGACGTTGCGAGTGGATCGCTTCATACTGATATGGTGAGATCTAGCAGAACTTACAAGCCTAGATGTTCCAGCCGCATTGCAGCCCGAACAGACGAAGAGTAGACATGGAGTCAGTGCTCAAGGTGAGTGTCACATAGTCACACGCGGCAACGCCGAACACGAGAAAAGAAAGGCAGTCCATCGATGCCATTTCCAGATATGCAGCAGATGACAAGTTAACCAGAGGTAGTCCGTATCACATATTTAAGTAGCGACGAGAGCCGTGACAGGCGAATAATATCACAGCCATCTTTGTCCCTCTTCTCAAGTTGACATGAAAGCCATCATTGGAATTCTTTGTACATTGGTTGCAGTGGCCACTGCCACTGTTATTCCAGCAAATGGCTACACTCCACCAAGCGACATGCCCGATGGTGCATACTTCGTCAATTTCGACGAAGCCGGCAACGCTGTCACCACTCGGGCAGACACGGGAGACATCGTCGCTCGAGAGATCGTAGCCACTTCCAGTGTTGAGCAGCGTGACCTGCCGACGACCCCTTTCGACTGCGGTGAAGGGTGCCCGTCTTCCTGCACAGGCTATGATCTGAACGCCGGCGACTATGCGACTGTTCAGCATTGTATGGATAACTTCCTCGACCGCACACAGGCGAATGGCGGCTACGGCAACGGAGTCTGGTATTGCCGCGCTGGAGACACTCTGCTCGCCGTCTGCAACTACGTCAACACAAACTATGGCGGCACCTCAGAGATCAACACCTTCAACAGCATTATGGATTCGCAGTGTGGCAGCTATCGATCAGGATGGGTCTTCATCAAGGCCTGGCAGAAGACATATGTAAGTGTGAAAAGCAAGAATGCGATCAGAGTTTCATCCTTTAACGATTACAATAGTGGCGAACAGATTGGGGCGAGAACATCTGCGGAAACGCTGGAGGGCCTGACAAGCGTCACGATGTGACACCCTACTACAGCTAGAGTGTGCAAACACCATGCAGGGGAGAGGATGGAGAAGCACGACCACGGAGCTTACAAGTCATTCAACATGGCTGCGTTTGCTAAAGGGTCGATGCAGCCAGTCATTACAGTCAAATTCGGTGAATGAATGCATAACTCACATAAATATCTCCTCCACGGACATAATGCGTTCGAGTCAAGGAGTCTCCCATTGTTGTCGACCAAAAGCTTGCCTGCCAATCATCACACGTGACTTATCTCTTATCGAGAATTGATCGAAGTTGTGGCCAATCATCCACGCAGAACGAAGACTCTAGTGGCATCCGAATCAGGAAGGAGACGCTCAATTTACAGCTGGCTTGACGTATTTTCGGCTGACCGAGGTAACAGCGAACACTCGCCTGCAACGCGCATGTGCTTGAAACACGTCTTTACTTTAGGATCTTGTAACTTGTGCAATTTGTTCGATCGCCGGACGACCCAAAATACACAAGTTTGTGACCCCGCTGTTCGTCAAACAACGCCCGGAGATATCGCCAAGATGTCCGCCTCTACGAATAACGTCAATGACATCCTCAACAGTCTGCCACATCTTCGCCGTGGTACAGGCGGTGTCGCTGCAGTCGTGAAAGATGGCAAGGTGCTGGGTAAGAAGGCTTGGGGCTATGCTGATCTCGACTTGCGCGTCCCGATGACCACGAAGACTGTATTCCCAATCTGCTCCATCAGCAAACAGATGGTGTGCTTGGCAATGCAGTCCCTGTTGCAGAAACCAAGTGCTAAGATGGCCGAGCGCAAGGAGAGCCCTGAGGAGCAGATGGAAGCAGAGTTGCACAGGCTGGTGCCTCACTTGAAAGGCGCAGAGGGCGGTGCGGATCTCAAGGTGAAAGACTTGGGTAATATGCAATCTGGAATTCGGGACTACTGGGCCATGTGAGTTCTTATGGAGAGGAGTTCTTGAAGTTCCACTGACATCAAATGCAGGACTACTCTTTGGGGAGCAAAGCCAGACGACAAGTTCTCCATTCTGCACGACGCACCTCAAGCTCTCGACCGAACAAAGAGCCTCCACTTTGCTCCTGGAACAGAATACTCTTACTCTAATGTCAACTTCCATGTCCTTGGCAGGATTCTGGAGGAAGTTACCGGGATGAGCCTTGCGCAAATCTTGGTCGAGCGCCTCTTCATTCCAGCTGGCATGTCCTCAGCAGGCTTGTGTCCGAACACAAACGGCCTTCCGCTTCCCATAGTGGGTTATGAAGGCAATGACACTGTCGGTTACTTCGCGGCCACCAACCGTATCGAGTGGGCTGGTGATGCCGGTATTGCCGCTTCGCTCGAGGACATGATCGCCTACGAACAGTATCTCGACCGCAGCTTGTCTGACCCAGATAGTCCGTACGCTACGACGTCGAAGCAGCAGCACTTCAGAGATGGCACTCCCGCGTCTTACGGCTACGGTCTCGGCAGATCTGAGCGAGCGGGCAAGACTGCAATCAGCCACGGCGGAGCACTTCGAGGGTTCCGCCACGGACGCCTGCAGATCCCTTCCGAGCGGCTCTCGGTTGTGGTCTTGCTCAACTACGAGGCGCCGGTGGGCGTTTTCGTCGACCACGTATTGGAAAAGCTGTTGAACTATGAGGATCCGAAGCCAAAATCCATCAATGCGGCGCCCGAGCTGAAGGGCGACTTCCTCGACCCAAAGACGCAGCTGTATCTGGAGATCAAGGCTGGCGAGGGAGTCAAGCCAGGCACTTTGGTCATGAACTACGGCCCTGGCACCACTGGCGCGACGATCAAACTCACCTCGGAGACCACTGCGGAGTCACCAGACACCAAGCTCAGGCTTGACGGCGACACCCTCCACGTCGAGCGCATAGATGACAACAGGATCATTGAAGCCAAGCGCATTCAGTCTCCAGCAGATGCCGCAGCGACTTTTGCTGCAAGCACAAACGTCGTCGGCCGTTATCGCTGCGAGGAGTCGGACAGCACTTTCACGGTTTCGGGCGAAGACGGTGTTCTGCACGGCTCGTTCGATGGGTTCTTGGGTCAAGGTCCGATTTGGCTCATGCGTCATCTGGGCGAGAGCGTTTGGGCATTGGGCAATCCTCGAAGTTTGGATTCTACGCCGCCAGGAGACTGGACTGTGGCGTTCAAGCGTTCAAAGGATGGGCAAGGAGTTGAGGGATGCACAGTTGGGTGTTGGTTGGCAAGGAAATTGGAGTATACAAAGGTTTAGAGCGATGCTGTAGATATGCAGATAGGATAATCGCATTCTTGTATATCTCCGAGGCTATTCGACCGCTCTGCTCTTGTGACTGCTCTGTGCTTGCGTTTACAAAATGAACGTAAGCCTGACAGCACGCTGAGTGACTTCGACCAGAAGTGGGTTGCGCTGAGCTCGGATGCATCGAAAGCAGCGGCCGACGTGATGGCAAAGACTTTAGCAAATACTTCGGTATGAGATTTTGAAGTACGGGAGACTTCAGGGTCCTCTCATCACAGAGATATTCCATGTCTTCCCACTCTTGTAGCATGATTGAAACATTCTTCGCTTCTTTTCCCACCTGAAGGATCTACCTCTGGCCAACGTCCAAAGACGCTTGAAATTAAAAAGATCAAGGGTGTCAAGAAAGACCATAATGTAGCTCCGACCCCACTAGAGCTTGGGCTTTCTGGAAGATAATCTCCCAACTCCCCTCTGGAAGTATCTATATAGATTTATATCAATGCATTATCAACATCTTAATATAAAAACTATATACAGCCACTTTGGGTTGTGAGGGTTAGGGTGCATGTCTCATGTTTTTTTGATGCACATGTACGTATATTCACGTATGTTCCTTCGCGCGCAACCATTGAGAGTAGACATGGAGTCGTACAGACCAGTCCTAGTTTCTTTGAACGGTAGTTAGATGGCAAGCACAACCAAAAGCCATTGGAACAAGCCAACGTTTTGATTGGCCCGCGTCTCCAGAACTTCACTCCATCAACATTCAGCACAGATACTCGGTCACAAGACAACCAGCCCAAATCCGTGCAATGCCA
>Ga0265797_10000791_pt1 | contig 57569 bp, 46 predicted proteins | sample P2T30metagenome_FD_192433 | JGI IMG/M metagenome (GOLD analysis project Ga0265797, IMG submission 192433) | Plant litter microbial communities from East Loma Ridge, Irvine, California - P2 T30 | ecosystem: Environmental > Terrestrial > Plant litter > Unclassified | place: USA: California...
CAGACCCGGGGCTGACGGCGCGCGCCAGCCGGCGTTGATGAAGCGCAGGCGGATGGGCGAACCTTCCCAGCCCTCGGCCGGCACCGACAGTTTCGCCAGCGGCTCGGCCAGCCGCGCCAGGCGCTCGCGCCAGCTGCGGGTGGGCACCCGCGCCGCGCCGTCGCGCTCGTCGAGCGCATTCAGGCGCTCCTTGACCGGGTCGCGCGTGAGCAGCAGCATGGCCAGCGCGGCGCCGCCGAAGATCGCCAGGAACAGCAGCGCCAGGATCAGAATTTGTACTTTGTTCATTGCACTAAAACCCGTTACATGCGGATGCGCACGATCTTGCGGATCGCCAGCACGCCGAGAATCATCATCGTGATCGCCGCGCCCGACATCTTGCGGCCCACCGGATCGTTGACCAGCACCCCCATGGTGCCGGGATTGGCCATGTACATCGCGAAGCCGGCGCCGAATGGCAGCAGGCACAGCACCCAGGCCGAGATGCGGCCCTCGGCCGAGAGCACGCGCACCTGGCCGGCCAGCTTGTGGCGGTCGCGGATGATGGTGCTGATCGAGGTCAGCAGCTCGGTCAGGTTGCCGCCGCTCTCGCGCTGGATCAGTACTGCGACCACGAAATACTGCAAATCCATGCTGGGCACGCGCTGCGCCAGATTCTGCAGCGCGTCGCCCATCGAGACCCCGAAATTGACTTCGTCAAACGCGGCCTTGAATTCTTCGCCGAGCGGCGCCGTGACTTCTTCGGCCACCAGTTTCAGCGCCGTCGGAAACGCGTGGCCGGCGCGCATCGCGCGGCTCATCATGTCGAGCGCTTCCGGCAACTGGCGCTCGAAGCGCGCCAGGCGCGCCTCGCGCGCACGCGACAACTGCATCAGCGGCAGCGCCGCGCTGGCCAGGCCGGCCAGGGGCCACACCGGCGCCGGCAAGCCGAGCCAGGCGGCCACGATCAGGCCCGGCAGCATGAACGCCAGGCACAACGCCAGCAGGCGCGCCACCAGATAACTGGCGCCGGCCTGCTGCAGCATGCGGTCCAGGCGACGGGCGCCCGGCAGGCGCCGCAGCAGCGCATCGAACTCGGGGTTCTCGCTCAGGCGTCGTTCCTTGACGATGGTGACGTCGAGCTCGCGCGCCTCGATGCCGATCACATTGCGCAGGCGCAGCGCGATCCGATCGGCTTCCGGGTTGCGGTGCGCCTGCCAGCCAATGACCACGCCCCACACCAGCAGCAGCACGGCGGCGAACAGCAAGACAACGAACAGGATGAAGGTAGTGTCCATGAAGGTTGGCGCTCAGCGCGGTTCGAAGATGTGCGGCGCCAGGTTCACGCCGAAGGTGCGCAGGCGCTCGGCGAAGCGCGGCCGCACGCCGGTGGCCACCGACTGGCCCAGCACCGTGCCATCGTCCTGCACGCCGGTCTGGCGGAAGGTAAAGATCTCTTGCATCGTGATCACTTCGCCTTCCATGCCGGTGACCTCGGAGATCGACAGCACCTTGCGCTTGCCATCGGTCAGGCGCGACACCTGCACCACCACGCCGACCGCGGACGCGATCTGCTGGCGCATGGCTTTCGGCGGCAGGTTGGGCGCTGCCATGCTGATCATGTTTTCAAGACGCGTCATGGCGTCGCGCGGGGTGTTGGCGTGAATTGTTGCCATCGAGCCCTCGTGGCCGGTGTTCATCGCGCCCAGCATGTCCATCGCTTCTTCGCCGCGCACCTCGCCCAGGATGATGCGGTCGGGGCGCATCCGCAGCGCGTTCTTGACCAGCGCGCGCTGGGTCACTTCGCCGCGCCCTTCGATGTTGGCGGGCCGCGTTTCCAGGCGCACCACGTGCGGCTGCTGCAGCTGCAGTTCGGCCGCGTCTTCGACCGTGACGATGCGCTCGTTGTGGTTGATGAAGCCCGAGATCACATTGAGCATCGTGGTCTTGCCGCTGCCGGTGCCGCCCGAGATCACGATGTTCACCTTGGCCTTGCCCAGGCCCTGCAGCACCTCGGCCATGTCGGCGGTCATGCTGCCGTAGGCGACCAGGTCGGCCAGGCGCAGCGGATCGGCCGAGAAGCGGCGAATCGACATCACCGGCCCGTCGATCGCCAGCGGCGGGATGATGGCGTTGACGCGCGAGCCGTCCGGCAGGCGGGCGTCGACCATCGGGCTCGATTCATCGATGCGGCGGCCCACGCGCGAGACGATCTTGTCGATGATCTTCATCAGGTGGGCGTCGTCGTTGAAGGTGACGTCGGTGAGTTCGAGCTTGCCGCGCCGCTCGACATACACCTGCTTGTGGGTGTTGACCAGGATGTCGGACACGGTCGGGTCTTCGAGCAAGGGTTCGAGCGGGCCGAAGCCGAGCATCTCGTTCTGGATGTCGCGCGTCAGGGTCTTGCGCTCGGCGTCGTTGATGACCACCATTTCTTCTTCGAGCAGGCGCTCGACCAGCAGGCGCAGTTCCTGGCGCACCTGGTCGGAACTGAGGCGCTGCATGCTTTCCAGGTCGACCCGGTCAAGCAGCGACTCGTGGATGCGCGCTTTGAGCTGGTGATAGGCGCGGTTGTCGATCGGGCCGCGCTGGGCGGTCGGGCGCGGCGTGGCGCTGCTGCTGCCAAGGCGCTCGCGCAAGGAGACGGATGAAGTCATGCTGATTTCCTGCGGTCAGGTGCGCCGGTGCGGCGCTTGAACATGCGCGACATCAGGCTCGCTGCCTGCTGTGGCGCGGCTTCGCCGGTGAGCTGGCGCGCCATCTCGACCAGTGCGGCGCTGAGCGGACTGTCCGGCGCCAGGCGCGTGATCGGCACGCCCTGGTTGACCGACTTGGCGGCCGAGTCGTAGTTGTTCGGCATCGTGATGCGGATCTCGGTGTCGAACGCTTCTTCCAGATCCTTGAGCTTGATATCGCCGTTCTTGTCGTAGCGGTTGATGATCAGCTCGACCTTGTCGCGGCCGTAATCGAGGTTGCGGAACACGGTCAGCAGGCGCTTGCCGTCGCGGATGTACGGCAGCGTCATCTGCAGCACCGGGTAGATGGTGTCGGCATGGTCGAGCGCGCGGATACTGACCGGGTCCAGGCTGCGGCCGACGTCGAGCACCACGAAATCGTACTGGCGCCGCGCCAGCTTGATGATCGCGTCGACGTGTTCGGGCTTGACGTCGCTGGCGTGGGCCGGATCCGACGGCGCGGCCAGCACGCTGAAGCTGGGCGTGACGCTGACCATGCTCGAAGCCAGGAACGACGGGTCGAGCCGGTGGATCTGGGTCGCGACATCGGACAGCGTGGCCAGCGGCTTGTTGTCCGAGACGAACAGCGAGGCGTCGCCGAACTGCAGGTTCATGTCGATCAGCGCCACCCGCTTGCTGCCGCCGGCCGACAAGGCATACGCCAGGTTGGTGGCCAGGAAGGTCGAGCCGCTGCCGCCCTTGCACGAGATGAAGGCCAGCACCCGGCCTTGCGCGGCGCCATGGTTGCCCATCTTCTCGGCGGCGCGGTCGAGTGCCAGGCCCATGGCGGCCGGGCTTGGAACGGCGGGCAACACTTCGCGCACGCCGGCGCGCATCGCGCGCAGCAAAAATTCCTGCGACAGGTCCGACGTGAGCACGATGAATGCCATGCGCGGGAACAGCTGGCCCACGCTCTCGAGCTGGTCGAGTTCACCGTCTTCGGCGCGCGGCCGGTCGACGATCAGGACATCGGGCACGGCTTCGTCGGACATGGTCGACAGGCGCGCCGGCGAACCGGCGATCATGTCGACTTCGTCGAGGCCGGGACGGTTGCGCAACTGGCGCGCCAGCTCGATCAGTTGGCGCTCGTCGCGCGATAGGACTGCGATTTTCACGATGGACTCCGAAAGCCGGTTAACGACCGAACGCCGAACCGGCGGGCTGGGCCCGCGGGTTGTCGTACGAACCGGTGTAGTTCTTGTAGATCTCGACGGCAGTCGCGCCCTCGATCGTGGCCGCCGGGCGCGCCGGATGGGGCGATGCGATCTGCCGGGCGACGATATTGCGCACGCTGGCGCCGTCCGTGGCCGGACCGTCGGTCGCGCAGCCGGCCAGCAGGCCGGCCGTCATGCAGCCTGCCATGCAGAGGTTCAGGAAGCGGGATGTCATTGCTTGTCCTTCGCGGCGCTGGCGCCTTCGTGTTTACCATCGAGCAGAAATTCGGTGCGGGTCGGCGCCACGTAGGCGTCGGTCGGCAGCGCTGGCACGCCTTCCATCGGTTTCACCAGGTGCGGCGTGATAATGAAGACCAGTTCGGTGCGGTCGTTCTGGAAGTCGCTGCTGCGAAACAGCGTGCCCAGCACCGGTACTTCGCCCAAAAACGGGAAGCGGCGGATGCTGCTGGTGACGTTGTTGCGAATCAGGCCGCCGATGGCGAAGCTCTGGCCATCCTGCAGCTGCACCGTGGTCGAGGCGCGGCGGGTGGTGAACGCCGGCAGGATCGCGCTGGCGTTGGCCGAGCCGTTGATGCTGATGCCGATCCCTTCGCGGTTGATCTCCGAGACCTCGGGCGCCACGCGCAGATTGATGGTGCCGCTACTGAGCACCGTCGGCGTGAAGCGCACCGCCACGCCGTATTCCTTCTCTTCGAGCGTGATGGTATTGTTGCCGCCCGAATTGTTCTGGGCCACCGGGATGAAGATCTTGCCGCCGGCGAGAAAACTCGCTTCCTGGCCACTGATCGCCATCACGTTCGGCTCGGCCAGGATTTTCACCAGGCCGTCGCGGTGTTCGCCGTCGATCGTCAGACCCTTGATGCCGCTGCCGATGGCGTTCACGCTGCCGGCGCCGCCGCTGAGCAGATTCGACAGGATGCCGTAGGTCCAGCTGCCGTTGCTCTTGCTGGCGCCGAGTTTGGCGCCGAGCTGGTCGACCAGCGACTTCGACACTTCGGCAATCTTCACTTCAAGCATGACCTGCTGCGGCGCGGCCACGCTCAGCATATTGAGCACCTTGCGGCTCGGCGCCGACACTTCCGATTTACTGGCCTTGGCCGGCGCGGTGGCGGCGCCGGGAATCGCCGCCGCGTTGCTCAGCAGCGACGCCAACGCCACGACCCCGGCCGCCTCTGCCGGAATTGAGCCGGCCTCGCTGCCGCCCGACACCAGCGGCGCGCCTTCGTGGAACGCAATCGCCAGGTCCATCAACTGGCTCGCCACCATGGCGTCGCTGACGGTGCCCGACAGGATCAGCGTATTGCCGCTGTTGCCGATCCGGATATCCTTCTCGCGCGGGAACAGGCGCTCGAACTGGGTACGCAGCACACTGGTATCGATCCCGACTTCGATGTCGATCACGATCGAGCGGCGTTCGGCGCCGGCGCCGCGGCCGCTGACGATCATATTGGTGCTGCCGACGCTGCGCGGCACCAGCACCACTTCGCTCGCGCTCGGCACCACGACGTCGGCCACTTCGGGCGCGCCCACGGTCACTTGCGCGGCCGGCGTGCAGAAGCGCTTGATCTGCGACTTGCCGCGCACCAGCTCGATGCGCTTGGGCGCAGCGTCGCGCAAATCGATGCAGTCGCCGCTGGCGACCGGCGCCGCGGCGCCCGTGCTCTTGACGGCGGCTGCTGCATACGTGGCGTCGGCTGCCAGGGCCAGCGCGCAGGCCAGCAGGGTCTTGCTCAGTACAGGGGTCATGACGTTCTTCATTCTGGTCAATGCACAAATTATTGTGAAGCGGCGCCGAGGCCGCGGATCACCATCACGCCGTCGGCGCGCCGTGCCGGGGCATGCTTCGATGCCGGCGCCGGTGCGCGCGCCACGGCCTTGGCTGGCGGCAGGCCCAGCACCGACTCGCGGGTGGCGCCGCCGGTATTGGCCGGCTGCGGGTCGACCTGGTTGCGCAGCACCAGCGACAAGGTGCCAATGCTGCGCGCCAGGTCGAGCTTTTCGACCTGTTCCGGCGCCAGCTCGAGCGTGACGGCATTGACCACGCGCGGCTTGTTGTCGTCCACCACCGAGTCCTGGGCCACGGCCAGCACCAGGATGCGTTCGAGCACGATCTTCGAGATCGAGGCGTCGCGCTGCACCAGATCGGTGTTCGGCGCCTGCAGGTTGACCAGGATGTCGACATAGTTGCCCGGCAGTGCAAAACCGGCCACGCCGACCACGTCGTTGACGCGCACCGTCATGGCGCGTTTTCCCGCCGCCACCACCGCCGACAGGCCACCCATCGTGCCGGGTGGGGCCAGCTTCGAATCGAGCACCGGCTCGCCACGGGCGATGTCCGAGCGCGCCACGCGCCCTTCGAGCGCCTTGGGGTCGAGGATCGCGCCCGGCGGCAGCGCGCCGGCCGGCCAGTCGGCCAATTGAATGCTGGTCGCCACCAGGCGTGAACCCTGGTTGATGTCGGCGCCGGCCACCACGATCCGGGTGCCGGCCGTGCCCTGCTCGCCCATCCACTTGGCGGCCAGCACCACGGCGCCCAGCGCCAGCACCAGCGCCACGCCGATGATCACGATTGCCTTCGAATTACGCATCACTCTTTCTCCAGTCTTTGTCGATCGGCGCGCGCTCGCGGCGTTCCAGCTCGGCAGTGCGGCCAGGGGTTGCGGCCGCAAAATAGTTATCCCAGGCCCAATCCAGCGTGTGCCGATCGAGGGTTGGTGCGCGCTCTTCAAAGCGCGCCAGATCGCGCAGCTGGCGTACCAGGTCGCGCGGGTAGCAGGCCAGCAGCGGCACGCCATGACGGCGGTGCAGCTCCAGCAGGTAATCGAACATCTGGCCGAACATGCCCTGTTCCACGACCACGCCGATACGGGCGCAGGCCTGGCTGAACAGCTGGGCGTATTCGGCGCTCGAAGCCGCCGGTACCTCGATCTTGTAGCCGAGGCGGCGCAGGAAGGCGCCATCCGACAGGCGCTGCGGCACGAAATTCGACGAGAACACCACGATCACGTCGAACGGCACCTGGAAGGTGTGGCCGGTGTGCAGCGTCAGGTAATCGACGCCGCGGTCCATCGGCACGATCCAGCGGTTCATCAGCGCCTCCGGCGTGCAGCGCTGGCGCCCCAGGTCGTCGATGATGAAGATGCCGCCGTTCGATTTCAGGTGCGGCGGCGCCTGGTACAAGCGGGTGTGCGGATCGAAGCGCAGGTCGAGCATATCGAGCATCAGCTCGCCGCCGGCGAGCGCGGCCGGACGGCGCACGCCGCGCACCCAGCGCGCATCAAGCGCGGCGCCACGGTCGAGGCCAGTGGCGGCGCGCGCCGCGCAGTCGCCTGCGGCCACGTGCTGCACGCTGTCGTAGAAGGGAATCACTTCGCCGTCCACCATCAATGCGTACGGCACGCTGATGGCGCCGTGCAGCAGGTCGCGCAGGCGCTCGGCCAGGTAAGTCTTGCCACTGCCGGCCTTGCCATGCATGAACAGTGCGCGGCCCGAATTCATCGCCGCCCCCAGCTGCGCCAGCACATGCCCGTTGACGACCACGCCATCGAACGTGGCGTTCATGGCCGCGCGCGTGACATGCACCTCGGCCACGCTCTGCGCCGCCACTTGCGCCGTGTAGGCCGCCAGCGTGACCGGCGCCGGCCCGGCGTAGGCGTTGCGGCCGATGGCCGCCGCCGCCCGCGCGCGACCGGCGTCGGTGAGCACATACGCCAGATCGGCATCGCTGCCGCTGTTGCCAACGCGCGCGATTTCGCACAGCTTTTCGGTGCGCAGGAACGCCACCAGCGGGTCGATCACGCCAACGCCCAGTTTCAGGTGCGCTGCCAGCTCGGGCAAACGCATCTGGCCGCGCTGGAACAGCACCTTCGACAACAGCTCGCCCAGGAACAGGAACGGCAAGCCGGTCTCGTCCACCGTGCGCGGTGCGCGCAGGTCGGCCGGCAGCATGGCGGGGTCAATCGCGTTCACAGCGGCAGCTCGCCGAAGGTGCGCAGCCACACCACGCAGCCGATGCTGGCGCCGGCGATGGCGACCGCATACGGCAGGCGGCCACTGGCGGCGGCTGGCGCCGCCACGCCGCCGGCCAGGCCCGACAAGCCGCTATGCAGCACCATCTGCAGCGCGTTGCCCAGCAGCTGGCGCAGGCTGCGCTGCCACAGGGCCCAGGCCAGCGCCAGCACGCCGCCGGCCAGCAGGGTCGCCACCGCCACCGCCAGGATCTGGCCGGCGCCGACAAACGCGCCCACCATCGCCAGCAGCTTGACGTCGCCGGCGCCCATCAGGCGCAGTGCGTACATCGGCATCAGGATCGCCAGGCCCAGGGCCAGGCCGCCGAGCGACGACAAGACGCCAAGGCCGCCCATCGGCACCCCGAACAATCCCTGCCCGGCCGGCAGCAGCGCGTGCAGGGCCAGCGCGGCCAGCGCGCCGGGGAACACGATCGCGTTGGGAATGCGGCGCGCACGCACGTCGTGGGCGACGGCGGCGATCAGCAGTGCAAACAACAACAAGAGTGGCAGGGATGACAAGGAAAGCTCCGGATAAAAAAAAATCCGGAACGGGGGATCGTTCCGGATTCATGGCGCCGCTCGGCGCGGGTGACGTCGATCAGGTGGCTTTGATCTTGCCGGCCAGGGTGTTGAACAGCGCGTTGACGTTGGTGCCCAGCAGGCCGGCGCCGACAGCGATGACGCCGGCGATCAGTGCGGCGATCAGTGCGTACTCGATTGCGGTGACGCCGTCTTCGTTCTGGATGAAGTTTTTGATGAAGGTCATGATAATTCCTTAAATTTAGAGACTAGAGAGTTAAAAACTGCTGGCTTATGCGCTCGTCCATGCGGCCATTCCCGCAATGAAGCAGACGACTGCGATCAGGATCGTGAGAACGACGTACGACATGGCCGGGCTTTCACTGCGTTCATATTGCTGCTCCGGTTGGTCCTGGTTGTCGTACACGTTAGCTCCTGTCCTGTTGCCTCCGTACCGCATGATCCGATACGCAGCGCATGAACAGAATCTTACGCAGCCGAACGAGTGTTGCCATCCGTCAAAACTCCCCTTTTGCACGGTACCTTGTGCCGGGGTCGCCTGGTACATTGGTACTACGACCCCGTAGGAACGCGCTGGCACGCGCCATGAAGACAGGCCGCTCAGGCCAGGCCGTGCCTGGTGGCGTAGACGTACAACTCGAGCCGGTTGGCCACATCCAGCTTCTGGTAGATGGTGGTGAGATGGTTGCGCAGCGTGCGCTCGGAGATGAACACGCGTTCGGCCAGCTCCTTGTTGAGGGCGCCCTGCCCCTCGACGATCAGCTTGACCACTTCCCGCTCGCGCGCCGTCAGCGAGCCGATGCGTTCGGCTTCGGGATCGAACTTGGGCGCGGCCGGCGCCACCAGTTGCCCCAGCAGTGCCTGCATCAGCGATTGATCCAGCCACAACTCGCCGCCATGCACTTTCCTGACCGCCGAGAGCACGTCTTCGGTCGGCGCTTCCTTGCTGACCACGCCGCGCGCGCCCAGCTTGACGGCCGACGCCAGCGTGGCCTGGTCACGGTTGGCGCTCAGGATCACCACCTTGCTGACCCCGTTTTCGAGCAGCGCCGGCAGGAAGTCGAGCGAGCTGCTGCCTTTCAGGTCGAGGTCGAGCAGCACGATGTCCGGCCTGGTCGACGCGCACAGGGCCCTGGCCTCGATGCCGTCGCTGGCGCTGCCGACCAGCTCGAAGGCTGGCCCTTCGGCCCCGATCAGGCGCTCCAGGCCCCACAGCATGGTCTTGTGATCGTCCACCAGCAGAATGCGGATCGTCATCGGGTCTCCTTGTAGGATTGTTGGTTCATGTCGGAATGCGAATGCGCAGCAGCGTCTGCGCGCGGTCTGCTTCGACCTCGAGCGTGCCACCCAGGGCCGCGGTCCGCTCGGCAATCGAGCGTGGCCGGAAAGGCTGGGGCGCATGGCCCGCCTCGCCGGCCGGATTGAAGATATCGATCGCCAGCTGGCCGCCATCCTGCATCACCAGCACGCCGGCGGTACGGGCCCGCGTGTGCTTGCAGATATTGCTGATGCCTTCAGTAACGATCTGGAACACCTCGGCCGCCATGCGGTCGTTGATGGCGCTCTCGGCATCGACTTCGAGCATCACGTCGACGCCATAGAAGGTCTGCACCTGGCGCAACTGGCGGCGTAGTGCGATCAGCAGCTCGGGCTCTTCCTGGCGCCCGCTGCGAAAGCGCTGCGCAAAGTCGCGCATGTCACCGATCACGCCGCTGCACATTGCCAGCAGATGGTCGAGTTCGGGCGCCACGGCGCTGTCGTCGCCGGCCTGATTGCGGATCGCCGCCACCGCGTGGCGCAGGCCGATATACGGCTGAATCGTGCTGTCGTGCAGGTCGCGCGCGATGGTCTGGCGTTCGCGGAACGCGGCCTCCGAGGCCAGCCGGTCAAGCAGGTCGATGGTCTCGATCACCGGAAACGCCTGCTGCACGATGTGCTTCAAGAAGCTTGCATCGGGCCGCCCGGGACGGCCGCCGGTAACGAAAATGCGACCGTCGCCCTTGCGCAGCGGCAGCGACGCGCTGATGAAGGCGGCGCTGTCGAGCAGGTCGGCGACATGGCCGGCGGCCTCGAGATCGACCTTGCGCCAGGCACGCTCTTGCATGGCGTACCGCACCGCGCTGGGATGCGCGCGCAGCAATTGTTCGAGCCCATCCGCCACCCGTTCGCGCCACGCTTCGGGCAACCAGGCAAGCGCCTTGCTCACGTCGACGCCGCCGCTGCGGTACAGCACCGCGCCCTTGCCCAGCGCCAGCAAGGGTTCGACCGCTGACTCATTGGCGCGCTGATGGCTGATCGCGCGCCCGCTCCTGGGGTGGTGCACGGTATTGAGCATCCAGCGTTCGTGGCTGTCCTGCATCAGCAGCACGCAGGTGCTGCCGCCGTAGAACAGCAAGATCTTTTCCATCAGCGAATCGAGCGTGTGCTGCACCCCGAAGCGCGGATTCGACAGCCGGCTGACGTCGCGCAGCAGCGCCAGGCGGCGCCGCTGGTCGACCGCCAGCCCGCCCCAGAACGCAATCATGTAGCCGAGCGCCAGCACGAACGTCGAGCGCAGCAGCAGGATGTGCAGCGAGCCCAGGCCCTGCGTGCCGAGCACGGCCAGCACCACGATCAGCACCGATCCCAGCGTCAGGCGCGCGCCGGCGTCAAAACCGTGGCGGAAAGAGGCCGCCAGGATGGCGAAGAAGAAGAACGAGAAGAACGGGCTGACCCCGCCGCCGCTGGCGAACGCCATCAGGCCGTACCAGCCGATATCGATCCAGTACATCAGCGGACCATGCCAGAAGCCGGCGCGGCGGCGCGCGATCAGCAGCAGGATCAGGCTGTGCACGGTGTAGGCGGCAAACACCAGCCACGCCGCCGGGTTGTCGAGCACCACGGCGGCCGGGCCGATGTGCAGGGTCAGCAGCGCCGAAACCGCCAGCAGCAGGCGCATGCCGAACACCATCCAGGCTTCGGTATCGGGCGCGTCCGCGCGCGAATTGAGCAGGTCGGACGTCGACAGCGCGGGATCGGATGCGCGCGCGCCTCGGGTGCGCGCGTCAGCTAAAAATGAAATGATGTCTTGATGCCAACTCATGTTGCTCCGCGCCGACAGTGAGGTCGATCATCCTGGTTCAAATACGAAAATCCGGCAATTGCCTTGTGGAATCTCGAAGCTTACCGCATGATTCACGCATACCTACTCAAAAATTAGCTGAATGCCGATATTTCCGTCCCTGCGCCGTCAGTCTGGCGCCACAGTCGTCGAAATGGCGATCATCGCACCGGTCTTTTTACTGGTGCTGCTGGCGCTTATCGAACTGAGCATGATGTTCTTCGCCACGCTGACGATGCAATACGCGGTGCGCGAAGGGGCGCGCTACGCCGTCACCGGCCAGAGCAACCTCGACCCTGCCAGCAAGGACCAGCAGCGCTACGCGGCCATCATTCAAAGCATGCGCGCCAATTCGCTCGGCTTCTACGACCGCCTGGCGCCGAAAATCTCGGTCAACGGCGTCGGTTATGCGAACGCAAACTACGGCAACACCATGTTCGGCACGCCCGGCAGCATCGTCGTGCTGCAGCTGACGTCGGACTGGCCGGTCAGCACGCCGCTGCTGTCGCAGTTCTTCAAGGACGGCAAGTACACCTTCGTGGTCGGCGCCACCATGCGTAACGAGTACTACTGATGAAAGCACACCGCCCACCAGATTCGCGGCGCCAGCGCGGCGTCGCCGCGGTCGAAGCCGCCCTGCTGCTGCCGCTGCTGATGCTGCTGTTGTTCGGCATGGTCGATGCCGCCCGGGCACTGCAGGCCAACATCATCATGACCAATATCGGGCGCGAAGGCGCCAACCTGGTCTCGCGCGGCAATACCGACCTCGAGACCGGCAGCCAGGACATCCTATTCGCCCTGATGTCGAGTGCGCCGCCGCTGGACGTCGGCAACCAGGGCATGGTGTACATCACCCGCGTGATGGGGGTGGTCACCAACAATGTCTCGCGCAACGTGGTGCTCGACCAATACCGCTGGGACGACGCCGGCCGTGCGCTGGGATTTCGCAAGAGCGGCTACAAGCCGGTCAGCAAGGTCTACAACTGCGGCAGCTGGAGCTCGACCAGCGGCAAATGCACGGCTTTCACCAGCAGCAACCGCCCCGGCGTGACGCTCATGGCCGGCAAGCTCGACGATGGCGAAGTGGTCTACGTGGTCGAGACATTCTATCGCTATGACATGCTGTTCTCCGGCTTCGCCAGCAGCGCCCTGAGCCTGCCCGACTTCGGCCCCGATCTGTATTCGTTCACCGTGTTCTGACCCCTTCCATGACTTCACCTCTCCACCGCCAGCGCGGCGCCATCGCCATCATGACCGCCATCGCCATGTTCATCGTGCTGGCGGTGGTCGGCCTGGTGATCGACGGCGGCCTGGCCTACCTGGTCAAGGCGCGCCTGAATGCGGCAGTCGACTCGGCCGCCCTGGCCGGCGCACGCGCGGTCCCGGCCGGCAACAATCAGACCGAGCAGATTGCCAGCGCCAGGGCCGCCGCCGCCGATTTCTTCGCCGCGAATATCCCCTCCAGCTACCTGCTGTCAAAGCCGACCCTGCTTAGCACGAACGTGACCTTCAGACAGGGCGAGGCCACGATCGACGTGCGCGCCGAGGCGCCGATGCCGGTATCGGTGATGCAGGTGATGGGGTTTACGTCCTTGACCCCCACGGCCTACGCCCAGACCATCCGGCGCGACCTCGACATGGCGTTCGTGGTCGACACCTCCCTTTCTCTATCGGGCCAGGCGGCGACGGTGCGCGCCTCGGCAAAGAGTTTCCTGAACAAGTTCAACGTGACCCAGGACCGCGTCAGCCTGATCCATTTTGCGTCGGGTTCGCAAACCGATTTCCCGATCAGTACGCTGGCGCGCGGCTTCAACCGCACCAGCATGCTCAAGACCGTTGACAGTTTCAGTTTCACCGGCGGCACTGCGTCGGTGGAAGGCATGTGGAATGCGCGTGAGCAACTCAACAGCATCCCGCTCGTGAACCGCTCGACCCAGCGCGTGATCGTGTTCTTCTCCGACGGCGACCCGTCGGCGTTCGGTTCCTACATCACCTTCGCCACGACCAGTTTCTTCGGCGCCACCGACTGCGCGAGCACCGCCGGCGTGATCGAGATGGGTTCGCCGCACGGCCTGAGTTCGATCGACGGCACCGCCTTCGATACCGTGCGCGAAGAGTGCCGCGTGATCCGCAATAACCGGATCACCACCCGCAGCCTGCCGGCCTGGTACAACGGCCACAACAGCCCGTCGAACCAGAATGACACGTCCAAGCGCGAATTCCCGGTGGTAACCAATACGCCGCGCGTGGTCACGGCCGACATCAGCACCCAGGCGCTGCTGCAGCGGAATGTCGAGCGTGCCTCGCGCAACCTGGTCGAAGCGGTAGCGGCCAAGGCGCGCGACGAAGGCATCGTCGTGTTCACGCTCGGCCTGGGCGACTCGCTGAAAGAACCCGGGACCTACGATACCGACACCGGCGAGCAGATCCTCAAGTGCATGGCCAATGTCCCCGACGGGCCATCGCGCTGCTACAACCCGGCCAAGCCGGTCGGTATGTACTGCTTTGCCGCCACCGAGGCCGACCTGACCCCGTGTTTCTCGCGCCTGGCGTCGGCGATTCTGCGGATTACCAAGTAAGCAAAAAAACGGCCCGGCGCCCCACTGCGCGCCGGCCCGCATCAAGGCATCCGCAGCGCATCAACGCTGCGCGTTGGTCTGGTCGGCCTCGTGAATATCGCCCTGCTTGAGCAGCTTGCGAACCTCGCCCACCTCGGCTGCGCCCACCGGCGGCGCCTTGTTGCCCCAGGCGTTGCGCACAAACGTCGCCAGGTGCGCGGTTTCTTCGTCCGACAAACGCCAGGCGAACCCCGGCATGCCGAGGTCGGACGGCGCCTTCTCGAGCGACGGCAGGCGCGCGCCGGCCAGGATTACGCGGATCAATGAAGCCGGATTGTCCTGCAGCACGGTTGGATTGCCGGGCAACCCAGGGAACACGATGCGGCTGGCTTTGCCGTCCACCCGATGACAGGCCGAGCAGTTATCGAGATACAGCTGCATCCCGCGCTCGCTGTCGTTGCCGCTCATGACCTGCTGCACGGTGGCGTTGCTGGCGGCAAAACTGGTACGGCCCGTGCCGGTCAGCGACAGGCTTTTCAAGTACAGCGCCATCGCTTCCAGGTCGGCATCGCGCATCTGGCTGGTGCTGTGCACGACCACGTCCTGCATCGGTTCGCCCAGCACCGCGGTGTGGCTGTTGCGCGCAGTGCGGAAGGTGGCGACGATGTCCTGCACGCTCCAGTTGCCCAGCCCGCTGGCCTGGTCGGCGCGCAGATTCACCGCCAGCCAGCCGTCGATCTGCGGGCCGCCGGACAGGAATTCGGGGCCGGACTCATCCATCGCCAGCTCTTGCAGGGTGGCCGCGCGCGGCGTGTGGCAACTACCGCAGTGGCCCAGGCTCTGCACCAGATAGGCGCCGCGTCCGATCTTCTGGTCGGCGTAGCGGGTGACATCCATCGGCGCCTGGATCGGCGCGAAGGTCTTGCGCCAGATGCCGAGCGGCCAGCGCATCGACAGCGGCCAGCTGATGTCGGTGCCGCGGTTGTTGGCGCTGACCGGCGCCACGGCGCGCATGAAGTAGGCGTACAGCGCGCGCAGGTCGTTGTCGCTCATCCTGCCGTAGGACGGATACGGCATCGCCGGGTACAGCGTGCCGCCGTCGGGGTCGATGCCGTGGCGCACCGCGCGGTCGAAGTCGTCGAGGGTGTAGTTGCCGATGCCGGTCGCCTTGTCGGGTGTGATGTTGGAGCTGTAGATATTCCCGACCGGCGACTGGATCACGCGGCCGCCGGCATACGTCTTGCCGCCCGGCGCCGTGTGGCAGGCGATGCAGTCCGCGGCGGTGGCGACGTAACGGCCGGCTTCGATCAGGCCGGCATCGACATTGGCCAGGTTGGCGGTCGGGCCGGGGTCGATCTTGCGCGTGGCGGTCGATGCGGTAGCGTAAAAATACGCGAGCGCGAACAGCAGCAATGCCAGCACCAGCAGGGCGATCAGGACTTTCTTGACGGGACGCGTATTCATGAAGCGCGCTCCTCAGGCCTGGACCAGTGGGCCGGGATTGGCGATGTACTGCTCGCGGATCGCCTTGGCGCACCAGTAGGCCAGCGCCCCGACCATCCCGGTCGGGTTGTAGGCATTGTTCTGCGGGAAAGCGTTGGCGCCCGGCGCAAACACGTTGGCCACATCCCACGACTGCAGATAGCGGTTCAGTGCCGAGGTCTTGGGATCGGCGCCCATGATGGCGCCGCCGCAGGTGTGGGTGCTCTGGTACTGGTTGACGTTGTAGTGGCTGCCCGGCTTCTTGGCGTCACCCTTCATCGCCAGCGGATTCAAGACCTTGCACATCTCCTGCGCCTTGTCGACCAGGTATTGCGACGCCACGATCTCGTTGTCGTGCCAGTCGAAGGTCAGGCGCAGCAGCGGCCTGCCAAAGCCATCCTTGTAGGTCGGATCGAGGCTCAGGTAGGCGTCGTCATACGACATGCACGAACCCTGCACCTCGTAGTAGAACGAGTGGCGCATCGATTCCTTGGAGGCTTTTTTCCAGGCGCTGCCCCAGCCCGGCACGCCGGGCGCGGTGGCGATGCCGCGCACCGGCCCGGCGCCTGGCTGGCGCGCCCAGACGATGCCGCCGCCGACGAAACCGCTTTTGGTCGGATCATTGCGCACGCCGTTGAGGTCGTCGATCGTGGTGCCGCCGCCGCCAATGCCCATGAACTGGTTGGCTTGCGCGGTTTCGTCGAAGAACATCGAGACCCGGTTCAGGTTCTGGTACGAATAATTCTTGCCGACGGTGCCGGTGCGGGTCTCGGGATCGTAGGGCTGGCCGATGCCGGAGACCAGCATCAGGTGCACGTTATACAGCGAAAACGCAGCCAGGATCACGATGTCGGCCGGCTGCTCGGTTTCGCGGCCCTGGGCGTCGAGGTAGGTCACGCCGGTGGCCATCTTGCGGTCTGCGCTCAGGTTCACCTTCAACACCTGGGCGTGGGTGCGCAAGTCGAAGCCCTTGTGGCGGCGCAGCACCGGCAGGATGCAGATATTCGGGCTGGCCTTCGAATAATTCAGGCAGCCGTAGTCGGAACAGAAGCCGCAGAAATTGCATGGCCCCATCTGGCAGCCGTAGGCATTCACATAAGGACCGGAGGCGTTCGACGCGGGGATCGGGTACGGGTGGTAGCCCAACTCGTTGGCCGCGGTGTAGAACAGTTCGGCCCCGAGGTAGTTCGGATTCGGCGGCAGCGGGTAATCGCGCGAATGCGAACCTTCGAACGGGTTGCCGCCCTCGACGATCTGGCCACCGATCACACCAGCGCGGCCCGACGTGCCGCACACATATTCGAACATGTCGAAGTGTGGCTCGAGTTCTTCGTAGGTGACCGGAAAATCCTGGATCGACATGCCGGCCGGCAAAATACTTTTGCCATAGCGTGATTCCATCAGGCTGCGAACCTTGAAGTCTTCTGGCAAGGCGCGGAAATGGCAGCCCGACCAGTGACTGCCGGCGCCGCCGACGCCGACGCCCGGCTTGAACGAACCCATGCGGCGGTATGGCACCGCCACCGCGCCCGGATTGTGGCGCACGGTCACGGTTTCCTGGTGCAGCGACTGCAGGTACTTGCGGTGCACCGAACCTTCGAGTTCGTCGACCACGCGCGGGTAGGCGAAATCGGGTTGCGTATCGCGGTCGGCGCCGCGCTCGAGCGCGACCACGCGCATGCCGGCGTCGGTGAGTTCCTTGGCCATGATTGCGCCGACCCAGCCCATGCCGACGATCACGACATCGGTCTTTTCCTGGACGATTGCCATCGGTCGTTATCCTCTTCTTCCTGATTGATCGACCGGCCCCAGCGGGTAAGGCTTGTCGCGCACCTCGACCCATTCCAGATAGTCGGCGCGCATGCCCGGGTAGCCGAGCATCTTCCACGAACCCATGTTCTTGTTGCCACCGTGAATCGGGTCGGAGAAATAACCGTTGCGCACTTCGCTCAGGAAGTCGGCAAAGAACAGCTTGGACGAGATATCCTTGAGTTTGATCTTGCCGCTCTCGAGGTCGGTGAGCACTGCGATCTGCATCCGCTGGTCAAGATCGGCGAAGCTTTTGCCAGAGAAGCTGTCGCTGCAATGCGCGTCGGTCGCGGCAATGCCGACCCGGATGATGTCCTTCAATGCCAGCTTGCCCTGGTAGCCGAACTCGGGCGCTGCCTCGAGGAATGGCCCCTGCATGTACCAGATGGCGCCGGCCGCGTAGGGCGTCTGCAGGTGGCGGTCGAGGAATTCGGGCACACCCAGCTCGACCGCGCCGGGGCCATGCTCATCATGCGGGATCAGGCGGTCGCAGGCGGCGACCACGAACTTCCATTCCTTGGCGCTCAGGAAGCGCGGGGTGTAGGGATCCGGTTTGCCTTCGGCGGGACGCGCCGTGGTGGCGCTCGCTTCGGGGATCACGCCGCGCAGTGCGGCGGCGGCGCCTGCGCCCATCGGCACGAATACCAGGGATTTGATGATATTGCGACGGGTTGGAGACTGCTGGTCGTCGGACATGATGGATCGTGCTCCTCGATACGAGAGAAAACGCGGCGTGAAAGACATCAGTTCAAACCAGCCTACGCCGTTATCGAAACGAGCAGCGCTCCGTTATGCATACTGCACAGCTGGGGCCGTTAGAGGCGCCGGCAATGCCTGTACCAGACAGGCTCAAGCGTCCTTGTCGACCAGCGCCATGCCCAGCTTGAGCGTGGCGCCCACATTGCGCGCCGCCGAGCGCAGGTTGAAGGCGGCGTCGGCCAGCGCTTCGGCCGTGGTGCAAGCCTTGCGCACCGTGCTGAAGGTGGCGTCGATTCCGTGCGCATGCACGGCGGCGGCGTCCGGCGCCAGGCAGCCGCCGATGGCGATCACCGGCTTGTCATGCCGCTTGGCCACGCGCGCCACGCCGACCGGGGTCTTGCCGTTGACGCTCTGGCTGTCGATGCGCCCCTCACCGGTGATGACCAGGTCGGCGTCGCGCACGGCGGCGTCGAGCCCCACCGCGTCGGCCACGATTTCGCTGCCCGGGCGCAGCCGTCCGCCCAAGAAGCCCAGCATGGCCGCCGCGATGCCGCCGCCGGCGCCGACGCCGGGCGCCTCGGCCACATCCTGCCCCACGTCGCGCGCCACGATGGCGGCGTAGTGGCGCAGGTTGGCGTCCAACTCGGCCACCACCTCTGGCGTGGCGCCCTTTTGCGGCCCGAAGATCGCCGATGCGCCTTGCGGTCCCACTAGCGGATTGCTGACGTCGCAGGCAACCTCGAAAACGCAGTCGGCGATCCGCGCGTCCAGACCCGACACGTCGATCCGCACCAGTGACGCCAACGCCGCGCCGCCGGCCGCGATCTGCGCGCCGTCGCCGCCGAGCAAGCTCACGCCGAGCGCCTGCAGCATGCCGGCGCCGCCGTCGTTGGTGGCGCTGCCGCCCACGCCGAGGATGAAGCGGCGCGCGCCGGCGTCGAGCGCAGCGCGGATCAGCTCGCCCGTGCCGCGGCTGCTGGTGATCAAGGGATTGCGCGCTTGCGGCGCCACCAGCGCCAGGCCGCTGGCGGCGGCCATCTCGATGACGGCGATCGGCTGGGCGCCGCCGGTGAGGCCATAGAAGGCCTCGACCGGCGCGCCCAGCGGCCCGGTCGCTGTCAATGCGATTCGCCGCCCGCCGGTGGCCGCGATCATGGCCTCGACCGTGCCTTCGCCGCCGTCGGCGACCGGCACCTTGAGGTAGTCGGCATGGGGAAAAATCTCGCGCATGCCGGCTTCGATTTCGCTCGCGGCCTCCCAGGCCGACAGGCTTTCCTTGAATGAATCGGGTGCAATCACGATTTTCATGCTTTTTCTCCGATCAACGATTCACCAGGCGCGCCGGCACCACGAACACCAGCATTGCGCCCACCAACAGCACGCTCGACAGAATGTACAGCGCCACATCGGTGCTGCCGGTGGCGTCCTTGATCCAGCCCACCAGGAACGGGCTGAGGAAGCCGGCGATCTGGCCCATCGAATTGATCAGGGCCAGGCCGGCGGCAGCGGCGGCGCTGCCGAGGAAGGCCGCCGGCAACGGCCAGAACATCGGCAGGCCGGTCAGGGCGCCCATCGTCGCCAGGCTCAGGCCCACCATCACGATCACGGTGTTGCTCGAGAAGTTCGCCGCCAGCAGCAGGCCGGCCAGCGCCATCAGGAGCGGCACCACCAAGTGCCAGCGCCGCTCGCGCCGGCGGTCGGCCGAGCGTCCCACCAGCACCATGAAGACACCGGCGAACAGGTAGGGAATGGCGCTCAGCCAGCCGACCGTGGTGGCGTCCTCGAAGCCGAGCGCCTTGATGATCGACGGCAGCCAGAAATTGATCGCGTACACACCCATCTGGATGCTGAAGTAAATGAAGCCCAGCATCCACACATGCCAGTCACGCAGCACCTGGCCGAACGACTGCACCGCGTGCACGCCGGACGCGCGCTGGGCTTCGTCGCGCTCGAGCGCGTCCTGCATCGCGCTCTTTTCTGCACCCGTGAGCCAGTGCGCCTGCTGCAAACCATCGCTCAGGTAGAACCAGACGCCGACCCCGAGCAGCACGGTGGGCACGCCCTGCAGCAAGAACAGCCACTGCCAGCCGTCCATGCCGCCCTGGCCGTGCGCGAAGTGGCTCAGCATCCAGCCCGACAGCGGACCGCCGATCAGGCCCGAGACGGGAATCGCCGACATGAACAGCGCCATCACCTGGCCGCGTTTATGGGCCGGGAACCACTTGGTGAAGTACAGCACGATGCCGGGAAAGAAGCCGGCTTCGGCCACGCCGGTGAAGAAACGCAGCACATAGAATTGAACTGGGCTGGACACGAACAGCATGCAGGCCGACAGCGTGCCCCAGACCACCATCATCACGGCGATCCAGCGCCGCGCGCCCAGCCGGTGCAGGATCAGGTTGCTCGGCACGCCGAACGCCACGTAGCCAAGGAAGAAAATGCCGGCGCCGAGGCCATATACGGTTTCGCTGAGCCCGAGCGCGTCGAGCATTTCGAGCTTGGCGAAGCCGACGTTCACCCGGTCGAGATAGTTGAACAGGTAGCAGATGAAGATGAAGGGAATCAGGCGCCAGGTGGCCTTGCGGTAGGCGCCGTCCAGCAGTGCGCTGACGTCGCTTCCCGAAGCGGTGGCAACGGTCGGGGTATTGCTCATCGGGTCTCCGAGTTCTATTTGTACGAAAATTCGTGCATCACTGTCGATGATTATCGGTCATCATGCGCGCGCGGCGCGTCAGCGATTCGCACAGCGTGCGCCTGCTTGGGAGCGGCAATTTTTGTGCATTTTCACAACGGGCGCGGCCAACTTGCAACCGCAGCGCATTGCCTTCTGCCTTGTGCATCGTCACAATCGCAGGCATGCGCACACTCGATACCGCCCTGGCCCAGGACATCGTCACCCGTACGATGCAGATCATTCCGTTCAACGTCAATGTGATGGACGCCAACGGCGTGATCCTGGCCAGCGGCCAGCCGCAGCGGGTCGGCGAAGTCCACGCCGGCGCCCTGCTGGCGCTGGCGCGCCGGATGACGGTCGAACTCGATGCCGCGTCGGCGGCGGCGCTGCACGGCGCCCAGCCCGGGATCAACCTGCCGCTCGGCGCCGACGGCCAGTTGTGCGGCGCGATCGGCTTGAGCGGTGCGCCGGCCGAGGTGCGCCAGTTCGGTGAACTGGTGCGGCTGAGCGCCGAGATGATCCTGGAGCAGGCCGCGCTGACCCATCAGTTGCAGGGCAATGCGCGCTACCGCGAAGCGTTCGTGCTGAACCTGCTCCGGTTCGAGGAAACCGATCGCGCCGAGCTGGAAGGATGGGCGCACCGGCTGGGCTACCAGGCCGAACGTGTGCACGCCGCGTTGCTGCTCGAACTGCGCCCCGGGCACGAGGACGCGGGCCGCTCGCTGCTCGAGCTGCAGCGCCTGCAGATGTGGCTGCAGAGCGGGCGTGAGAGTGTGCTCAGCGCCACCGTGGGGCCGGGCGAAATGGTGTTGATCGAATCCTGGGAGCCGGGCCGCAAGGGTCTGGACGGCCTGCCCCAGCGCCGCCTGCAGGCCTGGTCGCACGCGATTGGCGAAGAATGCGCGTTGCCGTTCACGCTGACGATGGGCATCGCCCAGGCCGGGCTCGGGGGCGCGGCGGTGTCGTTCGGCAGCGCGCGCACGGCGGCGCGGCTGGGACGCGCGCGCGCGCCGCAACAGCATACATTCAGCTACTACGACCTGGCGCTGCCGGTGCTGCTGTCCGGGCTCGACAACGGCTGGCAGGCGGGCCAGCTGCGCCAGCCGATCGAACGGCTGGCGCAGGAGCGCAGCGGCGCGCTGCTGCGCACCACCCTCGACACCTGGTTCACGCTCAATGAAAACGCGGCCGCCACCGCGGCGCAACTGGGCATCCATCGCAACACGCTCGACTACCGCCTGCGCCGCATCGGCGAACTGACCGGCCTGGATCTTGGCCGCAGCGAAGAGCGCCTGCTGCTGTACGTGTCGGCGCTGCTCAGTCCCGGCTGAGGATGCGCCGCAGCTGGGCCGCCTGGTAGGCGCCGAAGGTGTCGCTGAACAGGCAGCGGATCAGCGGATCGTCGACCACGTCGGCGTCCTGCAGATCGCGTTCGGTCGCGGCATCGAACACGCTGTCGTTGATGCGCATGTACATCGAGGTCAGCGACTCGCCCAGTTCGAGCGCGCCGTACAGTTTTACCAAAGGGATTTCGGTGGTCCAGCCGAGCGGCCCTGCATCGGCAGCGACCGCGCTGGCCACGTCGCCGTCGAGCCGATAGCGAAACCGGGTGAGCGCGCCGTCGCCATCGTAGAGCGACAGCTGCCAGATGCGCGGCGTTTCAAAATAGTCACACGCGGCTTCGACCGCGCCGTATTTCGCGCTCAAGCCATGCCGACAATACGCCATCACGCGTTGCCGCTGCCGGGCATCGAGCACTGCGCCGTCACGCGCCAGCAGGCGCGCAATGTCCGCCGTGGACGGCGGCGCCGCATGGCCCTGGTAGTCATAGTCGACATCCTGCTCGCCGACCGGCGCGATCCAGTCCAGCGCCGGCGCCGGCTGCAGGCCGCCGCCATCGAGGCGCACCGAGTTCGATGGATTCAGGCGCACGATCTGCGCGCCTGGCAGTGCAGCGCCGACCTCGCGCGTAAACTGGGCATAGGTGATCGGGAAGAAGGCGCGGTTGTACCATGACCACGGCTCCTGCACGAACTGGCACGAACTGGGCACGACATAGCGCGGCGCCAGCGCCTGCAATTGCGCGATCCATTCTTCGGGCAGCGCCGGCGGCGCGGCGGCAGCGCGCGACGGCGCCAGCACTTCGAGTTCGCGCATGGTCTGGAACGGCCACAACACCATGTCCCACGGCCCCTCGCCCACCAATTGCGCCAGCGTGCCGTCGTCGATCCACGAATCGACGACGTTGAGCAGATTCATGCCGGCCGCGCGCACCTGGAACATCGAGTCGACATCGGCATCCATCGCTTCGCGCGGGGTCACCTCGAACGGGCCGACCTGCACCGCCAGGTTCAACTGCAGCGACTGCACTTGCGTGAAGCCGAGCTGGCGCACCATGGCGAACAGTTCATCGAAGATGCAGTAGATATACAGCGGCGTGGCGCGGTCGAGCAGATCGAGGCTCTCGAGCGAGCAGTGATCGTCGTGAAAGTGCGAAATGAACACCGCCGCAAAGCGCTGTGCGCGGATCGCTGCGTGGTCGAAGCGCAGGTCGGGAAAGGCGTGGCAGTTGCGGCTGAACGGGTTCTCGAAAATGGTATCGAAGGCGATCTGCACGCCCTCGCACTCGAACACATAGCCTGCATGCAGGATGCGGGAAACGGTCAATCCTGTGGCCATATGCGCCTGCCTGGTGTCTTGATTCTTGAAGGCGGCATTCTACAACGGCGCTCGCGCCGCCGTCCCCCTGTAGAATCGCGCTTTTGCCCGGCCTCTTCCATGCGCCCAAACGACACGCCCTACGCCTACTTGATTCTGCAGCTCGACGACCGCCCACCTGCCCTGATCGGGATGCTGGCCGCCTTGCAGCACCTGCTGGCCATCATCGTCCCGATCGTCACCCCGGGTTTGCTGATCTGCCAGGCGCTGGGCGTGTCCAGCCGCGACACCAACCTGATCGTGTCGATGTCGCTGGTGATCTCGGGGATCGCCACGTTCGTGCAATGCCGCCGTTTCGGCCCGTTCGGGGCGGGCCTCCTGATCGTGCAAGGCACCAGCTTCAATTTCGTCGGCCCCCTGATTGCCGGCGGCGCGCTGATGGTCAAGCAAGGCACGCCGGTGGAAGCGGTGATGGCGGCGATCTTCGGCGTGGTGGTGGCCGGCTCGTTCATCGAGATGGGCGTCTCGCGCATTCTGCCGTTCGTCAAACGCCTGATCACGCCGCTGGTGACCGGCATCGTGGTTCTGATGATCGGCCTGACCCTGATCAAGGTCGGCCTGATCAGCATGGGCGGCGGCTACCGCGCGCTGGCCGACGGCAGCTTCGCCAACGGCGAAAACCTGCTGTTGTCAAGCCTGGTGCTGGGCCTGATCGTGGCGCTCAACCGGGTGCCAGTGGTCCCGATCCGAAGCGCCGCGATCGTCATCGCGCTCGTTGCCGGCTACGCGCTGGCGGCCTGGCTGGGGCGCCTGGATTTCAGCGGCATGCACGGGGCGCCGCTGTTCCAGGTGCCGACCCCGCTGCATTTCGGGCTGGGTTTTTCATGGTCGCTGTTCGTGCCGATGCTGGTGATCTACCTGGTCACGTCGCTCGAAGCGATCGGCGACGTCACCGCCACCAGCAAGGTCTCGCGCCAGCCGGTCGACGGGCCGCTGTGGATGGCGCGCATCAAGGGCGGCGTGCTGGTCAACGGCGCCAACTCGCTGCTGGCGGGCATCTTCAATACCTTCCCCAGCTCGATCTTCGCCCAGAACAACGGCGTGATCCAGTTGACCGGCATCGCCAGCCGCCATGTCGGTATCTGGATCGCGCTGTTCCTGGTGATCCTGGGCCTGTTCCCGCCTGTGGCCGGGGTGATCCAGGCGGTGCCCGAACCGGTGCTGGGCGGCGCGGCGATGGTGATGTTCGGCGCGGTCGCGGCGGCCGGGATCAATATCCTGGCCGGCGTGACGCTCGACCGGCGCGCGTTGCTGATCATCGCCGTGTCGCTGGCGCTCGGCCTGGGCGTGTCGCAGGTGCCTGAATTCCTGGTGCACATGCCGGCCGCCGTGCGCAACGTGCTGGAGTCGGGTGTCGCCACCGGCGGCTTGTGCGCGCTGATCCTGAACTGGTTTTTGCCGGATACGCCCATGCCCGCGGCCGCCGGGGGAGAACGCTGATGGGGGCCCGTCGTCTGTTCGCCGGCCTGCTGGCGCTGCTCGTTTTATTGGTGACCGCCTGGGGTGCGCTGGCGCTGTGGTTCCAGTTGACACGGCCCTGGGCGCTGGGCTTCGGCGTGCTCTGGTGCCTGCTGGGCGTATCCGCCGTCACGGTGCTGCTGGTGGCGCCGGCGCAGCGCTACTGGCGCCAGGCGCTGCTGGCCTGCGCGGTCGGGGTGGTGGCGATCGGCGCCTGGTGGCAGGGTTTGACGCCGTCGCACGAGCGCCTGTGGGCCGACGATGTCGCCCGGCTGCTCGAGCCGCACGTCGACGGCGACATCGTGACGCTGGTGAACCTGCGCAACTTCGCGTGGCGCAGCGAGACCGATTACACGCCGCGCTGGGAGACCCGCCAGTACGATCTGCGCAAGCTCGAATCCGCCGACCTGATCCTGTCTTACTGGATGGGCCCGCACATCGCCCACACCCTGATTTCGTTCGGCTTCAGCGACGGCCGCAAGCTGGTGCTGTCACTCGAGATCCGCAAGGAACGGCACGAATCGTTCTCGGCCATCGGCGGCTTTTTCCGCAATTACGAGCAAGTGATCGTGGCCGCCGACGAACGCGACCTGGTGCGCACACGCAGCAATGCGCGCCACGAACAAGTCTACCTGTACCGCCTGCGCGCCAGGCCCGAACAGCTGCGCGCGGTGCTGCTCGACTATCTGGCGCGGGCCGAGCGCCTGCGTCACCAGCCCGAGTTCTACAACACCCTCACCAGCAACTGCACCACCATCCTGTTCGAGCTGGCGCGCCGCATCGAGCCCGGCCTGCCGCTCGACTGGCGCCTGCTGGCCTCGGGCCACTTCGCCGAATATGCTTACGACCACGACGCGCTCACGCCAGACCTGCCGTATGCCGAGCTGCAGCAGCGCGGCCACATCAACGCCCGCGCGAATGCGTCCGACAGCGACGGGACAGATTTTTCGCGCGCGATCAGGACCGGGGTGCCGGGCGTCGAGCGGCCTTGACGCGCAACGCCAGATTTGTGCGAAATCAAAGCAGCCGCGAAAGTGGAATCGGGACCTGAGTTTCTCAGATACAACTGACGATTTACACCGATCGGGGAGCGAGCATGAACACGTATGCAACAGGGATGCAGGTGGCCAGAAACCAACGGACGATCCGGTGTTCGATGGCATGCGCGGTGCTATGCTGCGGCGTGACACTGCTCACGCCAGCCATGGCCAGCACCTGCTACGGCAATGCCGACAGCGGCCGCATCGACGGCGCGGTGCCGCTGCCCGCGTCCGGCCCCAATTTCGCGCCCTACGCCACGCTCGGCATCCAGCTCGGCCGCACCTACGTGCACGAGACCGTGCGCGACATCGTCAGCGCCGCCTACAAGGACCTGGAAACGCTGCAGCCGCGCGTGACGTATGTGTATGGCGAGAGCGGCCTGCGCCAGGGCGGGCCGATGCCGCCGCACCGCACCCACGAAGCGGGCGTCTCGGTCGACTTCATGGTGCCGGTGCGCGCCAGCGACGGTAGCCCGGCGCGGCTGCCGGCATCGGCCGCCAACCGTTTCGGCTACGACCTCGAATTCGACAGCAAGGGCACGCTCGGCGCGCTGCGCATCGATTACGAGGCGCTGGCCGCGCACCTCGACCGGCTGCAGCAACAGGCGAAACAGCACAACGTGGCGATCCGGCGCGTGATCTTCGATCATGGCTTGACGCGCCACCTGTTCGACACGGCGGCCGGGCCGCGCTTGAAGTCGCTGCCCTTCATGGCGTCCCGGCCTTGGGTGCGCCACGACGAGCATTACCACGTCGACTTCGCGATCCGCTGCGCCAGGCGCTAGCCGATCGCGCCCCGCATCAACGCGACTGCAGCGCCGCGATCCGCTCTTCGATCGGCGGGTGGCTCGAGAACAGCGCCATCGCGCCGCCCTTGCCCGAGATGCCGAAGGCGCTCATGTTCTTCGGCAGTTCGCCCTCGGCCATGCCGCCCAGGCGGCGCAGCGCCGCGATCATCGGTTGCGGGCGGCCCAGGATGGTGGCGGCGCCGCTGTCGGCGCGAAATTCGCGCTGGCGCGAGAACCAGGCCACGATGATGCTGGCCAGCAGGCCGAACACGATTTCGCACACCACCACGGTGACCATATAGCCGATCCCGGGACCGGACTGCTCGTTGTCGTTCTTGCGCAGCATGCCGTCAACAAAGTAGCCAACGATGCGCGCCAGGAAGATCACGAAGGTGTTGACCACGCCCTGGATCAGCGTCAGCGTGACCATGTCGCCGTTGGCGATGTGCGCCACTTCGTGCGCCAGCACCGCTTCGACTTCGTCTTGCGACATGGACTCGAGCAGGCCGGTGGAGACGGCAACGAGCGACGCGTTTTTCGTCGCCCCGGTGGCGAACGCGTTCGGCGCGCCCCCGTAGATCGCGACTTCAGGCATGCCAATGCCGGCGCGCTGCGCCTGCGCGGCAACGGTGTCGAGCAGCCAGCGCTCGGTGGCGTTGGCCGGCTGCGCGATCACGCGCGCGCCGGTCGACCATTTGGCGATCGGCTTGGAGATCAGCAGCGAGATGAACGAGCCGCCAAAGCCGAGCAAGGCGGCAAACGCCAGCAGCATGCCCAGATCGAGGCCGTTGGCCGTCATGAAGCGGTTCACGCCGAGCAGGCTGGCGCTCAGGCTCAGCACGAGCATGATGGCCATATTGGTGGCGATGAACAGGATGGTGCGTTTCATTGGTTTCCTCTTGAATGCAAAAAATGTGCTGCGTTGATCGTCATGCAGCCGCTTGCGCAGCCTGCTCGTCGTCGGCGCGGTCCATGCGGCGCACCGCGACGCGCGCAATGCGGCGCTCCTCGATGGCCAGCACTTCGTAGCGCAGGCCATCGAGTTCGAGCGCCTGGCCAACTGTCGGCATGGTCTCGAAACGGGCCAGCAGGAAGCCGGCCAGCGAGCTGTATTCGTCGTCTTCGCTGACCAGGCCTTCGGTTTCCAGGATCTGTTCGAGCAGGTGCAGGTCGGCGCCGCCGTCAGCTTCCCAGCTGCCATCGGCCTGGACCCGGATCGCCGGCTGCTCGTCCTCGTCAGGGAATTCGCCGGCGATCGCCTCCAGGATGTCGACTGGGGTCAACAGGCCCTGGACGACGCCGTATTCATCGCTCACCAGCACCAGCTGGCCATGCGCGCGCTTGAGGGTGTCGATCGCTTTGAGCACGCCGGCGGTATCGGGCATCACGATAGGCGCGCGCATGCTCGCGGCGAGCGCCTCATCAATGCGCCCGTGCAGCGTCAGGCTGCCCATCAGGTCCTTGGTACGGGCGATGCCGACGATATTGTCGAGCTGGCCGCGGCACACCGGCAACAGCCCGTGCGGCGTGGCCGAGAGCTGGCGCAGCAGGTCGGCAGGGTCGCCATCGAGGTCGATCCACGACATTTCGGAACGCGGCGTCATGATCGAGCGCACCGAGCGATCGGCCAGGTTCAACACGCCGCTGACCATATTGCGTTCTTCGAGCGCGAACGCGTTCTGTTCGGCCAGTTCCTGCTCGGGCGCCTCATGCGCCGCTTCGCCGCGCTTGCGCCCACCCATCAGGCGCAGCACCGATTCGGCGGTACGCTCGCGCAGCGGCACGCGTGCTTCGTTCTTCAGGAAGTTACGGCGCGCGAACTGGTTCAGCGTTTCGATCACGATCGAAAAACCGATCGCCGCATACAGGTAGCCCTTCGGCATATGGAAGCCCAGGCCTTCGGCCACCAGACTCAGGCCGATCATCAGCAGGAAGCTCAGGCACAGCACGACCACGGTCGGGTGCGCGTTGACGAAGCGGGTCAGCGGCTTCGAGGCCAGGATCATGACGCCGATCGAAATCACCACCGCCGCCATCATGACGCCCAGCTCATCGACCATGCCGACCGCCGTAATCACGGCGTCGAGCGAGAACACGGCGTCGAGCACCACGATCTGCGCCACCACGGCGGCAAAGCCGGCATACACCTTCGACTGGCTGGCGACGTGGGTCACGCCTTCGAGCCGCTCATGCAGTTCGACGGTGGCCTTGAACAGCAGGAACACGCCGCCACCGAGCAGGATCAGGTCGCGCCCCGAGAACGATAGCGAACCGACCGAGAACAGCGGCGCGGTCAGCGTGACCAGCCACGAGATGACCGTCAGCAGGCCAAGGCGCATCACCATCGCCAGCGACAGGCCGATCAGGCGCGCCTTGTCGCGCTGGTGCGGCGGCAGCTTGTCGGCCAGGATCGCGATAAAAATCAGGTTATCGATCCCGAGAACGATCTCCAGGACCACCAGTGTCAGCAGACCCGCCCAGATGGTCGGGTCGAATAGCCATTCCATAATATTGCCTCTTCATTGTGTAGCAACGTGACTTCAGACGGCGCCGAGCCAGGCTCGATGCCGGAATCAGGCGCAAGCGCGCCAGCCGCCGCAAAATTGCGGCGACGCGTTACACCATGGGAGGCGGTTTGAGAGGCGGAGACGACGATTGCGCGTGTCGCAGCGGCACGCCGTACGCACGGGTCAAATCGGCAAGCAAAATGAGTTGCGGCTTGTCTTCTTCGTTCACCTGGTCGTGCAAATCGGCCACGGCTGGCGGCTCGTCGGAATCGAGGTCGCCGCTGGGCTGCGTGTCGAACAGGCTGGAAAACAGGCTGGCGCCATTGTCTGGCGAACCGGTATGGACGTGTTCAGGCGCATCGGCATGCTGGAACGTGGCGACCGAGAGCGAGAGCGCCATGACGTTCAGGGGGAACAGCAGGATAAGGCAGATGACGAACAATCGTCGCATACATACTTCGGGAGTCGGGACGATGGCAGTATAGCATGGGGTCTTGCACGTTACCGGAGGGTGACGAGAACGGTGGCCTGGCGGCAAGGCTGAATCCCGCCTGCACGTACGAACATGCGGGAGTTTACCGCCCTCCCCACCGTGGTCCCCGCGAAGGCGCACTCGCAACCGGAATAGTGATTCGCCAGTTCGCACCGTCGTTCCCGCGAAGGTGGGGACCCATGCTGAATCACCGAATGCCCGCACGCCCAATGTGTCAGGGCTCCAGACATAGCGGGGTTCACGGCTACCGACCGGCACAAGCTGGGGCCCCACCTGCGCGCTTATCAGGGCGCCGCCAGCCCCGGCGCCGGCTGCGCATCATACGTCGGCCCCGCGGTGAACGGCCGCCCGCCATCCCACTCGAGGCGGTCGATGCACATGCGGCGCGCGGTCTGCGCCACGTCCCAGGCGTGGTACACGATCCAGGTCTGGCTGCCGTCGGGCGAGACCGTGAAGCTGTTGTGGCCGGGGCCGATGACGGCGCCGGCGCGGCTGCGCATCAAGAGCGCCTCTTGCCCACCCTCGGGCCGGCGCCATGGGCCCAGCGGATGGTCGGCCACCACGTAGCTGACGCCGTAGTTATCCTTTTCCCACGCCCCGCCGCTGTAGAAGCAGTAATAGCGGCCATCGTGCAGCAGCACCGACGCGCCTTCGACCGTATGCCAGTCGTAGACGCCGCCGTACATGGCGCGGCCCTTGCGGAACACATGCCAGTCGTGGTGCGGGCGCACCACCACGCGCGGCGCGCCGGCGAGCGTGGTCATGTCGAGCAGGCGGTCGAGAACGATGCCGGTGCCGACCCGATGATCGCCTTCGAGATCGAGGAAGTCGATGCAATAGAACAGGTACCACCCGCCGTCGACATCGCGAAACGGGTGGGCGTCGATCGAGAACGGCTGGTCAGGCACCAGGATGCGGCCGCTGTCGATGAACGGCCCGGCGGGATGCTCGGCCACCGCCACGCGCAGCTGCTGGTCGGTGCCTTCCGGCGCCGAACCGGACGAGTAGTACATGTAGAAGCGGCCAGCGTGGCTGGCCACCTCGGGCGCCCAGTAATGCTCGGCGCCGTTCGCTTGCAGCGCGTGTCCCAGCGACTCCCATGCCACCAGGTCGCGCGAGCGCAGCACCGGAATCTGGCGCCCGTCGGCGCCGCCCGGGGCGGTGCCGTAGGCATAGTAGAAGCCATCGTGTTTCAGCACGAAGGGGTCGGCCATGGTGTCCGGATACACCGGATTCTGGTAGGTCTGCGGCATCATGTCTCCTGAATTGCCGCCGTCGTCCACGCGGACGACGGCGGCAGGCGCCAGTATCAACTTACATCTTGAAGCGCAGGCTCACGCCATACGTGGTCGGGTTGTAGCGGATGTCGCGCGGCTGGTAGTCGCCCAGCGTGCTTTCGAACTTCTCGCGCGTCAGGTTGATTGCATCGAACTGCAGCGACACCCGGTCGTTGATCTCGTACCCGATGCTCAGGTCGACAAAGGTGTTGGCCTTGACCACGCGGTCCTGGTTGTACGGCGCTTCGGCGATCTGCTCGACGTAGTCGCCGCGGCGCGTCGCCGCCAGGCGCGCGGTAAAGCCGCTGCCTTCGTACAGCAGGGCCACGTTGTAGCTCTGGCGTGCCACGCCCACCAGCGGGGTTGTGGTGAACGTGTCGCTGCCGAAGCTGGTCTTGGTTTCGTTGTCGCCGTCGATCCAGGTGTAGTTGAACTGCGCGCCCAGGCCGCTCCAGGCGCCCGGCAGGAAGTCGAAGAATTTCTGGATGCCGAATTCGGCGCCCTTGAGCGTGCCCTTGCCCGAATTCTGCGGCCGCGTCACGCGGTAGGTCTGGCCGTCGATGACTTCGTCTTGCGTGAAGCTTTGCAGGTAGCCGTCGATATCGCGGTGGAACAGTGCGATCTGGGCGTAGCCGTTCTTCTGGAAGTAGTACTCGAGCGTGGCGTCGATATTGGTCGAGCGGGTCGGATCGAGTTCCGGATTGCCGGCGCCGCCGGCGCCCGGGGCATTGACCGTCGGCGGGATCAGCGACAGCGCCGGATTGAGTTGGCCAAAGTCGGGACGGGTGATGGTCTTGCCGACCGACAGGTGCGACTGCCAGGCCTCGGTCCAGCCGATGACGGCCGAGGCGCTCGGCAGGAAGTTGGTCTCCGAGGTCGACAGGTCGATGTCCGAGACCTGGTCGCCGATGCGGCTCTGGCCGCGCAGCTTGCGGTTCAGGCGAATCGCGCGCGCGCCCGCTTCGCCGCTGACTTCGACGCCGGCGATGTCGGTCTTGAAGCGGCCCGCCAGGTACAGCGTGGCGCTGCGCTCGCGCTGGTCGAACAGGCGCGCCGGGTCGTCCGGCACGCGGCCGATGCCCGCGCCATACGCCTGGCGCACGGCGTCGGCGTTGTCGATCAGGTAGTCGCTCGACGGCGTGACCCATGGTCCGCCCAGGCGGTCGAGCCCCGGCACGATCTGCTGGAATTCAGGGCCGAACAGGCCGAGCGGGGTCGGACGCACGGCGCCGCCGAAGTCGGAATGGCCCTCGGCGCCGTGGTAGCTGGCCTTGCGCGAAGACAGGCGCACGCCGCCCAGGATGGCGTTGAACAGGCCCTCGCCCTGCAGCCGATAGATGGCGTCGCTGCGCCACTGCAGCTGGCTGCCGGCCTGCTCGTTCCAGTTCTGCACCATGCCGCGCAATACATACTGGCTCGGGTCGCGCATCGCCTGCGCGCTGCCTGGGGTGGTAATGGCGTTGAAGCCGCCGTGACCGTCGGCGCCGTAGGCATACACGCTGGCGCTGGCGCCCGGCACCTGCTGGTCGACGATCACGGTGTCGTTGACGAACTTCGATTTGGTGTAGCCCAGTTGCGAATCGATCGACAGCGGGCCCTCGACGTACTTCAGGCCGAAGTTCAGGTAATGCGTGGTGGTGCGCTCGTTCTGGCCCCAGGTGCTGGTGGCGCTGTACGGGTCCCAGTCATACGGGCCGCCGAACTGCGCGGCCGGCGCGTCGGCCGACAGGATCGGGCATACCGTGCCGCCGAGGGCGCAATTGGCGCCGCCTGGCGCCATCACCACGTTGGTCAAGCGCGGCGCCCAGGTGACGTTGCTCATGATGTAGTTGACCGCATTGCGGCCCTGGTAGCCCATGCCCAGGTACTGCGCGCTGGCCTGCAGGCGCGGGTTGATCTTCCATTGAAAAGCGCCGTGAATGCTCTGGCGTTCGCGTTCGCCGCTGTTGTAGATGCCGCCGATATTCGGCAACTGGCCAAACACGTCGCCGGCGCGCGCCGGCGTGAAGGGACCGGTTTCGCCCAGGCGCACGGCGCTGCCGTCCGGGTTCACCGAAAACACATTCGTCGGGCGGTCGTTGTACTGCACCGGATAGGCCCAGTTCTCGCGGTTGACGGCGACGTCGAACAGCGCGCCCATTTCGCCGACCGGGGTGTCCCAGCGGTTGCTGACCAAAAAGCCGCCGCCCGGATTGTGCGTGTTCTCCGTGGCGCTGCTGCCGTTGGTCTTGTTCAGGCGGTCCTCGACGTAGCCGGTGGCGGTGAAGCCCTTGGCGTCGAACGGATTGCGCAGCCGGATGTTCACCGCGCCGGCGATGCCGCCCTCGAACTGGTTGGCGGTGGCCGATTTATACACTTCCATGCCGCCGATCGACTGCACCGGCAAATCCTGGTAGGCCAGGCGGCGCCCGGCCGAGGTGAAGATCTCGTTGCCGTCGAGCGTGGTGGCGACATCGGGCAGGCCGCGGATGATGACGGTGCTGGTCTGGCCGCGGTCACGGCCGACCTGCACCCCCGCCACGCGCTGCAGCGCGTCGCCGGCCTGGCGATCGGGGAACTTGCCGATGTCGTCGGCGTTGATGGCGTCGACCACCTGCACTGCGTCGCGCTTGATCGTCTCGGCCGAGCGCAGGCTCTGGCGCAGGCCGGTCACCTCGACCACGGCGGTGGCCGGCGCCTGCGCCGCAGCGCTGGCAGCGGCGGGCGCGCTGGCGTCCGCGGGCACGCTCGCCGCTGCGCTGTCGGTGGCGGTGGCGGTGGCCGCGGGTGTCGTTTGCGCCAGCGCCGGCGCGCCATACGCGCTCATCAGCATGATGGCGGCGCAGATCGGCTTGACTTTCAATCGGGACATGCTCTCTCTCCTTGTTTCTATGTAAATTCCCCCTGCCGAGCCTGGGCCGGCGCGGAGGGCGCGTAGCATATCAACTTATTAACGAAAGCGTCGTTCTCATGACGACGTTCAGAACGCCTGCGCCAGCGCGCCCGGATCAGCCTCGATCCAGCCCGGTGCGAACACCAGGCCATCGGCGTCGAACAAGAAAGCGCGGCTGGCCGGAAACACCAGTTCGACCCGGCTACCCGGGGTTGGCGGCGCCGTGTCGGCGTCGCATTTCACCGCCACCATCTCTTGCGCGCCATCGGCGTGGGCGTACACCAGCGTCACGTCGCCCAGATATTCGACCAGGGCCACGGTGGCGCCGATTGCCCCTTCATGCCCGCCTTCGTTCGCGCCTTCGTGCGCGCGCACGATCTGCAGGTGCTCGGGCCGCACCCCGAGCGTGACACTGGCGCCCGGCGCGGCGCGCGAGACGTCGGCCGCCACCTGCACACGCACGCCGCCGGCCAGCGTCACACCCGCGCTGCGCCCGCCCTGCGCCAACGTGGCCTCGAAAAAATTCATGCGCGGCGAGCCGAGGAAACCGGCGACGAACCGGTTGGCCGGCCGTTCATACAGGTCGACCGGCGTGCCGACCTGCTCGATGCGCCCGCCGTTGAGCACCACGATCTTCTGGCCCAGCGTCATCGCTTCGACCTGGTCATGGGTGACGTAGATCATCGTGCTTTGCAGTTCGCGGTGCAGGCGCGCCAGCTCGACCCGGGTCTGGCCGCGCAGCGCCGCGTCCAGGTTCGAGAGCGGCTCGTCGAACAGGAACACCTTCGGTTTGCGCACGATGGCGCGCCCGATCGCGACCCGCTGGCGCTGGCCGCCCGACAGGGCCTTGGGTTTGCGTTCGAGCAGATGGCCGATCTGCAGGATCTGCGCCGCGCGCCCTACCCGCTCGGCGATCTCGCTCTTCGGCACCTTGGCCAGCTTGAGCGCGAAGCCCATGTTCTCGGCCACGCTCATGTGCGGATACAGCGCGTAACTCTGGAACACCATGGCGATCCCGCGCCGGCTCGGCTCGATCGTGTTGCTGATCACGCCGCCGATATCGAGCGTGCCTTCGCTGATCTCTTCCAGGCCGGCGATGATGCGCAGCAGGGTCGACTTGCCGCAGCCGGACGGGCCGACGAAGACCACGAATTCGCCGTCCGCGATGTCCAGGTCGATGCCCTTGATGACGGCGTTGTCGTCGTACTGTTTTTTGATGCCGCGAAGGCTAACCGATGCCATTGTGTCTGTGTCCTTGTCTGTTCTGGGCCTGTCAGCCTTTGAGTCCGCTCGCGGCCAGGAAGCCCTGCGTCACGCGCCGCTGGAACAAGGCGTACGCCAGCCCCACCGGCAGCGCCCCCAGCAGCGCGGCCGCCATCAACTGCGCATAGCGCACGCCAAAGGCGTCATAGGTCTGGGTCAGGCCGAGCGGAATCGTCATCATGTCGTTCGAGGTGACGATGATGAACGGCCACAAGAAGTTGTTCCAGGCGCCGATGAAGGTGACGATCGCCATCGCCCACACGATGTTGCCCGAGATCGGCAGGTACACGCTCCACAGCACGCGCAAGGGGCCGGCGCCGTCCATCAGCGCGGCCTCGCGAAAGTCGGCCGGTATGCCGTCGAAGAACTGCTTGAAGACGTAGATCACCACCGGCGAGACCACCTGCGGCAGCACCAGGCCGGCGTAGCTGTTGATCAAGCCGAGCTGGTTCATGGTGCGAAACAGCGGCACCAGCAGCGCCTCGAACGGCAGCAGGAAGGCCAGCATGGCGACGCCGAACACGATCGAGCGGCCGCGAAAGCGCAGCTGCGAAAACGCATACGCAGCGAGCAGGCTGATCGCCATCGTGACCAGCGTTACCGCGCCGGCTACCAGCGCGCTGTTGAACAGCCAGCGCGGCAGGTTGCCGGCGCCGAGCGTGGTGCGGAACGCGTCCAGGGTCCAGACCTGCGGCAGCCAGTGGAATACCTCGGACACGGTTTCGTGCTCGGGACGCAGCGCCGTGGACAGCGCCCACAACAGCGGGAACAGCCACAGCGCGGCCAGCACCACGCTGGCGGCGATGCCGGCAATCGTCCAGCCGAGTTGGGAGAGCTGTTTCATGGGATGGTCCTCATACCGTTCTGCGGGCCAGCGTGCGTACCAGGCCGGCGTGCAGCAGCGACAGCGCAATCACCACGAACACGAACGCCATCGCGATCGCGGCCGCGTAGCCGGCGTCGCTGTAGGTGAACGCGGTTTCATACATATAGTGCAGCGTCACGCGGGTGGTGTTGAACGGCCCGCCGACGGTGAGGATGTAGGTCTGGCCGAACACCTTGAGCGAGGCGATCAGTTGCAGCACGAGCGCGGTGCCGATCACCGGCCGCAGCGACGGCCAGGTGATTGCGCGAAACAGCGTGAAGCCGCGCGCGCCGTCGAGGGCGGCGGCTTCATACAATTCGGTCGGGATGTTGCGCAGGCCCGCCAGCAGCATCAGCATATTGAAGCCGACCGTCCACCAGATGGTGCCCAGCGCCACCGCCGGCATGGCCCAGTCGACGTCGGCCAGCCAGGCGCGCTGGCCGCCGACGATATAGTTGACCACGCCCGACGACGGCTGCAGCATCCAGTCGGCGATCAGGGTCATCACCGAGATCGGCAGCACGTACGGCAAGAAGAACGCACCCTGCAGCCACGACCCGACGCGCGTAAAGCGGTGCACCAGCAGCGCCATCAGCAGCCCGAGCGCGACCAGCGGAATCACGGTGAGCAGCGAAAAATAGAAGGTGTTGACCAGCGACGACCAGAACGACGGGTCTTGCGCCAGCGTGACGTAGTTGGCCAGGCCGACAAAGGCGCCGGTGCGGGTCAGGCTGCTCTCGGTCAGGCTCAGGTAGAAGGTCTGGATCGCGGGCGCCAGAAAGAACAGCAGAAAGGCGACGACGAACGGCGCCAGCATCAGCGTCGCCGGGAGCCCTTCGCCGCGGGCGGCGCTAGCCGCGCCGGCGCGGCGCGGCGCCGCTGCGGTGGCACGGGGCGATTGCTGCAGGTCGGCGGCTTGGGTCGGCATCGAGGTCTCCATCAGTAGCGCGGCGGCGCCTTGCGCAGCAGGCGCGCGGCGTCGGCTTCGAACATGCGCATCGCCTCAAGCGGCGTCAGCTGGCCCATCAGGGCGCCGGGCATGAACTTGGAGGCCATTGATTCGACCGGCCCGGCGGCGCCCATATACCAGCCATCCGGGTCATACACCACGTTCTGCGCGGCGGCGGCGTATTCGGCGTTGGGCATCAGGGCGCGCGCCTCGGCCGATTCGGCCACCGGACGGTAGGCCGGCACATGCCCGCCTTCGGCCCAGCCCATCGAATGGCGGCTGATATAGGCGATGAAGCGCAAGGCCGCGCGCGCCTTCTCTGGCGTCATCGGCCGCCCCTCGTTGGCCGGCAGCGCGAAGGCGTGCGAATCGGTCCAGACGCTGGCGTCCTGGTACAGGCGCGGCAGCGGCGCGATGCCGTACTCGAAACCGAGCGTGCCGGCCTGCGTGGTGCGCACCATTTCCGGCACTTCCCACACGCCATTGAGCATGAAGGCGGCGCCGCCGCCCATGAACTGGCTGGTGGAAGCGGGATAATTCAGCCCGGCCTGGGCGTAGCCACGGCTGAACCAGGCGCTGATCCTGGCCAGCTCTTCGACGCCGGCGGCGCCGTAGGCGAAGCGATTGTTCTCGATCAGCGCCACCTTGCGCTGCGCCAGCAGCGACAGCCACAGGCGCCAGACGGCAAACGAACTCTGGTTCGCCTCCATGGCCAGCCCCAGCCGGCCGGTGCGCTGGCGCGCGGTACGAAACGCTGCCGTCAGCGCATCGTACCCTTCGATCGGGGCCAGCCTGCCACTGCCATCGAGCAGGCCGGCCTGCTTGAGCAAATTCTTGTTGTAGTACAGCACCAGCGGATGCATGTCGAGCGGGATCGCATAGGTGGCGCCGTTGTGGCGCGACTTGTTCCACTGGCGCGGGAAGTAGTCGCTGGCCTTGAGGCCGGCCGCGGCCAGCTCGGCGTCGGCGATCGGGCGCAGCACGCCGCCGCCGGCCAGGTTGGGCAGGCGCGACAGGTGAACGGTGGCGATCTCGGGACCGGCGCCGACCACCGACGAGGTGATCAGCTTGGTGTAGAACGGCTCGCCCCATTTCAGCGTGGTGCTGACCACGCGCACGGCGCGCTGGCTGCTGTTGAAGGCATTGACCATCGCCTGCATGCGGGCGCCGTCGCCGCCGCTGAGCAAGGTCCACATGCGAATCTCGACCGGGCTTGCCGACTGCGCCAGTGCGGGCGCGCCGTGCATGCCGAGCAGCGATGAGGCAGCTAGAAAGCTTCTGCGTTGCACTACGTATCTCCGAGGTTTGTCTGGTTTGCTGCGCCTGGCGGCCGCTACTTGACGAGCGTGGTGCCCTTGACCACTGGCTGGCCATCGACCCACTCGAGCTGGTCGATGTACAGGAAGCGGCGCTTGCCGCGCGTGCCGTCTGGCTTGATTTCCCATGCGTGGTAGGCGATCAGGTCCTGTCCATTGGCGCGAAACACGCCCTGGTGTCCGGGCCCGATCAGGCGTTTCTCGGTGCTGCTTTTCAGGAACGGGGCGTCGCCCACCGGCTGGCACGGCCCGGTCGGGCCAGCGCAGCTGGCATGGCCCACCGCATACGAGCCGTCGCCGAAATCGTTGGCCGAATACAGCAAGGTGTACTTGCCATCGCGCAGCACCATGGTCGGCGCCTCGATCACCTTGCCCTCCCACGCCCGCCCATTGGTCAGCAACATGGTCGGCTGGCCGAGTACGCCCAGGCCATCGGGACGCAGCTCCTGCACGAACAGGTGGGTCGGCAGCTTGCAGCAGTTGCCGTCGCTTTTGAAATACAGGTACAGGCGCCCGCCGGCCAGCAAGGGACTGGCGTCGATGGTGCCACCGAGCGCCGCCTGGCAGATCAGCGGCGCGCTGGCGCGATCGACGAACGGGCCCGCCGGCGAAGCCGATTCGGCGGCGCCGATGCACTGTTTGTCGGATGCGCGGTCGTGCGCGGTGTAGTACAGCACGTAGCGCTCGCCCAGCTTGACGACTTCGGGCGCCCACACATGCGGCACCGGCTGGCGCACCCAGCTGGCCAAGGTCGGCATCGCGTCGGGCAAGGCGCGCCAGGCACGCAGGTCGGTCGAGTGCAATATCTGCACGTGCTTGTCGTTGGCGTTGGTGGCGTAGGCGTAGTAGCCGCCGGCGTCGGGCAGCACGAAAGGATCGGGGAAGTCGCCGATCGAACTGGCAGCTGCTTGTGCCGATAACGGTGCGGCGAGCGCGAGCGCGCACACAGCACCCGCGATGCGGGGCAAATCGTCATGCATGGGCAGGTCTCCTCTGCTGGCGTGTCGTGCACGCTCGTTATGGCAGGGATCATACGGTCAGCGGTGGCTGCTTTCGTATATCGAAATGCAAGGGAGCTATGCCAGATTCGTATTCGTCAGCGACTGGCCTGGGTGTCTGTATGGGGATCCAGGCCGGCCGCCTGGCGAAGCGCGGCGAGCATCGCTTCGGCTGATGGCGACAGGTGGTGGCGCTTGCGCGTGACGATGCCGTAGACCCCGGCATGGATGGTGATATCGAGCGGCAGGATGGCCAGCTCGCCGGCATCGAGCGAGGTCTGCACCAGTTCGGGCGGCAGCGCCACCACCCGCTCGCTGTCGGCCAGCAGGCGCGGCACCAGCGGCAGTGAGACAGTTTCGATGATGTCGACCGGCTGCGGCAAGCCCTGGCTGATGAACAGCGCCATCAACTGGTCGCGCAGGCGGCTCGGCGGCGGCAGGATCCAGGGCGCATTGGCCAGTTCATCCAGGCCCAGGTCGGGCCGCGTCAGCCACGGATGGCCGGCGCGCACGATCAGGCGGTGCGGCTCGTCGCCGAGCGGCTCGAAATCGAGTTCGGCGGCGGCCGACGGGTCGAGGATACGTCCGATCACGATGTCGAGTTCACCGGCCCGTAACTGCTCGACCATGGTCTTGCTGGTGTCGACCGAGACCGCCACCTGCACCCGCGGGTTGCCGGCCTTGAGCAGCTTGAGCGCCAGCGGCAGCAGCGTCGCGGCCGGCGCGCGCACGCTGCCGATCGCCACCCGGCCGCCAAAGCCGGCCTGGCCCTGCATGATTTCCTGGTGCGCAGCATCCATCTCGGCCAGCGCCGCGCCGGCGCGCCGGATCAGCACCTCGCCATACCAGGTTGGCGCCACGCCACGTGGCAGGCGTTCGAACAGGGTGACGCCGAGCGCGTGCTCGAGTTCGCCGATCAGCTTGGAGGCGCCGGGCTGGGTCAGGCCGGCCGCTTCGGCGGCATGCAGGATCGAGGCGTGGCGGCCCAGTTCGACCAGCAGCACCAGGTGGCGCGTCTTGAGGTGGAAGCGGATGAAGCGGGTGGAGGATGAGTCGCGCATGCCGCAGTGCGAAGTGACGAGTCATTGAATCCTAAAGTATTCATGAATCGTGCGTCAATCTTCTTTGGGCGGTCTCAGCTATTTTCAGTCCAGCCTGGCGACGTTCGACGCCCGCTCGCTGATCCAGGCGGTCGAGGCGAGCGCCCGGCGCCCGCCTGGCATGCACTTATTTGGCGATGCTCGCCGCCTTGGCGCGCGCCGCATGCAGCTTCTTGTAGCTGTCCATCAGGCGCTGGTGACGGTCCAGCCCCGCCAGGTCGGCGCCGGTCGGCGTCAGCCCGAAGAAACGCACGCTGCCGTCGACCGAGCCGAGCGCCGCATCCATGCGCGCGGCGCCGAACATGCGGCGCAAGTTGGCCTCGTAATCGGCCAGTTCGAGTTCGTCGTCGAGTTCCACTTCGAGCACCACGTTCAGCGCCTGGTAGAACAGGCCGCGTTCGACCGTGTTGTCGTTGTACTGCAGGAAAGCGCCAACCCCCTCGTGCGCTTCTTCGAACTGCTTCAGCGCGAGCTGGATCAACAGCTTGAGTTCGAGCACGGTCAGCTGGCCCCACTCGGTGTTCTCGTCGAACTCGACGCCGATCAGGGTGGCGATATCCGAGTATTCGTCGAGTTCATTGTTGTCGAGACGCTCCAGCAGCGCCGCCAGCGCCGCGTCGTCCAGCTGGTGCAGGTTCAGGATGTCGGCGCGGAACAGCAGCGACTTGTTGGTGTTATCCCAGACCAGGTCTTCCACCGGATAGACTTCCGAATAACCCGGCACCAGGATGCGGCAGGCGATCGCGCCCAGTTCGTCGTACTGGGCGACATACACTTCCTTGCCCATGTCTTCGAGGATGCCGAACAGGGTTGCGGCTTCCTCGGCATTCGAATCCTTGCCCTGGCCTGAGAAATCCCACTCGACGAAGTCGTAATCGGATTTGGCGCTGAAGAAGCGCCACGACACCACGCCGCTCGAATCGATGAAGTGCTCGACGAAGTTATTTGGTTCGGTTACGGCGTGGCTCGAGAAGGTCGGGCGCGGCAAGTCGTTCAGGCCTTCGAAACTGCGGCCTTGCAGCAGTTCGGTCAGGCTGCGCTCGAGCGCCACCTCGAAACTCGGGTGCGCGCCGAACGAGGCGAACACGCCGCCGGTCTTCGGGTTCATCAGCGTCACGCACATCAAGGGGTAGACGCCGCCGAGCGAGGCATCCTTGACCAGCACCGGGAAGCCCTGCTCTTCCAGGCCCTGGATGCCGGCCACGATGGCCGGGTATTTGGCCAATACCTCTTGCGGCACGTCCGGCAGCGCCAGTTCGCCTTCCAGGATCTCACGCTTGACGGCGCGTTCGAAAATCTCGGACAGGCACTGCACCTGGGCTTCGACCAGGGTGTTACCGGCGCTCATGCCGTTGCTGGCGTACAGGTTTTCGATCAGGTTCGACGGGAAGTAAACGGTTGCACCGTCCGACTGGCGCACGAACGGCAGCGTGCAGATGCCGCGCAGGGCGTTGCCCGAATTGGTGTCGATCAGGTGCGAGCCGCGCAGTTCGCCGTCCGGGTCATAGATGTCGACGCAGTAAGCGTCGAGGATCTCGGCCGGCAGCGCATCCTTCTTGCCGGGCTTGAACCAGCGCTCGTTCGGGTAATGCACGAACGGCGCGTTGGCGATGTCCGGGCCCCAGTAGGCGCCGGCATAGAAATGGTTGTTGCTCAGGCGTTCGATGTATTCGCCCAGGGCCGAGGCCAGCGCGCTTTCCTTGGTCGCGCCCTTGCCGTTGGTGAAGCACATTGGCGAATGGGCGTCGCGGATATGCAGCGACCAGACGTTCGGCACGATATTGCGCCACGAGGCGATTTCGATCTTGATGCCCAGGCCCGCGAGCAGGGCCGACATATTCGCGATGGTTTGCTCCAGCGGCAGGTCCTTGCCGGGGATATAGGTTGCCGCTTCGCTTGACGGCTGCAGCGTCAGCAGCGCCTGGGCATCGGCGTCCAGGTTGGCCACTTCCTCGATCACGAATTCGGGGCCGGCCTGCACCACCTTCTTGACCGTGCAGCGCTCGATCGAGCGCAGGATGCCCTGGCGGTCTTTGTCGGAAATGTCGGCCGGCAGCTCGACCTGGATCTTGAAGATCTGCTGGTAGCGGTTCTCGGGGTCGACGATATTATTTTGCGACAGGCGGATGTTCTCGGTCGGGATATCACGCGTATTGCAGTACAACTTCACGAAATAGGCCGCGCACAGGGCCGACGAGGCCAGGAAGTAATCGAACGGACCGGGCGCCGAGCCGTCGCCCTTGTAGCGAATCGGCTGGTCGGCGATCACGGTGAAGTCGTCGAATTTGGCTTCGAGACGCAGTTTGTCGAGAAAGTTGACCTTGATTTCCATGGAGAGTTCCAGATAGCGCGCAATGAGATGGGCGCTATTATCCGCTGTTTCACCCCATCCCGTCACCGCCGTCGCTGCCGATTCCGGCGCAATCGATCTGCGCCGGCGCGACCGCCAAGCCGCGCCACCTGCATGGTATGCTCGTCGCCCATTCATTCATGGAGCGCGCGATGACGTCAAGACTGGCTGTGGCAATGGTGGGATTCTCGGTGATGCTGGGCGCCGCGGCGCAGGATCGGCGTGCGCCAGACCCGAAAGACACCGAAGTCTGGGCCCCGCAACCGGCGCGGGTGGCGCCCGGATCGACCTCGACAGCGCCATCGGACGCGGTGGTGCTATTTGACGGCAAGGATGCGAACGAATGGGTCGCGGCCGCCGGGCAAGGCAAGCCGGCCGGCTGGACGGTGGCCGACGGCGTGATGACTGTGCGTGGCGGCAGCGGCGACATCCAGACGCGCACACTGTTTACCGACTACCAGATCCACCTCGAGTGGCGCGTGCCGGCCAACCTCAGCGGCCAGGGCCAGGCGCGCGGCAACAGCGGCCTGTTCCTGTCGACCGGCAGCGGCAACGGCTACGAAATCCAGATCCTCGACTGCGCCGACAACGCAACCTACGTCAACGGCCAGGCGGCCAGCATCTACAAGCAGTACATCCCGCTGGTCAACGCCTGCGCCGCCGCCGGCGAATGGCAGACCTATGACGTCATCTGGACCGCGCCACGCTTTGCGGCCGACGGCGCCCTGCTCTCGCCTGCCTACGTGACGGCCTTGCATAACGGCGTGCTGGTGCAGAATCATGTGGCCTTGCAGGGCGAGTCGGTCCACGCGGGCAAGCCTGGCTACCGCAAGCACGGGGCTGCGCCGATCAGGTTGCAGGATCATGGCGACGCCGTCAGCTTCCGCAATATCTGGGTGCGGCCGCTCTGAGACCGGGGCCTGTTGCCTGGCTGCCTGCGCTGCGTAGCAGTACCGCTACCGTAGTCGGTAGCGGATGATCGGTTGGGCGGCGCTGGGCCTTCTGTTGGTTAGTTACGTTTTATGGCGCAATCGGGCCGTGCGTTCTGCTTGCAATCCGGTCCCGCGACGCGCCTCCCGAACCAGGAGGCGCGCCCTGCGGTCAGCGTGCTTCGATGCTGGCCACCGCGCCGCGGCGCCCGTTGCGGTCAAACGCCGCCACCCGGATCACGCCGCGCGCCAGGATCGGCCCGTTCACCGCCTGGCTGGCCGCGGTCGGCTTACTGCCGTCGCTGGTATAGCGCAGCAGCATCCCCGGCAGCACGTGGTTGGCCAGCACCCTTCCCTCGTCGCGGATCAAGCCGGGCGGCGCGATGCGGTACTCGAGCTTGCTGCCGTCGAGGTCGAGGCGCGGCAGCACGCGCTGGCCGAGCGCGTTGACGAAGCCCGACCAGGCGCTGCGGTGCAGCGCCGCGGCCTGATCCGGATTGGTCGCCGTGGCCCAGGCCGGGTCGGCGGCCCAGGCGCGTTCGGCCACCGCCGCCAGGCGCGGCATCATCAGGTAGTCGATGCGCGCCGGCTCGCGCACGGTTTCGGCGAACAGGTTGGCCTGGATGCCGCGCACGCGCGCCTTGCCGTAGTCGGTCAGGCGGTCCTTGCCGAGGTGCGCGGGCGCTGCCGGGTCGGGCGCATAACTGGCCCGCATCATGTCGAACGGGACGAAGTCATACACGGTGTCGAGGTCGACGTAGGCGCCCCAATTGACGCCATGTTCTTCGGGATTGGCGTTGTGCGCCATGTCCATATACATCCGCGTTACCGGGGTCAGAACGATGTCGTAGCCGGCGTTGGCCAGGCGGTAGGCCAGGTCTTCGGCGCCGACCGTGTTGTTCCAGACGTAGGCAGTGAAATTGCTGCGCGTGAAGCGCGGATTCGGGATCAGTTTCGAGGTCCCGTCCAGGCGCGTCTTGCGCGCCGCCAGCTCTTCCCAGCCTGACGTGACCATGCCGTGGCGGCGCACGATGGCGTCGACCCGATCATAGAAATAATCCCACAGGTCGGCGCTGGTGGCCAGGCCGTGCTTGCGCATCATGGCGTGGCTGGCCGGCGACTTTTCCCAGGCGCCGTCGGGCAGCTCGTCGCCGCCCATGTGGATGGTCTTCAACGGCGCGCCGGCCTCGCGGTGCAGCGCCGCCATTTCGCGCACCACGTGCTCGACGAAGGTGTAGCTCGATTCCATACCCGGGTTGAGCACGTTGTCGGTGAAGAACTGCGCCGACAGGTACTCGGAACGGTCTTCTGCATCGTCCAGCAGGTAGCGCGCGGCGTCGGCGCTGCCGGCCGCCTTCAGGCGCCGGTAACGCGCCTGCATCGCCTGCACCGCGGCGCGCGCGTGGCCGGGCATCTCGATCTCGGGGATCACCTCGATGTGGCGCGCGTGGGCGTAGCGCACGATCTCCTTGTAGTCAGCGCACGTGTAGTGGCCGCTGCCGCTGGCGTCGCGCGGATCGGGGCCGGAGCCGTAGGCCGGCTGCAGGCGCAGGCCCGGCTGCGCGCTGTGGCCACGCACCGCGCCGACCGTGGTCAGCTCGGGCAGGCCGGCGATCTCGATGCGCCAGCCTTCGTCGTCAGTCAGGTGGAAGTGGAATTTATTCAGTTTCAGGCGCGCCATCTGGTCGAGCCATTTGAACACCGTTTCCCTGGACTGGAAATTGCGCGCCACGTCGAGCATGAAGCCGCGGTGCTCGAAGCGCGGCGCATCGACGATCGTCAGCTCGGGCAAGGACAGCTCACTGGCGCCGGGCAGCGGCATCAGGTCGCGCAGCGTCTGCAGGCCGTTGAACACGCCGGCCGCGCTGTTGCCGATGATGGCGATGCCCGCCGCGTCGATCGTCAACCGGTAGGCCTCTGGCGAAGCCTGGCCGTCGACCGCGCCAACGCCAAGGCGCAGCGGCGGCCCGCCGGCCGTTGCCGGGCGATCCGCGAACAGCGTGCGCGCCAGCGCCGCTTCACTTGCCAGCGCAGCGGGCGCGCTCACGACCGGGCGCGCGGCCAGCGCCAGCCGCCCTGCCCCGGGCGTCAAGCGCAGCGGCGTCGGCAGCACCGGCGGCACGCCCGCCGCCGGCAGCAGCTCGGCGCGCGCATTGCGCCAATAGGTGTCTTCTGGCGTCATCGCGGTGCGCACGCCGGCGGCCCTGCTGCGCTGGATCGGCGCCTCGATCGGCGCCGCCGTGTACTGCAGCGCCACCGCCACTTCGGGCGCGGCGTCGTACACCAGATAGGGCGCGCTCGGCATCTTCGAACGCGTCACGGCGTCGCTGTTGCGGTAGTCGAACTGCACCGACTGGCCCGGCGCCAGGCCGGCGAAGCCAGGGCCTGGGCGCAGGCGGAACAGGCCGCCCGCGACCGGCTCGAGCAGCAGGCCGTTCGACTGCACGCCGGACGGCATGCGGTCGATGCCGGTGAAGTACAGCGACCAGCCGGCGCCGGGAAGCGGCCGATCGTCGCCGTTGGTGACCACAAAGCGCGCCGGCACGGTGCCCGGCGGCGACTGCGGGCCGGGCGCCCGCGGCTGCAGCGCCCAGTGCAGTTGCAGCCTGGCGCCGTTGGCGACGGCGCCGGTGTCGAGTCTGGCCGCCGCTGGCGCAGCCTGGGCCAGCGCGTTGGACGCGGCCAGTGCAGCGAACATCATCGATCCCGCCAGCAGGGTCGAGGCCAGGACGGCGCTGCCCATCAATGTCTTGTTACGCAAACCTGTTTCCCCTATCTGTTGAACAGCCAATTCGCATCCGTGGACCCCGTCTCAACGCGCCGGCGCGGCGAACGCGCGCTCGATCTCTTCCAGCGACTTGCCCTTGGTCTCGGGCAGGAAGAAGGCCGCGGTAATGAAATACACCACGGTGCAGGCGGCCCAGAACAGGAACATCATGTGGTAGCCGTAGTTGCCCACGATCGGCAGGAAGGCGCCGGCGATCAGCGTGCCGGTGCCCTGGTTGATCAGCAGGGCCACACCCATGCCGACCGAGCGGATCCGGGTCGGCATCAGTTCGGACAGCGCCAGCCACACGCACACGCCCGGCCCCACCGAGTAGGCGGCGATGAAAGCGGCGATGCACAGGGCCGCCAGCAGGCCGCTGTTCTTGTCCGGGATCGGACCGACGCTGGCGCGCACGATCTCGAGCGGCGCTGCCCTGGCGCCGGCAGGCGGCGCGATCACGATGCGCTGCGCGACGTACACGCGGCGCGCCGCGTCGAGCGTGGCGCGGGCGTCCGGCGCCAGGCCGGCTATCATCTGCTGCGCCGCGTCGAACGAGGCGCCGGCGCTGCGGCCACGCCACACGGCGCGGGCCTCGTCGAGCAGCGCGCGCTGGGCGCCGGTCAAGGTCTGCACCAGCGCCTGTTCACGCGCCAGCACCGCCTGCGCTTCAGGCGTCGGGGTATAGGCCTCGGCCACTTGCTGCTTGTCGCCGTACTGGTACAGCACCGTCAGCTGCACCGGACCGGCGCCCGCTGCGGCGCCGGCAAACCGGGCCTGGGTCAGGTTCAGGTCGAGCGCATTGCCCTGCACCAGGGCCGTAACGTCGGCGCGCACGTCGACCCGCTGCGACTCGAAGCGGTGGAACAGGAATGCCAGCAGCACCAGCGAGACCATGATGCCGCCGGTGCCGATCTTGAGCAGGAACACCCGGCCCTTGCGCTCGACCAGCATGATGGCGAACACCGTCATCACCATGTTCACGATCTTGATCGCGGTGCCGTAGCTGGCCGCGCTGACCGCATCCAGGCCGGCGTGCTGCAGGATGGTCGACATGAACTGCAGGATCGAATTGATGCCGGTGGCCTGGTTGCAGCCCAGGATCACGCAGGCCAGCACGAACGGCACCACATAGCGGCGCTCGGTGAGCATCTCGGCCAGGGCCGCGCCGCGACCGAGTTTGGGACGCGCGCGCTCTTCGGCCAGCGAAGCGCCGATCTCGTCCACTTCGGCCTGGCATTCGGCCGCCGGGCGCAGGCGCGCCAGCACGCTCGTGGCCTGCGCGGTGCGCCCGCGCAGCATCAGCCAGCGCGGCGACTCGGACACGAACAGGCAGCCGAGCAGGAACAGCGCGCCCGGATACAGCACCGCCAGGAACATGCTGCGCCAGGCGTGGTCGGCGGCGGCGGTGACGGCGGCCAGGTCGCTGCCGGCGGCCTGGATCGCCAGTTCGGCGTTGCTCAGGTAATGGTGGCCGATGAAGGCGGCCAGCACGATGCCGGCGGTGAGCGCGAACTGGAACAGCGCCAGGCCGCGTCCGCGCTGGCTGGCCGGCAGGCATTCGGCCAGGTACAGCGGCACCACCACCGCGATCACGCCCCCGCTCAGCCCCTGCAGCAAGCGGCCCAGCATCAGCGGCACGAACGACTGCGACAGGTAGATCACGGTCACGCTGCCGACGAACAGCAGGCTGCTGATGATCATCATCGGGCGCCGCCCGAGCCAGTCGGCCAGCATGCCGGCCACCACCGAGCCCAGGATCGAGCCGGCCATCACCGCCGCCACCACCAGCGACAGCTGGCCCTCGCTCAGGCTGGTGGCCCGGTGCAGGTAGGGCAAGGCGGGATCGATGATGCCGATGTCGATGCCATAAAGTAGGCCGCCCATGCCGCAGATCGCGGTCAGGAACAGTAGGTGCATGCGTTGCTTGGTATGTGTCGACATTACTTGCCTTGAAAGCGCCGGTTGAATTCGCGATGCGGGCCGCCCGACGGTTGCCGGGACCGCCGCGTAATGTAACAGATGTGTTACCAAAAACGGTCTTTGTGCGATCACCGCCAGGGGCGCGAACAGTCGCACTAAAAGAATTCAATGCTTGGGCTGGTCTATCCTGTCCAGCCAATGATATATTTGGTCGGGCCACTTTGACTCGAGACCGCTACCATGATCAGAATGCTCCCGACACCCTGCCGGCTCGCCAGCGCTGTCCTGCTGGCGCTGGCAGTGGCTGGCTGCCAGTCGCCTGCCGCCGTTCCCGCCGTCACCACAGCCGTCACCACCGCCGTTACCCCTGCCTCGGCGCCCTGGGTGGCGGACCTGGGCGACGGCCGCTTCCGCAATCCGGTGCTGCATTCGGATTACTCGGATCCGGATGCGATCCGCGTCGGCGACACCTATTACATGACCTCCTCGAGTTTCAACGCGGTGCCCGGCCTGCCTCTGCTGACCTCGCCGGACATGGTGAACTGGACGCTGGTCGGCCATGCCCTGCCGCGCCTGCTACCGCTCGAGCGCTACGCCAGCGCGCGCCATGGCGAGGGCGTCTGGGCGCCGTCGCTGCGCCACCACGACGGCAAGTTCTGGATCTTCTATCCCGACCCCGACGTCGGCATCTTCGTCACCACTGCCACCACCTTCAGCGGCCCGTGGAGCCAACCGCGGCTGCTGCTGGCGGGCAAAGGCATCATCGATCCGACGCCGCTGTGGGACGACGACGGAAAGGCCTATCTGCTGCATGCCTGGGCCAGGAGCCGCGCCGGCTTCAACAACGTGCTGACCCTGCGCCGCATGGCGCCGGATGCCAGCCGCCTGCTCGACGACAAAGGCCAGGTCGTGATCGACGGCAACGCTCTGCCCAACTACCGCACGCTGGAAGGCCCCAAGCTCTACAAGCACGACGGCTACTATTATGTGTTTGCCCCGGCCGGCGGCGTCGAGGAAGGCTGGCAATCGGTGTTCCGCGCGCGCAGCATTGCGGGGCCATACGAAGCGCGCATCGTGATGGACCAGGGCGAGACGCCGATCAACGGCCCGCACCAGGGCGCCTGGGTGCGCGCGCAAGACGGCAAGGACTGGTTCCTGCACTTCCAGGACCGCAAGGCGTATGGCCGGGTGGTGCACCTGAACCCGATGCGCTGGGCCGACGGCTGGCCGGTGATCGGCGAAGACAACCCGCGCACCGCCGCCAGCGGCGCCGGCCAGCCGGTGCTGAGCCACGCCAAGCCGGTCGCCGGCGGCCGCTTCGCCGCGCCGCCAGCGACCGATGAATTCGATGCGCCGCGGCTTGGCCTGCAATGGCAATGGAACGCCAACCCCGATCCGCGCTGGGCCTCGCTGTCCGAGCGCCCCGGCATGCTGCGCCTGCACACCCAGCCGGCGCCGGCGTTTGCCGATTACGTACGCGGCGCGCCGTCGCTGTTGACGCAAAAGCTGCCGGCGCCGAGCTTCGTGGTCGATACCCACGTCAGGTTCAACGACGCGCGCGAGGGCGAGCGCGCCGGCTTGATCGTCAATGCCATGCAGTATGGCTGGATCGGCCTGCGCCAGACCGGCGGCGTCATGCAACTGGTGTCCGGCGCGTGCACCCCGGCCAGGGAACGCTGCCGGGAAGCGACGACGGTGCTGCTGTCGCCGGCGCCAGCGGCGCTGCACCTGCGCATGACGATGGCCGAGGGCGCGCGCGCGCGCTTTTGGTACAGCCTCGATAACGTCAACTTCGTCGCCGCCGGCCAGCCGCTTGAAATCAGCAAGGGGCGCTGGGTCGGGGCCCAGGTCGGGCTGTTCAGCATCGGCAAGCAGCCCGCTACAACCACGTCCAGCCTGGACGTCGATTACTTCAGGGTGACTGCCAAATGATGCCTCTTATCTCCTGCCTGCGCTGGCTGGCAGCGTGCCTGGTGTGCCTGCCGCTGCTGGCGGCGGCGCAGGCCCGGCACTTCAACTTTAGCAGCCAGGCGCAGGCCGGCGCGGTGCAGGTGACGCTCAGCGAGCGTGGCGCCGCGCCCCTGTACGACGCCGCCGTCGGCCATGGTTTCGTCGAGCGTACCGGCGCCCTGCCCGCGCGCCCCGTGCATGTGGCCGCGATTCGCAGCAATGGCAACGGGTTCGTCATCAGCGAACCGGTGTTCGAGGCCGAACAAGACTTCGAAAAGGATCACTACAACGGCTTCGGCATGGCGTTTCGCATCAAGGCCGCGCCGGGCGCGTATGCGATCCGGGTGCGCACCACCTCGAACATGGAGGACACGGTGGTGTCGGTGGGCGGCATGCAGACCAGCCGCCTGGTGCAAAATGTGTTCTGGGACGCGGCCAGCCTGCTGCCGAACCAGACCCGGGTCGCGATCGACGGCAACGAGTGGTCGTATCGCTACGTAAACGGGCGCGACTTCATCGAGATCGAGATCGAACCGGCGCGCGCCAACACGACGGTCGGGGTGGCGGACATCGTCATCACCCCGATTGCGCCGCAGGCGCGACCGGCGCACGTGCTGCCGACCATCTTCACCCTGGGCGACTCGACCGTCAAATCGTACACCTTCGACGAAGCGCCGATGAGCGGCTGGGGCCAGGTATTCGACCAGCTGTTCGACCCGGCCAAGGTGCGGGTGGTGAACTACTCGATGGGCGGGCGCTCGTTTCGCAATGCCTATGCCGAAGGCCGCTTCAACGACCTGCTGCTGGCCGGCCACGTCGGCGACGTCCTCATGATCCAGTTCGGCCACAACGACGAAAGCCTCGACCAGATGCGCCGCTTCGGGCGCGGTTCGACCGAAGCGATGTATGAATCCCTGATTACCCAGGTCTACCTGCCGGCGATCCGCGCGCGCGGCATGCTGCCGATCTTCGTGACCCCGATGTCGCGCGTGAACGGCAACGCCAAGCCGGGCGAGCGCTATGTCGATTCGTTCAGCAAGCGCCGTTTTCCTGACCTGATGAGAAAGCTCGGTGCCGAACACGGGGTCCCCGTAGTCGACCTGAACAGCCGCAGCATCGACTTCTACAACAGCATCGGCAGCGCCGGCATCACGCCGATGGTGATGGCGATCGAGGCCGGCGAGACACCCGGCAAGACCAACGACGGCAGCTACGCCAACGGCCACCCCGCCAACAAGATCGACGGCACCCATTTCAGGGAGTCGCTGTCGAAGCAGTACGCGCGCATCGTGGCCACCGAGCTGGTGCGACTTGGCCAGGGCGGCAACCGGCTTGCCGCCAGCGTCGCCGCACAGCTGCGCGGCCAGGTGCAGGACGCCATCGCGCGCGGCGACTGGGGCCGCATCCATCCCGAGATCGCAGGCGACATCGTCAGCGGCGACGGCGCCTACTACCGCGACCAGATCGAAAAGCTGCTGCAACTGGGCGTCCTGCGCCAGGACCAGGATGGCAACTTCAGGCCGCTGCAGCCGATGCAGAGACAAGAATTCGCGGCAGCCCTGGGCAGCGCGCTGGGGCTGGAGCAAAGCGCCGCCCTGACCGGGCACGGCGCCGGCCCCTTGACGCGTGAAGTCATGGGCGCGATGCTGGCCGACGCCTATCATGCCCGGTTCAAGGCCAGGCCGGCCTACATGACCGACTACAACGGCAAGAGCGTGGTGCAGGGTGCGCCCGGCTACGATCCCAACCTCGACACCGGCGCCCAGGGCGCGATGTACTACCCGCTGGTCGGGTGGGCGCGCCTGCGCGACACGGCAGATGTCGCCGCGCCGTACGCGGCGCGCGTGAAGGACGCCTATCAACTGGGCCTGCTGCGCTCGGAAAACGGCATCGCGCGCGGACGCATGGTCAACGGAACGATGCTGGAGCCGAAAGCCATCGTCACCCGCGCCAGGGCCGCCAAGGCGCTGTACTTCATGTGGGTGCTGGCGCAGCCGCCGAAAGCCGAGAACGATCATTATTAGGCAAGCGCGAAAACGATTGGCCTGCTGCTGCGGCCTGTGGCAAGATCGTGCTACCCGGTGACCTTCACCGCCCACGATCATGCCCGCAGCACAGCGCACGCCATGACCCAGTTCAGCCACACCATCGCCAGCACCCGTTACCGCTTCGCCGACCTGCGCACGCTGCTGGCCTGTGCTTCCCCGGCGCGCTCGGGCGACTACTTGGCCGGCGTTGCCGCCGGCAGCGCCGCCGAACGGGTGGCGGCGCAGATGGCGCTGGCCGACCTGCCCCTGGCGACCTTCCTGAACGAGGCGCTGGTGCCGTACGAGCTTGACGAAGTCACGCGCCTGATCGTCGACAGCCACGACGCCGCCGCTTTTGCCCCGATCGCGCACCTGACCGTCGGCGGCCTGCGCGAGTGGCTGCTGGGCGAGGCCGCCGACGCGGCCATGCTGGCGCGGGTGGCGCCCGGCATCACGCCCGAGATGGCGGCGGCGGTGTCGAAGATCATGCGCATCCAGGACCTGGTGCTGGTGGCGCGCAAGTGCCGCGTCGTCACCCGCTTTCGCAACACCATCGGCCTGGCCGGCACCCTGTCCACGCGCCTGCAGCCGAACCACCCGCTGGACGACGTCTCGGGCATCGCTGCCAGCATCTTCGATGGCCTGATGTACGGCAGCGGCGACGCCGTCATCGGCATCAACCCGGCGCTCGACAATGTGCCGCAGGTGGTCAAGCTGCTGCACATGCTCGACGAGATCATCGCGCGCCACGCGATCCCGACCCAGTCGTGCGTGCTGACCCACGTCACCAATACCATCGCCGCGATCGAACGCGGCGCGCCGGTCGACCTGGTATTCCAGTCGATCGCCGGCACCCAGGCCGCGAATGCCAGCTTCGGCATCGACCTGGCGCTGCTGCACGAGGCGCGCGCCGCCGCGCTCGCGCTCGGGCGCGGCACGCTGGGCCAGGAACTCATGTATTTCGAAACCGGCCAGGGCAGCGCGCTGTCGGCCGGCGCCCACCACGGCATCGACCAGCAGACCTGCGAGGCGCGCGCGTATGCGGTGGCGCGCGCCTTCAAGCCGCTCCTGGTGAACAGCGTAGTCGGCTTCATCGGGCCAGAATACCTGTACGACGGCAAGCAGATCACCCGCGCCGGCCTCGAAGACCACTTCTGCGGCAAACTGCTGGGCCTGCCGATGGGCTGCGACGTGTGCTACACCAACCACGCCGAGGCCGACCAGGACGACATGGACGTGCTGCTCACCATGCTCGGCGCGGCCGGCTGCACCTATGTGATGGGCGTGCCCGGCTCGGACGACATCATGCTCAATTACCAGAGCACCTCGTTCCACGACGCCCTGTACGCGCGCCGCGTGCTGGGCCTGCAGCCGGCGCCCGAATTCCTGGCCTGGCTGCACCGCCTCGGCATCTTCGACGGCGACGCCGCGTTGGCGGGCGGGCAATCGATGCTCGCCGGCGCCATGCCGCCTGCCTTTGCGCGCAGCCTGCGCCAGCTGGGCTAAGCGGAGCTTATTGCCATGGACAACGCCGACGCGCCGCTCGTCCCTGACGCCGATCCCTGGCACGTCCTGCGCCGCTACACGGCGGCCCGCATCGCGCTCGGCCACGCCGGCATCAGCCAGCCGACCGGGGTCCAGCTGGCGTTTCAGCAGGCGCATGCGATGGCGCGCGACGCCGTGCATACGGCGCTCGATACGGCCGCACTGGCGCGCGAGCTGGGCGCCGCCTGGCCCGAGCTGGGCGCAGCGCTGCTGCTGCACAGCGCTGCGCCTGAGCGCAGCGCCTACCTGCAACGGCCCGACTTGGGGCGCAGGCTGGGCGAGGCTGCGCGCACCGCACTGGCCGAATCGTCCGCCGCCAGCGGCGCGCCGGCAGGGTGCGACCTGGCGATCGTGGTGGCCGACGGCCTGTCGGCGCGGGCCGTCGCCGCCAACGCGGCGCCGCTGCTGCAGGCGCTGCGCGCCCACCTGGCGCCACAAGGTTGGCGTGTGGCGGCGCCCTGCATCGTCGAACAGGGGCGGGTCGCCATCGGTGACGAGGTCGGCGCACTGCTGGGGGCGCAGATGGTGCTGGTGCTGATCGGCGAGCGGCCCGGCCTGAGCGCGCCGGACAGCATGGGCGCCTACCTGACCTGGGCGCCGCGGATCGGCCTGACCGACGAAAGCCGCAACTGCGTGTCGAACATCCGCCCCGCCGGGCAGCGCCCGGAGCAGGCAGCGGCGCGCCTGCATTATCTGCTGAGCCAGGCGCGCGGGCGCGGCTTGAGCGGCGTCGCCCTCAAGGACGAGTCCGAGTTCGCGTCCGAGTCCGAGTCCAGCCCCGCACTGGCCAGCAGCGCTGCGCGGCCGTTTCTGCTCTAGGGGCGTGGCGGCGCTATAATGCCGGCTTTTCGCGCCCGTTACCGCTGGGCCGCAACCTGCACCGGATGCCCGCGCCACGCTCTTGCCCATGAGTCGACCAAGTACCCCCTCGCGCCGGCGCCGCACGGCGCTCGCCGCTGCGGGCGCGGCACTGCTACCGTGGCGCAGCGCGCTGGCCGACGACCGCGCCGGCCCCCACTCGCACAGCTTCACCGCCGCCGCCAAAGACGTATTGACCGTGGTCGGCCCGTGGGAACTGACCGGGCTCGACCCGTCCCGCGCCGGCTACATGTTCGCGCGCATGGAGGTCGTCGAGACCCTGCTCGACGTCGACGACCGCGGGCGCCTGCAAGTGCGGCTGGCCTCGCGCTGGCAGGTCTCTAGCGACGGCCTCGAATGGCGCATCACGCTGCGCGGCAACCGGCGCTACCACGACGGCAGCGAAGTCACGCCTGAAAGCGTGCTGGCCTGCCTGCAGCGCGCCCACGCGCGTCCCGGCGTGCTGCGCATGGCGGCGATCCGCGCCATCGCGCTCGACGCCGGCGCCATCGTGATCCGGCTCGAGCGCCCGTTCGCGCCGCTGCCTTATCTGCTGACCCATTATTCGTGCCAGATCCTGGCGCCGTCCTCGTTCGACGCTGGCGGCAATGTGGTGCGCATCGTCGGCAGCGGGCCGTTCCGGATTGTGTCGATGTCGCTGCCGCAGCAGTTCGACGTCGAGCGCTTCGCCGGCTTCGGTGGCCTGGCGATCCCGGGCCGCATCGCGCGCGCGCGCTACATCAGCGTGGCGCGTGCCGAAACCCGTACCCTGCTGGTGCAGAGCGGCCAGGCCGACCTGGCATTTTCGCTCGACCCGCCGAGCATCCGCGCCCTTGGGCGCAACCCGAAGGCGGTGCTGCTGTCGCAGATGCTGCCGCGCACCACCTTCATCAAACTCAATAGCGGCCATCCGCTGCTGGCCGACGTGCGGGTGCGGCGCGCAATCGCCCTGTGCGTCGAGCGCCAGGGCATCGCGCGCGCCCTGCTGCGCGACCCCGACCTGGGCGCGACCCAGTTGTTTGCGCCGTCGATGCCGCTCTGGCACGACCCGGCGCTGGCGCCGCTACGCACCGACCCGGTCGCGGCGCGCGCCCTGCTCGAGCAGGCCGGCTGGCAGCGCGGCGCGGACGGCATCCGCCAGCGCGGTGGCCAGCGCCTGGCCCTCAATCTGACCACCTTCCTGGACCGCCCCGAGCTGCCCTTGATCGCCGCCGCGCTGCAGGAAGAAATGCGCCAGATCGGCATCGCCGTGCGGGTCGTGATCGGCAACTCGAGCGACATCCCGGCCGGCCACCGCAGCGGCGCGCTCGAGATGGCGCTGGTGGCGCGCAACTTCGGCAACCTGCCCGACCCGGTGGCGACGCTGCTGCAGGACTTCGGCCCTGACGGCGGCGACTGGGGCGCGATGGGCTGGCGCAATTCCGAGGTGCCGGCCCTGCTGGCGCAGATGGCGGCGCGCGCCCAGCCAGCCAATGCCGCCGCCGTATGGGCGCCCGCGCGGGCCCGGATAGCGGCGCTGCTGCAATCCGAATTGCCCGTCATCCCCGTGGTCTGGTACCGCCAGGTATGCGCGGTCAGCCGCCGCATCGACGGCGCCAGCATCGATCCTTTCGAACGCAGCTACAGAATCTCGCACCTGGTATGGCAATGAATCCGCACACTGCGCCCGCGTGGCGCGCCATCGCCGGCGCCCTGGCCCAGCGCCTGGTGCAGGCCTTGCTGGTGGCGCTGCTGGTCGGCACGCTGTGCTTTTTCATGACGCGCATGCTGCCCGGCGACATGGCCTACCGCATCGCGGCCGGCCGCTACGGCTACGACATGGTGAGCGCCGCCGCCGCCGAGGCGGTGCGCCTCGAGCTGGGCCTGGATCGCCCGTGGCTGGCGGCGCTGCTGGACTGGTGGCAGCGCCTGCTGCAATTCGACCTGGGCCTGTCGCAGGTGACGGCGCAGCCGGTCTCGCTCGAGATCGCACGGCAACTGGGGCCAACCGTCAAGCTGTCGCTGCTGGCGATGTCGTTGTCGCTTCTGGTCGGCCCCACGCTCGGCGTGCTGGCCGGCCTCAAGCCCGGCGGCCTGCTGGACCGGGTCACGCTGGCGCTGTCGGTGACGCTGCGCGCGCTGCCCTCGTTCTTGCTCGGCCTGGTGCTGGTGCTGATCTTTTCGGTGCGCCTCGGCGTGTTGCCGGCGGCCGGCCATGACGACCATGGCAGCATGCTGCTGCCGGCGCTGACGCTGGCGCTGGGGATGGCCGCCGTGTCGTGCCGCGTGGCGCGCGACGCCATGCTGCAGGTGCGCGGCTCGGCCTACTTCGCTTTCGCGCTGACCAAGGGCTTGAGCATGCGCCAGGCGCTGCTGCGGCACGGCCTGCGCAACGTCGCCGCGCCGGTGGTGGCGTATCTGGGCGTGCAACTGGTGTTTCTGGTCGAAGGCGTGGTGCTGGTCGAGACCATCTTTGCCTGGCCCGGCATCGGCCACGCGCTGGTGCATGCGATCTTCAGCCGCGACGTGCCGATGATCCAGGGCACCGCGCTGGTGCTGGGCCTGATGTTCGTCCTGTTCAACGCGCTGGTCGATACCGCCTGCGCCTTCCTCGATCCACGCCGCCGCGCATGAACACGCACCTTGCTCCCGACCTGATGCTGGCCGACGCGCCGCTCCGGCGCCGCCTCACGCGCGCGCAGATTGCCGGCATCATTCTGCTGGGCCTGATCGGCCTGTTCGCGCTGCTCGGGCCATGGCTGGTCGGCATCGACCCGGCAGTCCAGCAGCTCGATCGCTTTCTCGAAGGCCCCAGCCTGGCGCATCCGCTTGGGTTCGA
>Ga0265797_10000793_pt1 | contig 57509 bp, 58 predicted proteins | sample P2T30metagenome_FD_192433 | JGI IMG/M metagenome (GOLD analysis project Ga0265797, IMG submission 192433) | Plant litter microbial communities from East Loma Ridge, Irvine, California - P2 T30 | ecosystem: Environmental > Terrestrial > Plant litter > Unclassified | place: USA: California...
CGTCGGGTATCCCATTATTAAACATCAGTGCAAACGCCTCTTTCAACCAATTTTCTCATCGTTAGCCATGTGCCTACGTGAGACATAGATGCCATGCAAGGCCAGCCTTGAAGCTAGGATGCAGGCCATTCGTAATGCAGTAAACTTCCATCTTAGATGAAGAGCATACCAGCCACAGCAGCGGCAAGCCCACCCATGGCGACGGGGAGCTGGTTGGCACCGGCAGCGTTGTTGGTCTGCTCGGCAGGTGGTGCCTCAGTAGTCGAGGCGGAGGTGGGAGATCCTGCGTCAACCTCGCTGCTGGAAGATCCAGATTCGCCACTGGCCGATGAGCTGGGAGCCTCAGTAGTCGAGGCACCTGCGGACTCAGAGTCGGTTGGAGACGGGGACTCGGTAGCGGAGTCAGTAGGGCTGGCAGTCTCGCCTGTGGCCGTGGTCTCGCCGCCGGTCGGGTTGGCGCTAGCCTCGCTGCTCAGAGAAGACTGAACGGAGCTAACGTAGCTGGAGATGGCAGAAGAGTCGGTGATGGAAGACGGGACCGGAACAGGGACAGCGGCGGTGCCAGAAGTCTGGGCAGGGTTGGCGGTGCTCTCACCAGAGCTCGGGGCCTCGGTGGCCGGGGTAGTAGCAGCCGGGACGGTGGTCTCCTCTGTGGTCGTGGAAACGCTGCCGTAGGAGGACGGCTCGGCGGACGGGGAGCCCGGAGAGACCGGAGCCGGGGAGGTAGCTGCAGAGGTCTGTGAGTTTTCCACGTCCGTAGGATTTGATGAAGCGATGGAAGAATCTGAAGGTGCGGCCGTGGGTGATGAGGTTTCGGATCCAACATCTGTCAACCCATAGCTCGAGAAGAGCTCGGGGACGAAAGTGAGTGACGGAAGTGAGGAGTCGGTGGCTTGTGCAGAAGTGTACGCGGCAATAGCGCTGGAATATGCAGAGGATAAGATTGAAAGGGCATTGGTGGTCTCTGGCCCACTGCTGGGTTCTTGACGGGCAGCAATAGGGAGACACGTACCAGCACCACAATAAGTCTCAGTGACAGTGACGGTCACTGTGGTTGTGTTAGTGATGGGTCTTGTTATTTTCCAAGTGACGTGACCTTACCAGTCTGACCAGCAACGCTAGCGACGAGCGCGGCGACGCCGAAGACGACGAAGGAGCGCATGTTGACGATGCTGTTGAGTGAGATGGAGTTGTGATGTGGTGTGTGGATGCGGTGATGGAAATGGTTGGATGGATGTTTGAGAGTGAGTGAGTGGTAAGTGGATGCGATGGTGAGGAGAAAGTGGGTATGTTTTGGGTTCGCGTGCGAAGAGTCGCAGTGGGCTGGGAGACCAAAAAGTTTAAATGTTTCGACGAGCTGCTGGGAGGGCAAGAGCGATGGACGCGCATGACGCACGGGCCACATTACCCGCCACTCGCCTTGTTTCGTTTGCAATGCATTCACCTCAATCAAGTCCTGTGGCGTGGCCGCACACCACTTTGCGTGCCACGGCATTGCGATGATACCTGCAGCGAATGCTGCGCGACGTACGTGCGTGCCGTGCGGTCGAAACCTGTTCCTATCAAACGCCAAAGACACCCCTGCAGCCATCCCACATCCTGCCCCAATGGAGCGCATGCGGAGGCTCGTGTGCGCTGCCGCCAGGGATGAGACATGAAGACGAGCTTGTTTGTTCCCCGGGCTACGATGCTCGCGAGGCCCGACCGATCGTGGTGCACATTGCGTGGGACCCTGTAGTTTGGAGAGCCGCGTTTGCAAGTTTGCAAGTGAGGTTGGGAGAACCTGGAGGCGGTGGTTGGAAAGTGACGTTCGCCTGCAGCTAGGGCTTAGCGCAGCATCCTTCTTCGCGTGTCGCCAAGGCAGGAGCAGTACCTAGATCAATCGAGCAAGGAACCAGGCACATATTCTACGCGAGCAGGCGTTGATTCGACAGCGCGGCATTATTTGCTATCACGATAGATTGATACGTGTACTAAAGACCAAGGCACAAACAAAGCAGCAAGCCCGCTGTCACCTACGCAACAGCCACCACAGGCTGGCTTTCTCGTAACGGGCAGTGTCGCATGTGCGACCCCTTGTCCAACTCGTCCAACGGATACCAACATTCTCGAGCGCACGGCTCGTGCGCAAGGAAGTAACGCTGCACCAAAACCAAGCGAGGGCTTAATATGATGTTGAGGGATGCCGTCGGACCTGAGGACGCCATCGTGGACTTTGTGCGTTGCCCAACTCCGGTCTGGCCATCTTGCATTGATCGTGCCCTTTGAACCACGCGCAGAGCGCAAGTTGTTTGAAAGCAATATATGACGGCCCTCGTCTTCCACAAGGCTTGCACCTACATAATGCATAGGTACGCGAACGCGCGTTCAATCACAAAGCGTCTATCATAAACCCCGCGGATCGTCCATGTAGGTGAGATTGACCGCAAGTACTTGAAGACACTCAATGGTTCACAACGTCAATTCGTCTTCGTATATTGTATTCTTGCGCATTCGCCTCGCCAAGTGTGTTGTGAGCTTAGTTGTGATGCTGGTTGCGAACAGCCAACATCATCGGGTATAGAGCCCACAACGCCGTACCTGGTCCTTGGAAACCTAAGTGAGACATGCAAGCGTTTGCTAAGCTCTCTGCTTCGGTTGCCCAGAGAAGATACACTTGCGCGGTTGTAAAAGCGGTTCAATCCACGAAACAAATGATGACATCTTGCAGTGCCACGTGTAAGTCTCGATGATGAGCGGGAAGACGTTCACTGAATATTACATTATACACTGGATCTCTATGTCAAATGCTACAGCCGATTCGCTTCCCTTATCCAGCTTTCCAAGTTGTACTTCAAGCCAGATCGTTGGCATCACATGCCTCGGTACCGCACGGCAAGAATTCTGTATCTATCAAACTGAAGAAATGTTAGCGGTTGTTCTGCAAAACATCTTCGAGTACATGTTGTGTGTTGTGGTGTTGTCAGACAGCAGTTGGACTATAATATTGATCGACATAGTTGTTTCCGATCAGGTCTGTGTTTATTATATGCTTCATCACGTAAAAGGGCAGGGGGGCGGAGAGGATCGGTGTCAGCTTACCTAGTGAGTCTGGGCCAGTACTGCGAGCTCGCTTCACATGAGCATGCACAGCAGTACTGGCGGTTGTTTGTGAGTGAAAGCAAGTTCAACTTAAAGCAAAACTTCCATTTGTAGCTCGTGAAAGCCCCCGTAATTTAGCCGCGCGCTCCTCCGTCACCTCTTGCCTCGAAAGTCCGCGCTCACGACCATACCTTAGCGCGATTCATGGCGTAACCGCAGCACCATATCTTACCTTCCACCTCTACAACATCGAATCGCACATGGAGAACCTCAGTCTCCATGATGCCGGCCCGCCAGGCCAGCCTGGTCCGCAGCAAATGGGCCCGCCACAACAGCAGCAAACACTAGGCATGCCGCCTCCGGTACCACAACTGCCGCCGCAGATGTTCACGACGGCTGCGCAATTGCTCGATTTGACGGACAGTGAGTGTGAGGATGGATGTGATCTGAACGGACAACAAGCGCTAACATGAGCCGCTAAAAGAAAAGCTCATGGTTGCTTTGAGAGATGGGCGCAAGCTGATCGGTGTGTTGAGGAGCTGGGATCAATTTGGTACGATACACGCAAGGGACAAACAGATGACGAATGCAAGGCTGACGCAGTGGCGTTGTAGGCAACTTGGTACTTCAGGATACTGTTGAGAGGCTGTTTGTGCAGAACCTCTACGCCGACATTGAGCGTGGACTCTTCCTCGTGAGAGGCGAGAACGTCTCACTACTGGGAGAAATTGTAGGTTTGGGCATACCCACATGAAGGCCGCTCTTGACTGACCGATCTCAGGATTTGGATAAGGATGACTATGTGCCCAAGCCTTTCGAGCAGGCGTCGGTCGAGCAGGTCTTTGCTTTGAAGAAGGCCGAGGATGCGAAGAGGAAGAAGGCGGACAAGTCGAAGCAGAAGAAGCTTGCTGCGTTCGGCTTCGAAGGTGAACATCACGGAGAGGCTATTCTGTGAGAAACGATATCCATACGACCATACCACGAGTGAGGAGGGCGAAGGGAGCGAAGAAGACAGGAGTACAGGAAGGAGAAGCGGCTTTTGAACAAGTATTTACAGATGTTCCATACGTCTTGAACATGCGGACGTGTTCTTGCAAATCTACCTTACCCACCATCCCCTGCTCTCGCACCAGGAATTCCGTAGTTGATATGGATTTGGTTGTGACGGTTTGTTGATAACCATCACAAACGAGACAGCCTGTTTAGGTTGCCTGTGTGTACCAGCTCTTCAACTCAAGTCTTCAGCCAACCATATTGATTGAGCTGCACACAAGCAGAGTGGCAAACAGTCGATCGCACATGACCTTTGCCTTCTGTTTTGGTACATGCACATCACAAGCACAGCTCCAACGCGGGTCGCGGCCCGAGCCGTTCCAAGGCGGCCTTGATCTATTCACCATTCACTAACGTCTGACACTCCCCTCTCGAATTACTCCGACATCAGAGACCTCTGCCACAAACTGCCACAAACATCGAACCACTGCTCGTGTCACTTGACCATATTGAGCAGACGCATGATTGCTAACAAATCCTCTGCAGTGGACGCGGCATTTTGACCAGAGACGTGATTGGAAGTGAAGCGACCGCGTGAACAGCGCCCGCGGCGGATTTCGCGTCGCGCCTTCATCCTTGGGCTGCATCGAGCTCGCACTTGCGTTGTCATCATTGCTTACCTCGCCTGCGCAAAAACGAAAATCTTTGCTGCTGTCACTCATTTGGCCATTTGGGATCAACAACACCCCCGGCCACGCTTGCTTCAGTGCGCTGGGCATCTGGACTTCTCCGAACTTGCGGAAATATCTTCTCGGAGCCTGGGCTACCTTCCACTGGAACTAGCGGTCCTGGTTTGAACTACTTGTCTCACGGCGTCTTGGACTGGGCTGGCTGTGTATTTTGAACAACAAACACGAAAACGTCAACAAGGCAACAGCAAATTGTTACAACGCAAACTCAGAACCGACAATTCGTCACCGAGCCTCTAATAGTAGGCTCTACAAACCAACAATTTGAGTCATAACTTTTCACGTTTCACAAGCGTGGTTGGAAATTCCGAGTCACGGGACCCACTGCGCTCGAAGCAATCACCAGAGCTGTTTCTCACCGCGACGATGCAGCATCGCACTTCAGGCTCGCCTGGTGGCGCAACCGGCAACAACGAGGACAACATACACGTTGTCTACACTCGCACAACTGACAGTAACGACGGCGACAAGTACGACGGCAAAGGCAAAGCCGCTGCTGAAATGGCCGAGCAGGACGCAGACATGATGGAAATCGACCATATCGAGTCTGACCTCGACGATGACAACGTCACGGAATACTCATTCAAATCTGAGGACTACCCGCATGACAGCGAGCTGGAGGACTTCGATAACGACGACGCTCGCTCGCACATCAGCCTATCAGATGATGAGCCCGAAGTCCCCTCGGTCATTGGGCCTGTCAACTGGCAAGAGTTGACTCGTGATCAGCGCGCGGAGTATGAGCGCATGTTCGGTTCGATTCACCATCAACCGCTCAATGGCTCATGGACTCTCACCGAAAATTACCACCGCCACATCGATGAGCAGTGTCTGTCGTACCTCAGCGAATACAAGCCAGAGGAATGGGTTCTGCCGCGTCACGATACGGAGTTCATACTTAACAGGCTGTTGGACCGTGTTCGCATGCGTAAGGCGCATCTCAAGATCTACGGCCCTCCGATACCTAACAACAACACGTCTCGATCGCACACTGGTCCGCACCGTCACTCACAGGTGCCACTTCCGCCACCGGGCCACCCCGCGTCTGGCAACCAGACGTTGCGCTCACAGCCTTCTGCGCAGCCTATGGGAGTGCCATCAGGCGTCAAGCTGGGCCAGCCACTAAGTCAGCCAATGGCGTTCGCTCAGTCGCAACAGTACCAGAGTGGTGGCCTGCCCACGAGTATCCACTCTGGTCAGCCGCTGCGAGGGTACCCCTATCCCATGCCTGGTCAGCTGCCTCCACAGCCGATTCCGCCGTTGAGATCCAATATGGGTCCGCCTGCGAAGACCCCGCGCAAGTTGAAGATCAACGTCGGGGATCGCGGCCACAGAGAGCAAGCTCTCCAAGCCCCGTTGCCGCTCAAGGCTCCTACGCCGCCGTATCCTTTGCGCGACAGACCAGATCAGCGTAAGACTGTTGGCAAAGCCGGCCGCGGTAAGACTCGTCGCCAGGCTGAAGCCGACGAATTTCCCTGGAATCGTGATCTGGACTTCATCGCGGCAAGGGAAGCTTCACAGTCCAAAGATAGTTGGGATATCTCAGTGTACGACAAGGCTATGCTTGACGAAATGGAACGTACCCGTGTGCGCAACAAGCCTGTAGTGGAAGTGCTGGAGGACGAGATCACTGCGAAGCAAAGTAAGTCAATTTCATATCGCCACCAGGGACAGCTAGACTAACAAAATTACAGAGGTAGCTCGCAAGAAGAAGAACCCTCCAGCCAAGACCGAGGCCACTTCAGAAGAAGAGGGAGAAGCCGAAGCAGACGCCGAGCCTGAAGATCAGAGTGGTGCCCGTCGCACCAAGGGAGGTCGAAAGAAGAGCCGCACCGCTGGCGAAGCCGGTGACCCGTATCATTCGGGTAACTTTGCCTTCGCTAGCCCGGAAGACCAACAACTTGCTTCTACCATGGGCATGCGCACCGTCGACGAACTGATTGAGGCTGGTATGAACGAAAAGCTTTCTCTAGATGAGCTTTTCCGCATCAAGATCTGCTGGAGTCCAGGCAAGAAGGGCAACTCTCAGGACCTCGAGCAAGCCAAGTTCTCAGTGAAAGACACCGTCAATACCCGCCTGATGCTCGAACAAACCCCCATACTCACACACCGCGCTGGGGAGTGTGTCATCGACTTCTGCCCGGACCTGCTCTGGCGTGATATTCTCCTGCGCATTCTCAGCGAGGCAGGATTTAGCAACAAGGACATTCGCGATCGTTTCTGCCTGAACGGCTCGTTCTCTGATAGAGCAACTGTCGCCAAGCGTCTTAGCGCCGCTCTCGGCAAGGACACTAATCCACCCCGTGGCAAAGGCAAGGATGCTGCTCTCAACTGGTGCGAGACCAACAGAGATGATTTCGACAACTATCAGGCGTTCTTCGGTAAGCGCCCGCCGGCACGACGCACCGCACAGGGACGAAAGAACTCGAAGCTTCTTCACGGCAAGACCGACGAAGTTGAAGATACTTCGTCGCCATTCGGGACAGAAGACAAGGGTGAAGGCAGCAAGAAGACGTTCAAGATGGCGCTCGCGCTCGATGGTGCTGCTGATGAGGAAGTCAGCGCTGCTGAAGAGTCTGATGGCGAAGACCAAGAGGACGCAGTCTCTTTGCAGGACTCCGACGACCTCGACGCCATGTCTGACTGAAGCTGCTGTTACTCGAAGACATCACCGAACACAAGCAGAGGGAGTGTTGGTAGAGGAGCTTTGATTGTGAGGGTCGGGCCTTGATGCGAATTACTGATCGATGGAATCAGTATCCATCACAGGGCGCGACATTGTTGTTTTGCTTCTGTTTTGCTTTTCGTGTCCGTGCGGATTGGCGTAGGTTTTGCTTTTGTCGCGTTTTTGTGTTCATACGAATTGGCGACAATGGCTGCCACTCACCACACGAACACTCGGATCACTGACCGATGCAATCAGTATCCGTCACAGGGTGGTGTAACATTGGCGTTTTGTTTTTGTTTTTGTTTTGTGTTCAAGCGAATTGGCGATCATAACTGCTACTCACCACACAAAAACTTTTGGTAGCAGTCTAATGATTAGCATGCAGGCACGAATAGCAACGATACCCCAGGCGTAATACTCAATCACTTCGCCTCACCTCATGTTTTTTACGTTAACGTTTTCAGTGTTATGTTCACACGCTTGACCCTTAATACACTAATCTGCTTACATGTAGTTACATCTTCCAAGCCGACAGTAACAAGCACAACTTCCAAACGAGAGATGCACTTGCCACGGAGGTTTGCAACTTCTCGCCTTGTCATTGCCATGCGGAAGAACCTGCTAGCTCACAGTCGGTCGCTCGTCGCTCTTTCATTTCGACGACGCGGAGCGCTTGTATGTTTGTTCATACCATCTGGCTGGACATGCTTCTCAATCTCGCAACAAATACCTTAGCTTACAATCTTGAGCAGAGTTGACCATCGCTTTCTTGGGTGTCGATACACAACATCGCTGAGCAGCTGTATATCCCGGACAATCTTTACGATCTGACACTGGCATCGCCATCGGCTGCGCAACTTCGTACCGCCCAAGAGGGAGCACACCGGAGGACGATCTGGATCCCTCTCCAGCTACGAGAATGGCTTCCGCCGAAAACGATGAAACAAACCTCGACAATGAAACTGGAAGCACCGCTCAGCAATGCTCTCCACCACCGCAAGACTTCACGCTGTTCCCTCGGCAAGAAGAAGACCATGCACCGCAGTCTATAGTACCAATCTTCAACCAAGAAAGTGACATCGTAGCTAGCGATGTACAGCCAGAGGGCTTCGTACTCCTCCCGCCGCCAGAACACGAGCCAATACCCTCGAACACGACGACTCTCAACCAAGAAACACCTCTTGTCTGGACAGAGTCGCGGAAACCTCCTGAGCATTTCCATCCGCCGCGCTCCTCCCTACCACCTCGAAGATACACATCTCCTCGCGAACACAACCCAGCCGCGCGCGTGCCCACAGCCATGGCACACCGCGCACACACACCCATGCCTCAATTCGCGAACGCGAGATTGCCAGATGCTACACCCATGCTCACCGAATACAAGCAACATGGTTTAACAACATACTCCCACGAATCAACAGAAGAAATATACCTCGATCCCGACGCTCGTGACGACAGAGACGTCTTGCGTTACACGGACAAAATTCCCATGGCCGGCAAATATCTACAGACAGCAGAATATCGTGAAGGCATGAGGGCGCAAGAAAACATGCTCGAAGAGTACAGCGTACGCGACATGCTGGACGCCCAGAACGCTGTTGACATGCAGAGGGATGCTCTCCGTTTGCCTTGGAGATAGGCTGCTTGGTCTGTGGAAGAGATGTCCTTGGCGACTGCTTCGCGGAGTGGAGAGATCGTTTGGGACGCGAAGGGTTCTGAAGTTGTGCCTTTCAGAGGGGAGCATGGGGTGACGACTTATTGGAAAGGAGAGTCGCTTAAACGGAAAGCGCAAAGTGAGGAACCAGACGAGCGGCCGGCGAAGAAACAGAAGCAGAAGCAGAAGAAGCAGCACAGGAGGTTCACGGAGCCTGTGACGGCGACGTACGAGTACGATGAGGGCGTGCAGTCGTATTTGAAGGCTTTGGAGGAAGAGGAGAGCAAGGCCTTGTCGAAGGTATCCGAAGCCACGAACACGGACATCGACACGGAGCCGAAGCCGCCTTCATCACCTCGTCCGCAACAACGAGTACTCGAGCTATCACCCACCGCCGCTGCCGCCATCGCCTCCACGAGCGGCATGCTCTCCAATCGCTTCGGCGCCGCAACACCACCACACAGCTCCCAACCCATGCTCAGCGACGAGATCCTCATGCTTCCGCCACCGCCACCACCACAACTCTCCGAACCCATGCTCCGCGACAGGCTCCTCATGCCACCACCACCACGCCCCATTCCTCTCTACTGCCCTCCCCAAGCTCCCATCCCAAGCAAAATCCTCGCCTGGAAAATCGACCCCTCCTACCGCTGCCTCTCCTACCTCATCTCCTCCCACGGCTCCCACGCAGGCCCACTCTAGCTGAGTGCCAGCTCCCACAACGCCGCGATCCAGAGCGCAGACTGGGACGTCAAAATCGAATCCTTCTGGCAAGCCAACGACGACGAAGAAGCCTTCTTCGGCCTCGTCTACCACCTCGATCCGCACCCGACGCCGACGTACGTCCCGCACGTGTGGGGATGTGAGTTGGAAGAGAATCGGTCTTTTGGGTTTTGGGTTTCGGATTGGAGGGATTTGGGGAGTAAGGAGCCTTTCAAGCCGAGGTTTGTGGCGGGAGAGGAGTTGGGGGCGGAGTGGGATGAGGCGTTGGCAAGGTTTTGGAGGGAGAGGGAGAGGGTGGAGGAGATGAAGAGGGTTTCTGGGGAGATGGAGAGGAGTGGGTTTGGGGCGTTAAAGTGGTTGGAGAAGCAGGATGCTTCGGGTAAGGAGTTGGATGGGGATGGGGATGGTAAGGAGGATGAAGACGAAGATGAAGATGGAGATTGGTATTATTTAGGCGAATCGTCCGAAGAGGAAGAAGATGAGGCTGCTGCTAAATCTGGTAAGAAGCGCAGAGATAGTGGTGGAAGCAAGTAGGTCGGACGTTCCGGTGAATCGAAAGAGGAATGTAAGGACTAGGGGAAATCGATCGCTCTTTCCGAAATGTAAGCGATGATCTCCAGCTGTTTTTGTCAGCTTGGGTGATGATATATATACAGGTAAGTTCGTGTTGTGACATCGCAGAGAAAGAAAAGAAAACGAACCAGTGGAAAGAAATGGACCCAACAGGCAAACAGAAAAAACTGGACGCTCAGCACTTCTTTGCTGGTCCTTGACGATTCCAATGCTCGCTTTAAACAGAAAGACCCTCCCAAGACCGACTATGTCAGGTATGTCACTTATCTTTTCTACACCGATCGATCTCATTTATCAGTGCAAAGCGTCTTGCAGCTTTCAATTCCTTTTAACGCCGCTCCTCTCCAATGCCTCTAGCAACTCCGGCCTTCCGGCCAGACTCTCCTTGGCTTTTTTATAGCCCATCCAGCATCTGATCCGTTTATGGCTCTCGGGCCAGACGTCCTCCTCCTTGTCGACCAGGCCGTCAAAGAATTTGTACGCAGCTTTAGGTGCATGCTCGCCATACTTTTTGATCTGCGACTCGCTGCGCATCTCCGCGATCGTTCCCAGGTCTCGTTCGATGGTCACGTGGATGCCCGCTTCTTCCCAGGCTTCGCGGGTCGCGGCTTCGACTTCGCTTTCGTCAGCTTCCCAGCCGCCTTTGGGTAGAACCCAGCCTTTGCGCGAAGATGACTGAATTAGGAGGACTTGGGTGCGGTCGGAGGAGAGAGGGACGATGCCGGCGACGAGACGCTCGCCTTTAGGACCGTATCTACACGCATTGTTAGCATGGTCTGATCGCGTGACGTGGAAATTGCTGTTCGATCGCCGACTTACCTTTGGTTGTCTCTGCCAACGCGGGCGTGCATGGAACGCTCACGCTGAGGGGTTTGTGGCTCTTGCGCCATGGCGGGCAAACGGGTTTGATTAAGCGGAAGAGAAAGTAATAGGTGGAATTGATGAACAAGAGATCGTCTCGTCATTAATTGCCGCAGCAGAGAGCAGTGATGGAAACGGCAGCAGGAGTAGTAGCGTGTCCGAGAACCCTAGGACGTAACAAGACCGTGCAGTCGTAAATCGTGGGCACGTGGACAGGCAGGGTGTTGTGATGTTGGAAGAGTGTCTGACGGAGCGACGGGAATGCCTCAGTCCCGCGCAAGACGGGGCTGGAGACGATCGTGGGATCGGAGGCGGCGGAGGATGGCCCTGGGAGAGTGGTGCAGCATGGCGGAGGGAGAGGGAGAGAGAGGGAAGATGAGTGCAGGCGGCGAGGGCGAGGTGGTGTGTGTAGCCCGGCGGTGGGCATTTAAAACGCGCGCCGTGTCTGGGGCTCGCCTCTCCCTCCCGCCGCCCACTCAACCTACCTTGCCTGATCTGACCTGCCTACCAAGGGTACGTTATTCGTGTTGCCTTGCTTGCTTTGGCTCCAGCGCTAGATGGCCTGTCCACGGCCTCAAATCCGTGTGGGCTGAGGCGGAGCCAATTTTCGAGAGCTGGAGAAAGGAAAGAGCATGGGCGTGTTCCAGCTCTCCAGCGCGGCTCCTGCGTGGGGCGGGCATCTGCACCTGCATTTGCATGGAGGGGCACAAAAATGGCACGTCCGTCTGCATCTTCACCCCTTTCAAGGGTCGCTGAATCAATATTTGATTAGAATTGGCTAGGCCTGAGGGACCCATGGCTCCAGTCACCACCGCCACTTCCAATCCCGCAACGTCATCCCACGCGTGGGATGTGAATCGTGAAGCCTGGCCTCAACGGGCATGAAGAAGCATCGCCGTAACGCAACAAACAACTACTCAGACTTTTTTGCTGCTTGCGCTTTTGAGACGTTTTGCTCTATTGCGCTTTTATGCCGTGTTACTAGTCTATTGTGTAACCCTCCTACCTACCTACTTCCACTCTTCCAGCACCGACGCTCTCTGCTCTACCTGGCCTTCTGCCCACGACAGCTCCCACTGCTCAGCGATCATCATGCAGGCCACGAGCAGCGTGGGTACGCCCTTCTCTCTCATGACGCCTATAGGTACGCAGTCCATACCCAATCGCATACCAAGTCTGGAGCACGTGCTCACTTTCCTTGCCCACGTACCCGGCACAACCCACTTCACATTACATGTTGAAAATTGGCATCGCTTGGGCATCGTGCTTCCCACCGGCATTTGCTTCCATTACCGAACCAAACTCGAATGGAATTGGGCATTCACGCATGTGCTGACCTATGCATAGGCTACCAAAGTGGCGATTGTGGTTACTGCAAAGCAGAAGACTCAGGTCGGCGAACTCCCGATTCCCGTGCGTTGATCTCGTGACGCTGCCCGATGTAAATTGACTTTGAGTGTTGCTGCTCCATCGCATTGAATATACGATGAGGCATACATTCTTGGACCGATTAACAATTCGCGCTCCTACTGTGTCGAACGACTATAGTATCAACGTCTGACTTTTCGAAGGTGCCTCTTACTATGCATTATCAAACAAGCTCACGCCTGAGCATTACCAGATGCTTATGGATCGAGGCTGGAGAAGGTGAGTGACATGGTCTGGTCTGATCGTTCAGATATCACTAGTCCAAGATCTATGATATTCTGTCAGGTGCAATGCCTGACAATTTGTGCAGATCAGGTACTCTCTGCTATCTCCCGGACGCCTCACGATCATGTTGCCCTCATTACACAATAAGGTGAGCAGAACTGTTCCGATCATCGGAACGAATTTGCCGCTGACATCGCAGATTGCCTGCTTCTGAGTTCCAGGCTAGTCGCGATCAACGACAGACGTTGTATCGATGGAATCGTTTCGTTTTAGGTGACAAGTACATCAAGCAAGCAAGTTCGAAACAACCAAAGGGTAAAGGGTAAGTCTTCCGATGGATTATGATGCCAATCCGATACAACACTTACTTCTCAACAGAGAGAAGAAGCGCAACACCAACACCTTCAACTTCACCGCCACCGTGCACGAAAGCGAAGAGTCCAAAGTCCTACCAGACGTCGACCCTGCACCCGATCATCTCTTCACCGTCAACCTCGAACCCGACACTTTCACCGAAGAAAAGTATGACCTTTTCCACGACTATCAACAGCATGTCCACCATGAAGGGCCCTCAGAAATCTCCCGCGCCGGCTTCAAGCGCTTCCTCTGCTCCTCGCCACTCCAGCGAAGAACAGACCCTTCCGGCAAGAAACTAGGAAGCTATCACCACTGCTACCGTCTCGACGGACGCCTCGTCGCCATGGCCGTTCTGGACCTTCTTCCACACGCGGTAAGTGGCGTTTACTTCCTCTACCATCAAGATTTCGAAAAGTGGAGTCTGGGCAAGTTGAGCGCGCTACGAGAGACTGCGCTTGCGCTGGAAGGCGGTTACGAGTATTACTATATGGGATACTATATTCATAGTTGTTTGAAGATGAGGTACAAGGGGACGTACAAACCACAGCATGTACTGGATTTCGAGAGCTTCGAGTGGAGTCCTCTCGACGAGGAGATGTGCCGACTGATGGACGAGAGGAAATGGGTCAGCATGAGTCGTGAACGAGGCGCTGGAGCAAGCCAAGACGCAGCAGTCATCGCGAGTGAACCGGCAACAGACAAAGCAGAACGCTCCCACGACACCACAGAGTCCAAGCCCGCCCAAACCTCAATCTACCCAACACCCTCCCACCCCGTCCCCGTCGACGCAGCAAACTCCAGCCTCTCCCTGCTCGAACTTGGCATGCCCGGTGTGTTATCGCTCACGCAGCTGCGACAGCAAATCGATCTGGACGACGTGAAGATCTCGCTTGGTCGGGGTGGGATCCATCAGACGCCTGACATCGTTAGCTGGAACGATGGCTCGGAGACGGATGCTTCGAGTATCAAGGGCGTGATTGCGGAGTTTGCGGCGTGTCTCGGGCCGGAGCTGGTGGAGGGCGTGGTGGTGGATTTTGGGAGGTGAGAGTTGGGATGGGAAGGGATGGGCGAGAGGTGGATGTGGCGATTAAGCGACTACGAAGAAAGCTCGTACGTTGAGGGTATGGTTTCTTCGTCTCGTCTTGTCCAACGGACTATTTCGGATGGACCATATGGAAGCCGAACAGACGAAGCCCATTATGGCAAGCCAGAGTTTGTTCCACGGCTGCCGACTTACGCACGAGGTGTGACATGAGCTGCCACAAACCTTGTAGCAGAATCGGTCTCGACTTGGGTGAAGAGAGGCTCGAGAACAAGTTCCGCGCTGGTATACAAACACACTATCAATTCGCATCCATGGACTTTCACGCGGGTCGCAGAAGTGACATTGCAAATATCAAGCAGACTTTGCTTTCCCGATCCGGCTGACCTCAAGGTAGTACGCCACCCAAATGATAACCACTTGCTGTGAAGCCGAATTGCTCAAGTCAGCAAAGGTACTCCCAACCTAAACCCCCGGGCGTTGCCCTTCAATCACTTACCGCGCCGAAAATCTCCCTCTGCGTCGGGCCCTTCATCTCATATTCCGGATCAAACCAGTGCGTGCCAGGGTAGAAAATCGCACTGATGCCGGCCACGCAGTACATGCTTCCTATCAAGGCCGAAGTCAACACACTGTCTTTCGCTTCCCTGGGAGTGAGGTTGGAAAAGGCAGGTCTGAAAGCATAGTATGTCGATGTGAGAGCGAGGAGCACTCCGAGAGACATTGTTTGGCCATTGTGGAATTTGGCGTGTGGTGGCCAGCGAGGGTTGTAGATGTGGGTTTTGTTCCAGTCGGCGATGAAAGAGCCTGCTGTGTAGGCGAGGTTGCCTAGGAAGAAAAGAGCTCGTCCTGGGGTGAGTGTGGACGGCATTTTGGTTTTTTTTGGTGGTGGTGAGTTCAATGTTTGAAGCCGGGTGCTGGGAGTGATGGGCGGTGATGGTGACGAGAAGATTTTGGAATGTAGACGGATAGAAACAGTGATCTCAATCGAATGATGTGTATTGTATAAGGACTGAAACAGTGGCTACATGTACTATTCCTAGCAAGACTCATCTCAATAATATTCACCCTTTGATGTCCATTATTGATGTCAGATCGGAGCTCCGTGAGGTGGCATGACGCAAGCTTGAGCTCGGGCGGTGCTTGCAGCTTGCTGGAGCTCATGACCCGAAACCCTGAGGACGAGGCAGCAGTAACTGCAGAGCGACAACAACCACTGCCTACTCTATACTTCTGCCTACAGGATTACCATACCTCTATGCACTGTTGTCATCAAGGGCTGCAATAAGTGTCCGCCTGCTGAGTCGTAGCTCACATAAATTCCCACCACACCCCGCCGTCTGACTGTCGCAATCTGCTCGCGCCACCGCTCCCAGATCACTTATCGACTGCCTCGCGCACCTGACCTTGACCTGACCGCATCAAGCACCCCGCTCGCCTCATCTATAGGCACGTACCTGCGTACGGTCTACTACGAGCAAACAACCTAGCAATTCCTGGGTCTGCATCAGATCACACTCGTACCACGTTCCTGCAACCGCCATCGACCTATCTGCTCAGCTCCAAGCGCTCGCAAACCATCGTGATTACATAAGGTCTCCCTCCGTGAACCTGACTGTGCGCCCTCGAGACTCCATCCAAATATCCAGGCTGCTCGATAATACGCGCGCACGATAACAGTGCCCCCGAGTTCACACAGGGGCAGGCCCTATTACTCTGCAAGATGGGCCTCGCCTACAACGTCTACCTCAACGCCAAGCGCATCTACGGCTGCAAGAACTGCAAGACTCACCTGGCCGACCACGATGAGATCATCAGCCGTGTAAGTCATGCTGAAGACTGAGTCCTCCATGTCCACTGAAGCCCTACGCTAACACCGTTTGACCGCAGAACTTCCGTGGTCAGCATGGTAAAGCCTTCCTCTTCAACAGCGTGGTGAACACCCAAGCATCGGAGCCTAGCGACCGCAACATGACCACCGGCCGACACACCGTGAGAGACATCGCTTGCCGACAGTGTAAAGAGGTGGTCGGGTGGAAGTACGACAAGGCTTACGAGAGTACGGAGAAGTACAAGGAGGGGAAGTTCATTCTCGAGCAAGAACTCCTGTGCAACGTCACCTGAATGCAAATGATTGCAGAAGACTTGGGCGTTGGCTTCAATAGCATCTGCCAGAAGAGCGTTTACGAATAATGAAATTGGATATTGACACAGGCATGTCCCGGTGTCCGGTGTTTTTGGAATGGGGCTATGGGATTTCTGGCGTCCGAAAGCCTGCATCTGTGGCCAAAGAGCCTATTGTAGGTTGGGAAAATCAATTAGAAATTCAGTATACCAGGAGTGGTCAATAATGGACTCTTGAGCTGGCCCACGAGGCTTGCTCAGTTCGCAAGGATCCTGTGGAGTACCAGCGTGATAAGAGAGACCAGGCCCCTTGGACGCCTGACCCGAGAGTGGAATATGCCCAAATCCGCGCTGTCGAAGTCCGGTTCCTGGCGCTGCGAGGCTTTAGCCTGGAAGCGCACAAACTTTGAGCGTGCACTGAGAGGAACCATGCCGATCGATGACCAGCAGCTGCCAAGATGCGACCTTCGATCAAGCATGCGACGTTATTGCGTACGGTAGCACGAGATTTGATCGGCGGGTAGCTCATCCTATAGTCTACCCGCCGCGCTGGTTTGCTCCTCCGGCGTCAAAGTAGAAAACAAATGTCAACGGTAGGTTCTGTGGCTGTGGAGGTTTTCCGAGGAGTCCTCAAGCTGAGACACAGATCTTCACGCTGCAACCAGGTCTCGTCTTGAAGAGCAGCCGGTGGAATGGAGGTCTCAGTCAAAATTTGGCTACCTATGATCCACAACCTGGCACTGCAGCGTACCAACACAATGAGAGCACATGTTGTAGTTGAGATTGCTGGAAGAGACACGCAAACGCCAACATGTGGAGCTTCAGACAATCCTCTGGTTTTCGATTGCGATTTGCTCGGGGAGATGGCAAGCCGATTTAAGCTTCGATCACGGACCCTTCCCAAATCTTTCCTCACACCACAGCCTTGCAAGCGCGCAAGCAAAATCGTCCGATTGCCTTTGTTGGTAACCGCACGTCATGGCTCGTTCCTGGATCGCTAGTCGACGCAACGCCAATTGGCTGAAGATGCACTCTAGCATGGGGCGCGAATCTGGCCCGAGATGCGGATGTACCGCGAGCCGGGTAGCAAAACTCTCTATCCCTGGCCAACTACACCGATTCGACCGAGTCGTTGGGTTAAGGATTAGCTCGCGCGTCGCCTCGACACACGCTGGCTCTACCACTGTTGATCCCTTCTTTTCTGTTCCTGGCGTACGATGGCGCAGGCTGCGCAAGCCCATCTCTTCATGACTCTTGGGCGATGTGCCTGCAGATGATAGCCACTTTACTCGGAGATCGCTAGTGCCCTGCTGTTGTGGAGGACAGGGCACATCATATCTGCCCGAAGATAGATATGGGTGTTAGACCCTGCCTCTCTGCACGTTTCGTCTCTTCACCCCGGACTCTTCAGCGTCTGAAGTGTCACACCATCTCTTTATTCTATTCCCCGAAGGATTGAGGCGCACCGCAACTGCATTGCTCTTCAATCGCCTTTTACAATGTCTACTTCGTCGGCAAGCAGCGAGAGGGAGAGGCCTAGGCTCTCGCCTCAGGAGTCCGTCGAGGCTTACACAACGAGCACAGCGCTGGGACCGTACAATGTTCGCCATGCCCATTACATGGGATTGAGCGGCTCCGCTTTGCGTACTGCCATTGGTCTCACAGCCGGTCTCGCCTTCCTTGCATTTGGTTATGGTCAAGGTAAGCTTGTCGCTATACCCACGTCGTTGATCGATGCAAGAAGCTCACTGTTGTACTAGGTGATATCGGTGGAATCATGCTTCTTCAAGATTGGCGCGAGACCTTCCCTAGAATCGATGCTATGTCGCACCCCAACATCGGGACCGTCACCCTGACGGGTACTGTTATCGCTTCATGGAACCTCGGATGTTTGGCTGGTGCAGTTCTCACCTTCTTCCTTTGTCACATTCTCGGCAGGAAGTGGTGTATCATCGTTGGCCTCAGCGTCGAGTTCGTCGGCAAGATCATCCAGTGCACTTCTTTCACGCTTGGCCAGTACGTCGCAGGCCGTGTGGTCGCTGGCGTTGGCAATGGGTACGTATCAACATCTTGTTTGCAAGAATGCCAGTACTGACTATTACAGTTTCATCGCATCCACTATCCCCGCGTGGCAAGCAGAGTGCCTCAAAACCCAGCGACGTGGTACCCTCCTTCTCGTGAGCTTTGGTGGTTGTATCGCTCTCGGACTTACGCTGTCTTACTGGCTTTCGTTCGGTTTCTCTTACGTGGAAACCTCGTCTGTTGCCTGGCGTTTCCCCATCGCCTTCTCCGGAGTGTTCATTCTGCCTGCCTTGCTTCTGGTTTCTTTCTTGCCTGAGTCACCTCGCTACCTCCTCCTTTGCGGCAAGGAGAGAGAGGCTCTCAACGTGCTTTCGGCTCTGGAAGAGCTCCCCGCTGACCATGAAGACGTCCGACGTGAGGTCCTTCTCATCAAGAACACTGTTCTCAGACTTGCCGGTGGCAGCTCTATCTCGGCTATGTTCACCATGGGCAAAGAACGCAACCTTCACCGTGTTCTCCTTGCTGGTAAGTCGTGATTTTTCCGTATTTCCATCCTCGACATTGACTGACAATGTTCTAGCTCTGCTACAGCTTATGCAACAGTTCACTGGAATCAATCTCTTCATTCAATTCTTAGGATCTATGTTTGGACAGCAGCTTGGATACTCGGACCGAATTGCCTTGCTCCTAGCGGCCACATGCGCTACTTGGTTCCTCGTCACATCCATCATTTCTGTCGTGGGCATTGACCAATACTTTGGTCGACGCACTCTGACAATCTTTGGTGCCAGTGGCATGTGCGGTTGCATGATCGTCCTCTGCGGAATGTCGTACATCTCTTCGCAACCCTCGCACCATGCGATGTCCGCCTTCCTCTACCTCTATGTTGCTTTCTTCTCCATCGGCTGGCAGGGCATGGGCTGGCTGTGGGCTGTTGAGCTGGTTCCGCTCAGCATCCGTGGACCTGCCAACGCGTTGGTAAGTTTCTGAATGTCCAGCTGCGTTGATTCTCTCGGATTGTGCTAACAATGTACACAGTCAACCGCCGTAAACTGGCTTGCCAACTTCTGCGTCGTCATCACATGCCCCGTCATGTTCACAAACATCATGTACAAGACATACGCCACCTACGCCGTCATCAACTTCGCCATCGTCCCGACGATTTACTTTTTCTACCCGGAAACTGGTTCGCGTAGTCTCGAAGAGATCGACTTGCTCTTTGAGAATGCGACTACCCAGGGAAAGCCCTGGTTCTCTGTCGTCAAGCTCGCCAAGGAGGAGCCCAGATGGTTCGACGTCAGCGGAGAGAAGACTACCGCATACTCGAGCACTGGCAACACGTACTCGACAGAGCCTTACTCTGAGCAGCACGTGCGCCCAACAAAGCCTCTTGGACCGCTCAACGGTCCTTCTGATGACGGAAGCATCTAGGGCTACACTTGGACTCCATGCCTCTGCTCTTTCCATTCGCAGAGGTTATGATTATGCTTCAAGGCAACCTCTGATCTTTTTCTAATTGTCGACTAAACCAGTCGCATTATTTTACTTTGTCGCGCCTGCAAAGCCTTTCGACTTGATTGTCTAGCTTTGCTTGCCTTTCGCTTAATACCCACTTGGAATTCGATTTGTCAGATATAATAGTGTCTTCACACAATGAATGTATCTTTACTACGCTCGACTTTCACGCACGACATCGCAATGCCTCAAATGGCTTGTGCGCAAGGTGAGTTTGATTTTATGTTGTCTCGGGAGTTTTGGTTCGACTGCGGACGAAAAAATGCTTGAGCTCCGCCGATCGTTCTAGGACATGGATGCTTGTCTGAACACTGAGAATCATTGTAATCGTGCAGTAATCCTGAACAATTCCTACCCCATACAAATCAAATAGGACCGTATGATGCACCGTAGCTTGTTGTCCACCGCTGACTCAGCTCCACCTCCAGGATTCTGCTGTGCGATGTAAGCTTTCTCAGCCTCAGATGGCTTGCGGGTCTCCGCATCCTGTGCTGTCCCAATCTCACACATTTTCGGTGGTGACTGCTCCTATTACCGATGCGTTCTTAATGCAAGGTGTTGGTGACGCAGTGAGATGTAGGGTACATGGTCACGCCACGCTGTATTGCGCGGCGCATGCGTCGAACGCTTAACTCTCTTTTTGCATCTTCTTATCTTAATCTCACATACCAGCATCCTACTTTCAGCTTTTCTCTGGACCGATCAACCCTACATAGCAAGGCCTACCTGTAAGCTTAGAAGGCTGGCTACTCTTCAAGCGCCTGCAATGCACAATCTTCGCCAACGCGATATATGATGGCATATCAATTCTCTTTCATTCACCGCAGCGTCTCATTGTTCTTGATTTATTTATGCCTCGTCCTGGCACTAGACGGTCCAGACCCAGAAGCTCACGGCACTTACTTTACATCTCCAAACACCAAGACCTATCCGCAAACCTATGTCTTCGCCCTCAATGTCGTCCCAGAAACCGGCGACATCTTCTTCCACATGTCGGCTTACGCATCGATCCAGTCAAGCATCTCCGCTTTTACCTGGATGGGCGTCGGGTTTGGCTCACGGATGAAAGACACATTCATGCTTGTCGCTTATCCTAGCGGTAATGGCACCGGCTTGACGATCAGTCCGCGCATCGCAAGCGGGCACTCTGAACCAGTATTTCAACCAGATGTCGTGGTGGAAAAGATCTTCTCAGACGATTACGCACCTGCTGCAAACCAAGTCGCACATGGAATTATGATTGCGCACGGAGTCTGTAGGAACTGCACATGGTGGACAAGAGACGCTTTGGACCTTGAGAATACTAGACAGTCATTCATCTACGCTTTGGGCGCAGACCCGGGCAAAGGCGATGCTTTGATGTCTGATGCCCAGGACGCCGGGCTAAGACGGCACTCATTCTATGGACATTTCGAAGGCGATATGACGTACGCCATCTCAACGAAAGAACACGGTCGAGTACCGCCACCAAACGACCCCGGCGGAGGAGCTTCGGGAGTGGCAGACACCAATTTTGCTTTTGCATTCAGCACGAAAGCATTCGATACTCATGATGACTCCGAATGGGCGCCCGTGCTACATGGGGTAATCATGAGCCTGGCTTTCATCCTCGTCTTTCCGTTTGGCGCTCTTCTCATGCGCCTTTTACGGCGGAAGGGTGTATTGTTTCACGCTGGTGTGCAGATGTTCGGTCTTCTACTCGTGATCATCGGACTCGGCACTGGCGTGTACGTCAGCAGGCAATATAATCGCTCGCGGAACTTTACCACAGGGCACCAAGCCCTAGGTCTTTTCATTTTCGCTGCCTTGTTCGTGCAAGCTGGTTTGGGACTGTTGCAGCACAGAATCTTCCGCAGGACGAAGCAGGAGACGATGTTTGGTATTGTGCATCGTGTCCTTGGGCCAGTTGCCATCGTTCTGGCGCTGGTGAACGGAGGTCTCGGACTCGATCTGGCAGGTATGCTGATTCTTACATGATCGCCGTGTGGGTAACAATGGCTGACTTTCACCAGGCAATTCCCACTACAATGTAGCGTACGGAGTCGTTGTAGCGGTCACCGGAGTAGTGTTCTTTGCAATTCTCGGTCTGAACCGATATTACCAAAGACCTAAGAGGTACCGACCTGATCAACAGTGGGCTGGAAGAAAGCCAAGTGAGGATGCCCGGAGAGCATTTCTAACGATGGACACGCCGGTGTCTGCTTACGAGATGACATGGATGGCAAAGGACGAAGTTGTGAAATGAGCATCGACACGGATGAAGACATCAGACAGGCATCGAGGCGGCCTTTTCTAGACAATGTGTTATCGAGGGAAATAGATCTGAAGGTGCTAATAAACCAGGAAAAGACTATAGCTGTCGTTATCCACAATTCAATCGAACCATTGAGCATAGTTCTACATACCCTCTGATTTTGATGCGTATGATGTACGTGTACTATAACAGCGTAACTCCAGTCTACTATTCGCAAGGCCTCGTCGAGAACTCCGTCGGCCTCTTCGCATGTTTCATGAAACGATAATGTAAATGTGCTGTGCCATCGAGATAACGTATTCAGACTTGGAGCTATACTACTCCTCTCGGCTCTTCTTTTGTGCGCATTGTTCTGCCGAGGCAAACGGAACATCGATATCACGACCCGAACACTCACTGTATGTAGATCTGAATGGCAATACTAAGATTGTCTGTACACAATCATAATTCGTCTCATCATAGTTGAGACAAACCTCGAAGACACCTGCCGCGGACATCTTCGCATCATTTTCCGTCACGATGGTGCTCTGGAAATCGCCTCATCCGGACTTAAAAGGTATCTAGACTTATCAACAAAGAGCATTGTTATATGACTAACAATTCACAAGTTCCAACCGATTTGACGACATGGCAGTGGGCTTTCGAGAATTCTTCGACTTCACCGGTGGCAAATCCGTCGCTTGCGAAGACCTCGGGCGCATATATCGATGCTTCGGATCCTTCATCCCGCCTGTCGTTCCATGAAGTGAAAGACGTGGCAACACACCTGAGCAATGCTCTTGTGAAATCGTGGGGCCTCGTTCCAGGAGACACAGTGTCTCTGTTCGCAGGTAACAGCATCTACTATCCGGTAGCGATTTGGGCTGCTCTGCGAGTCGGCGGACGGGTCAATGGCGCCAGCCCTGCGTACGGCGTCGAAGAAATGGTGCATGCGATGAAGACCGCCAACACCAGGATCGTCTTTACGCTACCTTCGTGTTTGAGCGTTGCTACGGAGGCAGCCAAAGTTGTAGGATTGGGCAAAGATCGAATCATCTTGCTCGAAGGCTCTGTCGAAGGCACACGCAATCTTCAAGATCTTATCGGTGAAGGCAAGCGGTTGGATGAGGTTCCAGCATGGAAGATACCAGCTGGTTCGAGTAACAAAGAAATCTGCGGGTATGTCGCTTTGTCTTTATTGTACCGCTACCAGCTGACCAGATCGTAGTGAGTGAGATCTTAGACCAAGCTTGAACGGCACTCACTGACAGGTGCTTCTGATCAGCCTACCTCAACTTCTCATCCGGTACCACTGGGTAAGTACAAGAACAGACATCGACCTAGATTGAAGTGTTGTGCTGACATGAGCCCTTGCCGATAGTCTTCCAAAGGCCGTCATGCTCAGGTAAGAACATTTCTGCCACTCGTGCGTACTTAATCTGAGTCAAGACAGCTACCACAATATCATCGCCCAGTGCCACCAATTGCAGCAGCTCCAAGCAAATTCTCCAGGAGAAAGATACCGCATCCTTGCCGTAATGCCGCTGTTCCACATCACAGGACTCGTCAGATTTATAAGCTACCCACTCCTGACAAACGGAGACTGCTTCATGATGAGAAATTTCGATTTTGAAGACATGCTCAAAGCCATAATCCATCACAGGATCGAGGAGCTGATCTTAGTGCCTCCCATAATAATTCGGTTGGTCAAAGACCCAGTCGTGCAGCGATATCTGCCCGACCTCCAGAGGACGGTGAAGAGATGGAGCTCTGGCAGTGCACCGATCAGCCCAGAGATCATAGCACTTCTGCAACAAAACTTTCCCGAGACTGGCTTCAGACAAGGCTACGGCGCCACAGAGTCCACTGCATGCATTTCGGCACATCCTCCATCGCATTACGACTATAAGTACGCCACGACTGGCGGCATGCTCGTTGCCAACACAGTCGCCAAAGTTATATCCCTGGACGATCCAACACGTATGTTGGGGCCGAATGAGACCGGGGAGATCTGTGCTCGCGGACCGCAAATCGCTATGGGATATCTGAACAACGCAAAAGCAACTGCCGAGACGTTCCAGAATGGGTTCTTCCACACCGGCGATGTTGGACACATAGATGAAGAAGGTCTTCTTCATATTGAAGACAGAATCAAGGAGATGATCAAGGTGAAAGGACAACAGGTTGCGCCCGCGGAACTTGAAGATCTCCTCCTCGGCAATGAGTTTGTTGAAGATGTGGCAGTGCTAGGAGTTCCAGATGATTACAGTGGAGAAAGACCGAAGGCAGTCGTTGTCCTCAAGCCCCACGTGAGTCCAAGCGAGAGTCTTGCGAGGGAACTGATGGCCTTTGTCAAAGAGAAGAAAGTGCGATACAAATGGCTCATCGAGCTGGAATTCCAGGACAGCATACCGAAGAGCCCAACTGGAAAGCTCCTAAGGTCAGTTTGACACAGCTCCGACTCACATTTGCCATTCTGAGACTGACACATGGACAGACGCGTGTTGAAGTCTGCGGAAAAAGAAACGGGAAGACCGAAGGGAGTCTTTGTTAGGGAGTATCGAGCCAGTAAACTTTAGAGGCAGATAGAGTCTCATAGAGTAAGAGTTACAAAGACCTGGAACAAGAAATAATAATTAACGACGAGACACGTTCGCAAATAGTGTGCCACTACCAGGAGCAAGCAATAGCTTAGTCAATGTGGCCAGACCAGAGCTTCTAAGACAGGCCGCCTTCTGGCCGCTTCTATTGGCGCACGACACATCAAAATCGACGGTACCGCACATTTTGGGCTGCATACGCATTACCACTGCCGCTGCTCCTCCAGAAATAACACACACTCGCCGATGTGTCAAGTATATCTGAAACGAGTATTTGTGGACATTCTTCAAGATCGGCGGCAAAAGGGTTCGGCTCGCGCCGCGACGAGCCAATCAGCGGTCGCGCACGCAAGGCAGGCGCGTATTCTCTTACCAACAACCTCACTCTGCTCGACCTCAGTGTCGCGTGTAACAAAACCTCTCTGCATCCCTCATGGTCAACATTTACGCCCTGGTTGATTGGACTGTGGCGCTACTACTGTGCAACAGTGACCCCGGCCCAGAACATCATCAGCCGCTACAATATTGATCTGGTGCAATACCCATCGCCAATAGGCTTTCGCAGACATGCTTCGAGGTCCGTTACGACCATTTCGCGCTTCACTCCTACAAGGATGGCACGTCAGGCTCCCGGGTAGCTGGTTGGCAAGTACACTTTCATCGCAAATTTCTCGATACCTGCCCAGGGTTTCAACAGTGACCGCAACAACGATATAGGTCATCTATTCGCAGCCAGCGCTTCCTACCCTCGCACGCTGACCAGCATTCAACGACCTTCGCAGCCCACTAGCCCCACAATGCCATTCACTGATTATTCCTTTATCACCTCGGTTGTCCACGACTTAACAATGAAAAGTTAGATCCTATTGTGCGAATCTATTTGTCATTTTCTTATTGTTCCACGCGATGGCGCATTACATTCGCTTCTGCAATCATCTTTGAGCGGCTCTGGTTTCTCGGCATTTAACGCACTCACGATCTCACGATTTCTACGAAAAGATCTCATCCATCACGGACAGGAATCTTCACGGGTTCACTGTTCACTATTCACAAACCGCTTAAAACCTTGCTGGCTCAAGGCTTTACAACGCACTTCCTCTTTCCAACAAACAACATTCAAACACCCACCGCGACCATGTTCTTCATGTCTCTCAACATGATGACCGCCGTCAAGGTCGCCATTTGCGGCCTCCTCTTCTCACAGACTGTCTCTGCGCACACTTGGGTCGAGCAGATGCAGGTCATTGGAACCAACGGTTCCTACACTGGCGACTTTGGCTATCCACGCGGCTACGTTGCGCGCACAGACCCTGCCTTCACTGGTTTCTCCAACAAGTGGCAACTCCCCAGTCCCGATACGGACACTGGCCGCACACGCATCACAGACTCAATGCTCGTCTGTCACCCCTCGCAGAGAACAGCAACCTACTCCTCAGAGTACCCGCAGCTTTCGGCCGCACCTGGCTCCTATGTCGCTATGAAGTACCTTGAGAACGGCCATGTCACGCAGCCCTTCATTCCTGCTGGTAAGCCTGCGGGCAGTGGCACAGTTTTCATCTTTGGCACATACGAGCCCAGCGCAACCGAAACCCTCGTCGACGTCCTCTCGTGGACGAAGGATGGCAAGGGTGGCAACGGAAAAGGTTGGCTCATGGCAGCTCAGAACTACGACGACGGCAGATGCCATCAACTCAACCAAGCCCCGATTTCGATCAACAGACAGATGAGCGATGGCAACCATCCACCTGGCCAACCAACCGCACAACTGGAGCAATGGTGTGAGGCTGACCTGCTCCTGCCATCCGACAGTCAGGTTGGCCGCACGCTGACTACCTACTTTGTGTGGGATTGGGGCACCGGCATGCAGACTGAAGGCGCAATGTGCGGCAAAGACGAGTATTACACCACTTGCGCCGACATCAAGATTGTTGATGGTGGTGATAACCTCGCCAAACTTGCTGCAGTACCCGCTGTCCACACTCTCCTCCAACAGGACCCTCAGACCAACGCGGTGAGCGACTATCTGTCTCGCACCGCAGACAACCCCACGCCCACGATCATCACAAAGCAGGAATGCAGCTTCACGTCCGCCACGAGCAGCCCTATTCCAGCTTCGATGACTGAGCACACCACTCTGCCTGCTGGCTTCAGCACCTCCATCGCTAGACCGCCAATGCCAAAGTACCGCGTCGGTGGTAGCCCAGCCGCCGGTAATGCTCAGCTTACACAATCTGAGCAGCCGGCACAGTCCTCTCAGTCCACGCAGCCATCACAGTCCGCGCAGCCATCGCAGCCCACGCAGTCATCGCAGCCCACAGCCTCCGCCTCCGCCTCCACCAGCGAAGCCGCAAGCACAACACCAGTGGCGCCATCCGCAGGCGCACAGGGCCAGGCCGACGCTGCTCCCACTGTGACAGTCACTGCCTCCCCATCCTACATCTTCTCTACAATCACCGTCTCCGCGTCATCAGATCCTGCCCCAGCCACCGCGGTTGTGAGCGGCGACGGCATTGTTCGCACCATCGGCAAGCGCGACGCCCTATCACGGGCTCACGGGCGCCAGTTTAGACAGATCTAATGAAAGCGCAAGCTAAGTCAACGGAGGTTTCTTTTTTCAAATATCAAAATCGTTGGAGTTATTGTACTGTGAGTTGAGTTCTATTCGGGCATTTTGGGCGTGGTCGAGTTGATCTTGATCTACGCATGGAGTCTTGAGAGATTTCAAATAAATTGTCATAAAGGGGATTGTTTGAGATTTCCAGGAGTTTAGCGCAAATATACCCATTTCCACAAATCAACGAGATACTATACCGCAAACAAAAAGAACAAAGTTTCTGCTTCAAATTATATTTCATTCGATGGCTATAAGTCTGGTTCTTGAGTTTCGTAATCGTGCTATCGTATCATCATCTTCCTCCAACAGTTGCCGTGAGGCAGTAGCTCCTCTCCCTTGCCCATGTCCGCGACATAACAATGCCGTTTGTCTAATGTCTAAGTCTAATCCTGCAATCCCTTCGACGCCAATCAAATCCAAGAACGTCAATTCACGACGGCATGCCGGAACAAGCTCTCTGTCCACCAGCGCTGCAGCTTTCACAGCCAGAGCACTCCTCCTCCAGCGACAGCAGACTTCCCGGTCCGCTCTTGAAAGCGCAGCCAATGGCGAAAGCCAGCGTGATCGAAAACTTGAGCCAAAGCCACGGGCTGTGTCGGCCCAGACCCATCAGCTGGTGCGTGTTGCGTCGAGCAGCGCCGCTGCCGCTGCGATATGAAACGACCTTCTTTCCGGGCCCGGCCATACCAGGCCTCCTAGAGCGTTTCGAGGCGCGCGCCTCGGGGCTGCTGGGGTAGAAATTGCCGTACGCAAGGTCGTGGCTTGAGCCTGGCGGGCTGCCGGGGCATTGCTCCTGCTCGGGGATGAGCAGACGCTCCCTGTCGTCGTCGTAGTTTCTGGAGTGGTCGTGGTTGTGGTGGGCACTAAGGAGACGACGCTTAGCCATGGGTCCTAGCAACATACTGACAAGCCACCATTGAACGTTACGTAGAGGTGCGGGAAGGCGCATGCACGCTTGGGCTCTTTGGACGAGGTGCCTGGCGAGCTCGACTGGGGAGCGCCAGAGGTCTCCGAAGATGCGACGTAGACGGGCAATGAATGAGAGGTCCGATGCTGGTTTTGCTGAGGCACATGGTTGGAGGCCCATGACAGTTGCAGTCGAGTGCGAAGTGTCGCTAACTTCGCGAGAATGGCTCTCGGGAATTGGCTCAAGAGGGTCTGTGAACGAGTCTTGGAGCTCGGTGTCATCCTCCTGGTCTTCCGGTGCGGATTCTCTTTCTTCTTGATCGAAGTCGTTGCTCTCACTCGTCATGTCGTTTGAACGAATCTGGCTCAACTCTTCCATGAGATTGCGACTGATGGCAGCGCCTGCACATGACCCTATTGATGGATAATCCCGGACTGAAATCCGAGATATTGCTGATGCAGGAGAAGTGAAAGACGGTATTTCGTCGTCTGCTTCCTCCGCTCCAGGCACCGTAAGATGATCCGAACCAGTCAAGCTGGCCAGAGTCGCCTGGTCCATCATGGTGGAAGCTCTCCTACGGCCCATGAGAGGGCTGCCATTTCGGCCTCCCACGCTCTGATCTCGGAACGGGAAGTCGCGCGATTGTTCATGGAATTCGTGAGCTGGCGCAGAGGCTGGAACTTGATCATGGTGTGATGCTGGGACATGGTCGTAGTGCGATGCTGAAGGAAGAATCAGAGGTCGGGGTCCAATAGATCCGGCGCCGAACCTTCTCATTCTTCGCGTTGGTCGCCCTCTTGGAGGCAGTGACGGAGGAGGCATGTCGAAGTGTGCATGTTGTGTGATCAACGATGGCTCTGCGGAGGTGAAACTATCACCCAAGATAGGCACATCGGAGAAGACAGACTCGGCGTCAGAGTTATGTTCTGACTGAGACATGTTGCCAGAGACGAACTCTTGGTGGCTCTGTGTTTGCCGCAGGTCCAGGTGCGAGTGAGATGATCCCGCAAAGCTGAGAGCAGGCGATGGAGGCTGCGTACCAGTCTCTGACAGACGCTCTGGTGAGATCATAAGATTGCCGGTAGTTGGGAATCGTAGGTGCACACTCTTAGGTCGCGACATTCTCCTCAACCGGCCTGGAGTCTCAGCATGCAAGTCAATCTTTGCCGACGTCGCCAGTATATCGGATAGGACTTCCAGCCTCTTCTCCAATTGTACATTCGCGACTTCCGCGGATTCCAGATTTTGGCGCATGACTCCAACCTGTTCCTCGAGCTCGTGTATCCTGTATCGGTCTTCCTCTCCTTGCTCCTCGTGGCTTCGCAGCTGGTTCCTCAGTCCAATGGCGATGGCTGTGTGCTGCTCAACAACCTCTTGCACGCGCTCGTCATATTTGTCCTCCCATTCTTCGAGTGCCTCTTGCAGTTGTTTTGTCTCTGCGTTGAGCGATCTCATCATGTTTGTTTGCTGCCTTGTGATGCTCGGCGAGGTCACAGCTGATAGTTGAGACTGCGTCGAAGCCAACTCTGCCTCAAGGTGGTCGACGTATTTCTTTGTCTCTCCGCTAACCGATCTTCTTTTAGCCCCGAGCTTTCCTTTCACTTTGGCGGAACGCAGCCTTGGGGCGCCTTTTGGCGGAGGGGGCGGGGAGGGGTGTTCCAAGGGAAACGCAGCGTCGTACTCTCCACTCTTCCTGCCTTCGATGTTGCTGCTGTAGAACTTGGCGGATGTGATCCGTGGTCGAGCATGGTGCTTCTTCGGTCTGGTGAGGGTGGCATTGCCGATCTCGGTCAAGACGCCGCTGCCTCTCCTCTTGCCAATGCTGAGGTTTGCACGGTTGCCGGAGGGAGACTGGTTCTCTGCGTCAGAGGACTGCGTCTGGCCGCTGCTCATGTTGGACCAGGTGCTCGAGCTGAGTGACTTGGGTGTGACTTTTCTGCCGGGGATAGCTGGGCCGCGGAAACCTGCATTGCGAAGCTGCATACGCCGGGCCTGACGACTGGCTCCGTTTCCTGAGAGAGGCGAGGTGGCATTTGGAGGATCGTCTTGCCATATCAGCGAGCCGTCGCTGGCGATCTGTTTGGAGGCCATTGTTCTTCGAATTCGATCACCGCCTCTTGGTCACCCTGCAAGAACGCAGCCGTGGAGAAAAGTCGCAGCAGAAGGACGTATCCTAGACATGCACCGCGGTAGGATTGCTCATGCACAATGGTGAAGGCTGCCCTCTCGCGGAAGGGTCTGGTATTGTGTGGCCTGCAGCATTGAATGCACAATGGTGGGGTCCAGAGGCAGCATGCAGTAGTGTTCTGGAATCGGATTGTTTACGCTCGAGCTGCATAGCAACGGTCGCTTGCGGCCGGCCGTGGAGGCGGAGCCCGGCTACCGGGTGCATGCCTGTAAATTCTGCGTGAATAGCTGCGATGTGGTGGTCACACGAGTGCATGTAATGAAACTGAGAGCTGCAAAGTCATGGAAGATGTTCAATGTAGAGGGCACTGGGAATGGGAGTCCCTGTTTCATGCACCTGCGTGACCGTGAAGAAATCATTCCCCAGCTCAACCAAGCACAGAAGTTGGTGCACCTGAATCTCCTATCGCAACAAACTTGATTTTGTCTCACGCCAAAAAAAATCATTGAGTGGGAAAACATGGAAAACAGTTTGATTAATGTGGTAGTATAATTTCTCGCTAATCAGGTTTCCCATGTCTGTTAATTTCCGATCGCATTAGATCGTGATAGCAGTACATCATAAAACTCAAGGCAGTGTGCGCGAACTGCTTCCGTAATATCAACCCGTTTCCCTACGGCGTGAATGTGAGTGGCCCAGAAGTCCACTGTCCGCAGAATATGGCCTTCTGTTTGCGACTGGGCGTAAAAAAATTGCGTGTGTAGTAATGCTGACAAACTTTTTGCTGAGAATCGGGCAAATTTCAATTGGAAGGGGCTAATGGAGAATGGTGTAGTGGTGTTGGTCACAGCATTAGCTGCAGTACAGTGGTGTCTTTCGGGATCGCAAGCGTGCTTCAGAGCAGGAGAGAAGCGGTTTCCAGTGTCTAATGTACTCGTGCTGAAGGCGTGCGTGCGAAGAGTAATCGTGTGGCCGTTGAGTGCCGATGAGCAAGCACCTCAGCTTGATTTGAGTTGCGTTGCTTTCGATAGATGCGATTTGTTGTTGTCGTCGGCGACTCAGCGGTATTGGTTTTGCGCCCGGCTGCGCATCGCCAGCGAGGCTGCGGTCACGCCTCGCGAATGCATCTGCTCCTGCAATCTCTCAAGTAGTGCGCGCAGTCTTCCCAATGCGTTCAGGTCAAGCATGCGCTGCAACTGCAGGCCACGACGCTCGGCAGCGTCAAGCACCAGATAACCTTCCTCGAGGAGACGAAACTGCTTTGTCGGATTGACCAGTGGGCTTCTTGGCTGCAAGATGTAGTGTTGTGTGGTCCTCATCGCGTATTGCACTCCGGACACCAGCTGGGCGTCGGAGACTGGTTGGTTCGCTCGGAGCATGCTGGGAACCATGAACGCCATTTTGGTGGTTGGACAGGAAGTTTTGTCGGTGGTGTGCTGTGTTGATTTCTGGTGTCTTGTGAGTCTGGTCGATTGATTTCTGGTGTCTGGTGAGTCTGGTCGATAACTGCCTAGATACGTAGACTGGCAGTCCCTTATATCCAAGACTCGCGGCCAGCGAGAAACATGAGGGCTGTCCTCTCTTGCAACCTTACTGCATCGGCATCATTGCGCACCAATGGGATTATTGCCATCTCCCATTGTCCTCCAGTAGGATCGGTCTTATAGAACGTGACCATGTTTCTGCTGACTGAAAATTCTGTTAATTCGCATGAGCATGGCCAACACGTAATCACCTCGCTGCGTCTCGTCTTGATCCGAACAGTAAGCATAGTCGGGTCAAAGTCCAAGAGTGAGTTTGCACACACCGGTTCTCATGCGCTTGCTCCAGAGAATGCGAGGCGTGAGACTCAACTTCTGTGACAGCATATGGCGATGAGTACGCCCGTGTGAAAATCTGGGGGCTCAAAAATCCCATCACGCTGATCCAAATCTCATCACCCATGACACTCTTAAGCAAATCTCAAGCGTGGTGGTGAAGAAGACGCGTCGCTAAGCAATCAACAGAGAGACAGGGTAGTTTAGCACAGACATCTACGATAGCAGTAGGCCGCCCCTAGCTGGTGTCGTCATGATATGTGTCTAACTAAAACCGAATGAGGAAGATTGACCAGGGCGATCTTTGTGAGCGGAGGCCGGGGACGCGCAATGCTTCGCTACATGCTCGGCAGAAACGTAGACGAAAGGAAGACCAAGACTCGTAGAACAAGAGCTCTGGAACAACGCTCGAAGGAGGTTGGCGTACAAACAGAAGCGAGCAAAGTCATGGTGGGAGGATGCACGGGATTGGATGGCGACATGTTAGTGCTGAGGCAGGCAGCTTCGCGAAGATGCGGGCGTGCAATAGTCGATGCAGATGCAGGGTGCAAAATGCTTAGCCCAGGAGATGGGGGTGCCATGGTGCGCCTATGCACAATGCACGAGGCCGACGGCTGTGCTGCGTTCTACAGCAGCAAGTGACAGACGGCGGGAAAGGAGATGGGGAATTGTTGAGATGAAACTCGTCGTCAGCAGTCTCAGAGGCCGACGGAAACAGTGCTAGTGCGACAAACGGTCGCGTCTGGAAGTGAGAAGGAGGATTGGCCAGCGATCACGCCCAGACAGCTAAAGAGTCGGAGCGTTGGCGAGGTCTCGATGCGTCTTCGTGGCTGCGTGGGAGCGTGGGCACGCCTTCGAGGAGTGCTGCTGCAGTCTGGTGGCCGCGGCAATCGCTGCTACCGGGCAAAGCATATCACGCATGTATTTCAATAATGTCTGCAAGTACCTCCTCAGGCAGCCAACAATCGATTCGGGAGAGGTGGCAAAAAAAAGCGAAAAGGTGCAGGGCGAAAAAGGGACAGCCGGTGGGCGAACTCTATCCGCATTTTGCTCGCGCCGATTGTTGCGCGCAACCAATCGTGCAATCAGCCTCGAGCAGTAGCAGCTCACGGCCCTGGCTCCTAATCCCCATCGACCAACGCGCGCAACCCGTTCAATCTAATCGCAGCAGAGACCCTACACCCAGTACTCCACCCTTCTAGGAGCCTGCCCATCCGTTGGTCTGCCGCGCGACCATCCGGTGCATCAACCGACTTTCCGCGGTGTTGTTGCTGTTGCGTCCATCTCTTCTTCCTCCTCCTCCTGCCTCCCCCTCATCGCACGCCTCTTCCGTCTTGACGACAACCTTCTCTCTGTGTGTTGTGCTGCACTGCCAAACTCTCTCTTTTTGCCCTCGACTTCGCCGCCCCCGCTAGAATTCGCCATACTGTACTCCTAAATACGGCCTACGCTACAGCCAACTCTCGACCTCCCTAATCTCGCCAGAAGCCAGCCCACCCAAATACTAGTGGCAGCATCCAGCGCCCTCCTGCGCCTTCACTCTCCAGCAACTGCGCTGCATCCTCGCCGGCACCCATCTCTCAATCCTTCAGGAAGTCGCAACCCTGGCCGAGACTCCAGATTGGCGGACTGAGAGCAGCCGCTCTTCAGATGTTGAGAACGAGAAGTTCGACCGCCACCCATCTCCCCACAGGGCAATGAGTTCTCTCCGCTTGCGTGATCTGAACCCGCTGCGGCTACTGCAAAAGAATTTCTCCTACCAGTCATTACCTGGTAGTGAGAGTCGCAATGCTTCGCCTTCAGGCTCATATCGCCGAAAATGGAGTACCGAGAAGCTCAGGTTCGGCCGCTTCTCGCTCACAAAAATGCTCGCCCTGGCGATAGGAGCGCTAGTCTTCTTCGCCCTGATGGCGGGCGGAGGTTACAGACACGTCAAGAAAAAGGAGCAGCAGCAGCAGGAGCAACCTGAACCTGATGTGCCAACGCCTTTCCTCTGGCAAGCTTATTCGCGTTTGGATGGCTACTATAACGGTATCCGGACTCTAGTACCGCGCTCCAACGTCACAATCGAGAACCAGTACAACCACACAGCGCCGCCGCGTTACGAGAAGCCCGGGAGTCTGCCAAAGCAGCCCTCGATGGATCCCATCAAATACGACCCTTACCCAGACTACAAGTCGAGCGAATATTTGAAGACCCACCATGAAGTGCACGAATGCTTTTTGGACGACAAAGATACGGTCCCTGTTCCTGACGTGTATGCATACCCTGGTGTCCCCGAAGTCTACCCGGAGCCTTTCTACGGATCTTACTCTACACTCGGCATGCGCGATGATGTGTGCTGGGAGAGATTCGGACGATTGGGCGCTTACGGCTATGGTGACCCTGCAAGCAACTTGAAGGAGCACATTGGCCAGAAATCGGAAAAGGCTGGCAGCGAGAAGGTCTTCCAGAAGATTGGCCACACCGATTATAGCTCCGTCAACTGGGGCGACGCGCAAAAGCGATGCTACGACAAGAACAAGGCTAGGTTCGCAAAAGACCAGCCAGCTGGAAAAGAGCGGGTAAAGAGACATGCCTACGTCCTACGCACATGGACTGGCTTCAAGTACACCGACCACCACATCATGACTCTGCGCGCTCAGATCAATGAGCTTTCGTTGAAGACTGGTGGTGAGTATGACGTGCACTTTCTGGTACACGTCAAGGACAACAGCATTCCTATCTGGGCTGACGATGCGATCTATCGTAAGACAGTCGAAGAGAACGTTCCAGAGGAATTCTGGGGTCTCGCGACGCTTTGGTCGGAGAAGCAGATGGAAATGTACTACCCCGATCCCTTCCCGGACAATTTCATCAACATGGCAGGCTCCTCGATTCACGGTGTCTACCGCTCTGCCCACTTCGCCATCCAGTGGTTCAGCCAAGAATTCAAGGAGTACGACTTCGTCTGGAACTGGGAAATGGATTTGCGATACACTGGCCACTACTACGAGTTCAACAACCGCATCGGCGAGTGGGGCAAGGACCAGCCTCGCAAAGGACTCTGGGAACGTAACGAGCGCTTCTACATTCCGGGCGTTCATGGTACCTACGAGAACTTCACCAAGTTTGTTAGCGAAGAGATGGAAACCATCGACATTCCCAAGAACGACGTTACTGCACAAGGACCACACCCAGTCTGGGGCCCTGTCAACAAATTCCCGCACAGGGAGAACGGCCTGCTAAATGCGCCGGAAGGCACCACCCCGCCTACCTCATACGCCAGAGATGATTACTCTTGGGGTGTAGGCGAGGACGCCGATCTTCTCACGTTCAATCCCATCTTCGACCCCAGCAAGACCAACTGGGTCTTCCGCGAGGACGTTACCGGCTACGACAACACCCTGCCCGTTCCACCTCGTCGCGTCGCCATTATCACTGTCGCACGTCTCTCCCGCCGCCTACTCGACACCATGCACGAGGAGACTTGGCGCCTGCGCCACTCCATGTTCCCCGAGATGTGGCCCCCCTCAGTCGCTCTCCATCACGGCCTGAAGGCTGCATACGTGCCGCACCCGGTATTCTTTGACCGCGACTGGGATCTCGACTACATGAACCAGGTCTTCAACTATCCCGAGAGCAAAGAGGCGAGTACCTTCGGCTGGGGTGAGCACAACATGCTCGGCAGCAGTTTCTACTACAACGCTGGCTTCTCCGGTGCGCTCTGGAGGCGCTGGCTGGGCAATGCCGAGAACGGAGAGGGCGGCAAGAAAGAGGAAGAGAACGGCACCGGACGCATGTGTCTGAGGCCTGTCCTGCACCACCCCATCAAGGGCGAGTGATAAAACAAACAAGAGTGACGAGCAAGAGTCGGACGAACCATACAACGAGGTCAGCGAGGCGCGAGAGTACCAGTCTCAAGGAGGGGAGGGTTTTTCTTTTTCGTTTCTGTAAATGTGTGTTGCATATGTTGGCATACGGGAGGGGCAGGCAAGCGGCGCAAAAGAAGGAGTTTTCTTTTTTGTCTTTTTATCATCATCGGTTCTTCCTCGTTGGATACACCACCACCACCAAGAAATTGGTGAAAAGCGATGTTGCGAGCGCGGCGCAAGCTGTTGCGGTAACATCCTCATCTTCTTTCGCTACCCATCGCCATTTTTCTTTTCTTTTTTTCCTGTTCTTACAAACGCGTGCATTACATTGCATCACGACCCGGCGAGGTCGAAATCCGTATCCGTTCTCTCTTTTTTGTACAGAAGATGAAGGAGGCGGACAAGAAAGAAAGGTTGCTGCTGTTACTGCACCTATATATACATAACCTGTTTTTTCTTTTTGGACTCTGGCATTTTCCCTGGCGAGCGGGAGATATTGGGTGTTTATTTACATGTAACTGCTGTATATTTGGAACTTTATATACCACTTTTCGATGTCGTTTGGGTTGGTGATCTGTATGTACTTGTCTATTGGAAAAATTGAGATGGGGTAATGCCTATGGACAGCATCGCTCGTCCACTAGGCAGCTACATCATTACATGTATACATAGCTCACTCGGCATCTTCATCTAAAGTACGAGGAACGGGTACCCTTCTGCTCGCACCTTGCACCAATTCGAGAGCTGAGGAAGCAATTATCAGAAGAATCCGACAAGATTGGACGGTTCGATCATATTAGTCGGTGACCTCTCTTGGTCGCTCGTATTCCTTACCAACTATTCACGCAGAACTTGACACTGATGGACGGCGGCGACTGAGCCACTACGGGAGTTGTCCGTTCTGTGAAAAGGTACTGTTTCAACCGGACGGCCCTGAGTCAAAATTCCACTTTCAAGATCGAGAAGAAGCTTGTCGCTCTCTTGGAATTGGCGCGCGGCGCTAGAACGAAGAGTGTCACATAGATGAGTTGTGAAACAGATTGGGACCGCGAAAAGCAGCATGTGAGATGCGGCGATCTCAAGAAGACTGGTTTTGACGATATCGTCAGACCTGATGCGTGGGTGATCATGCTCGATGGCTGTGCTGGTTTGGTCTGTCTTCTATGTCGGGTCTCTTGTGTCGAGCAACGTACTATTTGCAACATGCTTCTAGTAGGCCGATCAAAATATTAAAGCCAACGACTCTCGGCCGCTTGAGACTATGCGCTATACTGCATCTGAGGTCGTGACTGCAAGAGTAGTATCTCAGATTGCTGTGGTGTGAATGGGGTTGATCTGCATCGATCGATCGTCATATTGCTGGGCTCTATCTCGTTTGTTTATGTGATCTTATGCTTTGCAGATATAGGCTGCAGACCATCTCACTCGAGCAGCGGTTGATGACTTTGAGATGACTTTGAGATGACGCAGGGCAACGTAGGGATCTGGAGATCTGGAGATCGTCAACAATGGAGTACTCAGAACTTCTCGTGGATACTGCCTATTATTGATGGTGTTCCGTGTGGCTGGCAGAGTGCTGTGATGTAGTGACTAGACGCACATGTCGCCAGTAAATTCGTTCGAGAATAGTAGCCTCTCTAAATGCCTTTCTAACAATAACCACAACGATATTTCCTCTTCGCTTCCCCGGCTCGAGCCCTGCAGTGACACAAATAGGATCTGTGGGATGGTGAACCAAGATCGGACGATATCAAGTGCATCTCGTCACTGCTGAAGTTGTTCCCTTCGGCCACCTCACCCGGAATCAGATCGTCTACCGGGCCACGAGTCAACGGCCGTCGCCAAAACGCCCGCTGAGGTCATCGCGCAGACAGCTGTCAGGGATTTTACCTTTCCGCATGCCGGAATTGAGACGTCAGTTTGCGAGACCTCTCCAGCCATGCAAGCTAAGAATTGGCTTTTCTCATCAAACGTTGTGCGTGCAGTAGCCTCGTGTCTTTCTGGCCTTTTGTCGTAAGGCATGAGCAGACGAGGACTAGACTCTCTGAGCAGTTGGTGACGATGCCATTGTCTTACTCTCGCGTCGGGGAGCGCGGTTAGTCTGCAGGCGCACATGGTTTGTAGCCGCCGTTGAGAGACCCTTCAGGTAGCATGACGCACTGCTATCCGCAGTCTCACGTTTTAGAGGTAAGATCTGGCCAAATTAGCAGGCCGCGGAGAGGGCCATGCCCTCCGGAGGTACACGGCTCTGCCAGCTTGGTGGCTTTTTTTGGTCAGGCAGGACGTCCTCCAGTACAATTCTACCGATGCGAGGATACACCTGTATGCATGATTTGTCTCAGACTATCGTCCGGATGGCGTATGCTGGGGAGCTATTGGTTGTGATGGCCACGCGGAACTGTTTGCACCCGGATCGATGCCTCTTCCAGGGAGCCGTGTCTACATTCTGTACAGAGGTCGTTGAAGGTCAAGTCGCCAGTGGGCGGTGCGCTACTGTGTGTGCGGGTCAAGGAAGGCCATGGCGCAATGATGTAGTCTGTCCTGATTTCTGTGCCGCCCGCCAAAACAACACTGAGCTTTGATGTCCATCTGGTGCTCGTGATATCTGCAATTCTCCTCCTCCACAGCTACTACTGCATTGCCCGTCCCTACATTTCGCCTCCAAACGCCGTCCCTCTAGCACGTAGAGTATATCGACCATCTCGTACTCCCTCCAAGCGCCCCAAGCGAGCCAACTACCGGTCCGCATTCCCCCGGCTCGCAACTCGGAGGATCATCATCGTCATTTGCAAGCCAATCGTCCTCCCAGCATCATCATCATCATCATCATCATCATCACCGATAGAGTGGTGTGCAGCCAGGATCTCCAGAGCAGACACGCATTGGGCCCAGCTCGTCACACATCTGTGCCAGCCTACACACCCTCGAAGCGAATTGACAGTGCCAGCTCGGAGTCAGCAGAAGCGTAACCAGCAAAGATGGTTTTTAATATCGAGGTGAGTCTGCTTTCGTGTTGCTGTTGTTGATGCCCATGGCGCTGGGGCCCTGCCCTGCCACAATACCTCACAAACAAGGTCCCCGCTCCCCATGCCCTGCACAACCCCCTGTCGCGCAATACACAGATCGCCGCCGGGCTGCACGCGCGCGTCCCTGGCCTCTCGTCTGCGCTGCCAGGCTGGTGGTGGGCAGACTCAGGCTGGCGGGCAGATTGCGTCGACCTTCTGTCCGTTCCTTTGTCTGCAGGCGCGGAAGAACCCCCGGTGACGTCGTCGTGCGTCACATCACTTTCCTGTCCTCCACCTTCCTCTCCACTACCTCTACCTCGTTCTTGGTCATCAGTGGCCTCACCTCACGTCTGACCAACCACACCCTTCCCGTCGCTCGACCTCACTCCTCACATCCCATTCACCAGCAACACACTGCCTTCCACTCTTCTTGTGCTTGCCCCTCGTGCTTTTCATTGACCAACACGCCCACTTCGCCGCCCGCCACGGCCATCAACGAAACCAGCGTTATTTGCGAAGACCTATCTGACCATGGCTTCCACAATGCAGAACCTCAAGAATTTCATAAGACATGGCAAGAATGCTCGCGACCCTAAATCACCAGCCGAGCCGCAACTGTCGAATGTCCATGCACAGCAACACCGCGGCGCCCACCCACCGACTCAACCAGCAATCAGCGAGCCGAATGTTGCTGCTCACAAGCCTCTGCAGGGCTACGGCACGCCCGGACAGGACTACTCCGCCGCAGCAGTCGACAACAGGGGCGTAGCCGCCAAAGCTGGTCATGCAGCCGCAGGTGCCGTCGATGACAAGCAGAAGCGCGAACGCCAGCAAAAAGAATATGACAGCTCAGTCCTCGAGCGTATCGTTGCTGAGGAGCGTGAGAGCAAGGGCAAGCTGCCTCGCTACCCCGGCCTGGACAGGTACACCTTGATTGAGAAGATGGGCGACGGTGCCTTCAGCAATGTCTACCGTGCCAAGGACAACGACGGACAGTACCCCGAAGTGGCCATCAAAGTGGTCCGCAAATTCGAGATGAACTCAACACAGGTATGTTGCCTTCGCAAAACACCACCCCTCCTTGCCCTGGCCGTAAGGCCATCCAATCCTTCGTTCGCGCACCACCTTCAAGAATACATGCCAACCAGTGGCGACTCAACAGACAGGCCAAAAGAACGTAATGAAGCCTACGGAGGTGCGCCGCGATCGTTCTTTTTCTTCCATCAACCACATCCCGACATTTTTTTTTTCACGAACCTACACATATCGATCAGCATCTGGACCCTGGCTAACGTAGACCGTACAGAGAGCGAACATCCTGAAAGAAGTTCAGATCATGCGCAACCTGGACCACCCCAACATCGTCCAGCTCGTTGAGTTCAGCGAGTCGAAGCAATATTACTACATCATCCTGGAGTTGTGTCCTGGTGGCGAACTTTTCCACCAGATTGTCCGCCTGACCTACTTCAGCGAGGATTTGTCACGACACGTCATTAGGCAGGTTGCAGAATCATTACTGTACCTGCACGAGGAGGCCGGAGTTGTGCATCGGTAAGCCACATATACTATCTTTGTCACAGACTGACCAAACTAACACCATCCAGTGATATCAAGCCTGAAAACCTGCTTTTCTACCCGACACCATTCATTCCATCCAAGAACCCCCAGCCGAAGCCTCCTGGAGATGAAGACAAGGAGGACGAAGGCGAGTTCGTCAGGGGCGTTGGCGCTGGTGGAATTGGTGTGGTCAAGATTGCCGACTTTGGCCTTTCGAAGGTTATCTGGGACCATTCGACAATGACACCTTGCGGTACCGTTGGATACACCGCGCCAGAAATTGTAAAGGATGAGCGCTACTCGAAGAGTGTCGACATGTGGGCACTCGGCTGTGTCCTTTACACTCTTCTCTGTGGATTCCCACCTTTCTACGACGAGAGCATTCAAGTTCTTACCGAAAAGGTCGCCCGTGGTCAATACACATTCCTTTCGCCATGGTGGGATGACATCTCCAAGTCTGCTCAGGATCTGGTTTCGCACCTGCTCACTGTCGACCCTGAAAAGCGTTACGACATCAAGCAATTCCTTGCTCACCCCTGGATTCGCCAAGTGGACGAACAGACTACTGCTGCTGCAGACGCACCTCCTCTTGCCACCCCGCTCGCCACCCGTGGTGGTTCTCTTTCCGTCGGCGTGGAACCCATGAAGCCAAACTTTGAGTACCTCGATGATGCACCTGGTGGCGGCAAAAAGCAGGATTTCAGATCTCCCGGCGCAGTCAATCTTCGCGAGGTGTTCGACGTCAGTTACGCCGTGCACAGACAAGAGGAAGAAGGCAAGCGTCGCAAGAACTTCACGCAAGGTTACCGTGGAGGTGGACCCATGGACTCACTAAACCCTCTCAACGAGGACTACGAAGAGGAGTACGAAGAAACTGAATACGCCAACCCGCCTGCGAAACTTCCCAAGGCAGGTGCTCCGGATGTCAGCGGTGTGGAGAAGCAGATGCGCAACACAACGATATCGTCCGCAGCACAAGCCAGGCAAGCTGCTGCTCCTAAGCAACAACCTGCCGCAAGAGGTTACGGACAGCACAGCGCTGAGGTCGCCGCCGCAGCGAAGAAGCAGGTCCGTAACAAGGGTCCCTTCGAGCTCAACATGGACGGCGCCACTTTGCTGGGTCGTCGCGGCAAGAAGGGCCCAAGCAATCTGCGCGAACAGATGGTCCAATAATCGACTCGCTACTAGTCGATGATTTTGTGCCGTCATATTCGACGTAGACGGTGCTACTGTTGCGAGTTTTTTCTTGTCGCATTATTGATATCTGGAAGCATCTGCTTGGGCCGGTAATGCAGGAGAAAAGGCAAGAAAAGCGTGACGCGCAGGCAACGATTGCACGTGCTGCTTTTGTACGTGAGATGGATTATGGTCATAGCATTTTGGGCGTTACATGGGAATGGGGTTATCAGGCTAGACGCCATGCAAGTGCAAGATGGCGTTGTTCTGGTCGCTCTTTGGGACTTGGTGGGCTCAGGTAGCTCGCTGTATTCATCATTAAGTAAACTTTGTGACAATCACCTTTATGCATTTGAGATTTGTTACAGTACTGCCAAATCACTGTCAACGATAAGAACATTTGAATCCGAGTGACGTATGCCACGTGATCTGCTCCATATCCCTAGCTTGGACGTACAGTAGACCCTGTGTTTGGGATGAGCTTGATGGCTTGGTGGGAACACAGGACAACTCCTGCTACATTACATCTACATCCCACTGGAGCTCCAACTTCAGGCTACTTCGGATTTGTCCCAATTGTTGAACTATCTCAAGTCTCACTACATAGAGGAAAGTCTTTCAGCTGCTCAACAACACCTCATAACTCGACAATGGCTCGCAACGCCGACGACTTGCTCGCTGAGCTCGGCCAGCTCGGTGTGGACGAGAAAGCAGCACCGCAGCCTAGATCCTCCAAAGCAGCGTCCAAGCCTGGTGCTTCTGCCAACAAGCCTCCTGTCAACGATGACGACCCATTCGGCGACCTCCAGGCCCAGCTTGCCGCAAAGGCTCAACCCACCTCCCGCCCTGGCACCCCGCGCATGTCGAGCTCTGCTACAAGTGCTACCACCAAGTCGCCTAAACGTGCTGAGCATACGCCTGCGTCTTCAGGCCCGCCGAGCGGCCGAACAAGCAGCGAAGACCGGCTGAGAAGCTCCGCTCCTGCGTCTGTGAGGAAGAGTGGTGAGAGCGCCAGAGGCTACCACCAGGGCGTTACTCCTGGAGATGGCGAGATCGAGACCAAGACAGAGCCTGAGTTCAGCAAGTCACAAGCTGAGGAGAAGCAGGCGCCTGCTGCTGCCGCGCCTCCTGCTCAGAGCTCTGGCGGTGGCTGGTGGGGAAGCATGTACAACGCAGCCAGCGCCGCTGTCAAGCAGGCCGAGACGCTGGCAAAAGAGATCAGCGCCAACGAGGAGGCACAGCGGTGGGCGGCACAGGCTCGCGCCATCGGCGGCAAGAACTTGTCTAACTTGCAGCACCTCAGCACCGACCTGCGATCGCGCGCCTTGCCCACCTTCACCAACCTGCTGGAGCACATTGCACCTCCCATCTCTGCCCACGAGCGGCTACAAATCCACACTACGCACGACATCTTGAACTACCCGGGTCTGGACCCTCTGATCTACCAGGTGTTCTCGCGCACAATGTCGCAAGTGGAGGGCGGCGATTTGATGGTCATACAGCGCGGGATTGAACAAAAGAGCCGCGGCCGGGCTGGTTCGGATGTGCAAGGCTACAGAGGTGGAGTGCTGGGCGGTGGCAGCGGCTGGAGCGACGGGCCATGGTGGAGAGAAGAGGGCACTCGCTCATTGGGAGCTGTGCCTGGTTTGAAGGAAGGCACAAGACTGGCTCGTGTTGGTGCTGAATCGTACGCAAAGGAATTCTTCGACGCCAGAGGTGGCGTTGAGGAGGCTGCTAAGCGTGCGACTGAGAGTCTCTCCGATTCCAACCCTGTACGCAGCTCGGATATCTTCCTCGCGATTCAGGCGATCAGTTACCCGGATGACGAAAATCTCTTCGCCGACGACGGACGCTCCGAAAAGGAGGCCTCGACGGCAGACTCTGGCGTAGCGGAGCCCAAGTCAGAGGCAGAGGAAAGCATCGTCTTTGCCATCTACCTCTACGACCCGCTCCACAGCCTCTCATTCTCCGCTCTCTCACAACCTTTCCCGCAGAAGTGGGCAGCGTGGCTGGACGCCAGCTCCGCATCCGCTGACGAGGCAGCCTTGCCAGAATCGATCCAGGAGATCATCGCGGCTGGTGGAGTGGACCCAAGAGAGTGGGTGGCAGAGTGGATGGAGGAGATCCTGAGCTTGGGTGTCGGCGTGGTCGCACAGAGGTACGTGGCGCGCAGGATGGGCGTTGGTGAGGGCGGACTCGGACGGGGCAAGAAGAGAGCGCAGGACGAAGACATCTCTGGTGAGGCCGCTAGGGCGATCTGAGCATACTTGATTTTTCTTCGAGGGCAGATTCAAAGTGGTTATGTATGGTACAGGAGTATGGCTTGGCTACTATGATTATGGTAATTATCAATGACAATGACAATGTCCGTGGTGGGCACGATTGTTTTTTTCTACAATCGACCTCAGGGAGTGGATCGCTCATTGCCAGACATAGCTACGGATCTGTTGGGTGATTTTCGCCTTCTCGGGACGAACGTAGTGGTGTCCACATGTATCAGATCATTGAAAAGAGTGTATGATCGTGCTGAGGTTTTTTCTCTTGCGGACTGGCTACTACTTGTCTGTTCTACACATTCCTCGGAGGTGAATGTTCGTTGTAGCTTCTCGTTTTGAATCGGCAATCCCGACATCGTTCAGATTCCAAGGGAAAAATCGCGAAATTGCGATAGAAAGTTGGATAGCGGGTTGTGAACATTGAGATGTATTCTTTAGCATGATGTCTTTCGATCAATAATATGAGCAGCCAGTGCGGCATATTGATGTACATGTATGTAATGTACATGTATGTTGTTGCGTGGCAGATTTAGGGTTAAGGTTTCCTGCGCACATACATGTGCACATCTTCGCTCGACTATACTAACTACCACCCATTTTTGCCAAAATCATACATGTTTGCTACTGCCTGGAGTCTGAGTTTGAGATAGAACAGTGATCGTAGCAGCGAACGTGAACGAGATATCCTTGTCGGTTGCGCGCTTTGGTGGTAAACATGCACAGTCTTTGCTCAGGCAACACTCCTGAAACTGCAACAGCGTTGGTTGAAAAGCTCTGTGAAACATGAATGTTTGCCAGCGAAGATGGAACACGTCAAACGATCAGGTCTTGCCATCCAATCCACAGAGACGTCGACAAACACGTGATCATTTACGTGCGCATCTCACTGTCTTATCACGACTGGCTGGAAAGACGGTTGATGATGATCACGAATGCACCTCAACCCCTACAAGGGTACATGTATGCGTCCAAGAAGGCACAGGGCGGCACAAGCCACAATACATCGGATCGCGTTGCGATTCACGAACGCTCAATCGTTGCCGATAACCCAGCGAGAATTGTTTGTGATCGATCTAGGCAATTACTTGCAATCATGTGACAAGTTGTACAAGTTAAATCGATGGCAACAGCGGCAGTGTAATTTTCCTTTTACGCTTAATTTAAGAAGCATAAAAAGCAGCGGATTCACTTTTGCGGCGGCCCAGCCTTTTTGCTTCCGCGTCGGTAGTCTAGCGCCACTTGCCTCTTGTCCGTGCTGCCATCTTACCCAGCGCGACCTTGGCTTGCTGCAACCCTGTGTAAAATCAACTCGACACGCACACGCCATCCACCATACACACTGCCAACCCGGCGATGCGTGCGTGCTGCGAGCAATGGATGCATCTCATCGTCGCAGTTTGAACAGACTCTCTGATGCCAACCGCACGGGCCAGCTGCCTGCACGGTCAACCTCCAATCTATCCTCCTCGACTTCATCAGACATCCTCGTCGCCCCTGCACACCGTTCAAAGTACAACGCACAACACCCCCATCCCCGCCAAGCCATGTCGGTGACGGCGCTTGTTCGTGGGGACATCCTCATCGTCAAGGGCATTCGCCCGTTGCTGGAGCGTCTGCAGAGACGCGACTATCACGCTGACGCCAACTCGGCCGCTGATGATTATTCTGAACGTAACGATCGTCCACAAGACAATGGCTCTTTCCGCCGAATCACCATCAGTTCTCTGACCGACGCTGCAACGCCTTACAACGATGATGATGACGGACCTAACCACAAAGGCACCTACTCCAAGGCCTACACCCTCAAGCATCCCGAGGTCAAGTGGGTCCATCGTGGGCAAGGCAGATACCTTCCTAGCAATACGGTAGCTTATCCAGCCCACCTTGGCTCCACGCCTGCGACCAAATCCAACCAAACTCCTCGCTTCTCGGGCCGGTCATCACTTCGCCGACGCAGTGGCGACGTGGACATGGACGCCGACGAAGGTGACAACGACGAAGATGATCCCTCGTTCAACTCACAGCCGAGCTTCACATCAAAGCGTCTGTCAGATGCATCATATTCACTTCGACGTAGGCAGTCAGAAGCTGAACCATTGACCCCTGGACAGCTCCGCGCTGCGCGCCTGAACCGGCGATCAGGCCAATTCGGTGACGATGAAGACGACGAAGATGAAGCTGGGGAAGATGACAGTGGATCTGGCGATGACGAGGAGCGAACTTACAGTAAGGAGTACAAAGAGGCTCACCCCGAGCACAACTGGCGCCACTGTGGGAATGGCTTCTACAAGAAAGGCGCTAAACCATCACTTGCGCCCTCGACCCAAAGCAGTCGCCGAGACTCTAACCGGTCGCAAATCAAGACTGAAACCGATGTACCCGAGGTCAGGCGCTATCGTCTCTCTGAATTGAAGAACTTCCCTGGAGAAAAGCCGATTCACTGCGGCAACGGATGGTATAGGCTCAAATCAAGTCTACAAGACGGCGCCGATCAATCCGCGATCGAGAGCAGCGACGAAGAAGAAGTCGGCAGAAACGAAAAGTTCTCCAAAGAGGAGATGGTGAAGTACCTAAACACTTACCCTGATGCTGAATTCGAACACCGTGGAAATGGTCGATATGTTCTGAAAAGTCGGGTCAACAAAGTCTACCACACTCCGACGGCTAAAGCTCCCGCCGAATCACCAGGGCAGACTTTCAGCAAGGCTTATGTCGAAAGACATCCAAATGAGTCTTTCTTCCATGCTGGCTCCGGGCGTTATCGTCGTGGCTCTCGGCCCACCAGACCATCGGATGCGTCACGCAAGGTCGAACAGCCTCCCACTATTGAAAAGGCTGCTATTCCAACTGGTCTTGTGAACAAGGAATTTGTGACATCACATCCAGAGATGGAATTCCACCATCGTGGACAAGGTCGTTACGCGTACGGACCACGCCCAGTGGAAACGCCCGTTGCCCCAGTTCCTGTCAAAGAGCCGACACCCAGTCCTGCGGTGTCCGATACTGAGCTCGTAGACACTGCGTATGTCGAGGCGCATCCCCATGAGACTTTCCATCACCGTGGTCAAGGCCGTTGGGCTCGTGGTCTCCCACCACCTGGAAGCAGCAACAAGACTGCCGTCCGCGGGCCTATGGCTTCCCAAGCCAAGTTCTCCGTCACTCCATCGAATCCTCCAGTCGACGACCTTCCAGGTATGGATGAGCTTTTGATCAGGGCTGAAGGTCCTGACAAGTACCCTCAAGTCGAATGGGTGTATCGTGGAGGCGGAAAATGGGCCCGCACTGCGAAGCAAAAGGAGCCAGTCGTTGTCAAAACCACAAACACCCGCGGCTCGAGAGGCAAAAGCCTGGCCAAGATTCGCGATCTGCAAGGGGACTCTGATGAATCGGAAGAGGTTGTCTACACGGATGACGAGTATGCAGCAACAGGTGGCGGCAGCTTCAACGAAACACCATACGAAAGCCGCAGAGCAAGCGCAACGAACGCGCAAATACGCAATGATTCTGCGATCTCTCGCCGACAGCGTGGATACCTCCAGGCAGATACTATCGATGTGGCTTCTGGGCAAACTTCGAAGCACTCATCCATGAAGTCAAAAACGACTACACCGAAGCCACAGAGACTCACCCTGGAAGAGGACAGGTTGAGCGATGATGACAACTTCCCGAGTCTCTACGCCGGCGCCTGGCCGCCACCAAGGACTGACGAGCCGTTCGACGATGCTGCAAAACTCATGCGAAAGATCTACAAACCTTTGAACCCCTCGGATATGTTCGTCAATGCATTGACGCGCAAGGACCCTGCGATACGTCCGAAGGAAGTCCTCCGTGCCACAACCTCGCATGTCCAAAAGCTACTACAGCAGCTTCAGGATGAGTACCTGGAATTGGACAAGATCACAGCGCCACACGCTCGCGTCCCACGCAAGCCAGTCAAGGGCGGCAGAATGCCTCTTGACGACGCCATCTACGAAGACAGGAAGGAAGCAGACCTATACGACTACAACTTCGACCCTCGCAAGGTCGGCTACCAGAACCCAGACGCACAGAAGATCATCCGCGATGCCGAAGGCCGCGCGCTCCGCAAGCGCCGCCAACGCAACTGCATCGAAGTCGAATCTGCCGCGACGCCAGGCGGCGAGGAGGTCCCCCTCGGATCAAGACGCGCTGCCAAACCAATCACCCGCTTCGACGGTGTCGTTCCAGCCGCTACGCGTAAGAAGCGTACCAACAACGGCACCATGAAGCCTGCCAGCATGACACCCGATCCCGCAGCCTCAGCTCCGCAACCACAAGTCCTCTCCAACGGCTACGTCGTCCGCACCAGCGGCCGCTGGAAGAACCACATCCCCAAGCGCATCCGCGAACTCCGCGGCGACAGTGTCGGCGCCTCGCCAGCCAACGGCACAGGAGCAGGAGCAGGACCAGCAGCAGGATCCGGATCCGGAGCAGTATCCCCCGGCGTCGAAGAAGGCGCCCTGCGCTCCGAAACCCCAGGAACGTCCTCCGACACGCCGCTCACCACCGACGGCAAAGAGGGCTCGCCCGGCGCCGCGCGCAAAGGTCGTCCGAAGGGAAGCAAGAACCTGCATAAGAGGCGGGACGCTGGCATTCCCAAGGGACCGCGCAAGCCGAAAGTCGTGGCTTCGATCGAGGGCTCTGTCGCCGCTGCTTCTGCTGCTGCTGCTGTCGCGCATCCTTCGACCGAGCAGGCCCACGTGGCATACCCGGGCAACGTCGTTTCGAGGGATGACCGTAACGATCCGTGGAGCCGCATTGGATTGTTCAACTAAGCGAGCGTGGAAGACGAAGAGACGTGCGCACGATTTACCGGTGCGGAGTCTGGCAGTGCTGGTTTACATCGACTAGCTGACTGCGTGTCGAAGCGGCCATCAAACTACCTAGGTACCAAACACATGGAGGTTGTTTTTCTGATTATTTGGGGCGTTTACGGTTCGGTTCATGGGTTGTATGATTATTTAGCTAGTAGCTAGTTTTGCTTTTTAACCGTGCACTTCATCAGTGCCGAGATTGGCCATACGAAGTTTAGGAAGCAATAGTACTGGAAGCAGATTTCTCAATGGTTATTCCTGAGTTCCCAAAAAAAAACATGCGCTTGACAAGGATTCGCTCATGTCTACCTACAATGTTCAGAAGTGATGTCTGACATGATTTGAAAGAATTTCGTGGATTGTTGTGGTATCAGATAAGTTATCAATGACAAAATTAAGAAAAAAGAATCCAAGAAAGAAACCACCACTCCGAGTCTCTTACGCTTGCGCCAAAAGGTTTTTTCTAGACTAGTCACGCGAACCGGACATGATGGATCGATCATAAACAGCCACTGATATACTGGACAGTGGACACGTGAAAAAAAACGCCGCGAACACCTCGCTTTATGGGATGATTCTTGCGCTTTGCCCTTTCTCTCGATGCGAACCATGTAAGCAAGATCAAAGTTTCGCTCATGTCCCTCGTTTTTCTTGTTTCACATGGCCCTTCTTCAAGCAGCAGGGGGACCTCCGACGTTGTGTCCGCCTCCTGCGAGCTCGGTCTCGGCCTCGGCTTGTGCGTTCTCTACGTTACGCTCCATGAGGCCTTCTTCGCGCTTCTCAGCGGCTTCTTCGGACATTTCGACGTCTTGGCCTGCTGTTGAGGCTGGAGGTGCTGTGCCTGTTGCTGCTGGTGCCTCGGTTGCAGGAACTTCTGTGTCGGCAGCAGTGGTAGCAGCAGCAGGAGATTTGGGCGGCGTTCCAACTTGCGCGGGTGTCTCGGCAGGTGTTGCTTGTGTGGCTTCCTCGGCGGGTGCAGAAGTTGGCGGTGCAGCGGCTGGGGCGTCGACTTGCATCTCATCGTTCGATGCTTCGTCAACTGCACCTGCAGCATCGCTAGCAGCAGGTTCGGGCTTGGGCTCGACGGGAGCTGGTGACTTTGAAGGCGCCTTGACTTCTGTGGTCGTCTCTGGTGCGGAGGTGGGTGCAGCGTCGTTTGCGCCGTCGAGCGCCATGCCATCGTAGGGAGAAGGCTGTGCGTCGCCGTTCAGACTCCTGGAGTCATCGTCCATTGGCGTATTTGTGCCGCTCTCGTCAGCAGGAGCGTGGGGGTTCTGGTAGTCCATGATGCCTCGTCTCTTGCGAGCACCAGGCTGTTTCTTGACACCATTTGCCTCTGCCATTTCTTCATCTTCTGAGTCGCTCAGTTCACCTTCGCGTTCTGTCTTCTGGTCCCACAGCCTCTGGGTGTATCGGCGGTCTTTGTTTGCTTCGTCGTCGGCGTCTTCGTCGTCCAGGCGAGCTTCCTCTTCATCGAGCGTCTCGTCCATGCCGACGTCACCACGCGGCACATCTTGCATCTGAACTGAAGGCACCGCTTGAGTTCTGCGCAGGTTCTCGAGTACCGTCTGCTTGATGCGCTCCAGGTACTCGGGACTGTTGGCGTTGTCCATGTTACTCGGCTTGACGTCAAGCTCGAAGTCCGGAGCGTAGTATTCGTAATAGTCTGTGAAGGGAAGATCTGAGCGCATCTCCGTGCCGACAAGCTGACCAGTTTCGAAAGCCCAAGTGCGGGCAACATTGCGCATGGTGTATCCACCACCTCCGAGCACGAGGGTTGGCAAGCCGAAAGACTTGACAAAGTTGACGCAGTTTGCGTGACCGCGCATGGAAAGGTTGAAGCAACCCAATCTGTCTCCTGACAGGGAATCGCCACCGCATTGCAGAACGACCGCAGTCGGTTGGTAGTACTCCATGACACCGTTGATCACGGGCTCAAAAATGCTCTTGTAGCTGGTGTCGTCAATGCCGTCACGGAGAGGGAAGTTGACGGCGTGGTGCTTTCCGTTGCTAACGCCGATATCCCTAAGTTCGCCGGTGCCCGGGAAGTACTCGCCGTACTTGTGGAAGGAGACGGTCATGACACGGTCGGTGCTGTAGAAGGCTTCTTCAACGCCGTCACCGTGGTGCACGTCAATGTCGATGTAGAGCACTCGCGGGTGGAAGCGAAGAAGCTCGATGATGCCAAGAACGATGTCTACTGTCTGTTAGATCGATGATCAATACACCTCATGCGATTGCGAAACATACCGTTGATGTAGCAGAAACCACTGGCCTCGCTTTTCTTGGCGTGATGCAGACCGCCAGCCCAGTTGACAGCAATATCGCATTTGCCGCGGTTCAACCTCGCCGCACCCTCCATACTGCCACCAGCGCTGATACCGCAGAACTCGAACAGACCGTCGAAGACAGGACAGTCGTCGCCGACGTTGTATTTGCCCTGCTCTTTGCCGAAGTTGTCCATGTTGTCTGGGGTGACGCGCTGCAAGAAGTCGACGTACTCGTCGGTGTGGAACTGGGTCATCTCGTACTTGGAGGCGGGCTTTGCGCGGTAGATTTCGAGGTTCTTGTAGAGACCGTAGTTCATGATGAGGGAGTGAGCCATGCGGATACGGTGTGGCTTCATTGGGTGGCCTGCGTTATAGGCGTAGTTGCCAACATCGCTATCGTAGAAGTATGCGACTTTCTTGGGCTGTGAGGGCGCTGCGTTGATGCCAGCACCAGGCGCGTCGAGGGGTGCAAGAGAGTTGGCCATGGTCGCGGAGGTTTATTGTTGGTGTAGTGTTTCGACCAGGCGGTGCAGTACTGCGTTGCTAAAATGCGAAACGCGATCGCAGAGGAGCGACGCTCAGTGGGTGTATCGCGCGTGGATTAAAGAGCTGGTGGGAAGGTCGCAAAGGCTAGGCGGACAATTCGCTGAAGACGAAGCGCATGCCTCGATCTACACGATCGCAGTAGGTTGCTGTGGTTTGCACGTGACTGTAGCGGACGTTAGTAAGTGAGGTGAATGGTTGTATGCGTGCAAGTGGCTGTAGGCATGCAGAGAGAAGCAGACTGGAGGCTCGCTCGCACATGTCAAGCGCAAGTTGAGTGATGCGCGGGCGGCGGCCGGCGATTGGAACTGACAAGCTCGCACGCGCCACGCGAATATCCGAGCTTCGTGCTGCTCTCTCGCTGCGGTGCTGCTTAAGCAAGTGGCTCGTCGGCCAAAGCATCATCATCACCGCCGCCTAGCACCACCACTCCGCCCTCCACCACCACCCACTCACCCACCTCTCCGCCTCGCCTCACCTATCTCCACCTCATCAACACCACTCACCTCCTTCACCACCGCCCTCGATTATCCCTACCACGTCAACACTTGCGCCCGGCCGCATCACGCCCGCCTTCAACACCGACCTACCACACGCCGCCGTACACGCTCGCTTCACATAGTCCACCATGGATCGGTTATCGAGAATGCTTGCTGCTGCCCAAGGAATGGGTGGCGGCGGAGGTGCTCCTCAGCAGGTAAGAGCTGTTTTTTGATTTTGTGTTGCAACACCATGGTCCTTGCTTGTCCTTGCGTGCGCACTTGCAAGCAACCATTAGGATGCCGAAAGAGCTATCAGTCAGTATACTTGGATTCCTGGCTCGCCACTTCTTCTCTCGCGACGAACTGGCCGATGAGATGCGGTTTCCTCAAGCCTACTTTGCTCCTACTGGTCGGCAAGCACGGTGTCATCGCAACAGAGGCAACGCTCGTCTTCGCTATCTGCATCAACATGCACGGCGCATCGAAAACGACATGCACTACGCATCAAAATCTCAAGCATGACGAAGAAACGAAGAAGGCCAGAACCATCTCCGGAGGTGACCAGCTCCAGCGAACAGACATTGTCCTCCGGCGAAGAGACGGACTCCTCCCCTTCGCCGCCTGCGTCTCGCGCACCTCGCGGAACCCCAGAGCGTGCGAACCACCATGCCAGACGTAATGATCGCAGCCCTCCTCGCCGCCAGCCTGTTGATCGTGTCGGACCACCGAGACCTCGGCCGTCAAACAGCGGTCGCCAGATGACAAGGCTGGACGTCGACTGGGAGGTGCGGCAGCTGGAGCGTGCTCGTCGCCAGCAACCAGAGGTTTTCGGGAGAAGGCGTGCAACTGCACGACTTGAAATGCCACCGGCACGGGCCTCCACTGGTTACTCGAGGAGCACAACGCTGGCCCGGGCCCGTCGACTCGAAGAACTCACGAGCATGGGGGAACATAGCAGGGTTGAAGCAATTCATGGACTTCGTGAACGCGGCCGACAAGCTCGCGCGGCGGCGTTCCTCGCATACGACAACGCAAGGACCATGGTTGCGCAGTTTTAATACGACGAACCTTGCGCTAACACTATATCTGATTAGGACACCAACATTGTCGATAACGCCGAGACAGTCTACATCTCCTCACTCGCACTACTGAAGATGCTCAGGCACGGAAGGGCCGGTGTGCCTATGGAAGTCATGGGACTCATGCTCGGAGAATTCGTTGACGACTACACTGTCCGCGTGGTGGACGTCTTCGCTATGCCACAGTCGGGTACCGGTGTTTCAGTAGAGGCTGTCGACCCGGTGTTCCAGACCAAGATGATGGACATGCTTCGACAGACTGGAAGGTGAGTTGTAGCGTTCCTCGAAGCCCTTCACATTCGCTGACCCCATCACAACAGGCCCGAAACGGTCGTTGGCTGGTACCACTCACATCCCGGTTTCGGCTGCTGGCTCTCTAGCGTTGATATCAACACGCAACAGTCTTTCGAGCAGCTCACACCCCGCGCTGTCGCTGTGGTCATCGACCCTATCCAGTCCGTCAAGGGCAAGGTCGTCATCGACGCCTTCCGCCTCATCAACCCGCAAACACTCATGCTCGGACAAGAACCCCGGCAAACCACATCCAACGTTGGACACCTCAACAAGCCCTCGATCCAAGCTTTGATTCACGGCCTCAACAGACACTACTACTCGATAGGCATTGGCTACCGCAAGACCGCGCTCGAGGAGAACATGCTCATGAACCTGCACAAGACCGTCTGGACAGAGGCTCTCGAGATGCCTGACTTCGCTCACGAGGGCGAGCACAACCACGCAAACTTGACCAAGCTTGTGTCGCTCGCAGAGGGCTACCTCAAGCGCGTGCAAGAAGAGACCGAGCTGTCTAAGGAGCAGCTGCGCACACGTTATGTGGGCAAGGTCGACCCGAAGAAGCACATTGAGGCAGTCGGCCAAGAGCTGATGGAGGACAACATCGTCGCCGTCAGCAGGCAGATGATCGACAAAGAGGCGTCTGTGCCTACTCTCGGCCAGGGCAATGCCTCTACCAAGGGCGCCAATGGCCGTGTTGGCGAGGTCATGGAGGTCGATGGCGAGGACGACTAGGAGATCGTCCCTAGTTGGAGTGGCAAGACGGCTCTGCGTGAATGATGAAAGCTTGACGGATCGATGGTCAGTGATCACGGGTGCCGTACGCTACTTGCTTGCCTGCTTGCTTGCGCTCAGCTCCCGACCACGCACACGCAGTCTCCCTCCGCACCTGCTGGACCCCTCGTCATAATGGACAAGCACGTAGATAGACAGCCTAAAGGCTCAGCGTTGGCGGATGAAGGACTCATCATAATACATGATCCTAATGTTAGCAAAGCTGTCGATAGTGTTCGACGCGGCTGTCAAGATATGATATCAAGACCCAACAATCAGGTATACAAAACATTACCTCTCTACGCGTTTACCTTGTGCCTCCGTTGAATCGGTTACTCTAATTATTGTGGTGTGACCTCTCGTGGCTAAAAACTTTGACTGAAGCCGTACGTGCTACTTCTTCCAACCGTTACAATGCGACGATGTGTCTTGTCGCCACTTCGAAAAGGGTTCGAAAGCTTGATCGGTTTTAGGATATGCTTCAATTTAGATGAGGCAGTATGCTTGAGCCCGTGGCTAGCGTCTCTGTAGGGCTGGCCAATTGGAGGCATGGGTTGTGGTTCAGGGTCTGGGCCGGGTGAACGCTCCGCGGATCTGAAGAAGTGCATGCTGTTGCGAGATTGTTGTTCAGTCAGCTGCACATGACTAAGGTATATACTGCTCTCTTGGATGAGTTGATGGATTCGTTTGCTTTGGAGCGTGCTCGGATGATTACGGCTCGTTGTAATTGATATTCATGTATGGCCAGTAGGTTACAGTTGAGGGCTGTGAACGTGGATGCCAACATATTGCTCTTGTATCTCCTTCTACACCTCTCTCTCTCATCAACCTACCATTCCACGCCTAGAAAAAACATCGAGACATCACAAGCACGACAGTACGATCCAATCTGGCATACTATAGCTGGAAAGGTGTTATGAGATAGAACGAAAGAGAGAAGGAGCTTGTCACTCGCTCGGTGCGAGGTGGAATAGGGTTAGAGTTGGGGCGACATAAAACAGTGCCGGAATGTCAAATGCACATGTGTACATATACTATTCATCTTGAGGCTATTCCACAAATGGTAGCAGCTGTAGATGATTTCTTGAATCACATGGAAACAGCGATCGGACCACCCGACTTGAGGAAAATCATATTTGGAAGGACTTATGTATGCTGATCAAATGTACCGTATTCCATTATATGTATCGCGAGAGAGTAGAGACGCTGTGTTATCCAAAGCCCCAAGAACACCCTTAATTCAAACACGTGGAATCTCACCAGTACCAAACGCCTCCATCTTAATCCGATACTGCCCAACGCCGAGATCGATCAGCTGCTTCTCCACCGCGCTCATGAAGCCTTCCGGTCCACAGACGAAGTACTTGGTCTGCGAATTCTCCAAGAAGAGATCCTTCGAGCGATCCAAGACTTCCAACTTCACGCGGCCGACGTGGTCGTAGTGTACGCCTTCCACATCTTGCTCCTCTTGTGGCGTGCCGATGAAGAAGGCAGTGGTGACGTTGCTGTGCTGCTTGGCTGTATCTCTGACGTGCTCGCCGAAGGCCTGCACTGAGGTACTACGCGCGCCGTGGATGAAGCTGATGGGTCGTGTCGAGCCGGCTTCGAGGACGGTGTTGAGGATGGAGATCATAGGTGTCAGGCCAACCCCGGCGGAGAGAAGGACAACGGGAGATTGCGTGTCGACTTCGGGATCGAGGAAGAACTCTCCTGCAGGGTGGGATACGGAGAGGATGTCCTCTTCGTTTTTCAGATCGTGTAGGACGTTAGAGATGTATCCTGGATGGACGACGGCTTCAGGCTCGGTTGCGGGCAGGCCGGCTTCTCTCTTGACGGAGATCCGGTAGTAGTTCGGTGAGGGCTTGTCGCTGAGCGAGTACTGTCGAGGTTGCATGTAGTTGAGCTTCGGGACGGTGGTTTTGACGGAGATGTACTGTCCGGGCTTGAACGAGGGGAGGCTCTTCCCATCCACTGGCTCAAGGTAGAAAGAGGTGATCTCGTCAGACTCCTTGACTTTCTTCGCAATGCGGAAATCTCTCCAATCCGTCCATCCTCCGGCCTGCTCCATGATTTGGCTTTCCTTGCCAATCAGGATGTTGGCTAGTTGCCAGTAGGCTGCTTCCCACGCATTCAGGATGTCTGGTGTGAGAGCGGCGCCCAGCACATCGCCCATGGCTCGAAGGAGGTACTCTCCAACGAGTTTGTAGTGCTCTGGTTGAACATACAAGCTGGCATGCTTTTGGCAGATTTTCTCCACGGCAGGGCTCAATGCCCCCAGGTCGTCGATGTGAGAGGCATATGCGTAAAGAGAGCCGGCGAGGGCTCGCGGTTGGAAACCATTGGCCTGGTTGGCTGTGTTGAAGATGTTGTGAAGGGCAGGGATCTCATCCAATATGGTCTTGTAGAAGTGTGTTGTGATGTCGTTGCCGTGGGCCTGGAGGACCGGGACGGTGGAACGGACGATTTGGACTTGCTCGGGTGTTAGCGGCATGATGATTTAGGATTGTTGTTGTTGGTTATTTGATTGATTGACTGACTGATTGATTTTTGTACTTACTTTGAACATTCGACTGACGTTTCCTATTTATACAAAATCTGAATGCCAGATGTAGGGATGTTGACCGCGGAGATGTCTGTCACTGGAGCAAGGCGGAGGTAAGACGGCATCGTGATGACGGCACAAAAACTCGAACATGCGGAAGCGATATTACAAACGTTTGGGCACGATGCACAGCTCGTGTTATTCTGCTGACATACTTCCGTGCACGAGGCTTCATGGAATGAACAGACTGTATGATAAAATACCTTTCTCCACGGAAATGTAAAGACAACAACACGCCGTCATGTTGGAGGCTTGAAATTCAGCACAGTCAGCCTGCAGTTGTCGGCAGGGTTAGGGTAAAATGCATATTTTGATCAAAAGGTATTGGATTACATATATAAGCCAAATGTTTGTTGTTCAGTGCAGCATCCGGCTCAAGTGAACGTGGCTGTTCGTCATGCACCTGCCATCGAAGCACCGGAAGCTTGAAGAAAAATTATGGCCTCAAAGTCCC